>Ga0208883_100041_pt1 | contig 175057 bp, 160 predicted proteins | sample LakWasMet43_HOW7_2_FD_183881 | JGI IMG/M metagenome (GOLD analysis project Ga0208883, IMG submission 183881) | Freshwater sediment methanotrophic microbial communities from Lake Washington under simulated oxygen tension - Sediment Metagenome... | ecosystem: Environmental > Aquatic > Freshwater...
TATTTCCTGAGCCCGTTGTTGCAATATCAACATGAAAGTTTACGGGAGCGATGATGAGATTTTTCTTTATCTACAAGGTGAGGGACGATAGTGAGGTTTTTCATACGCCGAATGGCGGCTTATCAACCTCATTGAGAAGCATGAATTAATTGCAGATGACAATCAATCTTGTTAGTGTTGGTTCAATGCTAGCGCTCTCTGAGTGACTGTTTTTCAAGGTTGACCTGCCGTTCACTGGAAACCGGCGACAGTCTCAAAGTGGCCGAAACTGCGATTTCATCAGTTTTAAAAAGCTAAGTTTGCCTCCCGCCCCATTCACCCTAACTTACTGAACACTTGGCCGAATGAATAGCCGCATCGATGAAATGCTCCCGTTAGCACATGTGATTGAAGCGTTTAAAAAAAATAGGTCTGAGCACGCAAAGTGATAGGGTTAAGCGTATACCGTGCAACTGCTCCAATGTTTTGAATCATGCATGGAAAACAGCTTTCGATATTTACTCACAAATCAGTGCTAAATTTTCCTATCAAAAATCAGTTTTTTAATACAATCAATATAATGGTCATTTACTACTGGAAAATTTAAACGCTCTTTTCTTATTTAATTGGCAAAATTTAGACGCCGTTTTCCATACGAAACCTTCTTGCTAGTTTGGATCTATTGAATTCAACTCATATGCACTGAGAATTTCGCTGATAGCCTGAGAAACCTTACTCCCGAGATCCTCGCTCCAGTCTAATTCGGATTGGTTGTATAAGATCACGCGCCGCGTGCTGAGGTCGATAGGAATATCTGCAGCGTTACTTGAAATGATCAGTACAGGTTTTGCCAATGTGTGAGCGATGCCAAGCTCATAAAGAACATTGGGGTTTCTCCCCGTGATGTCGGCGATCACGAAGTCAGCATCATTTAGGCTGTGCCAGATGTCGACGAGAATGTCGGTAGGGGTAAACACATCGTCCCCACGTAAGGGCTGTATTGCCATAGACTTACAAGCTGTGGACAAGATTTGATGTACAGTGTTCGACCACTCAAGGCTAAAAGGCATGACAATGAAACAGCGAACCTTGCCTTGTCTACCTGGCAATTTTTGCGCGGGATAAAGGCGCTCTGGCCCCAAAAAGAGAACATCATTCCTTAGCCGAACTGCCGATTCGCGGAGCGAATCCAAATACACGCCGAGGCCAGTTGATTGGAGCGCAACCCTAATCCGAGAATCTGTTTTCCTCCAATCTTCGGCCTCAAGCTGCCGCTGAACTAGTCTCGCCGTATAGGTACCAAGGAATTGCACCGCCTCATCAAAACGATCCGTGAGCCACACCAGGGCCACAACCAGGGCCACAACAAACAGGACAGCAAAAAATGACTGCCAAACCGGATGCAGTGGCACAAGCCCCAGGGCCACTGATAGGAGCACGCCGCCAAGCGAAAGAAGGATGAGAATCCCAGATAGCCCTGATCGCTGGGTTGCAGTCACCACATCAGGTAATGATCGTGTTGTCGATTGGGTAGAAACAGTATTCGTTGAATCCGCAAGAACGATTTGCGCTGAAAGAAGCAGAAACTGCCCCAACATCCAGACCGCCTCAATGCCTCTGGGAACATCCGTTTCACTATAGGCCATATCGCTGGCCAGAAGAAGCGCCGTTGCAAACAGCATCCAGGTTATCACGGCTGGTTCACCGAGCATAAGACAGGCCAAACCGATGACAAGCGCTACGAACTCAAGACCGGCGGTGGCGGCATCGAGCCGGCCGGAGATCATATCCAGCGAAGACCGATATTGAGGATAGTAGAAATTTGCAAGGATCAGAGCCAGCCCAAAAATCAGGACGGTAAAGACCACGCCGGTGAGCTCCGAAGGAGGCCGTTTTTGCCACTGTTCGATGGCCAGATAGCCCCAGGCACATACCCAAACGAACACAAACAGCGCATAGCTAATGTCCGAATAATCGGGCATATTTTGCTCGGAAAAGTGAAAGAATGGGTGGGAATGATAAGGATCATTCGTGATCCAAGATACCGCCAGCATGGTGAGGCCGAGCCCAATCACGACGAGGAAGGTTGAATACGGTTTGAGGACTCGCCGGGATGCATTAAATGCCGTAATGGCCGTGATGACCGCCACCAAACCTTGGTCCCAGTTATAGTTTGCCGGGCCAAATGCCTTGTGCTCCAGCACCAGCCAGATCACCAACCAAAGCAGGTAAACCGCAGCAACGCAACCCAACCGCAAAGATGTAGAATCCATCATCGTGTGATTTTTAGATTTAATACAAATTTACAACCGCCACTCTCCGCCAAAACGTTAGAGTGATTACACAGCAGTTTTTTTAACACTTTGAAAACACGAAAAGTGAAATTCATGGTATTCACATCAACTCATGTGGACTAACTTGATGGGTCAACTCTCCTAAGCCGAAACCTGGGAGTATGGGAAACAGCTTTTAATATTTACCGATTACCAGCGCTGAATTTTCCCAAAAAACTAGCAAGTTCAACATAATCAACATGATAGCTCTTTGCTACTTAATAATTTTTTTAAATGGGCAAAATTTAAATGCCGTTTTCTAGGTGTAATTGCATGTTTTAGCCAAATTAATGCCCTGTTGGGCAATTGAAAAAAGTGGCTTTTTCCAATCAGGCGTGGCGCTGTGGTTCGTGCAAAGGTTTCATTAAGCGTATCTATGATACTCGACATAGTGATAGTCTTGTTTACCCTTTTATAGTTTACTAAATGAGAGAATTCATCATGTCCCAACAGTCAGATCCTTCGGATGACAACCTAGTTGCCAATACGAATTACATTCTTAATCTTCAGTATGATCTTAATGCCCTTTTAGCTATTGATCTTACACCGAAACAGATTGACTTATCAGAAACAGGGGAATCGCGCGAACATAACTCTGGACAAGTCATCATCGTGACCAAAAAGTTGCAAACTGCTTCGTCAAATCTCTCGGAAAACTCACTCCTGAATCCAGGAACTGGAGTAGTTTTCCCGGGTGCATTAGTCAAGCAGGATCACACTTTAGCAGAAGGTTTACCGACTCCGTTCTATTTTCCGCGCGGACCTTTAACCTTACGGGTTGATTTACCCGGATTAATAGACAAAGGCGTCATCACCATACCAGCTCCGACAAACATCAATGTAGAGGTGGAAATTCAAAAGGTCATAGACTACTGGTTCGATAATGTTAGGGATAAACATAGCTATAAGCCAACCATTCGAGCTTTTGCAGAATCCCATATGGCCTATACAAAGGAACAAATTGGCATTGAATGTGGTTTTGGAGCCCAGTGGAGCAAGAGTCAGGTAACCGCTGGGTTAAAATCGGAATCGACGGGCGAAGAGACTGTGGTTTACCGCATCTTCAAACAAGTTTACTACACCGTTATTGTCGAAGAACCCGAAATGGCGGGGGCAGTGTTCTCCAACAGCGTTAAGCTCAACGAGCACAATATGCTTGCCACTCAACCTCCTGGTTATGTTAGAAGCGTAGACTACGGAAGAATTATCGTTGTTCAAATGACAACAAGTGAAAATTTTACCAAACAAGAGGCTGAAGCGACACTCGATTACAAAAGTTTGGGCGCAAAATTCGACACAAAATTAAAAGAACATTATGAAAACATCGCCAAGAACTCATCCTTCAAAGTATTGGTTATGGGGGGTGGAAATGACTCCGCACAGCTTCTGGCTGGCGACATAGGAAAAATGACAGAAGTGATTACCAACGGCATCGAGTTTTCCAGGGAAAGTCCAAGCTATCCTATCTCTTATACTGTAGCCGATTTAAAAACCCGAGCGATTTCGGAAATGAAAACTACAACACAATACATAGAGACAATTCGAAAAGTCCTTCCCGATCGCTCAATCACACTCCACCACACGGGAGGTTTTGTAGCTAACTTTTATGTGACCTGGCAGGAATACGATATAAACCAAAAAAAATATATAGATAAGTCTTGGAACTCCGGCGATAAAACCGCGCCTTACGAACACATGATATCGTTTCCAGGTGATGCGCAGAATTTTACGATTGAAGGACGCTACGCCATCTTTTTTAAAACCTGGCGCTCAAAATTCAAGAAGTATACTGTTATGGACTCCGATAAAACCATCATGCTTAAAGGCATTACCTTATACTGCGACATGACTGATTAATAGGTAAATGAAATACACTCTCCTTGGCTTTGTTCATATACGAATTTAATCGTCAATGAATGGAATTACGATCTAAGTTTTCCTGAACAATCTTCATAAACCTCTTTAAAAGTCCATTAGATTCAACTGTATTACAAATTGCTGATTGTAACGCTTTGACATCATAACCATCATTCATCAATTTGCTCGCTTGTTCGCTGACGTATTCGTTCATTATTTCAGCTGTAAATTCTGGATGAAATTGAACGCCCCAGGCGTTTTTTCCAATACGGTAGGCATGATGAGGTTCAAACGAATTTTCAGCAAGCAAATGTGCTTCGGCCGGTAACATTATGACTGTTTGGGCATGAGTAGTATGTGCCATAAACACCTTCGGCATAGTCCCTAACAAACAATCCTGTTTACCTTCTGGTGATAAGGTAATGGGAACAGTGCCAATTTCAGGTCCTCCAGGGTGATAAGACACCAAACCTCCCATGGATTGCGCCAATATTTGATGGCCGAAACAAATGCCTAGCATTGGAATATTCTGTTTTAGGATTTGTGGTATCCAGTCTATAAGCTTAAGTACCCAAGGTTCCTGGTCAGTTACCATCGCATGAGAGCCTGTTATTATCACCCCAGAAAGCCATTCCACATTTGGTAATTCAGGGTTTTCGATCATATCAATGACTAAAAATACCTCGTTAGGGGAATAGGAGGCGTCAATTACCCAATTATCAAAATCCCCAAAATTTTGTTTGATTGAGAGGAACGTTGGACCTGCTTTTATGATGACTAAAGGTTTCATGGGTTTTATGCTGATGGCTATTGCTGTTTAACAGCCTAATAAATGAATGTGTCATTACAATGCATGATAATCACTAAATGAACATACTCATTGGGAAATTATGTAGCCAAGTTGATTTAGATCCTACTCATTAAATTTCTCGATAACAGACCATCGAAAAATTCAATTTGGTTAATATTAGAAGTGATAAACCGACCCTGAGCTGCCGTTCGCCAATATATTCATCGTGTGTCTGGTTATTGTTTATCTACTGACTCACGGAGCTCAGTAATCGCCTCGCGCAATACGAATAACGATGAGCGTAAAAAGAGAGCGGCGAGTGCTAGACCGACCAGAATATCGGGCCAGCCTGATCGGGTAAACCAAACTCCCCCTGCGGCAAACAACACTGACACATTCGCGATAATATCGTTGCGGGAACACATCCAAACTGAACTCATATTTATATCATCGGTTCGGTGCTGCCAGAGCAAAACAAAACAAATGCTGTTTGCAACAAGCGCTAACAGACCGACAACGCCGATAGTCTCAAATATTGGAATCTGTGGAAAAATCATCTTGTAAATGGCCTCACCAAGAACGAAAAGACCGAAAGCCGCCATGATTCCACCCTTGAATAGTGCTGCTTTGGCTTTCATTCGCGCGCCACGAGCAACAACGTAAATACTGAAACCGTAGACCAAGGCGTCGCCGAGCATATCCAGAGAATCACCTACCAACGAGACAGAGCTGCCGATTACGAAGCTGTTCAATCTCACACGCTTTGTCATTGCAACAATCAGCCATAGATAACCCTCTAACAGATTAGTATTTTAGTGTATTGAGTGTACTGTAGTAGGCATGATCGAAATAGTGAATATGCCTCCAAATTCTTCATTTAGCGGTCAAGTCTGCTTCTAAATTCAAACCTGCCGTTCATGGAGAACATTTTTTAGCTTCTTGAGTGACGCAAATTGACCGTTTTGAGCCTACAACTATGGCCATGTCCGCATAAAGTTCACACTGGCTCCAACTCTATTTTTACCTTTCTACCAAGCGCGGCGGCGCTCACTAAGGTGGTCAAGTTAAACTGGTATCCTCTTCATCCAACAACCTATTGAGCGATGCTCTGCTGGTGTGCATTTTTTTGCCATTGCCGTTTTACTCAGCTTAAGCGAAGACATGCCTTCAGAAATTTGCTAGGCGATGACCCGTTTGGTTGCAACGGCGGTTACGCCTTCGAGAATTGCTTCTTCGCTGAAAAAGTCTTCAAAGTCAGAAGCTCATCCATTAGCGCGCCAATGGATGATGACTTTTAAGCTTATTCAAACCAGTTTTCTAAGACTAAGTTCTGAAAGCCAGCAAAGTCTTTAGTGTTTCGGGTTACTAGCGTTAAATTTTGGCTTACGGCAATTGCGGCAATCTCTCCATCGGCATAAGCACAGGTAAGGCCTTGCTTTTGTAAGCGGGCTCGCTCTTTTGCATACCAGTCGGCTGCGGCCTGGTCGAAAGGCAATATACGTAAACCATTAGCCAATAACATCGCTAAATAAGACTGCAGTTGTTTTTTTCTTTTTGACGCTGCCAGTAACTCACATCCATACACCAGCTCATGCCAGACAATCGATGCTGTTGCATAGTCGCCATCATGATCGGCAAGCTGTCGTATTACTTTTTCATCGGGCTGTAAGCGTGCAGGTTCTGACAGTATATTGCTATCCAGCAAATAGCTTATTCGCCCCATGAAAATTCTCGCCCCTGACTGGTTGCCCGTACATTTTTAAGCTCAGTTTCGGTTAGTCCGCTGTCAGTATCAATGTTATTGCGCCACTGTTGGATAGCTTGATATAAACTATTGTCTTTATGAGTGAGTTTTTGATAATTGGCTTCAGATAACATTACTGCCACAGGTTTCCCATGACGGGTAAGATGAATGGCTTCATCCGATTCAAGCTGATGAATCAATTGTGACAGGTTGTTTTTTGCCTCGGCTATGGTACTGGTTTTCATCGATAACGACCCTATTATGGCTATATTTATAGCTATAATAGAGCTTTATATTACCCCTATCAAGGACAATGTTGATTTACCCCTGCATTTTCCCTGGTTTTCTCAACAGTTCAAGCGATGCCCGGCGATTACGCAAAAGGTCTTCCATCACTGGATTTTCAGTTTGCGCAATGCGCATGGCATTACGGCACCCTTATTGCGGTCCAGTCTGTATCACGCTACTGGATTTTCTGAAGTTACGATTTGTTCAAGTTTCTTTCCCCACAGAGCTAATGCATCACGCTTTTCCTGATCATAGCTATGGCGATCATAAACAGCGGTGATGCCAGTTTCGGTGTGGTTGAGTATTTTAGAGACCGTTAGTCTGGGTACACCCATACTGGTCATTTGACTTGCTGCAGTGCGGCGCAAATCATGTGGTGTAAAAGGCGGAATGCCCAATAGTTTTTCATTTTTATTCAGAGCATGATCAATACTGGTATCCAGGAATGGCTTGTCCCCTTGCTTGGATGGGAATAGCCAGCGGGATTCCTTGGAGCGCAATTTAGTTTGCGCAAGAAGCTGTAGCGCTAGCTGAGATAAATGGACACGATGAGATAATTCATTTTTTGCTATACCGCCAGGAATCGTCCACTATCCATTTTTAAGATCGAAGTTATCCCATTCAGCAACAACAATTTCGCCTTTACGCTGCGCAGTCACCAATTGGAACCTCAGGCATAAGCGCGTTAACTCACTCATGGATGTCGATGCCAACCTATTCCAAAAAATATAGATTTCATCTTCTGAAAGAACGCGATCTTTTTGATTTTCTTTGGATGGCATTTTGACTTGTGTGCACGGACTTGTTTCAAGCAGGTCCCGACTAATTGCCCAATTGAATAATTTTTTCAGTAACGCCAATGTTCGATTGGCTTGGATAGGTGCACGTTGAACAATATTGTCTAACAGATTAATTACGTCGCGACGTTTGATGTCCTGGGCCCTAACATTTCTCCACTTTGGCAAAATATCGTGATTTAGGATACGTTGATCCTCTTCCCATGATCGCTTATTAGGTTTGGCGTACAACTCAATATATTGCTCAGCTAGCTCACTGAATTTAGCTGCAGCGCGATTTGACTGTTTTTCGGCGGCAGGATCGTTGCCAACAGCAACGTCATGCAAAAGCGATTTGGCTTTATCTCTGGCATCAGCCAATCCTAGCCCTGGGTAGGTTCCTATTGTATACCGACGCAGCCGACCACCATGACGATACATTGCAAACCAACTTTTTCGTCCGGCCGATGAAACGCGCATTCCAAAACCAGTGGTACGTTCATCAAAATAATCGACTTGTCCTTTCTCCGGTAGGTTAACGGCATTGATCCTGCGCGCGGTAAATGAAACTTTTGGCATGGTGTCCTTGATTTTTAGGTTATTGATTTAGGTAACACAGAGGTAACAAAAAGCAGGTAACAGTATAGGAGTATTTGAAACTACCTGAAACAATATATCTTAAAAAATATTAATAATTACAGTATGTTAATTGTTTCTCTTGGTTTCAAGAAGGTTTATAAATGACTAATAATGACCGATTTGTAATCAGCCGGTCGGTGGTTCGAATCCTCTCACCAGCTCCATGTAAAACAAGGCCTTAGATAAAATCTAGGGCTTTTTTTTGCTTGCTATTTTTTAATAAGCAGTCTGAACAAAACCCCCGCGACATTTGCCAGTATTTCAGGCACAAAAAAGCCGGTATTAGGCAGCTATACCCTTGTATCTTGCCGTATAAGATTTTCTTATATATCCACAAACAAAAAAGCCGCATGGTTAGCGGCTCCGTCGTTTATTCTATGTACGGTACGATGGAGCTGGACAAAATCCATGACATCCGTCGCCTCAGCGTCCATGCATAGCTCTTTGCTGCCAACGCTCAGGTCAACTGGATTTTTTGTGAGGTTAAAGTCGGTGTTTTTATCCAACACCTACTCTGGCTTGTTAGTTTTTCTAAACCAGATGTAGCAACCGATCAGCATTGTGGTTAACAGTAAAATAGGGAACAAGAACAGAGGATCATTGACTTTAACTGTCGAGTTTTCATCCTTGAATTTAAACTTGGTCAAAATCCCTAAATTGGGATCAGTAATATCGATGGCAATTGAGTTGGCGGCAAAATTACTTAGCTGAACTTCGCTGCCGTCAAAAGGCTTGTTGTTTTTATCATAAAAGCTGACAAAGCTTGATACTAAGGCGGTTTGACTCAATTGAGACGACGCTAACTGTTTAGCTATTTCTTCTTCAAGCGCGCGAGTGGTCTTACCGTCAGTTTTTATAATAATCGGCTGTTGATCATCTACGGTAATAACAATCTCACCTTCAGATGCGGTTGATGATTTCTTTGTGGTAAATCCTTCTATGTATTCAACATCAGCCGCCAACACCAAATCCAGGGCAATTTGCACGCCGGAAGCGCTGAAGTTTTTATCGGCTAAATCATATTTAAGCGATTGGTTGGTATAGTCTCTGACGGTGACGGAGGTTAAAGAGTACCCGTCTTTATTGGCAATGCTTAATAGCGTTTGGTTTTCAGGATTATTGATGTTGATGCCGCGCCAAATCGGTTCGAGGTGCATCAAACCGTCTTTTAAAGCGTTGAATAGTTTTTTGGTAATCAATGTGCCATTACTTGAGGTATCAATTTTGGCGGCATTAAAAAAGCCGAGGCCGGTAGCGCGATACAGATCACCACTATCTACTCGCCATTCAGTCGTGTAAGAAAACAACGAATCACTGGCTTTCTTGGGGAGGCTGGTATGAATGCGTAATTGATCCTGACCAGCAACCGATGTAACGGCCAGTGCGGGTTGACATAAAATGCCGGATAAAAGCAGAGGAGCTGTTACTGATAGGTGCAATGGGTTAAATAGTTTCATGTCTGTGGGATTTAAATATATAAAAAATTTCAACTTATCATGATGTTGCGGAACGGCAATAGTGGTGTCCGCACAATTCCCAGGTAATTAATGCCCTAACCGCTAATGCAGAATCACTCAGTAGTATTGGCAATCACTTTATGAATGCGCCTGAAGCCTAAGGCGATGATGACAAGTATAAAGGGGATGGCAACGCCTTCTGCGATGGCAGGATTCACCGGCAAGCCTTCTTCATGTAAGGCATGGGCGATAGCGCCGACCAGGCTGGCGGCGTAATAAGTAATCGCAACTATGGAGATACTTTCAACGGTTTGCTGCATTCTAAATTGCATTTTGGCGCGCAACGCCATTGACGTCAGCAAACCTTGATTTTGGCGCTCGATAATAATATCGACGCGGGTGCGTAACAGTTGGCTGGCATTACCGACGCGCTCCGACAGCAACGTAAAGCGTGTCGACGTCGCCCGGCAGGTGTTCATGGCCGGCTCCAGACGACGTTTGATAAACTCCCCCAAGGTTTGAATGCCTTGAATTCTTACTTCCCGCAAATCGGCGACACGCTGTTCGACTAAGTGGTAATAAGCATCTGCAGCAGCAAAGCGGAAATGATTGCTGGAGATGTGGTTTTCTATTTCGGCGGCTAAGGTGGTCAATTCGTCGAGGAGCTGACCATCGTTACTGTCGGGCAGGGTCATCGCGCTGGTGATGGTGTATAGCTGACGGTCCGCTTTTTTTAATTCCGGATTCAATTTGCGCGCGATCGGGAAGGCCAGTAAAGCCATGATTCGATACACTTCAATTTCAAACAATCGGTGTAATAAACGCCCGGATTGTTCCGGTCTTAAATCGCGATTGACGATTAAAAATCGGCTAAAGCCGTCGTTATGAATGCGAAAATCGGTAAACACCCTAGCCGCGCCGCCGGTGACTTGTGAGCCGACGACCGGGTTATTCCTAAAATAACTTTTGGCGATGTTCGATATTTCAGGATCAGATTCGGCATCATCGCTAATGTCTGCATCCGGGCTGGCGGCAATAATGACTGCGTGCGTCGCGACCATAATTTGGCCTGGCATCATTGCGAGCCAATCTACCGGCACACACTTCAATGCTGGTTTAGTAAACGGGCCTTCGGGATTGCCTTGGGCGTAAAACGTGTAAGTGCTGAATTCGCCATGTTGTTCCCAGCGAACCTGAAAACCATCAAACTGTGCGCTGTAATGATCAGCATCTTTGCCCGGCGCTTGCGTGCCAAAACGCTGACAAAGTTGCGCGAGGTGTTCGCGTTCCTGCAGTTTTTCTTCGCTGGTCAACATCAGTGCCAGATGACTGGCGCGTATCGGCAGCTCCAGCATCAAAGATGCTCGGGCATGCACCTCGTTATGCAGCAAAAAGCGTTGCGGATGATTTTCTGGGATGGGGAACAAGTTAGTCACGGGCTTATAATGTGCTCGAGCAGATAACGGTTTTTAGGCGGGTAGACCGATCACTGATTGGCGGTCATAATGTGGTTACTTAAAGCAACCCGTTAACAGCCACATCCTTGTGGCATGTTGAGATTATTGGCTAGATGCGTCGTCGCTGGGCACAAAGGTACTTTTGTTCAGTCCAGAATACACTGGGCACCAGCCTGAATAACCGGTAGCAACCAGAACCAAGCCAATCAAGAGTAAAGCAATTTTGGCTGTAAAAACTGAAATGGCCAGTAAGGCAATACCTGCATATAAGCGATATTTCTTTTCCTTTTCGCCGACGTTATGTTCAAACTTAACCATGCGTTTATAATCAAAACTCATCTTATATTCCTTCTGTGTTGTTTGTAATTTTTATCAATAGCCCAAGCTATTGTAACGCAAAGCAATATACAGAGCTCCCCAAAATCTGCAAGTGATAATACCCCATGGATGTAACCTCAATAATTGATTCTTTAAACGATGCTCAGCGCGCGGCAGTTACTGCTCCGTCTCAGCCAATGCTGGTGTTGGCCGGTGCCGGTAGCGGTAAAACCCGGGTTCTGGTGCATCGGATTGCCTGGCAGATTCAGGTTGAAGGCGTACCTGCGCACAGCATTTTGGCGGTGACATTTACCAACAAAGCCGCCAAAGAGATGCGCGGCCGGATTGAAGAATTACTCAATATTTCTGCACAGCCATTGTGGATCGGCACTTTCCACGGCATTGCGCATCGCTTGTTACGTCGTCATGCCAAACAAGCCAAACTGCCGGAAACCTTTCAGGTGATGGATTCCAGCGATCAGTTGCGCGTCATCAAACGTTTGCTGGCTTCGCTGAATCTTGACGAGGCTCAATGGCCTGCCAAGCAAATGCAGTGGTACATCAATGCGCAAAAGGATGAAGGCATTCGTGCGCGGCACATGGCCGATTCCGGCGATATGTTGCAGCGCCAGATGGTCACTATTTACCGTGCGTATGAAGAGTTGTGCGATCGTTCCGGCTTAGTCGATTTCGCCGAATTATTGCTCAGAGCGCATGAGCTGTTGCGTGACAATGAAGACGTGCTGGCGTTTTATCAACAACGCTTTCGGCAAGTGCATGTGGATGAGTTTCAGGATACCAATACCATTCAGTATGCCTGGCTGCGGCTGTTGACGCAGGGCAAAGACAATATTTTCGTCGTGGGCGATGATGACCAGTCTATCTACGGCTGGCGTGGCGCGAAAATTGAGAACATCTACAGTTTTCAAAAACATTACCCCAATCATCAGGTTATCAAGCTGGAGCAGAATTACCGCTCGACCGGCAATATTCTTAAAGCCGCCAACAAAGTCATCGCCAATAACGACGGGCGCATGGGCAAAGAGTTATGGACTGAATCCGGGGATGGCGAACCGATTGCGCTTTACGCCGCCTTTAATGAGCAGGACGAAGCCCATTTTGTCGTTGAGCGCATTCGCTCTTGGGTTAACGATGGCGGTTTACGGTCTGATGTCGCGATACTTTATCGATCCAACGCCCAATCCCGGCAATTCGAAGAAAAACTGATGACCACCGGCACGCCATATCGGGTCTACGGCGGCTTACGCTTTTTTGAGCGCGCGGAAATCAAAAACGCACTGGCGTATTTGCGACTGACTTCCAATCGCCACGATGATGCCTCGTTTGAGCGCGTCATCAATACGCCGACTCGCGGCATCGGCGCGAAAACCCTGGATGAAATTCGTAATATCGCCCGTGACCGGGCTGTTTCATTGTGGACCGCTGCCATTGCTTTGCTCACGCAAGGTGGCATGAGTGCCAGAGCCGGCAATGCGCTGGACGCTTTTTTAATACTTATCAAACAACTGGATACAGAAACAGTCGGCTTGGAACTGTTTGAAAAAGTCCAGTTGGTGGTCGAAAAAAGCCAATTGATTGAACTCTATAAAAAAGACAAAGCCGATAAAGGCGAAGAAAAAGTAGAAAACTTGGAAGAGTTGGTTAATGCCGCGCGCCTGTTTGATAAAGCCAGCGTACAAATGGTTGACGACAATGATGTCAATCTTAGCGAGCTGGATATGTTTTTAGCCAATGCCGCGCTGGAAGCAGGCGACATGCAAGGCGATGATTTTGACGATTGCGTGCAATTAATGACCTTACATTCCGCCAAAGGTCTAGAGTTTAAACTGGTGTTTTTGGTCGGCGTGGAAGAAGGCTTGTTTCCATCGCAGCAATCCGTTGACGATGTCGGTCGATTGGAAGAAGAGCGCCGCTTATGCTACGTCGGCATGACCCGCGCCATGCAACATTTGTATATTACCTATGCCGAATCCAGGCGCTTGTATGGCCGGGAAAGCTACCCGCGCCCGTCACGGTTTTTACGTGAAATTCCAGCCGAACACATGCAAGAAGTACGCTTGCGCGCCAGCGTTAGTCGTCCTGCCACTGTGGTTAAACCGAGGAGCGGATCAATACAAATGCCGAGCCGCTACAAACTCGGCCAACGTGTCAGTCATGTCAAATTCGGGGAAGGCGTGGTGTTACAGCTGGAAGGCGAGGGCGCCCAAGAACGCGTGCAAATCAACTTCAAACAAGTCGGCATCAAATGGCTAATTGTTTCTATGGCGCAGTTGGAGGTTTTGTAGCTTGGATGGGATTCAGTAGAATCCGGGGTGTTTGGTGCGCACTACTTGCTTATTAACTATTTATTCTAAGGATATGAGATGTCAATTGACATAATTAAAGAACAAATCAATAGGTTTTTGAGTAGCGGTACGCCTGAAGTTATGGCTATTAAAGGCAAATGGGGCGTTGGTAAAACATATTCTTGGAACAAGTTTCTAAAAGAGGCAAAAGATGCTGATCGAATTAATCTCAAGAAATACTCGTATGTTTCGTTATTTGGCATAAATTCTTTAGATTCCCTCAAATATGAGATTTTTGAAAAAGTAATAGGCTGCAACTTAATCGGGACTAATGCGAATTTGGAGACCTTCAAAAATCACAGTACTGATTTTGTGAAGACAACATTAAAAAAGGGGCTTGATCTTACAAAATTTAAAAGCACAACCCATGTAATTGAGTCCCTAGCTTTTCTGTCACTAAATGAAACGATAATCTGTATTGATGATTTAGAAAGAAAAGGAAAAAGCCTTGAGATAAAAGATGTGCTTGGTTTGGTTTCACTTCTGAAAGAGCAAAAGAAGTGCAAAGTTATCTTTTTGCTAAACGATGGCGAAGATGGTTTGGAGGATTATGAAAAATATCGTGAAAAAGTCATTGATTTTGAATTGGAGTTTTCTCCTACCGCAGAAGAATGTGCTCATATTGCATTTGCGGACACCTCTTTGGATGGATATACCTCTCAAATCCTAAAAGAATCGACAGTTAAGCTCAATATTAAAAATATTCGCATCCTGAAAAAAATTGAACGGCTTATTCTATTAACTGCTGCTTATCTTAAGGACTATGAAAATGAGATTACTCATCAAGTAGTTCATTCTCTGACGCTTTTTTCTTGGTGTTATTACTGTGAAAGAAGTGAGGATGTGCCCACCTTAGATTTTGTAACTAACCTGGAACGCTCGTTTTTTGGTATTGAATTTGAAGAAGGGGATAGCGACAAACATAAAAAATGGAAAACAACGGTTTATGAATATGGCTACAGGATGACAGATGAGTTCGACTCATTGCTTTCTAAAGCAGTCCGGACTGGATATTTTGTTGAAACCGAATTTAAAGAAAAAGCCAGTAAGAAAAATAAAGAAGTTATCGCTTCGAAATCCGCACAATCCTTTTATGACGCTTGGAATTTATACCGCGATAGTTTTGATGATAACCAGAGTGAAGTTGTTAATAGCATCTACGAAAACTTCAAAAAGTACACAAAGTTTATAGAACCACATAGTCTTGAAAGCACGGTCAGCCTTTTTAGGGAGTTAGGTGAGGATGATAAAGCTGAAGAATTAATCGATTTATACATTTCTGATAGAAAGGAAGAATCAGAATTATTCAATCCAGATGGTTTTTCATTTTTTTGTGGATTGAAAGATCAATCGATAATTGACAAATTTTCAGCAACTTACCAAGCTTCTGTTGTTTCTGAATCGGCGGAACAGATATTAGAGCGTATCGCAGGAAAAGATGGCTGGAATCCAGAAGATTTAATAGTCCTTTCAAATACGGCAGTTTCTCAGTATTGCGAAATATTTAAGGGCGTAAGAGCCGGAGATCAGCGTAGGTCTTTTGTAAAAACCTGTCTTCAGTTTGGACAAGTCCAAGATTCCAACTGTAAGCATATTGCAATAACTGCAACAGATGCTTTGAAATTGATTGCTAAAGAAAGTTCTATCAATAAATTAAGGGTTAAAGGGTACGGCGTTCAATTGGATGACTAACTGTAAAAAATCCCGAAATGGAGTCTGGTAGGCTGGAAGGCTTTATTGTCCACAGAATTAAGCTTTTGGTTGGAACTTAACCCTCCCAGTTTTCCAGTTTCAAACCTTTAATTCGTTCAAATTCGCGGGTGTTGTTGGTTAATAAGGTCATAAGGCAATTGCGGCGATTTGAATATCATACGCACTAATCGGTGCGCCTTGTTTTAGTCATGTCAACATGATGATTTGTCTCCAAGCAGATCTTGATATGAATCCTATTGCGTATTTTCGGTTCATTAGTAGATGCTCGTTAATTTGCAGTACGAGAGAGCAGAACCCGAGGCAAATATCTGATCTTAAACACAAAGCGCTTGTCTTCGTGTTTTAATGACTCTTCAACCTGACAAGAGAGCTATTAATGACGGCATCCGCCCACCCTGTTGCGCATCCTAATCGCCAAACGATTTATGTTGCACTAGCATTAGTCGGGTAGAGTGGGCAGGCTTTTTTGCCCACCATATTCATTAACCCACCCAATTCTCCAATTTCAATCCTTTAACCCGTTCAAATTCTCGCGTGTTGTTGGTCAATAAAGTCATATTTAACGATAAGGCAACCGCGGCAATTTGAACATCATACGCGCCAATCGGTGTCCCTAGCTTTTGCAAGTTACTACGGACTTTTGCTGCTTTTTTCGCCGCATCCAGAGTAAAGTCGACAACTGTTAACGGTGCAATAAAGTTTTCTAATGCGGCCAGATTGCGTTGTTGGGAGTTGTTTTTTTCGATGCCGTAGTACAACTCGAACAGGGTAATAGTGGGGATGTGCAGTTGTTTCAGTTGGATCTGTTGGAAGCGGGCCAACACTTCGGGCGGGTGTTTTTTAATCAGATAAATGCAGATGTTGGTATCCAGCAAATAACGGATCATTCAAATACGCTCCAATCGCGCTCTTGTGCTTGCTCGGGCTGTTCGCGGCCATTCTCCATAAAATCATCGGAAAATTGGGATAGTGATGCAAACCATTGTTCCCATGAGTCTTCTATGGGCTCTAAAATGATTTTATTGCCTTCTTTGGAGATTTTTACTTCCTTGCCTTGAAGGCGAAATTCTTTAGGCAAGCGCACGGCTTGTGAGCGACCGTTTTGAAAGAGTTTTGCTGTTGCCATGATATGTGACCTTTAAAAGATATATTCGAAAAGTATATACCTTTTGACTGTTTACGACGCATAAATAGTTAAGTGGTAGCTCGGATAAAACGCAGTGTAATCCGGGGGTATGGCTGAACCGATATGTGGTCTAGCGGGTATTTCAAAAATCCGTGTTTTAATGACTCTTCAATCTGACAAGAGACATGATAATGACTGCCCCCGTCCACCCTGTTGCTAATGCTTCCAACCGCCAAACGCTTTATGTTGCAATTGCATTAGTGTTGGGTATTTTGGTCGGTGAATTACTCAATTTAAGCTTTGCTAACACTCCGCTGTTAAAGCAGTTGATAGAAATATTTGCGGTATTGACGGATATTTTTCTGCGTCTAGTCAAAATGATTATTGCGCCGCTGGTGTTTTCCACATTGGTGGTGGGCATGGCCAAAATGGGCGATATTCAGACCGTGGGCCGCATCGGTACTAAAGCTATTTTGTGGTTTTTTTCGGCATCGCTGTTTAGCCTGTTGTTAGGCATGCTGTTGGTGAATACCTTTCAGCCCGGTAGTTCGTTGCATATGGCACTACCGGCGGTTGGTACTGATATTGGCTTGCCGCAGGTTAAGCCGACCTTGGCCAGTTTTGCCGCGCACATGTTTCCTAAGAGCATTGTCGAGGCGATGGCGAATAATGAGATTTTGCAAATCGTGGTGTTTTCGATGTTCTTTGGTGTGGCCTGTGCGTCATTAGGCGATCTGGCGCGGCCAGCGGTCAAATTACTTGATTCGCTCAGTCACATCATGCTTAAAGTCACCAGCTATGTTATGCACTACGCGCCGGTAGCGGTATTCTCAGCGATGGCTTCGGTGATTGCCCAAAACGGTATCAGTGTGTTGTTGTCTTACGGTAAATTTATCGGTCAGTTTTATTTCGGGCTGGTGCTGCTGTGTTTGTTACTCGGCTGCTTTGCCTGTTTATTTATCGGTCGACGGATATTTTCGTTGCTGCGGCATATTCGCGAACCGATGCTGCTGGCGTTCGGTACAGCCAGCAGTGAAAGCGCTTATCCAAAGCTGTTGCAGCAATTGGAACGTTTCGGTTGTGATGAGAAAGTCTGCGGTTTGGTGTTGCCGTTGGGGTATTCGTTTAATCTCGACGGCAGCATGATGTATATGACTTTTGCGGTATTGTTTATCGCCCAAGCTTATGGGATTGATATGCCTCTGATGGATCAGTTGATTATGTTGCTGGTGCTGCTGTTTACCAGCAAAGGCGTAGCAGGTGTGCCGCGTGCCTCGTTAATCGTCATTGCCGCTACCTTGTCGATGTTTCATATTCCTGAGGCTGGTTTGTTATTGCTGTTGGGCATCGATCAGATTCTGGACATGGGTCGCAGTGCAACCAATGTGTTTGGTAACAGTATTGCCGCTACTTTGGTTAGCCGGTGGGAAAAGGCCTTGCGGTAAATTCGTCCTATAAAAATCTAAAAAATACTCATGCAAAGCAACAAAAAACCTCATCAACATCTTTACGTTCAAGTCTTAACCGCCATCAGCCTCGGCATTTTGCTTGGTTACTTTTATCCGGATACCGCCGTAAGCATGAAGCCGCTGGGCGATGGTTTTATCAAGCTGATCAAGATGATTATTGCTCCGATCATTTTTTGCACGGTGGTAACCGGCATCGCTGGCATGCAGGAGCTGGATAAAGTCGGCCGTGTCGGTGTTAAAGCGCTGCTGTATTTTGAAGTGGTCAGCACTTTGGCGCTGATTATCGGTTTGCTGGTGGTGCATATCATTCAACCTGGCGCGGGCATGAATATCGACGCCAGCACCTTGGATACGAAAGGGCTGGCGGCTTATACCGAGGTGGCAAAAAACCATAGTACGGTTGATTTTCTGCTCAATATTATTCCATCGACTGTTATCGACGCCTTTGCCAAGGGCGATATATTGCAGGTATTGCTGTTTTCGTTGTTGTTCGGATTTTCACTCGCTGCGATGAAAGAGACTGGTGCCGAAGTGGTGGTTTTTATCAACAAGATTTCCCATGTCTTGTTCGGTATCGTTGAGACCATCATGAAGCTGGCGCCTGTCGGGGCATTTGGTGCGATGGCGTTTACGATTGGCAAATATGGGCTTGGTTCGCTGGCGCCGCTGGCGAAATTGATGGGCAGTTTTTATCTTACCTGCCTGCTGTTTATTTTTATCGTGCTGGGATTGATTGCTCGATTTACCGGTTTCAGCATCGTTAAATTCATTGTTTATATTAAAGACGAACTGTTTATCGTGTTGGGAACATCATCGTCAGAATCGGTATTGCCGCGGATAATGTTGAAGCTGGAAAAGCTGGGTTGTTCCAAATCGGTGGTCGGATTGGTCATTCCAACCGGGTATTCGTTCAACCTGGACGGCACATCTATCTATCTGGCGATGGCGGCCATTTTTGTTGCTCAAGCGACCAATACGCCGCTGACGCTAACGCAGGAACTGACTTTGTTTGGTGTGTTGATACTCACCTCCAAGGGCGCAGCTGGTGTTACCGGCAGCGGCTTTATTACCCTGGCGGCGACGTTGTCGGTGATTCCGACGATTCCGGTTGCAGGATTGGCACTGATTTTAGGGATTGATCGATTCATGTCCGAAGCCCGTGCGCTGACCAACCTAATCGGTAACGGCGTTGCTACAGTGGTCGCGGCAAAATGGGAGCATGAATTAGATGTTCAAAAGCTTGAAGCAGAACTTAACGCCAAACAATAAAATTACGTTACCAACGGAGATAAAGTAGATGATCGATTGGGCAACGATTACAAAACATATTGCCGAGGCCACGGGATTACCGTGTGCTTTTAAAAGTGTACAACCGGTAGCTGGCGGCGACATCAATAGTGCTTATAAGTTGCAGGCGGAAGATAAGGCTTATTTTGTCAAATTAAACCGTGCGTCCTTGTTGTCGATGTTTGAGGCGGAATGCGCCGGTTTATATGAACTGGCGCTAGCCAATACGTTAAAAGTGCCAAGCCCTGTGGTATTTGGGGTTGCAGGGCAGCAGGCATTTTTAGTAATTGATTACATTCAGTTGAAAGCCAAAACTGCCCAGGCCGATAGTTTGCTTGGACAGCAATTGGCGATGTTACATCAACAAATCAAACCTTATTTTGGTTGGCAGCAAGACAACACTATCGGCAGTACGGCGCAACTGAATCAGGCCGAGCAACATTGGGTTGGGTTCTGGCGTGAGCAGCGCTTAGGGTTTCAGTTGCAGTTGGCGGCGCAAAATGGCTTTGGCGGTCGCTTGCAGACGCAAGGGCAACGATTACAGGCAGATCTTGAGGGTTTTTTTACCGACTATCAGCCGCAACCTTGTTTGTTGCACGGTGATTTATGGGGCGGTAATGCCGCTGCCGATACGGCAGGGCAGCCGGTGATTTTTGATCCGGCGTGTTATTACGGCGATCGCGAGACCGACATAGCAATGACCGAGCTATTCGGCGGTTTCGGTGCGGATTTTTACGCGGCTTACAATGAAGTTTATGCCTTGGATACTGGGTTTAAAGTCAGAAAAACCTTGTACAACCTGTACCATATTTTGAATCACTTAAATCTATTTGGCGGTGGTTATCTGGGTCAGGCCGAGCGATCCATCTCTTTATTACTGGCAGAGGTTTAATTCTGTTTAAGATTGCCGGTACAAAACAACGCCAAACAAACTCATGCGTTTATCTATGTTAAAAACTAATCCAAGCGTATTAGATTTTTAGTGCGCATTATGAGGGCAATACGATTTGCTATTAAAATTGCGAATAGCGCTCCACAAGTGTCTGCGAATAAGTCCATAAGTTCTGAAGCACGGCCGGGTATTAGCATTTGGTAGCTTTCTTCAAGAATGCCGAGCACGATAACAATGAGTAACGGCATGGAAAATAGCTGAATTTTGGGCCTTGGATGCAGTTTGAAAGATAGGGCGCACATCAGTAAGCCTAAAAATGTAAATGCTAAAAAGTGTGCGACTTTGTCGAGGCCTTTTATTTCGCCCAGTATTTGCAGTGGCGGCTGGGAAGATTCTAAGAATAACGCTGAAATATAACCAATGATGAGTAGTGCTAGGATGACAGTTTTGTGGTTATTTAGTTTTGCCATTTAGTGACTCTTTAATTCTGGTAGGAGGTGGTTAACGCTCTATGGACTTGTTTAAGGAGTCTGAGTTTTAAATCTGTAGTTAGAGGGTAGACTAAAAAAATCGTTAGCGGCAAGTTATCGAATGAATGAAGTGACAGTTTTTAGCGCTGATTAATTGCAAGGGAATTTTTAATTATCAGGAGGCAATACGAATTGCGCGATTGCTTATAGCACATTCAGCTAATAGGCTTGTTTATTAACAAAGCCTTTAAAAGTAGTCAAAAAAACGATTTTCAAGTCCAGCCAGAGTGACCATTGTTTTATGTATTCCAGGTCATGGTGGATTCTGGCTTCCATTTTATCGATCGTATCTGTTTCGCCTCTGCAGCCATTTATTTGTGCAAGGCCAGTTATGCCCGGTTTAACTTTGTGACGAAGCATGTAGCCTTGGATTTTTTTCCGATATAGTTCGTTATGGGCGACAGCATGGGGGCGGGGGCCTACAACTGACATACAGCCTTGTAATACGTTAATAAATTGGGGAAGTTCATCCAGTGAGGTTTTACGTAAAAAATTGCCAAATGGCGTGATACGGACATCGTTTTTAGTGGCTTGTTTGACATCATTGCCGTTTTCGCAAACGGTCATGCTGCGAAATTTCCAGACATTGATTTCTTCGCCGTTGATGCCATAGCGTTTTTGTTTGAATAGCACTGGTCCGCGCGAAGTTAATTTAATGCCGATGGCAATCAGTAACATGGGGATACTGATAATAGGCAGGATAACTGCGCATAGTAATAAGTCTTCGAGCCGTTTGATAAAACCGTCAAACTCGCTGAAGGGTGTGTCGAACAGGCTAACGACAGGGATGCCTTGTACGTTAGTCCATTTTGACTGAATAAGGTTGAACGTAAAAAAATCCGGGACGATATTGATTGAGGCGGTACTGTCTGCGAGTTTGCTGACCATGTCGCTTATTCTAGTTTCTGCGCGTAACGGTAAGGTGATGTAGATATGATCGATTTTGCCTTCTCTGGCGTTCTGTAAAAGGGTGTTAAAGTCACCAATATGTTGTTCTTTTAAATCTAAACGGCGATTGGGCTCTTCATTGCGGTCGTCATAGTAGCCAATAAGTTTATAGCCCAGCCATGGGAGTTGTGATAATGCTGTTTCCAGTCGTTTACCGAGAGGATTGGCACCTAAAATGGCGTAAGTTCTGGTGTTTAAACCCTGTTGTCTTAATAAAGATAATGCCAGCCGTTTAATAGTATGCGTCAGAATAATAAGTGCGGGTACTAAGGGTAAAAACAGTTGGATGCTTTCTTGGGAATAATTGAATTCATGTGCAAAGAACAATATGCCCAGTGCAACTAATGCAAAAGCCATTAACCACGATAGCAGTATGCGCCAGGCTTCATCGAACATGGGTTCGCCGCGCCAGCCTTGGTAGATACCGTTATATTCGGCAAATAGCGTAAATAGGGCGATACAAGCCATCACGGGTAACAAGTAATCATGATTTATCTCTACGTCATAGTATGCTGTGGAGATGTACAGTGCGATGATTATGGAGGCGCTATCCAATGCGCGAGTCAGCACATGGATTGAAAATTGGTGGGGGCGGATAAGTCCGCTTGATCTTTCCTGTTGCATGCGATGAATGATATTGGCGTTATTTACGGCTAGGATAAGCTGGTTTTATATCTGGCTGGATAATAACACGGATTGTTTTGTTTGCGGTTGGCTGATAAATGAAAGCGGACAGCAGTGAAAAATTTGTGACTAAACTCTCAAATTCGCGCTATTTAAGCGGTGTCTGACTTATTAGTTCTTCGAATATTCCGCGAGTTGGTGATGATCAATCATGGTACGGATTGGCTGGTTTTTATGGATGGTCACTACGTAAAAATCTACAGGGCGGCATGTTTTATACCAACTGAGGGGAGGTGACAGATCAAGGCAGAGCGGTGCATGCCGGTTGCCTCGATCTGTTTTAGCGGTTTATTTGGCGGCGATCGCCTTACGTAAGTCGTCAAGCGTGACGACACGCGGTCCATGTAATGCGGCAATTTGCTGCACATCCAAGTTTAATTTTTGGATGTTTTCATACAAGTTCACCGTATATGGATTCACTGTAGTGGGTGTTGGCGCATTAGCTGCTGGCGGGTTATATGCATCAGCTTCTACCAGGATTTTTTCGTTTGGCAGATAGACCAGTGCGAAGGCATCGTTGTGACCATTTCCGGCGATAGAGTAAATTTCAATCGGACGGTTGCCGTCGGACAAAACCAGTTCTTCGTTGAAAGTTTGGAATTTAGGGATTTTTTTAGATTTTGCCAGACGATCTGGATTGAGCGAGCGAGACGCGGCCCATACTTTTTGAAAGTAGGATTTGTTAGATTGCTCGGTCACAATTACCGAGCCTTCATCCACAAAAGTACGTAAGCCGCCAGCGTGGTCAAAGTGTGCATGTGTGTTGACTACGTATTTGATCGGCTTGTTTGGGGCAATTTCCTTAATTTTGGCAATCAGCGCAATGGCGCGTTCTTCATGCTGGGGTGCTTCAACTAAAACAACATGATCACTTTGCTCAATGAGTACGCTGTGATGAGAGCCGCCAGTAAGGTAATGCACGCCTTGAGCGAGTTGATCGGCTTTAACAGTAATCGCAGCTTTAGCATTAGCAACTTCTTCAGGTACTGAGAATTCAGCTGATGAATTCACTTGGACTGAAGATACTTCTATGTCCAATACTGGATAACCGCCTTGCGTTCTGGTTATGTGGCCTGGAAACTTTACCCCATCAAAATCTTTATAATATGAAAAGTTGGTTTCAACTAAGGAATCACCAAGCACAGGGTTGTCTATCCAGGTTTTAATGCGTGCAACCAGGCCGTTGGCGTTGATGTAGCCAACATATCGATACTTGCCGTTTAGCGTAAATGACACTTCTGTGTTGCCTTGAGGTGATGATTTAGTAATTGCATTATTGGCAAGTGCAGCTCTTAAAAAACCTTGTGGTGTGGACAATATTTCTGCAGTACGTTCTTCGACAGCAGTAGGTTGTATTGTTGCCGTAGCGCTTTGAGCCGCATTTACAGGGATTGAGACATTCCAAGCTGTTGGGCCATTAAGATATTGATCGACTTTTTGCTCAACTGGTGCAGGGCGGACTCGATCCGGCTCAATCGTTTGGCTACGAGTTATTTGAACGCGCTCGGCGGTATTGACATAGTTAATAGTCGCTTTGTAGCTGGAAACATCAAACTGCGGCCAAGCCGATGAAGGATTTGGAGCTTGACCAAACTGATACCATTTGCCAAGGCCTGAAAACTCAATAGTCCTTATGTTGGCAACTTCTAAAGCATTAGCTGATGATTTGAGTGGTCCAGGGGTAAAGGTGGCGCACCCAGTAACTGTCAAAGACAGTGCTAAACCAAGAAATGGGTACATCAATTTATTCATGCAAAACTCCTGAAAAGAAATTGTAATAATGAAAACTGACAATAAGTAAAGCAAGATTTAGACCGTAAAATAATTTACAGGCTATTTATGAGCTGAAGATACGAATTCGCCAGGTTTTTTTTCGAACTGTTGTGTAATTAGTGTGGTCGAATGTCGACTGTTTTTTATCCTTTCAGTCTCTATTTATATCCATCAAGCGTTTAAGATGTTTCATAGACGCGCTGGTTTTGTATTGGTAGCTGTTGGTTATTCAGCACAACTGCTGATTATCTGCACGTAGAGGAGCAGCTGATTTAGGTTGATGAGTTGATTTGAATAAGCTGCTGATACTAAAAACTTGGAAGTTATCAGAGGATCCAATTGATGTTTTTTTCAATTGGATCCAGTTAATCGTTATAGATGGTGTTGGTAATTATTGCGTGGGTTGAACGTGAAACGTGCTTAATTCGGGTGGAGTTACCGCTTGTTCTGAATGAGGTGTACCGGTTGGTACCCATTCATAAGGTACGGGTTGGCCGCGGTAGAGTTGATTGTTGAATGTTGAGCGCCCTGTATCAGTATCTTTGCCGATGCGGGCATACGGATTTACGTATTCCCAGACAATTTCACCGTCGGGAGTTACCTGAAATAGTCGACCACTTTGACCTTCATCGATAAATGTATTGCCGTTGGGTAGACGGCGTGCGGCGCTGATGTGGGTGCTGCGAAACGACCAGCTGGGCCCGCCTGAGCTTTCGCCGGTATATTGCCAAACAATTTCTTTTTTGACGGGATCTATTTCAAGTACCCGAGAACCGCCGGTAGTGGGCAGCGCAACAGGCGGGTAACCGGCCTCGCCCTGATTGTCGAAAACCAGCAAATTACCGGCTCCCGGCAGGCCTTCAGGGATAATGTGAGCATCATGTTGGGCCGCAATTTGATCTACAGGGCGGGGCACTTTACGTGTGCGTTGTCCGTTTTCGTTGGCAGCATAGTGAGGTCCCAAGTTCCACGCCACTTTGCCGGTCTTTTTATCGATTATGATGATGAAGTTGGCATTGCGCGCATCAATCATTAAATTTTCAGGGTCAAATCGTTTATCACCTGCTGCAAACCAGCGATTAGGGCCGACAACTTTGAGATTGTTAACATGGAGGTAGTCAGCCGTATCGGCGTTGCGTACCAGCTTGAGCTCTGCTTTTGTGAATCCGAATTCGTTGAGATGCTCAGAGGCGATCCATTTCCAAACAACTTCACCTGCGGGATTTACTTCATAAATGACATCATCGAGTATTTGAGGCTGTTTAAAACCTTTTACCGGATGTACTAAATTAGCTAAAACTACGGTATTGCCGTTTGGCAGACGCGCCCAGTCATGGTGCTGTTGTGCGGCGGCACCCGGGGCTTTTTCGCCAAACTCCCAAACAGTTTTGCCGTCCCAGTCCAACTCGCCGATGGTTTTGGATATTCTGCGATTAACTTGTCCCGGCACAAGATCAGTTCCTTTGCCTTCAATGGTGTCGATTGTTACAAACACATGGCCAAGTTTGCCGCCATTTAAGGCTGGGTCGATAAGTGTGCTGTGCCCGGCCGCATCCTTCCACTCATGCACGGAGTTTCCATTAAGATCAATTAAATGAGCGATATTGTCGCCGCCGGTAAACAATACGAACGAGTTGAATGCTTTTGTTGGGTTATAGCGGGTTGTCCCAGTAGGATATATGCTTGGTGATGCGCTCGAGGATACGGCAGTGCTGCCAATAACAACAGCAAGTACCGTTTTTCTTAGAAAATGGGCAGGCATTACATTAGAATTTGGGAGCTGGTTGTGGCGATTAATTACAAAATTAAAGTGCATTTGGTTATCTCCGTTAATGCGCGGTAAGGGAATATCGGTTAGATTGTTGTTAGCGATACAAAAGCAAATAGCGGGCCAGATGTTTTAAAACTTTGTGTTGGGTAAGCTTAGAAATTAATGAGGACTGTTTCTGAGAGCGGTATTTTGTGTTTTGAGTCTGTTTGTTTTAAAACTATTAACGGTTTTTAATTTGACCGTTTGTTTCAGTTACATTTGCCGAGTAAGTCGGTGCAAGGTTATTTATGTTGATACGTTTCAGGCCATCTTTGAACTTAAGTTTGGTTGTTAGTTTGCTGCTTTCTGGGTGCGCCTCAACCCGGCAGATTGCAATTGATTATCCGTCCTTATCAGCTCAGGGGAGTGAGAATGGTCAAGCTACCGCGCAAACTAATAAATCAAAAGCCTTTCAGCCATTGCCAGGCTTTCAGGTAATCGATGGTGATGATTATTATCTGCGGCTGATTTCGGAGTTTGAATTCAAAGGCGAAAACGTTTTAAAAGGCGGTTGTAGCAACATAACGCCGTCATATGAAAAAGGCGATCAAACTTCAGCGCTTCTATTTAGTGTGCGTAACGAAGCGCTTAAATTCACTAATGAAGTGGCCGGGTTCTCGTACCAGTCGGCAACTGGTAAATGTAATTTTAAATTTGAAGCCAAAAAACTAAATTTGACCCCATGGATGCGATTGGATTTGGGCAAGGAAACATCCGTTGATTACAGTTTCTTGTCGAGTGCCAACAGTGATGTTGATGTCTCAGGGTTGGTGAATGACGTAACTGCGGCCAGTAATTTACTTGCGTTGACGGGGGTGGGGATGGGAGTGTCTGTCATAGGGCAATTTGCAGGCCAATGGGCAAAAAATAACCCACAAACTATTACCCCTAAGCAAACCGATTCAAAAAGCAGTTCCGAATCGCACTCTTTGCCAGCGGTGGTAAGCTATTCCGGTAAATCGGGTACGCTCAATCAAACGACCTTTAATATTTATGCAGTTGCCGAAGGTGGAATTAATATTTTAGGTGCAGACACTAAGCCGCTGGGGGAATTGAAAATAATTCCTGAAATTACGCCTTCCTTATTGTTACAAAGAACTTCAGCCGATGGCGTTCCCGATGCTCGTGACTTGTCTTTGGAAGAAATTGGATACTCGCCAATTCGATCGGCAGCGGGAGAAATAAAATTGCTGGATTTGATTGAACAATCAAAACATACAACTAAGCCTAATCTGAAGCCTAATTGGAATAATTATGACGAAGTGGCGGGCGAGTGCCGCAAGCTAAAGCTGATATTAAAAGACTTAGGATTTAATAAGTTTGATCGTAATGCGGTGATTTATTATTTTCTGGCTAAAACCCCAGATTGGAAAAATTACAATATTAGCCAACAAAAAGTGCTGAATGAGGAAGTGCGGCCAAAAGTGCTCGAGGGTTTTCGAGGTAAAGACTTTAGTTCGTGTTTGAATTTGGATGACTATATCACTATGAAAACGATGGGATTAGCTGTGAATTCGCAATCCGATTGGAATTTAATTGTCGAAGCCAGCCAGAAAAAGGAACAAGTTTTTACACCACTTAAATCAATTGAACGGCAGTTGGTTTCTATATTGAGAAACCCTAATAAGACGGAAATGGAGCAGCAATTATTTCCTTTATTGAGCACGGCAAAAAGTGGTGAAGGTACTGTGTTGCTGCAAAATCATCTGGGTAATTTTGGCTTGGAGACATTGATGAATCTTGATGCATCGCCAGCCCCAGCCCCATCCGCATTGGCCACAGATACATCTGTTCCAGCAACTGCCGTAGCACCAGCTATTCCAGGTGAAGGGTCGGTGGTGACTTCGCAGCAGGTGGCGAAGATTTTCTCAGGTTTGTTGATTGATGAACTGAGTTGTGCGCGACCTGTGCCTGATCAAACGGCTAAGCAGGTGGGCGGAGCGGGCATTTTGTTATTTACTACTAAAGATGGCAGTCCACGAGCGAAAGGTGGCGCAATAGAATTTGAGTTTTCAGCCGGAAAGATTAACCGGATAGTTTTTCAGTCATCAACTCATCGTGATTTTGAACAAGACTTGGTGGATCGCCCGGAATTAGGGGGCTGTCGAATTGATCCAGCTTTCGTTGTTAAATTGCACTAATTAAATTTTTTCAGATAGAAGATTGAAAAATTGATATGAATCAAAAAAAAATGCTGAATGACGAACAAAATGGCGCCTCCTAAATAACAAAACCGGGGGAACACTATGGCTCTAATTACTTGGACAGCGGCTCAGTATGGCACTAATGTTGGCTTTGCTGACGATGAACATAAAGTGTTGTTTGGACTGTTAAACAAATTGTATGACGATGCTACAGGCGGTGCGACGCGAGCTTCAGTAGGTGCTTCGTTGGATGCGTTGATTGCGTATGTGGTTGATCATTTTGCTCATGAAGAAAAAGAAATGCAGGCAAAAAAATACAGCGGATATGATCGTCACAAAGCAGAGCATGAAGCTTTAATAGGGATATGTGCAGATTTGCAGAAAAAATTCCATGCTGGGGAAGCTGAAGTCACTGAAGAAGTAGGGCAACTGGTCAAAGGATGGCTTGACAATCACATCCCTAATTTTGATAAAGGGTATGCTGACGCTTTAAATAGTTGAGATTTTCTTTTAAAGGTTAGGCTCGTGAGTCTTTTAGGTTCACGGGCCTTTTTTGTTTAAAGGAGCTCGTCTACATAAGATTTTATGGCTCTAGTTGAAAGAACGGGTCTGCGCCAACTTACGAGATTAATCGACCATGCTTGTGAGAAATTTGGGCGCGCGCTATAAAATTATTATCCAGTGATATTAAGTATTGTGCTCCGCTTGCGCAGCATAAAGCCGCTGAATAATTGCAAACTGGTTAAATCAGGAAAAGCACAGCTGGTATAGATAGTTCCGTTCGGTTAAAATTGCCCAGTTTATTTGTGATAATTATTACGTAAATGGAATAAATTCGAGCATTTGCCCGATTTGATATTACGAAAAGATATAACGCACACATCAGTTTATAACTACTATTTGGAGGCTGCTCCGTGAAGAAAACAAAGCAACTGTTTGCAGGGTTGACCTTATTGGCGTCGAGTCAACAAGGTGCGCAGGCAGATTACCCGCTCAATTTGATGGAAGGGATCACAAAGGTCAGTAATCATATTTATGATTTGCATATGCTGATTTTATGGATTTGTGTGTTCATCGGCATTGCTGTGTTTGGCACCATGTTCTATTCGATTTTTCATCACCGAAAGTCAAAAGGACATAAAGCCGCGCAATTTCATGAAAATACTACTGTTGAAATTATTTGGACCATCATTCCCACGCTGATATTGGTAGCTATGGCAATTCCTGCAACAAAAGCAGTGATTGAACTGGATGATGTTCAAGATTCAGAAATGTCTATCAAAGTGACTGGCAAACAATGGTACTGGGATTATCAATACCTTGATAACGGTATTAAATTTGAAAGTCATCTTGATGAAGCCAGTGAAAAGGCGCATCGATTAGCAAATGGGAATCCACATTCAGTGCCTCATTACTTGTTGAATGTTGATAATCCTTTAGTCGTACCAGTTAACAAGAAAATTCGCTTCGTATTTACTGCTGCCGATGTTATCCATTCATGGTGGGTACCTGATTTGGGCTGGAAAAAAGATGCCAACCCAGGTTTCATAAACGAAGCATGGACTTTTGTTCCTAAGGCCGGCACATACCGCGGCCAATGTACTGAGTTATGCGGTCGAGATCACGGTTTTATGCCTATTGTAGTTATCGCAATGGAGCAACCGGATTACGATGCTTGGGTAAAAAAGACGCTAGCAAAGCAACAGGAAAAGGTTGATTTAAGCGATCTGACTCGTGAAGACTTAATGTCTAAGGGAGCATCGGTATATTTAAAAAATTGCGTATCTTGTCATCAAATTAATGGTTCAGGTATAACAGGAACTTATCCGGCTTTAACCGCAAGTCCTAGAGTAATAGGCCCAATCGATCCTCTGATCGGCTTTATTCAAGCGGGAACAAGCAGAATGCCAGCATTTTCGAAATTAAAAGATGATGAATTGGCTGCGTTATTAACTTATATAAGAAATGCTCCAGAGTTAGGTAACAGTGTGGGTGATGAAATTCAGCCTAAAACCATTACTCCTGTTTACGATGACGAGGATGATGATAAAAAATAAGTCATTGACTTTATTAGTTTATTCAATCTTTTTATATATTTTTTGAGGTATAACTTATGTCTGCTGTAGTTGCTGAACATGATCATCATCACGATGATCACGATCATGGTCCCGCCAAGGGTATTTTGAGATGGATCATAACCACAAACCATAAAGATATTGGAACGCTATATTTGTTGTTTGCGTTGGCTATGTTTTTTGTTGGTGGATCTATGGCCATGATTATCCGCGCTGAATTATTTGAGCCGGGTATGCAATTTGTTGATCCTCAGTTTTTTAATTCAATGACCACCATGCATGCACTTGTAATGGTGTTTGGCGCGGTGATGCCGGCATTCGTTGGCTTAGCTAATTGGATGATTCCAATGATGATTGGCGCGCCGGATATGGCTCTGCCGCGTATGAACAATATGAGCTTCTGGCTTTTAGTAGCAGGTGTTCTGATGTTGGCCAGCACTCTTTTTATGGAAGGTGGTGCGCCTGCTGGTGGATGGACATTGTATCCACCACTGGTATTGCAAACAGGCAAAGCTTTTCCATTTGCTGTGTTTTCAGTGCATTTGTTGGGGATCTCTTCAATTATGGGAGCGATTAATATCATTGCTACCATTTTAAATATGCGTGCCCCGGCAATGACCCTGATGAAAATGCCACTGTTTGTCTGGACGTGGTTAATTACCGGCTTTCTGCTGATTGCCATCATGCCTGTTTTTGCAGGTGCGGTGACCATGTTGTTAACTGATAAGTTTTTCCACACTAGTTTCTTTGATGCAGCTGGTGGTGGTGATCCAGTACTTTATCAGCATATTTTTTGGTTCTTTGGGCATCCTGAAGTTTATGTAATGATTTTGCCTACCTTCGGTGTTGCTTCTACGATTATCCCTGTTTTTGCTCGTAAACCATTGTTTGGATACAGTTCAATGGTCTATGCAACTGCATCGATTGCGTTTTTATCGTTTATCGTTTGGGCGCATCATATGTTTACCGTCGGTATGCCGTTGGCGGGCGAGTTGTACTTTATGTACGCGACTATGCTGATTGCGATACCAACTGGCGTGAAAGTATTCAACTGGACAGCCACAATGTGGAAAGGGTCGATGACCTTTGAAACTCCAATGTTGTTTTCAATTGCATTTGTGGTCTTATTTACCCTAGGTGGTTTTACCGGGTTGATGATGTCTATTGCGCCAGTTGATTTTCAATATCATGACACTTATTTCATCGTTGCTCATTTTCACTATACCTTGGTGCCAGCCTCTATATTCATCTTAATGGCAGCCGGCTATTATTGGCTCCCCAAGTGGACAGGGCATATGTATAACGAAAAAATAGGTCAGTTACATTTTTGGCTATCGACTATTTCTGTAAACATATTGTTTTTTCCACAGCACTTTTTAGGTTTAGCGGGAATGCCACGAAGAATTCCTGATTACGCCATTCAGTTTGCAGATTGGAATATGATTTCTAGTATCGGCGGCTTCATTTTTGGAGCCAGCCAATTGCTGTTTCTGTATATCGTAGTCGATACAATCAGAGGCGGTACAGGTGAGAAAGTTACTGATGAAGTATGGGAAGATGCACACAAGCACGGCTTGGAGTGGACTTTGCCATCACCAGTGCCTTATCACACGTTTACTACTCCGCCAACAGTGATACCGACTGAGCACATTTAGGGTATTTCCGTGAGCGTGTCTTTATGCATAAAGACACGCTCACGCTGTTACAGCAAGGGTATATATAGATGGATGCTAAAAAGAAAAACATATTAACTGCAGTAGTATTGGTATTGATTGCAGCAGCGATATATATTTTGTCTGTGATTAAGGCAATGTCTTCATGAACCGGTCTGTATCTCAAAAGAACATCAAACTTGCGCGAAACCTTATTATTGTTGCAATCGCAATGTTCGGTTTTGGTTATGCATTAGTACCAATTTATGATGTGCTTTGCGAGTGGAAATGGATCGAGCGTGATAGACCGGATGCTATTAAGCAAGCAAAGGAAAATGCTTATGAGGTTGATAAAAGCCGTGAGGTAACAGTGGAGTTTGTTGCTAGTTTGAATGAAAATACGCCTATGGTTTTCTATGCAGAAACCCAAAAGCTAAAAGTTCATCCAGGTGAATATCATACTGTCAATTTCCACGCTGAAAACAAGACAGACAAGGCAATAAATGCGAGGGCGATTCATAGTTTTTCACCTGCTGTTGTCAGTAGCTTTGTTGATACGATTACTTGTTTCTGCTTTGATGAACAACTATTTGAACCAAAGGAAACTAAGACATTGCCTGTTCGATTTGCGGTTAATCCTGAAATGCCATCACAGTACAAAACAATTACACTTTCGTACACATTCTTTGACAGAACTGAAAACCAATAAAAAATAAAGAGGATTTTATGTCTACAAATGACGCTTACTATATTCCACACAAGGCAACTTGGCCTATTGTTGGTACAGCTGGTTTAATGATAATGCTTGCAGGGGTGGCCAATTTTCTAAATGGTTCACCTATAGGCACAACTATGATTTACGTGGGACTGCTCATGTTTATTGTAATGTTAGGCGGATGGTTTGCCCTACAGTCTGTCGAAAGTGAAACGGGTATGTACAATCATGGCGTGGGAATTTCTTATCGCATGGGGATGATGTGGTTCATTTTTTCCGAAATTATGTTCTTTGCCGTATTTTTTGGCACATTGTGGTACACCCGCAATTTATCAGTGCCTTGGTTAGGTGGAGAAGGTGCAAAAGTAGCTACCCAGCAAATCCTTTGGCCTGCATTTGAGGCGACATGGCCGACGAACGGTCCAGGTAAAGTTGGTGGCGATTTTGAGCCTATGGGAGCCTGGGGATTGCCATTTTTAAATACACTTATTTTGTTAACAAGTGGGGTTACATGTACTTGGGCGCATCATGGGCTTCTAGCTAAAAAACGCGATCAACTGATTAAAGGTTTGCTAGCAACTGTTGGGTTGGGATTCTTATTTGTTGCTTTTCAAGCAATTGAATATCACGAAGCCTATACCGAAATGGGGCTAACATTAGGTTCAGGTATTTACGGGTCAACGTTTTTTATGTTGACTGGATTTCATGGATTTCATGTTTGCGTAGGTGCAATCATTCTTAGTGTTGTTCTGTTTCGTAGTTGGAAAGGTCACTTTCAGCCTGAAAACCATTTTGCTTTTGAAGCTGCAGCTTGGTATTGGCATTTTGTTGACGTAGTCTGGTTAGGGTTGTTCATATTTGTTTATTTGATGTAACTTAAAATGTAAGCACAAAAAAAGCGCTGCTAACCGGCAGCGCTTTTTTTTTGTCGGTGTTGTTTGGTTTTTTATTTATTTGGTTGTTCTGTAGGCGGTTTGTGCATTTGCATACCAATGCCATCAGGTTTGAAAAGCCCAGTTGCAAAAGCAATAAAAAGAAAAATAAACAGCAATATTGATAATGAAATTCGAAAAGTGAGGGCTTTTACCGTTTTTTCGGACGGTTCAGATGAGTCGCGTTTGACGAGATGAAATAACGCCGATCCCAAGCTAATAATTATCAGAACAAAAGAGATAATAACGATACTTTTAATGATCATGGAGTGATTAATTCTGAATTAAGTGTTGTTATATTCTCTGCCATTCATGCAGTTATGCCAATAACAAAAAATATGTTGATCAAAATTAGCCGCTATTCGTTGAAGATTGAACCAATATCTTTTCTACCTTATCTATGTGTATTTTCGCTGCTGATGTCTTTGGGATTTTGGCAATTAGATCGCTCAAATCAAAAGAGAGAGTTTTTAAACTTAGAGGAGCAAGCTAGAGCGGCAGAAGTTTTGACGTTCTTTACAGTTCTTCCTGACCATGCTGATAAGCTGAGATTTAAAACGATAGTAGTTGAGGGACGCTATGATTCAAATCATCAATTTTTGCTGGACAATCAGATAATCGAAGGGAAAGTTGGCTATTTTGTTTTGACTCCTTTTTTATTAAAAGGCCAAGAAAAGGCTATTTTAGTAAATAGAGGATGGGTACCTTTAGGGGCTGATCGCTCAATTTTGCCAACAATAAGCCTTGATCAAGGATTAGTTAATATTAAGGGACGTATCAATAACTTCCCTAGCGTAGGTATTAAGTTGGCAGGTGCAGAGCGCCCATCGGATAGTTGGCCATCCATTGTGCAGGTGGTGAACAGCGATATAGTTGGTAAAAAATTAGGTTATTCACTGTTAGATTTTCAGCTGGAACTTAATAAAGACATGCCAGATGGTTTCAAGCGGGAATGGCATGCTCCAGTAGTGATGTTGCCAGAACAACATGTTGCCTACGCGGTACAATGGTTTTTATTAGCATTGACTCTCACAATAATTTTTATTTGGTACAGTTTAAAATCAGCAAAATGAGTAATCAAAGAAACAAAAATAGATTATTGATAGTAAGTATTTTCGCTATGTCTATCGTGCCGTTTTTGATAGCCTGGGGATTAAAGCAAAATCCGCAGTTTTTATCGGGACGAACTAATCACGGGCAGCTGATAACGCCTGCTGTGACGACAGAGCGCTCAGAATTATTAGGTTTTGACCAGTTTTCTCAAGATAACATCAAAGAACTTGCTGGGCACTGGTTGATTGTTAATGTCATTCCCAGTAAAGAATGCAACGAACTATGTATGCAATCTATTCAAAAAACAAAGCAATTGCGGCTTATGTTGAATAAAGAATTGACCCGGACGCGGCGAGTAGTCCTAGTGGTACAAGATGTTTCTCCAGAGATTGCAAGCAAGTGGTGGGAAAGTGATGACACTTTGTTGAAGGTCAAACCCAGTGCGGCAGTAGTAAAAAAAATTACTGAATTAAGATCTGGCATTATTCCAGATGGAATGATTTTTTTAATGGATCCGCTTGGGAATTTAATGATGCAGTATGAACCAGGCTTTGATCCTTATGATGTAAAAAATGATCTTATGCATCTTTTAAGAATTTCACAAATTGGCTAACCACAACATGTTTAGAAAATTAACTCTGTTTGCTGCGATTTTGGCGTTTTGTACTGCCGCGTTTGTTTTAAATACACGCCATGATATTTGGGCCTCTCTTACATGCAGTTGGTATGCAAACTGTCAGAATTGGAATCATCCTGAGCCTTATCAATACTCTAAATATTTCATTTTTCCAGCTTTATTGGCTGTTATTAGCATAACGTTACTATTCCTTTCATGGTGGCAAAAACATTGTCGTTTGGCTGCCATGGCAGCGTCAGGTTTTTTATTAATGTTGATTGCTGCGCTGAGTAGCTTAGTGTTTGTGTTCGAAATTAATGAGCAAGTTATTGCTTATACCAGCATTTTTACGATGCTAAGTATGGCTTGTGTTTGGTTACTATTTTGGATGTATTTACGAGTTAACCCAGCCATTTCGAATTTGGAGCGCTTCAGTTGGGTCGGAGTATTTTCCAGGATTGCGGTTGTTTTGTTATTAGTTGAGATTGGTTTGGGCATTCTCGTAACTGATGGGCAGGCGGCTTTAGTCTGTGGTGGTTTTCCTGAGTGTAATGGCTCGTGGTGGCCGCAGGCTGATTATCGCAGTATAGGTGACTTATTTAGTCTCTATTCAACGTATCCAATTAATTTAGATTTACAGATAGCGATCCAATGGCTTCATAGAATGGGTGCGCTAGTTTGCTTGGTAGTGTTTAGCTTAATAACGCTAACTGCCGGGGCAAAGCATCGCCCTAAACAAGTCAGAATTGCATCGCTGTGGTTGATTATTCTACTGGTTGCTCAAATCAGTTTTGGTATTGCAATAATTGAATTGGGTGCGCCTTTGTGGGCAACTGCGGCACATAATTCAGTTGCTATATTGCTTATGTTGCCACTGATAGCCATAAGTTTTTATAGTAGATATGGTTATATAGGTGAACAAGGTGCTCTAAAAGAAGTAGCTCAACAAGCAGGTGTTATAGCCGCTGATATTGAGATTCGGGCTGAAAAAACACCAGAGACTTTGTTTGTACGTCTCAAAACCCAGTTAAATAAGACCCGATCCGGTCTAAGTGGTGTATTAGCTGTTATTCCACTTGGACAGAAATCGATCAACGGCGATTTGCTGGAAGAAATTGAAGCTAGTTTGTTGATGGCGGATATTGGTGTTGATGCTACAGCTGCGATTATTAATCGATTAACAACCAGTGTTGAAAAACATCAGCTAAATGATGTTGATGCATTAACTGCGATTTTAAAGCAGGAATTACTGGATATGCTTCGGCCTTGCAATTTGCCATTGCATATTCCCAAACAAGATAAGCCGTTTGTGATTTTGGTGGTTGGAGTTAATGGAGCTGGTAAAACTACTACTATAGGTAAGCTTGCCAAACGCCTCCAAATCCAAGGTCATAGTGTAATGCTGGCTGCAGGTGATACGTTCAGGGCAGCTGCGGTTGAACAATTGCAAACCTGGGGTGAACGTAACAACATTCCCGTTGTGGCTCAACATACAGGAGCTGATTCTGCTTCAGTTATTTATGATGCGTTGCAATCTGCTCAGGCTAAGGGGGTAGATGTGTTGATTGCTGACACTGCTGGGAGATTACATACCAAATCCCATTTAATGGATGAATTGAAAAAAGTTAAACGGATTATGAGTAAACTGGATGAATCCGCGCCCCATGAAGTTCTGCTGGTTCTTGATGCAGGTACAGGACAAAACGCTTTATCACAAGCGAGATTGTTCAACGAAACAGTGGCACTTACTGGTTTGGTGCTAACTAAGCTTGATGGCACCGCGAAAGGAGGGGTTATTTTTGCTTTGGCCAAACAGTTTGGTATTCCCATTCGCTATATAGGCATAGGCGAGGGGATAGACGATTTGCAAGATTTTGATGCAGATAATTTTGTTAACGCATTGTTTATAAAAGATTAAAAGACTTAATGTTACAGTTCGATAAAGTCAGCATGCGTTACCCTGAAGTAGGCGATGTGCTGAAAAATATTTCTTTTAGCCTGCACCCTGGAGAAATGGCATTTTTGACAGGACATTCTGGGGCAGGTAAGAGTACGTTATTTAAGCTGATTGCGGTGATGGAGCGATGTAATCGCGGAGAAATTATTTTTGCTGGTCAAAATCTAAACAAAGTAAGCAATAGGCAAATTCCTTATGTCAGACGGAATATGGGGCTTATTTTTCAGGATTACAAATTGCTTCAAGATAGAACTGTATTTGACAACGTTGCTTTGCCTTTAGTAATCGCAGGCTATGGACATGGTGAAATTTCCAGGCGCGTGCGAGCCGCTTTAGATAAAGTCGGTTTATTAGGTAAAGAAAAAAAATATCCATTGTTATTATCCGGTGGTGAACGGCAGCGTGTAGGTATAGCTAGAGCGGTGGTGAATAAACCGGCAATGATACTGGCTGATGAACCGACTGGAAATTTGGATCCTGAATTGTCCAAAGAGATCATGCATTTATTTGAGCAGTTTCAACAGGTCGGGGTGACAGTGTTAATCGCATCTCATGATATATCTTTGATTGCACGTATGAATTATCGCGTCTTGAAGCTGGATCATGGGCAATTAGTTGCGAGTTAGGCCATGAAACACAGTATTAGAAATCAGCACAGAGCGGAAGGCAGACAAACCAGAAAATCTGGTGGTTACCTTATGGATAGGCTTATAGCCTACCGAGATCTTCATGCCCATGCTTTGTTTTCAAGTCTTGGTCGCTTAGTTGCGTCGCGTTTTGCAACGGTTATGACAATCGTGGTGTTAGCAATTGGTATTTCCCTCGCTAGCGGTTTTTATATTCTGGTGAAAAATTTGCAGCAATTGGCGGGCAATCTGGAATCTAGCAACCAAATTTCTTTGTTTTTAAGAGAAGAAGTCTCTGATACAAACGCTAAAAAACTTGCCGAAACCATTAAGAAAAATTCAGATGTGCTTGATGTCAAACTTATTTCCAAGGAGCAGGCCTTAAAGGAGTTTGAGACATACAGTGGCTTTGGTGCAGCGGTAAAAGCGTTGGATAAAAATCCTTTGCCTATCGTTATTCAGGTATTGCCCAAAAACTCATTGGAAGATGTAGTTGTTTTAGATAACTTGGTTGAGCATTTCAAACAAGTTCCTGAAGTGGATATTGCTCAGGTAGATACGCAATGGGTCAAGCGGCTGCAATCAATTATGGAGTTGGCTCGGCGCGGTGTTGCACTGCTCAGTGGTTTACTGGGAGTCGGCGTACTGTTTATTACGGCCAACACAATACGTTTAGAATTACATAATCGCCGCGAGGAAGTATTGATTGCTAAGCTGGTTGGGGCAACTAATGGCTTTATTCAACGACCGTTTTTATATAGCGGTTTTTGGCTGGGTTTTTTTTCTGGAGTTGCTGCTTGGTTTATCGTCACTTTGACGACATTGATTTTAAAACAACCGATTGAAAAACTATCCGGTTTATATGATGGTTCCTTTCATGTAGTGTTTTTGGGGGGGCTAGAAACCATTGCTCTGCTAGCTATTTCTGCCGCACTGGGTATGCTAGGATCATGGATAGTTGTTTATTTTCAATTGAGGCGGCTTAAACCTGAGTGAAAATATTGTTATAAAGTTGTTAGCACTCTATTGTTGAGAGTGCTAGAATAAAAACAAATAATTTTTGAGAGGGGAATGATTGTGAGCAATTCATTAGTTTTGCCCGTTAATTTGTCAGTCGGCACATTTGACACTTACCTCAATGTTGTCAGACAAATGCCTAAGTTGGACGCTGAGCAAGAGCGAGAGCTGGCATTAAGATTTAAAGATGATGGCGATCTGGAAGCCGCACGCCAACTGGTTATGAGCAATTTGCGTTTTGTAGCGCATGTCGCGAGAGGTTACAGTGGCTATGGTTTATCTATGCCCGACATTATTCAAGAAGGAAATATAGGCTTGATGAAAGCTGTCAAACGCTTTGATCCTGATATGGGCGTTCGACTTATTTCATTTGCAGTACATTGGATAAAAGCTGAAATACACGAATACGTGATTAAAAACTGGGGCATTGTAAAGATTGCAACTACAAAGGCTCAACGTAAATTATTTTTTAATCTTCGTAAAACTAAACGTGATTTGGGTTGGTTGTCTGGTGATGAAGCGGCATCTATTGCGAAAGATCTGAATGTCGATGTTGCAGAAGTGTATGAAATGGAAAAAAGGCTAGGCAGTCGCGATATGTCTTTTGATGCGCCCGTTGATGAACCGGAAGATGAAAGCTACTCAGCGCCTGCAAACTATCTGCAACAGCATGGTGCTGATCCGGCCTTGTTGCTTGAAGATGCTGATTGGCAGGGACGTGAACAAGAGTTGTTAACAGACGCGCTGTCTCAGCTAGATGAACGTAGCCAGGACATCCTGGCAAGTCGCTGGTTGACAGAGCAGAAAGCCACCTTGCATGAGCTTGCTGATCGCTATGGCGTATCAGCCGAAAGAATTCGGCAGTTGGAGCAAAATGCCATGAAAAAACTGAAATCGTCGATTATGCTGGCTGCTTGATAAGCCCGGTCGGCACTTTCTAAGGCTTGGTGAAAAAACTCACCAAGCCTTTTTTATTGCTAAAAAGAACGTCGATATTACGCTGGAGTCAGCAGATTGAGCACTGTTTGTGCCTGTTCTGCCGCTTCATGGCCCAGATCAGTCAAATAGCCGCCATCTTCCAATGTTATCAAGCCCTTGTCGAACAATCGGCGTGTAGCAGCAATAATTTCTGGGGCGGCAGTTTTATGTACCTTGATGCCTTCTTGTGTGGTGGATAAATTGTAGCGAACAAGAATATTTAGTTCTTCGACAATATCTTGGGTATAGGGCATAGAAATTTCTCATAATTGATTAACGTGGGGCGATAGCATAAAGCTATTTGCAAGTAAGAACGACTCTTTTTGTTGTAATAGTACCTATATAAATGACGACAAGACCAAGGTAGACAAAAATGGTTAACAATTCGACACCGTTACCGATGCTCGGTTGGCGTGAATGGGTTGCTTTGCCGACGTTCAATATTGAACGTATCAAAGCTAAAATTGATACAGGCGCCCGTTCTTCAGCATTACATGCATTCATCATTGACCCCTATCGAAGAGGTGGTGAAAATTGGGTGATGTTTGCGATACATCCCTTACAAAAAAACTCCGATGTTATTGTCGAATGCCATGCACAAGTCAAAGATAGGCGCTTGGTTTCTGATTCAGGTGGGCATAAACAACGCAGGTATGTTATCGATACCCAACTAATGCTTGGTAATTTCATTATTAATGCAGAAATGACGTTGACGAATCGGGACAGCATGCGTTTTCGTATGCTATTGGGGCGAACGGCTATGAATGCGCAGTTTATCATTAACCCTAACGCTTCATACTTGCAGGGAAGCCCCAGCATCATTGAAGGCCAACGATTATTAAAAGAACACAATTTATTCAAATGACGATAAAGCGAACATTAGCCTTCATAGGCCTTCGAATTTCCAGTGGTACTCGATATGGATAATCTATCTGCAATCGTTATTGCTTTGCTGCTGGTTGCTCTGAATGGATTTTTTGTAGGTGCAGAATTTGGTCTCGTTAAACTGAGGCAGACTCGAATTCGTGCAATTGCAAAAACTCATGGGTGGCGAGGACGTATTCTGGAGAAGGTTCATGGCAAACTTGATGCCTATCTATCAGCCTGCCAACTTGGAATTACTCTAGCTTCATTAGGTTTAGGCTGGGTTGGCGAGCCCGCATTTGCTAATATTCTTGAGCCGCTGTTTGTTAGAGTCGGCATTACAACACCTGAGCTAATACATAGTGTTGCATTTGCATTTGCGTTTTCAGTTATCTCATTTTTGCATATTGTTGTCGGTGAGCTTGCACCAAAGTCGTTAGCTATTCGTAATCCAGAAAAGGTCGGCTTAATAAGTGCAGTGCCGCTCTATGGTTTCTATTGGTTAATGTACCCGGCAATTTGGCTGCTTAATTCCAGTGCTAATTTAGTTTTGCGAGTGATGGGCTTAGGCCAGGGGCACGGTCATGACGTCCACTATTCAGCCGACGAACTCAAACATATTTTGCGCAGCAGTTCGAGCGAGCGTTTTACCCGCGACGAATGGAATATTCTGGCGAAAACACTTGATTTCAGCGAATTGGAAGTATCTGATTTAATGCGGCCGATACACGAAATAACTGCCTTACATAGGGGAATGACGCTACAGCAAAACTTAACTTGTGTGTCACAAAAACGTTTCAGCCGTTATCCCTATTTCGACAATAATGGTGTTGATGTGTTGGGGGTCATTCATCTGAAAGATTTGTTTTTCGCCCAACAAAGTGGCATGGAAATCGACGATTTAAGAAAATTTCTTCGTCCCATTCAATACATTTCTCCGCACATGTCCGCGTTGGCGTTATTTCGCCAATTTCGCATGGGCGCCGGACACTTTGCGATCATTGGACAAAAAGGCCAAAAACCGCAAGGATTCATCAGTCTGGATAACTTGTTAAGTGCGATGGTAGGAGAAATACGTGATGAGTTTCGTCAAAACAGCAATGACTGGACGCGGCTAGATGATGGTACATTGATCGGTAAAGGCAGCTTGCCGATATTTTCTCTGGAACGGATTCTTGGTATCGACATCGAGAACGAAGAACTTGATTTAGAAGATGAAGTCTCGATTGGTGGTCTAATTATGTCGAAACTCCAAGATATTCCAGTAGAAGGACAGCAAATTGAATTCAACCAATTTGATGTTGCAGTTAAAAAAATGAACGGGCCAAGTATTGGCTTAGTTCACATTTACCCGAAAAATATACTTCAAACTGCTAACCACTAATCGTAACAGCCTTAGTGAGTAGCAAACTCCTAAGGCTATTGGCATGGATTTAAAAATAGCGGCTGTTTAACAAGAAGTGAGCGGCGATACTTGCGAAGTAACCCAAGGCGATGACCGGTGTCCATTTTAAATGGCTTGTAAACGTATAAATGCCTTTAGCTTGCCCCATCAAGCCGACGCCAGCGGCAGAACCCACGGCCAACATACTACCGCCTACACCAGCTGTTAACGTGACTAACAGCCATTGGCCCTGAGAAATATCCGGTGCCATGGTGAGTACCGCGAGCATGATGGTGCCGTTATCAACAAATGCGGAGGCAATGCCGACTAGGATATTGGCAATTGTTGGGTCCATGTTGCCGTATAGATGTAAGGAAGCTATCTCTAAATAACCGATAAAGCTTAAGCCTCCCACTGCGACCATTACGCCGTAAAAGAATAACAGGGTGTCCCATTCCAAGTTTGCTACTTTGTCAAAAACATCAAATGATTGTCCTTCGTCTACTTCGGACATTGCCAAGGTTTTGGGTTTATTCATCCATTTCATGGGGCCAAAATAATCAATTTTGATATTTTGTAAGGGTTCGGAAAGGTCAGGATTTTGAAATGCGATTGGTGGATACTGGTGATTAGCGGAATCAGCGGCAGTTTTCTGCAGGTAGTAACTGAAAAACTTCAGGTAAGTCAGTCCGAGCATCATGCCGGCGGCAGGAGGTAGCTTAAGGAAGTTTTCAAAGCAAGTTGCAGTGATGATGGTTAATACGAACAAACCAATGATCACAAAACCGCCTCGTCTCATGGCCTGTGCTTCCATAACTGCAGCCGGTCTTTCTTTGGGTATAAAGAAGTGCATGATGGCGGCTGGGACAACGAAATTAACAATAGCAGGAATTAGCAGCGAGAAGAAATCTGTAAATGGAACGACACCTTTTTGCCAGACCAGAAGAGTGGTGATGTCACCAAAAGGGCTAAATGAGCCGCCAGCATTGGCAGCTACTACGACATTGATACAGGATAAGGTAACAAAGCGGGGACTGTCTTTGCCCATGGCCAAAATCACCGATCCCATCAATAATGCAGTGGTCAAGTTATTGCAGCCGGATGAAATAAAGAAAGCTTGAAAGCCGGTAATCCAAAATAACTGCCGATAAGTAAAATTCTTGCTTAACAACCAGACTCTAAGACTTTCAAACACACCACGGTCTTCCATGGCGTTTAGGTACGTCATAGACACCATGATAAAAAGAAACAGTTCAGCGTAACTTTCCAAAGAAGAACGAAATGCTATTCCGGCTTGTTCGCTCATACCATCGCTAGCGTAAACGCTGGCGATTAATATCCATATCACACTTGCCGCAAACACCATCGGTTTGGATTTGCGTAGTTCGGTGACTTCTTCCAGCATGGCTAGAAAATAGGCACAAGTGAAAAGCACTAAACTTACATAGCCGATCAAATGAGCTGTCAAATTTAGAGGATTAGCGTGCTCACTTAAAGACGCGCCATCAGCCGCCTCTGAAAAACACGGCAATAGCATAGTAAGCAATAAAAGACAGTATTTTGAGCAACGCAACATTTGTATTTCCTTGTCTAATTGTGGGCTGGTCCTAATTTTTACGACGTACAACCCTACGCAATTTTTAATAAAAACATTATAAGCAAAAACAGCACCAGAGAATGCCTAGAACTGATTACTTTGGATCTAAGGCCGCACTATAACTGATTAAAAGTAGTAATCTTTGGGCTATTTAAAGTGGCGGCTGCATGGTGCCGGAGGTTTTGATTCGCACAATGTTTCCAACCATTAAGCTACCACATTGATCATGTAAGGCATTTTGACCGAAATAAACTTTATTTTGCCATTTTCTCGTGCGATTGAGCGTTGTCAATGGCTCTTTTCCTGATTTGCCGGTGCTTGGGTCGATGGTTGGTACGGAACAGCGAGCGCAAGGCTTGGTTAGTCTGAAGTCAATTTCGCCAATGCTGATTTCTCGCCAGTAGTCTTCGGCATAACTTTCGCAACCAGAAACAACTAAGTTGGGTCTGAATCTTATCATCGGCAAATTCAGCTGCATCTCTTGATTGAGTGCGGCTAGTGATTGTTCTGAGACAATTAAAAATGGAAAACCATCGGCAAACGATACTTGATCGTCGGCTTTGGCGTAATCAGGATTAACCGGGCGAATAAGCTCATCCGGTTGATAAACCAATCGACAGCCAACGCCTAGAAAATCGCCCAGCCATTTATCAGCGTCTTCTGAAACACTGCGGGCAGGGCACTGATCGTGCCAGATAGTGCTGTTGATAATGTCTCCGCCGCTTGGATGCAGTGGCAGATGCAAATCGCCCATGTCCGGCGCTGATAAAATCAGGTGATTTTCGGTCAGCGCCGTTTTGATTAAGGCCATCTGCGGCAATCTGCGCTGACTTAAAAATTGTTGGTTGCTGTCGACAAGCATCCATCTTCTGTCAAAGAGCAAACCTTTTTCTGTGACGGGCCAACTGGTTACCTGTATGCCTGCCAGCGATTTAACAGGGTAGACATGTATCTCGGTTAAGGTGATCGGTGTCATGTTAACCAAGCAGTTCTTTTACGACGCGAGAAGTCATTGCACTTTGGGAGCCTAGTGCTTGAGATGGATTATTTTGTATGCCATTGAGCAACGCTGAGAGAGTTTTATTGGCTTCCTCCATGTTTTCTATAGGCTGAATTTTGGTGAGATTTTTAGCAGCGGCTGTGGCCGAAAGTTTTAGCGAGTCGCTGGAAAGATTGACTGTCGATGTAGACTTGTCACCGTCGTTGTCTTGATCCTGCCGAGCTTCGGTAACAGACTCATTGGTTTCATTGAGGACGTTGCTGGTGTTACGTTGTATTGAAGTTAGACTAGCTAGGGAGTTCTGTAGTGGTTGTGGAATTGCTTTGGTTTCCATTTCAGTTACCTTAAAAAGTTATCAACGGAATAAAAAACAGTATTTATTTGAATACCAATTTGCGTTGTGTTTCGAGCAGATAATCGCCTAAGGCATCGTTGGTACGATCAAACTTGATACCGTATTGAGTCTGGTCAGCAAGCGCTTTACGAACTACTTTGGCTTGAATAATAAAGCTTTTTAGATCTTCAAAGGTTAGCGTTAAAGTGATTTTTTTATTAAGAGGCAGTTTCTGGCTAGTAGCGATCAGAACGCCTTTGCTACTTATATCTATTAATTCAACAAAAATGTCTTTGTTAAAACGAAAGCCAAAGTTGAACCAACTAATCTTGCAAACAGAGGCGGCGATGTCTTCTCGGATATAGCGTGTTGCAACACGTTTGTTAGTAATAGGTACGTCGGAAAAATCAATATCGAATAGATCATCCGGAAACTCTAAATTTTCATCAAAATCGGACATAAAGTTCCTGCAAGGCAGTTGCCTATAAAAGTTAGCTCAAGTATCAACCGTAACATGATAAATTTCAAATGCTGACGGGATAAACTTAAAAGCAAAAGCTAAAAATATCCCTGAATCCGTTAAAATTAACTAACTGTGTGTTTTTATTGGAAGACAATGCTCTCAATTAAGTCGTTTTTTCAGATCACTATTAAGTGTTTGTTGTTAACTCAGTTAATCGCTGTCGGTACTTCGCATGCTGCGACAGCCAAAGCTAAACAGATCATCAACATCGCCTATTTAACCCAAGAACAAGTCCCGCCACCGGCGCTATCCAATCTTGATCCATTCATTAAAGATAAAGGCTTGCCAGGTGCTGAGCTGGGTATTGCCGACAATAATACTACCGGTCAATTTACCAGCCAGCAGTTCGTTTTGAAGACTTTTATTGTTCCGCTAGATGGCAATATCGTTGATACATATAACAAAAATATTGCCGGGCAATACTCATTTGTTGTGGTTAATTTACCCCCAACACAATTGCAACAGTTAGCTGACATACCTGCAGCCAAACAAGCTGTGTTATTTGACGTAGCAACCACGGATGATGAATTACGTAACGGCCAATGTCGCAGTAATGTTTTACATCTATTGCCAAGCCGCGCAATGCGCGCTGATGCGTTGGCGCAGTACATGATGAAAAAGCGTTGGAGTAAGTGGTTTTTGGTGGTTGGACCCAATCAGGAAGATCGATTATATGCAGACGCCATCAAACGAGCAGCTAAGCGCTTTGGGATGAAAATCGTGGCAGAAAAAACTTGGGAACATACCTTCGATGCCCGACGTACCGCGCAATCAGATGTAGCGGTATTCACACAAGTCGACGATTACGATGTGCTGGTAGTCGCTGATGAACAAGGCTTGTTTGGCGAATATCTGGATTATCGTACTTGGCTCTCAAGACCTGTTATCGGCACTCAAGGTTTACAGGCGACCGCCTGGCATAAAACCCATGAACAGTGGGGTGCAGTGCAGATGCAAAATCGCTTTAAAGATAAGGTCGGACGCTGGATGGAAGAGCAGGATTACGGCGCTTATTTGGCGGCCAGAGCGGTTGGCGAAGCAGCTACACGTACCAAAAGTAATGAGTTAAAGCCGGTGAAAGAGTATTTGTTGAATGATCAATTTGCTTTGCAGGGTTATAAAGGCAATCCGTTGTCATTCAGGCCCTGGGATGGGCAATTGCGCCAGCCAGTCTTATTATCAGCGCCAAGGTCGCAGGTCGCGGTGGCACCGATAGAGGGATTTCTGCATCCCAAAACCGAATTAGATACATTGGGTTATGATCAACCCGAATCACAATGTCAATGGAGCAAACAATAATGAAGAAAAATGTACTTGGACTGTTTTTATTAACGACATTAGCTGGACAGGTTGATGCAGAAACAGTTTTTGTAACGCTGGAAAAAGACAATGCTTTGGCTGTAGTTGATCCGATTGCCGGAAAATTACTCAAGACTGTGCCGGTAGGTCAGCGCCCGCGTGGTATTTCGATTAGCCCGGATAACAAATATCTGTATATCGCTACCAGTGATGACAACACTATTAAAGTGATTGATGCCAACTCTTTTAAAGAAGTCGGTAAATTGCCATCTGGTGAAGACCCGGAAACATTCGCGCTAAATCCGAAGGGTGATCGGATGTATGTGTCCAATGAGGATGACAGCATGGTGACCGTGATTGATGTCGCCAAGAAAAAGGCCATCAAACAAATTAAAGTGGGTGTGGAGCCTGAAGGTATTACTGTCAGTCCTGATAACAAATGGGTGATAAGCGCCTCTGAAACCACCAATATGCTGCACTGGATCGATACTAAATCCAGTGAGATTTCCGATAATACCTTGGTCGACCCGCGTCCACGCGCCCTGGGGTTTACCGCCGATAGCCAGCAATTATGGGTGACATCGGAAATGGCCGGTACCTTGATGATTCTTGATGCCAACACCCGGCAATTGCTTAAAACAGTTAAGTTTGCAGCGCAAGGTGTGACTGCCGATAAAATCCAGCCGGTGGGTGTGGTGATAGATAAAGAGCGTAAACGCGGCTATGTGGCATTAGGGCCGGCCAATCGTGTTGCAGTAATAAATGCGCAAACCTTTGAAGTGGAAAAATACCTGTTGGTTGGACAGAGAGTCTGGAATCTGGCGTTTTCACCCGACCAAAAAAGGCTGTACACCACCAATGGCGTCAGTAACGACATTTCCATCATCGACCTTGACGAGCAAAAAGTGACCAAGTCTATCGCTGTCGGTACTTACCCGTGGGGCGTTGCAGTAAAACCATGAGTGAAAAAATCGCGTTATCCATTGACGATTTAAGTTTTTCTTACGGCGGTAAAAAAGCCTTAGATAAGGTCGCTTTTTCCATTCGCTCCGGTGAATGTACTATTTTGCTTGGCCCCAACGGCGCGGGCAAAAGCACACTGTTCGCATTAATCACCCACTTATATGATACTCATCAAGGCCGTATTGAATTATGTGGTTTTGATGTCAAACAACACACCCGCAAAGCTTTGGCAAAACTGGGTGTGGTGTTTCAGCAAACTACCTTGGATATGGATTTGTCGGTCGTACAAAATTTACGCTACCACGCTGCATTACACGGTATGAGTGGAAAACTGGCGATGCAGCGTATTCAAAAAGAGCTGGAGCAGCTGAATATGTACGACCGGCGTTTTGAAAAAGTCCGTCAGCTGAACGGCGGGCACCGGCGCAGGGTGGAAATTGCTCGGGCATTGTTGCATAAACCTGAAGTGCTGTTGCTGGATGAACCGACCGTCGGTTTGGATGTGCCCAGCCGTCAATCGATTGTCGATTATGTGCATCATCTTGCTGCCAACGAAAACATGGCTGTGTTATGGGCCAGCCATTTAATCGACGAAATTTATCCGGATGACCATTTGGTGGTGTTGCACAAAGGCCAAGTTAAAGCCAATGGCACGGTAGACGAAGTGCTGCAACTCACTAATAGCACGTTAATCAAAGATGCTTTTTATCAGTTAACGCAAGGAGAGCAAGCATGAACATTCTGCATTATTGGCGCGCCATGTGGGGCATTATCGGGCGTGAACTATGGCGATTTGTAACTCAGCGCGAGCGCTTTATTTCGGCCTTGGTCAGGCCCTTGATCTGGTTATTTGTGTTTGCGGCCGGATTTCGTGCCGCGTTGGGCTTGGCGATTACGCCGCCTTACGAAACCTACATTCTCTATGAGGTTTACATTACTCCCGGCTTGCTGGGCATGATCCAATTATTCAACGGCATGCAGAGTTCCTTATCCATGGTCTACGACCGGGAAATGGGCAGCATGCGCATCTTGTTGGTATCGCCATTGCCACGCTGGTTTTTATTGCTCAGTAAATTATTGGCGGGAACCGGTGTATCGATTGTGCAGGCCTATGTGTTTTTAGGAATCGCCAGAGCGTATGAGATTGAAGCACCGTGGCAAGGTTATTTGTGGGTGTTGCCCGCGCTGGTATTATCGGGATTAATGCTGGGGGCGTTAGGCTTATTGTTATCGTCATTTATCAAACAACTGGAAAACTTTGCCGGGGTGATGAACTTTGTGATTTTTCCGATGTTCTTTATGTCAACCGCGTTGTATCCATTATGGAAACTGCAAGAATCCAGTGAGCTTTTAAAAAATCTGGCCCAGTACAATCCATTCTCGCAAGCCGTAGAGCTGATTCGCTTTGCCTTATATGCGCAGTTTAATCAGACGGCATTTATTTACACTTTAAGTGCATTTGTGATTTTCATGGCCGCTGCAATTATCGGTTACAACCCTTCCAAAGGCATGATGGCACGTAAAGGCGGTGCCGGGGGATGACATTATTGCCTGACCTAGCAGCGGCGCAAAAAATTAACAGTTTTTTGTGAACGAATGAAAAACTCTTTCTTTTTGGTGATTCCCAAGCAGCAGAGTAATGCGTTGCGCCTGAAAGAATTTGAAGAAAAAACCCTGCAACACTGGATTAATGAACTCCCAACTGCTAATCCAGGTCTGGCCACTCGTTTGATTCATGATTTTCTCGCCGAGTTTAATAGCCTGGAAATGCCGGCTCAGTTACGACTGTCGGCATTGGAATTATTAAGGCCCAGCGTGTTGGTTATTGAAGATTATCTTCGTTCCCGACTCATTACTACAGGCTTTCCAAAAGAAGAAGCAGACAAAAAAATCCTTGCAGTATTGGTGTCAATACAACGGCACAGCACTATTGGCTACTGGATGGTGCTTAAAGAGTTGACCCTACGTGATGCCGGGTGGTTTCAAGGCAAAAATATCGCGGTGGCTATTCAACGCTGTATCAAAGGCTTAAGTAGCGTGGTTATTAGCCATTTTATTATGGGTATGACCGTCCCTGACTGGGTGTGGATAGACTTACATTCGTTGTATCGGTTAAGCGTAAAAACCAAAAAAGACACCACTAAAGTCGTCAACGATGCCGGGCAACTTAATAAGGGCAGCAGTCCTGAAGAATGTTACCGGCAAATTCTGTTGCTTAGCCTGACTGATCCCACCGGATTGATGCAAAAAGAAGTGCTGCTGGTATATAAATTTATAGAAACCATGGACGACTTGGTCAGTTTGAAAAACCAACCGATTGCCGGTCAACAATTGCAGTGCGTTATCCAGACAGATGAAGATTTACCGCCGTTTTTTGACAATAGCCCAGCCAAGCAAGACGCGTCTAGGCAGTACCTGGATTTAACAAAGCTGCACAAGGCTCTGATTAACAAGCAAAAATTGGGCAGTACCTCGGAAGCTCGATTTAGTTCAGTGCATGTGCTTAAAAACGACAGCGGCAAACCTACCTTAGAACTATTGGATTACCTTGAACAACGCTGGTCTGGTGTTGAACTTCAAGGTGCTGCACTTTTTCCTGACCGTTTGGATCGCTATGTAGCGATAGGATTGGAAGCGACTCATGATTTGTTGATGTCGCAATCTATGCCGGCACCAAAAGATTTGGAGTTTTTGATGCAAACAGCGTCAGAGCGATTATTGTCCTGCAACTTTAATAAAACCGGTGCGTTGTCTGTCGGCAGTCTGGTGAGTTTTAGAAAAACCGATATTGCTGAACATCGCCGGTCTTTGGGTATAGTCAGCAAGCTCGTGGTAGAAAAACAAAGCGGCAAGATAAGTGTCGGACTGCAGTTGCTGGCGCGGCAGTCTTTACCGGTTACTTATGTGCATATCGATACCGGCATTAGCCAAAAAGGTTTGTTTTACGGCATCAAAGAGCCCGATGGCGAAAAAGGTTTTTTGCTGACAGATAATTTTGTACTTAAAAACGATGACATCATTCGGATGACGTTAAAAAATGAAGATCTGCCAATCATTCTGGGAAATAGGCGCAATGTCGGTTTGGGATATTGGCAGTTTGAATGCAGACGTCTTGCTGAAAATGCCAAAGTTAGCTTACCCGCCAAAAAAGGTTACGATTTCATTTGAGTAAACTGCAGGGTTTTTATGTTTTATTCAGGTAGAATGCGCCACCGAATTGCCATTGCCTGTGCAAGCAGCGAGCGTAAATTCTGAACGCTTCGACAGATTGTCTTCGAGCGGTTAAAACACTTTTGATCTCTTGACGGATTGATTCATGAAAATACTTATTCTGGGTGCGGGTGTGACCGGTTCATCGGTTGCTGAAGCCTTGGCTAGCGAAGAAAACGACATTGTTGTCGTTGATTTTAGAACCGAACTGCTTGATGCCCTTAAAGAGCGTTTTGACATTGCCACTGTTGCAGGAAATGCCGCTCATCCTAGTGTTTTAGAACAAGCCGGCGCCCAAACAGCTGACATGATTATCGCCGTTACCGATCGCGATGAAACCAACATGCTGGCCTGTGTCATTATTAATGCGCTGTACAGTCGCCCCAAAACAATTGCCCGTGTCCGTGCAATTGATTATTTGAAAAACCCCCTACTGTTTGGCCCGAATGGCATACCAGTCAATATAGTTATCAGTCCTGAACAAATTGTCATGGAATCCATTCGCAATTTGATCGAATTTCCCGGCGTGATGCATATTTCCGATTTTGCGGGTGGTCTGGTGCGTTTGTTTTCCGTCAAAGTGGTGGCGGACGGGTCTTTAACAGGTAAAAAAATCAAAACGCTTAAGCAGCGTCTGGTTGGCGGTAAGATTCGGGTCGTGGCAATTTTCCGGCAAGGTATTCCTCTAACAGTTAACGGCGAGGCGGTTATTGAAACGGGTGATGAAGTATTTTTTGTCTCGCCGAGGGAAGAAGTGCGTCGGGTCTTGAAAGAATTGAACAAGCTTGAAGCGCCATTAAAAAGAATAATTATTGCCGGCGGCGGTCATGTCGGTAAGCGTTTGGCGCTGGCATTGGAAAAAGACCACCAAGTAAAAATCATTGAAAAAGATCCCAGAAGAGCCAAAAAGATTGCCAATGATCTTGATCATAGCGTTGTGCTGTTAGGCGATTGTGCCGATGAATCTCTGTTGCTTGATGAAGCTATTGAAAGTACTGATTTGTTTTGCGCGATTACCGAGAACGACGGCGTCAATATTATCTCCGCGTCATTGGCTAAAAGTTTGGGCGCACGTAAGGCTATCTGTCTTCTCAATCATATTTCCTACACCAAACTGTTGCCCAATACTGGCATTGATGTTGCCGTGTTACCCAATCAAGAAACGCTGGGTAGTATCTTAAAACATGTCCGTAGAGGTGATGTGGCGCAGGTTAAATCCTTATGCGGAGGCACAGCCGAGGCGATTGAGGCGGTTGCCCATCATATGGAAGGAGAAAATTCAGTGGTGGGACGCAGGGTAGATTCGATTGATTTTCCTGAAGGCATTGTGATGGGAGCGTTGATTCGCAATAGCCAAGTTATTTCAATCCATCATGAGACCTTATTTGAAGAAGGTGATCATGTAGTGATGTTCGCAATGGACAAAAAATTAGTTGTAAACATTGAGAAAAAATTTCAACCCCTTTAGCAGAAATGCTCAAAACAATGTCCTTGCACCGCCCGCCGTTATTGTTTGGCGTGGCATTATTCAGTTCGCAGCCTCTTTGCTATTAGCAATCGAGCACTGACAGATTTTGTTATCTGCGGGGCTAGTGCTGCATAAACTCTAAAAGCGTCCATGAATGTTTTTCTTACTATTGTTCATATTTTCGGCCTAGTCACTATGGGTTTTAGCGGCTTAATGGCCACCTGTTGGCTGACCTCTAATATTGCAGAAGACGGAGCCACGGAGGCTTTTTTACTAGGCACTGAGATTACCTTGGCGCTTGGCGCCTTGATGTTTTTCCCAACACTACGCACGCCCAAAAAGGTGACTCGGCAAACAGGCTTTTTGTTGGTAGCGATTACCTGGTCACTGACTCCGGTATTTTGTACCTTACCACTGATGATGTATTTGCCTGGACTTAGCTTTATCGACGCTTATTTCGAGGTTGCTTCCGCTCTCACCACGACCGGTGCGACCATATTGAGCGGTATTGATCAGTTGCCGATGTCGATTAATCTTTGGCGGCATGAATTGTGTTGGATAGCGGGGATGGGCATCATCGTTTTTGCAGTAGCCATTTTACCTGTTTTGGGTATCGGCGGGATGCAGTTGTATAAAGCGGAATCGCCGGGAACGGTTAAAGAGTCGGACCTGCCGCCGCGCATAGCGCAAACTGCGAAAGCTTTATGGCTGGTTTATGCAGGTATCACTATAGTGTGTATTATCGCCTTGCATTTTGCGGGAATGAATTGGTTTGATGCAATTTGTCATGCGTTTTCCGCGATGAGTTTAAGCGGGTTTTCTACACACGATAGCAGTGTCGGTTTTTTCAACTCTCTGTCCATTGAGATAGTGTTGATAACTTTCCAGTTACTGGCGGCAATCAATTTCGCCACTCATTTTGTGGCACTGCGAAAAAAGTCATTCAATCCCTATATAGATGACAGGGAGGCAAGAGCTTTTCTTATTCTAATCGTGTCGAGTTGTCTGGTAACAGCGTCAGTTTTATGGAAAGCAGGTACTTATCCTGACTTTTATACGGCTTTACGCCATGCGTCATTTAATTTAGTGACTATTGCTACCGATTGCGGCTTTGCTACCCAGGACTTCAATCAATGGCCTATTTTTGTACCGATGTGGATGTTGTTTTTAAGCTGCGTTTCTGCCTCATCAGGGTCTACTGGTGGCGGTATTCGGATGATTCGAACCATTATTCTGGTGAAGCAGGCGCGTTTGGAATTATTTAAATTCATCCATCCTTATGCAGTTAAATCCATGAAAATTGGTGACACGGTAGTTAACAGTAATATTGTTACCTCAGTGACCGGATTCATTTTTTTGTATTTTATCAGCATCGTCATTTTGGTATTTACGCTGCTGTTGAGTGGCCTTGATTTTATAACGGCTTTTTCGGCTGTTATCGCCTGTTTTAATAATGCCGGTCCAGGTCTTAACTTGGTGGGGCCCGCGACAAATTACACTGTTCTGAGCGATTTTCAAACGGGTGTTTGCTCATTTGCGATGCTGTTAGGTCGTGTGCAAATATTCTCGATTGTTATTTTGTTTGTGCCGGAATTCTGGAGAAAATAAAACGTGCAAACGACAGGTGACGATGACGGTAAAGCTTATTCGCGACTATTTTTTGCCTTGTGGCCTGATGAATCAACTCGCCAGATACTGACCCGTTTAACTGCAACATTTTCTGCACAAGCAGGTAAACTTGTCGTACCGAATAATCTCCACGTCACTTTGGTATTTTTAGGCACTGTCGATCAAACCACAGCATCGGCGATCAAACAGCGTGCATGTGACATAAGTGTTGAGCCGTTTGAATTAACTTTTGAGAGCCTCAATTACTGGCAACAGCCCAAAATTTGCTGCCTTACCTGTAAAGACATTCCCCCGCAAATTATCGATTTGGCAAGCAAGTTGGATGCGCTTGCCAGACAGTCGGGCTTACAAACAGATTCTCGCCCTTACGTTCCACATATTACCTTGAGCAGGCACGCTCAGTCAGCCCCGGAGCAAGCTATAACGCCGATTGTGTGGCGTGCCGATGCTTTTTGTTTAGTGCAATCGAGCAGTGAGCCGGAAGGCGTTTGTTATCAAGTGTTGCAGCGCTGGCCGTTGTTGAACAATTTAAACTAACTCTGGGTTAGTCTGGTTTGATTTGTTTGATTTGTTTGATTTGTTTGATCTGACTGGTAAAGCGGCCTTGGGCAAGACGAGTTTCAACAATATCACCTACCGCCAACTGCTTAACCGATCTGATGACTTTGCCGCTATCCGGGGCTAAGGTCAGCGTATAGCCACGATTTAAGGTAGCCAATGGGCTAACGACGTGCAACGTTTGACTGACATTAGCTAAGCGTTGCTGACAAGCCTGAAGTTTTTGCCGACTGCCGGCAGTAAGCTGTTTGTTGAGATAATTCAGGCGTTGTTTGTAGTTGGCTATGGTATTGGCGGGGTTATATCGCCACAACGTCGCCGTTTTGGTGGCAAGTTCTGATGATTGACGAGCCAACCGAGTTTGTATTGCCAAATTAAGGCGACCTTCAAGCTCATCCATGCGTTGCAAATTGCGCAGCACGATAGCCCGAGGATGTTGTTGCTCCAAGCGTTTGGCTAGCCAGTCTAGCGATTGTTTTTGCTGATTGAGTTTTCGCTGCAGCTGTTGTTGTAAACGCGTTTCCAATTGTAAAAAACGTGTAAGCCATTGTTGTTGATCTGGAGTGGCATGTTCTGCGGCCGCCGATGGTGTCGGTGCGCGTAAATCGGCGACAAAGTCGGCTATCGTAAAGTCTGTTTCATGGCCGACAGCGGAAATTATTGGAATGGTGCTGGCAAAAATAGCCCTGGCAACGATTTCCTCATTAAATGCCCATAAATCTTCCAGTGAACCGCCGCCACGGCCAACAATCAGTACGTCACATTGCCGGCGTTGATTGGCCGCAGCAATTGCGTTGGTAATGTCATATTTAGCGTTATCGCCTTGCACGGCAACCGGGTAAATGATCACAGGCACAGACGGAAAACGTCTTTTTAACACGGTTAAAATATCGTGGATGGCCGCGCCGGTTGGTGAGGTAATCAAGCCAATACACTGGGGTAGCGTGGGCAGGTTTTGTTTGTGTGCAGCATCGAACAGGCCCTCCGTAGCCAGTTTTTGTTTTAACGCTTCAAATGCGCGTCTGAGTACGCCGTCTCCGGCCTCTTCGATATGTTCAACAATGAGTTGATAATCGCCTCTGGGTTCGTACAAGCTGACTTGTGCTTTGACGATAACTTGTTTGCCGTTTTCCGGTTTGAAGGCTAGGCGGCGCTGTTGCGGGCGAAACATGGCACAGCGAACCTGTGCGTTGGCGTCTTTTAATGTGAAATAAAAATGACCTGAAGACGGTGCGCTGAAATTAGATAGTTCACCTTCAACCAGTACAGACAGAAAATGCTCGTTAAGTAGTTGGCCGGTGGCGCGGTTAAGCTGGCTGACCGTTAATATGTTGCGCTGCATGGAAGTTGTATTAGTCGACAACCTAGACTTTTTTCTGTAATTCTTCGCGTTGAATCTGCTGCATATAGCGCTGAATAAGACCTTCAAATGCCGGCGTTATTTGCGTGAATTTACAACCTAAGCGTTGGATCTTGTTCACTTTTTCTGGGTTGACAATATCGTTGTAGCGAATTTCAAAGGTAATTTCACTTTCTCCAATAGAGTCCAATACAATCTTGGCTTTTTCAATTTGTGTGCCTGGAACCAGTAGCTCTGCTTGAGAGTCTTTAATCAAAAATTCAGCGAGATCGCTGGAATAGATGCGCATAGAAAAACCGGTCAAGCTGATGTCGTGTAGCTTGAGCACGATAGGTTCTTCTTGTTCGGGTAAGTGAAATTCGCAGAAGCTTTCTCTGGAAAGAGGGGATTTTACTCGATAGTACTGACGGAGTTCACGCCAATATATTGAACTTGGCAGCGGCATCATAAATGCTGGTTCGCCGTCATAGCGAATTTTACTGATTTTATTGCCGCTAAACGCAACTTGTATGCCTTGGTATTCTGTTTTGAATTGAATGTTGTTGGTGAGTACTTTTTGATTTAGCGCTTCGTTAGGTCCGTAATCAAGAATAATTGCATTATGTTCCTTGCTAACTTCTATCAACGTGGTCAGAAAAGACTCATTGTTGATATGAGCAGAGATAAGGCTCTTACTTTTGGCCAATAACGATAAATGGTTAATGATGTAAGTAGGGCTTTTAATAAGAAAGGAATCTTCGCTTTTCATTGATGTTTGATAAACGTTGTTATGTTGGACTATTGTAGAATGTTTGCCAGCTAATACAAATTGTAAGGAGGTATTGATTGGCTTGGATATTGTTATTTTCTGCGGGTTTCGTAGAAATTGTGTTTGCATTAAGTCTTAAATATAACGAAGGCTTCACCAAATTATGGCCTAGCGTGATAACTGCTGTTTCTGGTGCGGGCAGTTTTTATTTGTTGATGTTAGCTATTAAAACCTTGCCGCTTGGCACTGCCTATGCGGTCTGGACTGGTATGGGGGCAGTGGGTGTTGCAACTTTGGGAATAATTCTTTTCAAAGAGTCGGCCGACTGGTATCGGCTAACGTCGATTTTATTGGTCATTATCGGCATTATTGGCCTTAAATTGACGGATAGTCATTAATGTTACATTTGGTTTTTCAGTCGCCTATTGAGCAAGCGGTATTGCAACGAATTGATCCGGGCGATGTGGTGGTCTTTATGGAAAATGCGCTGCTGCGCATTTTGCAAAATGGCGTTATGGAACCTGCTTTGGCAACACTGCTCAAGACTAATCGATTATGTGTGTTGAGCGAGGATATTATCGTCCGCGGCATTACTATTGATGAACTCATTACCGGTATTGAAGCGATTGATTATGCTGAATTAGTTGAGTTGACAGTGCATAACTCTGTAATTCAATCATGGACATGACGGCTAAAGCGTTACAACCTGAAATCAACGATCAAGGTTTTTTGGTAAATGCCGGCGATTGGAACGAAGAAGTTGCTGAGTGGCTGGCTGAAACTAATCATATTCAGCTGCAGGATACGCATTGGGAAATCATCCTGTATATCCGCCATTATTATCAGCAATACAAGCACTTACCGAATGCGCGGGTTTTTACCAAAGCCATTGCCAAAGAGTTTGGCGAGACAAAAGGTAATAGCCGCTACTTGCATCAATTGTTTCCCGAAGGTCCTCTCAAATATGCCTGTAAACTGGCGGGCCTGCCTAAGCCACCGACTTGTCTGTGATTTTTAGATTTGCTTAAAACGGTGGATTAAACGACGGTCTTTTTTATTGGGCTTTTGCGGTGGGCCGTTGAATGGCATTAACTCCCGTTGTTCCCGCTGAAAAATTTGTTGCTGCTGGCGTTTAGCCAAGCTTTCCGGGGTTTCTTCATAAAGTAAAACAGCCTCTTTGGCACCGCGGCGCTGGCTAGTCAGTGCGGTAATGGTGATTTGCCAGTCAAAGCCATCTTTGCTGATGCTAAGGTTGGCGCCGGGCTTAACTTCTTTGCCCGGTTTAACGCGTTGGTTATTAACGTGGACTTTGCCGCCGGAGACGGCATCAGCGGCTAGTTTGCGCGTCTTAAAAAAACGCGCAGCCCATAGCCATTTATCCAAACGGACACTTTCAGTTTCTAGCACGCGACGACTTCGTTACCGCTTTCCGTCCATGATTTGAAACCACCCGCCAAGCTGACAGCATGGCTGAAGCCGATTTTGTTTAGCGCTTCGGTGGCGAGTGCCGAACGACCACCCGTTTGGCAGTAGACAATAATGTTCGCGGTTTGTTTATCTTGAAAATCAGGGTGGGAGTCAATTTTAAACTCCAATACACCGCGTGGAATGTTAAAAGCGCCGGGTAAGTGGCCAGCAGCATATTCTACAGGTTCCCTAACGTCCAGAATCAGACTGGCACCGAGTGCTTGTTTGGCAGTAGTAATATCAATTTCAACAATATGTTGCTTTGCTTGAGCAACAAGGTCCATGGCGGTCAGTGTCATAACTTAGTCTCTTAATCGTGTGTAGATGCCTGCTTATCAACTTGGTGAATATTGGGGCCGCCAGTAATAGCGGCTCCAATAAACGTAATTAGTTGACGTGTTTTTTTAACTCTTTAGGTAAGGAAAATACCACTTTTTCTTCTATACCTTGAATTTCAACGGTTGATTGTCCGCCCCATTGCTTTAACTGATTGATGACTTCTTGCACCAACACTTCCGGAGCAGAGGCTCCAGCCGTTACGCCAACAGTTGCGACATCATTAAACCAGTCTTGTTGCATGTCTTTAGCGGTATCGATCAAATGCGCGCGTTTACCAAGTTGCTCGGCAATTTCCCGCAACCGGTTAGAGTTGGAGCTATTGGGTGAACCAACAACCAAAATAATATCGGCGGTTTTGGCTAGTTCATAGACAGCATCTTGGCGATTTTGTGTGGCGTAACAGATGTCGTCTTTCTTTTGTTCTTGGATCGACGAAAAACGCGCCCGCAAGGCATCAACCATGATTTTAGTATCAGTCATCGACAAGGTCGTTTGGGTGACATAAGCCAGATTGTCAGGGTTATTTACCTGTAAATTTGCTACATCATCAGGCGTCTCGACCAAATAAATGCCGCCATTTTTGGTGGCTTTTTCATATTGGCCCATAGTGCCTTCAACTTCCGGGTGACCGGCATGACCAATCAGGATAACTTCGCGATCAGCTTTAGCATGTTTGGCGACTTGCAAATGGACCTTGGTTACTAACGGACAAGTTGCATCAAACACAGTTAGTTTGCGCTCCTGGGCTTCTTTTTGAACTTGTTTGGATACGCCGTGCGCACTGAAAATCAGTGTTGAACCTACCGGCACATCGGTTAAATCTTCGATAAAAATAGCGCCCTTTTCTTTAAGGCCATCCACTACAGTGCGGTTATGTACCACTTCATGACGCACATAAATCGGCGCACCAAAAGTTTCGATGGCTTGGTCAACAATCTCGATGGCGCGGTCGACACCAGCGCAGAATCCACGGGGGTTGGCGAGTTTAATTTGCATATCCTGACTTCTTTAGTTGGTTAATATGGGTTTATTCTAACTCAACATCGTTTCCGAGACGATAATTCCATCGGAATCGACGTAGATGTAATGGTCTTTTTTGAAGTTTACAGCAGCGAAAGAGATGACTAAATCACGGTCTCCACGATCCTTTTTATGGCTTTTAAGCGGGTGAGTGTGCAACGCGCGAATACCGATCGGCAGTTGGTCAACAATAGCTGAATCGCGGATGCAGCCGTACACGATAATCCCTTGCCAGCCGTTGTCGATGGCTAGTTGAGCCATGTTGCTGCCGAGCAGCGCACAGCGATGGGAACCGCCGCCGTCAATAACTAACACCCGGTTGGTCACTTTTTCTTCAAGAACCGCTCTAACTAAGACATTGTCTTCAAAGACCTTAACAGTGGTAATTTGGCCGCAAAAATTTTTTTTAGCGCCATAAGATTTGAACATCGGGTCGGCAATCTGAAAGTGAGATTCTTCTGAATGCGCGTCGCAAAGATCGGCGGTAGTGAAGGTCATGAGCTTGTCTCGTTAATTTATTGGATGTAGCGAGCCAACAAGCCGGTGCTGCTGTGCGTTGCTGGAATGGGTATTTTGACTTCATAACCGCCGCCGGATGCTTCCTGCATGGGGTGGCCACGCATATCTTCCATACGTTCGATAATAATGTCCTGATTGCCTTCCGGCAAAATCAATTCCAGTTTATCACCGACCGAAAACTTATTTTTAACATCGACCGTTGCCAGTCCTGTGGCTGTATCGTAAGTTCTGATTTCACCGCAAAACTGTTGTTGATGGCTCTTTGAGTAACCGGTGAGGTAGTTTTGTTGTTCGTGAGTGTGATGACGTTGATAAAAGCCATCGGTATAACCTCGATTGGCCAAGTTTTCCAACACGCCGATCAGTTCCGGCTGAAACGGTCTGCCGGCTAAAGCATCATCAATCGCCTGGCGATAAGTTTGTGCGGTACGGGCAACGTAATAATGCGATTTGGTGCGACCTTCAATTTTTAAACTGTCCACACCGATTTCAACCAGTCTCTGCACATGCTCGATGGCGCGTAAATCTTTGGAGTTCATGATGTAAGTGCCGTTTTCATCTTCCATCACCGGCAATAACTCGCCCTTACGGCCTTCTTCCTCCAGAAAATACACGTTGTCCGCCAACGGATGCCGATCCGCTCCACCGCAGCTGGCAGTGCTGATGTCAGCCATAGACAGTGCGCCGCCATCCAACACATAATCGCCTTCGGCATTTTCGTGAGCGGGCAGGGTGTCGTATTTCCAGCGGCAGGAATTGGTACAAGTGCCTTGGTTGGGATCGCGATGGTTAAAGTAACCTGATAACAAGCAGCGGCCGGAATAGGCAATACATAACGCACCATGTACAAACACTTCCAGTTCCATATCCGGGCATTGTTGGCGAATTTCGGCGATTTCATCGAGCGATAACTCGCGCGACAAAATGATGCGGCTCACGCCCATGCGTTGCCAGAATTTCACGGTGGCGTAATTGACGGTGTTGGCTTGCACCGACAAATGCACCGGCATGTCCGGCCAGGCTTCCCGCGTCATCATAATTAAACCGGGGTCGGCCATAATCAACGCATCCGGTTGCATGTCAATAATCGGCGCAATATCTTTGATAAAGGTTTTCACTTTGGCGTTGTGCGGAATCACATTGGTCGCCAGGAAAAACTTTTTGTTTAAGTCGTGGGCTTCCTTAATGCCTTTGGCCAGGTTGTCGGCCAGAAAATCATTGTTGCGCACTCTCAGGCTGTAACGCGGCAACCCGGCATAGACTGCATCGGCGCCGAAGGCAAAGGCGTAACGCATGTTTTTAATGGTGCCGGCAGGGGAGAGTAATTCGACGTGTTTCATAGTACTTGTGGGTAAGGTGCTGATTAGCGGTGTATTCTACCGCAATCGCTTAAACCAAGCCAAAGCCGGAGAGTTGATATGTGGATAGTGTTATTTGTGATTGCGTTGTTATTCGTTTTAGGTGGCGCGCTGCTTTTGCTCAGATCGGCTAATAGCCACAAAATTCCCGATGGCGTAAAAGCACAACCTTACCAGGACGATGACGATTAATAACATCGGCTAATAATGAAAACTGCTGTCGGCAAATTTTAGTTACGTGCAAAGGCGACCTGATAGCCGCTTAAAGAAGAGCATTTTTGTAAACCTGCGGCTATTGCGGTGATCGATACTTGTTGCTTGGTTTTGGCAATCAGAATGACATGCCATTCTTCATGGTTATCATGACGGGTGATGGTAATGGAGCCTTCGGCTAGGCGATAACCCAACTGGTCAGCTAACGCCCTGATCTCAATAATATTGGGATTACAATCAGTATGAAACTGCAAAGTTAGCGAAACAGCATGGCGCGATGGCAATGCATTTTCAATATATCCCCCCCAAATCATCGTTGCTGAGGAAATCAGCGAGAGCATGATCGCTGCAAAATAAAACCCGGCACCGCACAGAATACCGATTGCAGAGGATGCCCATATTGATGCGGCTGTAGTCAGGCCGCTAATGTTGAGGCCTTCCTTCATAATTACGCCGGCCCCTAAAAAACCGATGCCGGTGACTACGCCCTGAATAACACGAGTGGGATCGGTGGTGGAGGTGAGCGGCAACAAGCCTCCAAACCAGTAATGCGGATATCCGACTATCACGGTCACTGCCGCTGATGCCATACATACCAGCCCGTAAGTTCTCATACCCGCGGCACGCCCATGAAACGAACGCTCATAGCCGACTATCATGCCCAAGAACAAAGCCCCGGTTATATTCATCAGGATCATGATGCTGGCTTCAACTTGCGGCGTCGACCAGTAAGAAAACAACATTTCTGTAGAAATTAGATTCATTTTATTTAAGTAGATAGTTGTCTGTTAATAGTCAAAGATATAAAAACCAGGTGGGTCTTACTTGTAGCTTGAGCAAACAATTATAGGTAAGACCTCAAATGCTGCTCGATTTTCCAGTTGCGGCATAAATTTCGAGACCGAACGCTGCCCAATCCAAGAGAAGCAAGCTTTAGGCAGGCAAAAAAACCATCATTACTTAAGTAAATGTATTGTAAAGTTCGGCCATCCTAACTGGTACTGCATTGTCATGAAGTTAACAAAAAGCATTGTCATCTCGGCAGGTTACGAATACATTCCTGTGTTTTGGATTCCGGCAATCCCTGCCGGAATGACGGCTTAGTTTAATGGCAGTGAACCGGCGCCAATAACCACTAAGCCAGCTAGCGCAAGATGTCTAACCTAAATCCCAAACGCATTCTCATTGTCGAAGACGAACAGGCCATTGCCGATACCTTGATCTACGTGCTGTCCAGCAGCGGCTATCAGCCGGAGCATGTCGATCTTGCTCAAACGGCTATGACTCGTCTGCAAGCCGAAGAATTTGCGCTGGCGATATTTGATGTTGGCTTACCGGACGGCAATGGTTTCGATCTTTGCCGCCAGCTGCGGCGTTTTTCCAATTTACCGGTTATTTTTCTGACCGCGCACGGCGACGAGATCGACCGTATCGTCGGCCTGGAAATCGGTGCCGATGATTATGTCACCAAGCCGTTCAGCCCTCGTGAGGTGGTGGCGCGGGTCGGGGTGATTTTGCGGCGACTGACCGCTACAGTCGATGCGAGTTCCAACAACTTACAACTTCAGACGGCATCGATATTCGAGTTGGATAGCGCGGCCGGGCGCATACGCTACTGCGGCAAATTATTGGATTTAACGCGCTATGAGTTCCTGCTGCTGAAGCTATTGATCGAACATCCCGAGCGTATTTTTTCCCGCGAGCAATTATTGGTACGTATCTGGAATGATCCGGGGGAAGTCTTCGACCGCACTGTCGACACCCACATTAAAACCCTGCGCGCCAAGCTTCGCGCCATGGAGCCTGATCAGGATGCTATTCGCACCCACCGGGGTCTAGGTTACAGCCTGCAAAGCTCATGAAGTTATCGGTACGCCTATTTTTGGGCTATTTTTTTCTAGTCGCTGTGGCCGGCCAGCTGGTGTTAATGCTGGTGGTGCGCCAAATTAGTCCCGGCGTGCGCACTGCGTTGGAAGCCAGCTTGGTCGATACCGCCAATTTACTAGCTGAACTCGCTGCACCGGATTTACTGCAAGGTCGCATCGCCGACGGCAATTTTGCGTTAGCCATTCAGCGCTATACTACCCGGCCGGTATCGGCGACTATTTTCGGGTTTCCGAAACAGAGCTTGGATTACCGGGTTTACGTCACCGATGCCGCCGGCATCGTTCGTTTCGATTCGGCCGGTCAGGCGATCGGCCAGGATTACTCGCGTTGGAATGACGTTTATTTGACCTTACAGGGACAATACGGCGCACGCTCCTCTCAAGCTGGGATCGATGATAAAAATAGCTCGGTGATGCATGTCGCTGCACCGGTACGCGACGGTCAGCGCGTGATCGGTGTACTCACCGTTGCTTATCCCACCGCCTTGCTGCAGCCCATTGTTGAATCCAGCAAAGCTGCCGTGCAACGCGGAGCATTGTGGCTATTCGGTGCGGCCCTGGCGTTTGGTGCGGTGTTTACATGGCGACTCACCCGAGCTATCGATTTACTGGTGGGGTACGCCCGCGCTGTTGCTTCCGGTCGCAAAGTCAGTCCGCCCAAGTTGCGTAGCGCGGAGCTTTCGACATTGGCGCAGGCTTTGGAAACCATGCGCCAGGAGCTGGAAGGCAAACAATACGTGGAGCATTACGTGCAAACCCTGACTCACGAAATGAAAAGCCCGCTGGCGGCGATTCGCGGTGCGGCGGAATTGCTGGATGAGCCGCTACCGGATGCCGAGCGTCATCGTTTTGCCGGGAATGCCCGCGAACAGGCGGAACGCTTGGATCAGTTGATTGAACGACTGTTGGGACTCGCGGCCTTAGAGCAACGCCAGCAGTTGTCGGAGCCGGTGGCGATAGAATTGGGCGAACTGGTGCAAGCCACGTTGAAAGAAAAAGCCCCGCAATTGACGCAAAGCCAACTGACTACTGAGTTATCGTTTTCGGAAGAATTGTGGGTAAACGGCGAAAGCTTCTTACTGCATCAGGCGATTTCCAATTTGATCGACAATGCCATCGCTTTTTCGCCGGCAAACACAGCTATCGAAATTGTCGGCGAACGCCGAAATGACAAGATCATCTTACGTATCCGCGACCACGGCCCCGGCATCCCGGATTATGCGCTGAACCGGCTGTTCGAACGTTTCTACTCACTGCCGCGCCCGAGCAACGGCCGTAAGAGTACCGGCCTGGGACTGGCGTTTGTCAGGGAAGTGGCGTTACTGCATCAAGGCGATATTGCGGTTGGTAATGCTGTTGGCGGCGGGGCAGAAGCTATTTTGACGCTGCCGGTCATAACTTAATGGCGCTCAGAAGAGTTTTGTCGAACCATGAAGAAAATCAATAAGTTCAGAGATTACTTCACACTTCACCCTCGCTTCACATTCCCAACATTATCTCCTCACCGTGCAGGTGCATGCTTTGTATCGTCTTTTAACGTTACAGGAGCAACACGATGCAAAGAAAACTCTGGCAAAAAATCGGCATGATGCTGGGCCTGACCTTGGTCTTGCTGGTGCCGATCGGCATGATAGAAAATTTGGTCAGCGAACGTGCAAATCGCCAGCAACAGGTGGTGAATGACATTGCATCCAGTTCCGCCGGGCCGCAACAGCTGTTCGGGCCTTTGCTGGTAGTGCCGTACAGCGAACATTGGACGGAAGTAATTGAAACTCGCCACGACGGCGTACCTACGCGTGAAGTTGTGGAGCGTGTCGATAACCGTGTGCTGTATTTTTTGCCGGAGCATTTGAATATCGACGGCGAGCTGTCTACCGAAGCCAAGCAGCGCGGGCTGTTTAAGGTGCGTACCTACGTGCTGAACGTCAGCGTTAAAGGCGACGTTAATTTGCCGGGCGGTTACGGCAATCCCAAGCCGCTGCATAACGGCCAGATCAGTGTTGGCGTGCCTTATACCAGCGTAGTGCTGTCCGATATGCGCGGCGTGCTGGAAGCGCCGGGAATGGAATTAGACGGCAAACATTATGCCTTCGAACAAGGCGCAGAACTGCCGATGGATGCGGTTAACGGGATGCATGCCTCGCTGAATACGCTATCGGTGGAGTCCGGCCCGCTCACTATGCCGTTTGCTTTTACCCTGAAATTGCGTGGTATCGAATCGCTGGATTTTATCCCGGCTGGTAAACAAACGCGGGTCGAGCTGTCTTCAGCTTGGCAACATCCCAGCTTTTACGGCCGCTTTCTGCCCGATCCGCAAAGTCAGCAAGTCGGCCAAGAAGGTTTTCATGCGTTGTGGACGGTTGATTCGTTGGCCTCCAATGTCGCCGAAAGCTTGAATAAATGCCGTGCAATCAGCTGTTACGACAGCTTCGGTATTAAGTTGATGGAGCCGATCAATATCTATTCGCTGTCCGACCGGGCGACAAAATACGGCTTTTTGTTTGTTTGCCTGACGTTTGCGGCGATCTTCCTGTTCGAAATCCTAAAAAGCTTGGCGATACATCCGGCTCAATATGCATTGGTCGGCTTAGCGCTGGCGATGTTTTTCCTCTTGCTGTTGAGTTTGTCGGAGCATCTGGATTTCGTGATTGCCTATCTGATAGCTACCACGGCTTGCGTGACATTGATCGGCATTTATCTCAGCGCGGTATTGCATAGCGGTAAACGTGGCCTGGCGGCAGGGGCATTGCTGGCCGGTTTGTTCGCCAGCTTGTACGGTTTGCTGGAATCCGAGGATAACGCGCTGATGCTGGGCTCATTGCTGTTATTTGTGTTGCTGAGCTTGGCGATGCTAACGACGCGGCGTCTGGACTGGTATGGAATTAGTCAGTCGACCGGCAAAAACACGGTCGACAGTCAAACGTCACTTTAATCAGGCCACGAACAGATGACGGTCATCGGCCGTCGTTTCTCCCAAACATAAATTCGAGATACTTATGATTATTGCTCATTTACCCGCCGGCTACATTGTGTCGACATTACTGTTTCCACGTATGCAAAACTATGGCGTGTCGCGCCAGGGCTTTATACGCGCCGGTCTATTCGGTGCCGTCGCGCCAGATTTGGATATGATTTATTTTTACTGCTTCGATGAACGAGCACATCCGCACCACAGCTATTACAGCCATTTTCCCATGGTCTGGCTGTTGTTGCTGATGCTCAGCGCATTTTGGTTGCACACTGCAAAACGCAAGGAGTTACCGGTGCTGGCAATGATATTTACAGCTAACGGTTTGCTGCACATGTTCCTAGACTTTATCGCCAGTAATATCTATTGGCTGGCACCGTTCGTGAACAAGCCGTTTTCGTTGATCACTGTCCCCAGCGTTTATGAGCCCTGGTGGTTAAATTTTATTTTGCACAGAGCGTTTGGTGTGGAGATTGCGATTGTGGCTGTGGCGATTTATTTATGGCGGAGGGATGCGCGGCGCGAAACGTTAAGTCTTTCGCTCAATGGATGCTGCATGTTAGACATGAGTGACGAAACCGCCAGCTGAGTTTATCAAGCTGGCGGGTATCAGGAGGGGGATTATCGGTTTTGACGTTTTTTGTTGAAACCAAGTAGGCCTATAAAAGCGCTGCCAAACAACCAGGCTGCGCTTGGTAAAGGTACTGCGCTGATTTGTTGGGCTTGCAATACTGTGCTGCCCCCCAGATCGGCGTCGGTAAAACCGAACACATAAAACATGCTGGGGTTGGCAATTGTTATGCCTGAAGCTACTGCGGTAGAAAGAAAGTCGTTGTCGCTGCTGATATACAGAGTATGCATCAACTGGCCAGCCACGGTGACATCTTCACCGAAGGCTAAACCTTCTATTTTGGCCGGAATTTTGTCAGCACTGATGCCGTTGGCAACCAGAATGGCTTTGACGTCCAGCACTGAAGTTTTATTGATAGTTGCCGATGCAGTTGTTAGATCACCACTCAGTCCAGATACTTCAGTTGCCGTGCTAAGATTTATTTTGAACAATTCTTTGGCAACAGCGCTTGAGCCATCTCCTAAGCCTTTACCGTCACGCTCACCCACTAAAAACTCATGATCGTTGAGTGCGATGATTTCGCTAACGCCGGAGCCGGTTGTTAGTTTATAGGAATATTCTTTAGTGTCGCCGGTGGCGATGTCGATGGTGACGATACGGACGTTTTTCTTGGTATCTTGCAACAGCGGAGCCTGCATAATACCAATCAGTTTTTTACCATCCGGGGTGATAGCCAGCCCTTCCATGCCTTTGTTGGCTACCCGGCCAGTGGTGTTATGTGCTCCATCTTCGGAGACGGTGGTGGGGCCTTGCACAGCCACAGCAAGATTGCCGGGAAGCGCAAAGGTTTTTATTAGCGCGCCGCTAGTCCGGTCGAATTGTCGAACATACGGGCCGTATTCGTCGGAAATAAATACGCTTTTGCCGTCATTCGACACCCGCACACCTTCAGGATCGAAGCGGGCATTGTTGGTGTTTGAAGACGGTAAGCTGGGGTCGAAACCATCAGAGCGGCCGGTAAAATAGTGGGTGTTGTTGGATGCGTTTAATGCAGGTGTGCCGCCTATGCCGTAAGCCAATGGGGTTGGGCTAGACAATAAGGTGGTGGCGGTCAGTGTTGGCGTTAGATTAAAGGCAAGGCCACTGCCTGAATTGGCGGTTAAGGACATGTTTAGGGTCTGAAAGCGCGTGATGTATGAGGTAGTGTCTTCCAGTGCAGCATTGTATGGCGTGGCATTGGGGCCGCGGTCGGGAGTTGCGATAAAGGTAGTGCCGCCCGCCCAGGCTAGGCCGGAACCTATGCCGCCCAGCACATTACCGGCTACACCACTTTCTAATGGTCCGCTGGTGGCAGTGGATAAGTCGTATAAGCCGGTTAACCCTGCTTGGGCGATCAGCGTGAAGCTTGCCTGGGCGCTGGTTGCCCCGGTTAGTGCGGTGATAAATAAGGGGAGAAGCAGTTTTTTATTCATTAGCAGCAATCCAAAAAGTTGAGGTAGTCAACAGAGCTGTCCGGTGATTTTTCGGTTTCGGTCCAGTCTATAAACAACTCAATGATGAAGAACAACTATTAAAATTTGGTGACAAGTTGATTTAATCGTCAGCAACAAGCTAAATCATTAAAGCAGGTTGTTCAGAGAACGAGTTACTCAAAAGCTGGGGCGTTCGCTCAACAAATTACGGCAATTTATGGAGCTGTATGGCTTCGCAAAGTAAAGGTCACAGGGCCATTATTGACTAATGCCACCTGCATATCGGCACCAAATTGGCCGAATTGCACCGTGGGCCAGGCTTGTCTAGCCAGTCGTTGTAAATACTCAAACAATTGCTGGCCATATTCCGGCGATGCGGCCGGAGTAAAGCTGGGGCGGTTGCCTTTTTGGGTGTCGGCGGCCAAGGTGAATTGCGGCACCAGCAATAAGCCGCCGTTTATATCACGCAAGCTCAAATTCATTTTGTCTTCAGCGTCTGCAAAAATCCGGTAATTAAGGGTGCGTTCCAACAGACGTGCGGCGTCTTTTTCGGTATCTGCTTTTTCTACCGCGACCAGCGCCATGATACCGGTGTCTATCTGGCCGATAATTTGTTGATTGACGGTAACGCTGGCGGAGGTGACGCGCTGGATGATGGTGATCATAGTTGTAAAAAGCAGAATCGAAAAATCAGGCAATGTTGCACTAAACTCCAACGACATGCAAAGTGCGCGCCTTCAGGCGATTGGACTGGATAATAACGATATGACAGAGAAATTTTTAGCGGGCAACGGGCGGATGGTAAAAGTTATATTGGCTTTGTGGCTGGTATTGTCAGGCTTGGCGAATGCCGATGTCTATCAATGGCAGGATGCTAACGGTAAAGCGCATTTTTCTGATCGAGCTTACCCGGACGCGCAAGTTAAAAAGCTTGCTATAAAGCCGGGATACGATTTTTTCCGGGTCAAGACAGTCTATGACGGTGATACCGTGGTGCTTGAAGATGGTCGTAAAATTCGTTTGTTGGGCATTAATACGCCGGAAGTTCAACACCGCGACAAACTGGCTGACGCCGGAGGTGAAGATGCGAAGCGTTGGTTGCAAAATAAACTGCAAAATTCGCGTGTGCGTTTGGAGCTGGCAGCAGAAAAAACCGACAAGTACGGTCGAACTTTGGCGCATTTGTTCACAGATAACAAGGAGCATATCAACCTGCAATTGGTTGCTGCTGGTTTTGCCGAAGTCAGTATTTATCCGCCTAATTTGTTGTACGTCGCTGAATTGGTGAAAGCTGAGGATCAGGCAGAAAAAGCCCGGCTTGGTATTTGGCAGCAAGCGCAATATCAGCCCATTGCTGTTGCCAGCTTAGCTGCGGAACCTCATTCCGGCTGGACGCGTGTAGTCGGCAAGGTGAGTAATGTACGAAGTACCCGCAAGTCAGTGTATCTGGAGTTTCCCAATGGCTTTCAGGCACGTATCGAACAGCAATGGTTGGAATTGTTTCCTGATGTGAATGAATACATCGGCAAAACCGTCGAAGTGCGTGGCTGGCTGAATAAAAACAAAGGCCAATTGTCGATGTTAATACGCCACCCAAGCGCGATTAAAATTCGCTGAATTTTTAATGTGGGCACCTTAAACTGGATTATTGGGATTTGATGCATAATACCGGCAGCGTGCGATGTTTAAGTCGTGTTGCATAAAGATATTTAAGGTGCAAAAAATGAAGTTTGCTGTGCAAGTGAATGCTAGTCCTTATCACTCAAATGTCGGTCATGCGGCCTATCGATTTATTGCCGCGGCTTTGGCGGCTGGGCATGAGATATTTCGGGTGTTTTTTTATCATGATGGTATTTATCACGCTTTCAAATATGCCTCGCCACCTGATGATGAATTACAGTTTTCCTCGCAATGGAGTGATTTGGCTAAATGTTATCAAGTAGATTTGGTGGTGTGTATTTCGGCGGCACAACGGCGCGGATTGTTGTGCTCGGATGAGTCTAAACGGCAGGGCAAATTAGATAACGATTTGGCTGAGGGTTTTCGTATTTCAGGGTTGGGGCAGTTGGTTGAGGCGACCTTGGTCGCCGATAGATTTATCGTATTTGGTTGAGGTTATGAAGCATTTTTTGTTCGTATTACGTAAGCCTGTTCATAGCGGGGTCTATGTTCAGGAGATATTAGATATAGTGTTAACGACAGCGGCTTTCGATCAGTCGGTAAGTATTTTATTGCTTGATGACGGAGTCTTTCATTTGAAAAATAATCAAAACCCTGACTGTGTTGGCATGAAAGATACTGCGAGCATATTTAAAGCGTTGGAAATATACGATGTGAACGATGTTTACGTCGAAATAGAATCGTTACAAGAGCGCGGTTTAACTTGCGGTGATTTGTGTTTGCCTGTTAATAGTTTGTATCGAAAAAATATTGCCGAATTAATGAAACGTTTCGACGTGTTAGTGCCGGGTTAACCAGTGTGTGACTTTGTTAGGGTGGTGGATTTGATAAAACGTGGATTGGGTGGGTTACTGCTCAGTATTTTAATGGTTTTGCCATGCGCCGCCGCAGACACTTTAATAGAACAGCAACGTGCTAATTTTTTGTTAGCGGAAAAGTTCTTGGAGCAGGGCAATGAACAAGCCTTTTTAAGTATTAGCGAGGGGCTGGCTGATTACCCGTTGTATCCGTTGTTGCGCTATCAGTATTTAAAAAATAATCTCGATCAGACCGATAAAGTGTCGGCGTTTTTGACAAATTACAAAGACTCGCGCCAAGCCAATTTATTAAAGCCCCTCTGGTTGGATTATTTGGCAAAGCAAGAACGCTGGCCTGAATTTATTCAAAATTATGAAAATAATGACAATACCGCACTGGCCTGCCAGTTTCATTGGGCGAGCTATCAAACCGGCAAGCAGCAGGAGTCTCTGGATGCGGCCAAACAGCTTTGGTTAACTGGAGACACGTCGCCTAAAGAGTGTGACAGTTTGTTATTTACGCTAACCCTGTCGCCCATTTTTACCCCGGACTTAATGTGGCAGCGTTTTGAGCTGGCGCTGGATAAAGACAACGTATCCTTGGCTGAATCTGTGCGCCGCTTAATGACCCCGCAAGATCAATTGCTTGCTGATACTTGGCTGCAAGCGCATAAAAAACCGGAATTAATTGAAGTGGAGAGTTTTTTAAATCCTGCCCAAACAATGCAAGGACGTATTTTTGCGCATGGGGTGGCTAGATTGGTTAAAGCTAATCTTGAGTTGGCGATTAGTCTATGGGATGGCAGAAAAGCGCAATTTAATTTGGATCAGCAAACAGCTCAGCAGGTTGAGCGTAAATTGGCGATGGCGTTGGCATTTAAGCGTGATGGCAGGGCTTACTATCGCTTGCAACAATTAGGACCGATAGATCCGGAAGTAAGAGATTGGCGAGTGCGGACGGCTTTGTTTGAACAAAATTGGTCGCATGTTGCTGAGGCTTTGGCGGCACTGACGGTGGAAGAACAGCAGGACCCGAAGTGGCAATACTGGCAGGCTAGAACTGTTGAGGCGCAGGGTGATGCCATGCAAGCCCAGGCAATTTATGCCCGAGTAGCCGATGATAGAAGTTTTTATGGTTTTCTGGCAGCCGATACTATTAATAAGCCTCATCAGTTATCTAGTAAACCGGTGTTTGTGGTTGATAGTCAGTTAAATGAATTGTTGAGCCGAGCTGATTTTAAAGTCATTCAGGAGTTGCGAGCTTTTAACCGGGATGTGGAGGCGCAAAGGCAATGGTGGTTTACTATAAAAAAACTATCCCAAGAACAAATAATGACCGCTGCAAAAGTAGCGCAGCAGTGGCGCTGGGATCAGGTAGCCATCATGACCCTGGTCAAAGCTAATTATTGGGATGATATTGAACTACGTTTTCCAGTGGATTATTTGCCCCAAGTTCAAGGAAATGGCTACAGCCAACAATTGCAGCCATCGATCATTTTTGGCTTGATGCGTCAGGAAAGCATGCTGGACAAAAATGCCCAGTCCGCTGTTGGTGCGCGTGGGCTAATGCAAATCATGCCCCAAACCGGCAAGCAAATAGCTCAAGAACTTAACGAAAAATGGCTCTCTGACGCTAACTTGTTCAATCCAGATACTAATATCCGTTATGGAACGTATTATTTCAAAAAATTATTAACCAGGTTTAATGGTCATTTCCCGCTGGCGATTGCAGCCTATAACGCCGGGCCTAATAATGTTTCAAAATGGTTGCCGTTTGATAAATCGATACCGGCGGATATTTGGATGGAAACTATTCCGTTTAAAGAGACCAGAAAATATGTTGCGTCGGTGCTGTCATATAGCATGATTTACCAACAGCGCTTACAAAGTGGAGCACTGAAAATCAAAGAACTGCTTTGGGATGTTGTACCGAGCAAAAATTGAGCTGATTTTTTTTAGGCTCTGTTAGATAATGCACGCCTCTAATATAAGAATAAATAAGGTATCTACCAAAATGGAGAAACAGCACAGTTTCACGCGCGAAGAATTACTGAAGTCTGGAAGAGGTGAATTGTACGGACCAAAGAATGCGCAATTACCATTGCCAAATATGCTAATGATGGACCGAATAATCCATATCTCCGATGAAGGCGGCTCATATGGCAAAGGTGAAATCATTGCTGAGCTCGATATAAATCCCGATTTATGGTTTTTTGCTTGTCATTTCCAAGGCGATCCCGTAATGCCTGGTTGCTTAGGGCTTGATGCTATGTGGCAGCTGGTTGGCTTTTTTCTATGCTGGATGGGTGGTCCTGGCAAAGGGCGTGCATTAGGTGTTGGAGAGGTTAAATTTACTGGTCAGGTGCTGCCAACTGCTAAAAAAGTCATTTATAGAGTGAATCTTAAAAGAGTGATTATGCGTAAATTGGTGATGGGCATTGCTGATGCAACCATGGAAGTTGACGGCAAAGTTATTTACGAAGCCACTGATTTGCGAGTTGGCCTATTTACTTCTACAGAAGATTTTTAGAGGCACTATCAATGAAAAGAGTCGTAGTAACCGGATTAGGTATTGTTTCCAGCATAGGTAATAACCGTGCTGAGGTTGTCGATTCCCTGAAAGAAGGTCGCTCAGGCATCGTATTTTCTGATGTTTACAAGGATATGGGCTTTCGTAGTCATGTCCATGGGCCAATCAATATAGATTTAGATGAGCTTATCGATCGTAAAGTAAAACGCTTCATGGGTGATGGCGCTGCGTTCAACTATATTGCGATGCAACAGGCGATTGATGATTCAGGTTTGGGTGAATCGGAGGTATCAAATTTCAGAACCGGTTTGGTAATGGGCTCCGGCGGGCCTTCAACCTCAAACATTGTTGAAGCGGCTGATATTTTACGCGAAAAAGGCATCAAAAAAGTGGGCCCTTATATGGTGCCTAGAAGTATGTCCAGCACCAATACGGCATGTCTTGCGACGCCTTATAAGATTAAAGGCGTAAATTACACAATCAGTTCAGCGTGTGCGACCAGTGCGCACTGTATTGGACATGCGATGGAATTGATCCAGATGGGCAAACAGGATGTCGTGTTTGCCGGTGGTGGAGAAGAAGTGCATTGGACCATGTCGATGTTATTTGATGCGATGGGGGCTTTGTCTTCTAAATACAATGACACACCAGCAACAGCTTCGCGTCCGTATGACGAAACGCGTGATGGCTTTGTTATTTCCGGCGGCGGCGGTGTTTTGGTGATTGAAGAGCTGGAACATGCTAAGGCCCGAGGCGCTAAAATTTACGCTGAATTAGTCGGCTACGGTGCAACTTCCGATGGTTACGATATGGTGCAACCTTCTGGTGAAGGCGCGGTGCGCTGCATGCAACAAGCTATGGCTACTGTTGAAGGTAAAATCGACTATATCAATGCGCATGGTACCAGCACTCCAGTGGGTGATACCAAAGAACTTGAAGCCTTGCGTGCTGTATTCGGTGAAGGTCAAGTGCCTTGGGTAAGCTCTACTAAATCGCTGACGGGGCACGCTTTAGGTGCGGCAGGCGTTAACGAAGCTATCTATTCATTATTGATGATGGAAGAAGGGTTCTTGAGTGAGTCGGCGAATATTACTCAGCTTGATCCAGGTGCAGAAGGCATACCCATCGTTCGTCAACGCCAAGATAATGTGACTTTAAACACTATCATGTCGAATAGTTTCGGCTTTGGCGGTACAAATGCCACATTGATTTTTCAACGTTATAACGGTTAACGACTTTATTGTCGGGGTTCGTCATCACGAGCCCCGGTATTTCTTACCTTCCCACATCAAAAATTTCTCTGACCATGTCAGATCTGACGCAAAAATCCCGAATTCAATATAATAAATTACAAAAACGCTTACGCCACGCCGTTGGTGATGCTATTGCCGATTACAACATGATCGAAGATGGCGATAAGGTGATGGTGTGTTTGTCCGGCGGTAAGGATTCTTATACCTTGCTGGATATTCTGGTTAATTTGCAAAAGACTGCACCAGTCGACTTTGAATTGATTGCTGTCAATTTAGACCAGAAGCAGCCCGGATTTCCTGAAGACGTATTGCCAGCCTATCTTGAGTCAATAGGTGTGCCATATCACATCATTGAAAAAGATACCTACAGCGTGGTTAAACGAGTCATCCCTGAAGGTAATACCACTTGTGGGCTTTGTTCGCGATTGCGACGCGGCACTTTATATGGCTACGCCGAGGCTAATAACATTAACAAAATTGCCTTGGGTCATCACCGCGACGACATCCTTGAAACGTTTTTCCTGAATATTTTTTATGGCGGAAAGCTTAAAGCCATGCCGCCTAAACTACTAAGCGACGATAAGAAAAATATTGTCATCCGTCCCCTTGCTTACTGCCGGGAAAAAGATATTGAGCGTTTTGCCGCATTCAAAGATTTTCCTATCATCCCGTGCAATTTGTGCGGTTCGCAGGAAAACCTGCAGCGCCAAGCAATGAAGACCATGTTGAAAGGTTGGGACAAGCAGTTTCCAGGTAGGTTGGAAACAATTTTTACCAGCTTGCAAAATGTGGCGCCATCACAATTAGCTGATACTAAGCTGTTTGATTTTGCATCTTTGAGCCAAAGCTTGGCTGAATTAACTGAGTAACTCGGAGTTGTTTTTTTATTTCATATAAATATGCTTCATAGCCTTGCATTTTTTAGACCATTCGAGCATAATGCACGGCCTTTAGCCAGTACGGCTAATGTTCAATGGTAATCGTGTCGGTCCTCTCGCAACGATACGCTGTAAACCCCGCCAGGCCCGGAAGGGAGCAACGGTAGCAGCAGATTCGTGTGCCGGGATGTGGCTGATGCGATTACCGCCCAACTCATCTTTACCTCTTTCGAGCCTGCAATGAATTATCAGGTTCTAGCCAGAAAATGGCGCCCCCATAATTTCACAGAAGTCGTCGGACAAGAACATGTCGTCAAGTCGTTAATGAACGCCTTGCAGCATGATCGTCTGCATCATGCCTATTTGTTTACCGGCACACGCGGAGTAGGCAAAACCACCATCGCCAGAATCTTGGCTAAAGCCATCAATTGCGAAAATCTGCAGGATTTTAATCCTTGCGGCGAGTGCAGTGTTTGCCGTGCGCTTGATGAAGGCCGATTTTTGGATTTAATTGAAGTCGATGCCGCCTCCCGTACAAAAGTAGAAGACACCAGGGATTTACTGGATAACGCCCAGTACGCGCCTAATCATGGCAAGTACAAAGTCTATTTGATTGACGAAGTACACATGTTATCCGGGCATAGCTTTAATGCGCTACTTAAAACCCTGGAAGAGCCGCCTCCGCATGTTAAATTTTTATTGGCGACAACCGACCCTCATAAAATCCCAGTAACGGTGTTATCTCGCTGTTTGCAATTTAATCTCAAACGCTTGTTACCCGCGCAAATTGCCACGCAAATGGCTTTTATATTGCAACAGGAACAATTGGGATTTGAAGAGCCCGCGTTAAAACTATTAGCCCGTGCGGCCGATGGCAGTATGCGCGATGGCTTGAGCTTGCTGGATCAGGCGATTGTTTTTGGTAATGGTAAGGTCACCTCTGATACAGTTAGTAATATGCTGGGGACTGTTGCTCAGCAACCCGTGGAGGACATATTGACAGCGCTTGCCGCCGGCGATGCCTCAACTATGCTCGATAAAATTAACGAAATCGCCAACCTGACGCCAGATTTTGCCGATGTCTTGCAACAAATGTTGCAAGTGTTCCATCGTGTTGCGCTTGCACAGCAAATCCCCAGTGCCATGGCACAGGATTTTGACGCCGAAATGATAGCTGGGTTAGCTGCCAAACTGCTACCGGAAGATGTTCAGCTTTATTACCAAATTGGTTTGCTCGGGCAAAAAGATTTGGCTTTAGCGCCTGATCCACGTATCGGTTTTGAGATGGTCATGTTACGTATGCTTACTTTCAGGCCTGCAGCAACAACTTCGAACCCTATTAATCTGGCGTCTAGCCAACAAGCTATCGCCAAAACTCAGCCTATTCAGCAAAAATCCGTTCAACCAATTGCGGCTAGCGAGCCTGTTGCAGCCGTTAGTTCAATTGTTCCCGTGGGACATCATCAATCGCCAGATATAAGGCCTGTTCAGACTGATCGCCTACAATCGACCGGCAATGATTGGGCTTCAATCATCGCTGCCATGGGCATTACCGCACGCACACTGGAACTTGCCAATAATTGTGCGCTGGAAAGTATTGATGACAATACCTGCACCTTGATTCTCGATCCTGCTTATATGAGGACGACACGTTCTGAGGAAGCGCTTAAAAAAGCACTGGAAGCCTATCAGGGAAAGCCGCTTAAGTTGATATTTAAAGCTAACAAGCCCACTGTTGATACTCCGGCAGTGCAGTTGGTCAAACAGCGCGAAGATAGACAACAGGCGGCCGTAGATGCTATTGCTTCAGACGAAAACATACAAACCTTAAAAGAGCATTTTGATGCTCGAGTCATGCCCGGTTCCATCGAACCCGTTTAACAATAACAGGAGAAAAATATGAAAAATGCCCTTGGCAATATCATGCAGCAAGCGCAAAAAATGCAGGAAGATTTTAAAAAAGCCCAGGATGAACTAGCCAATATGCAAGTGATGGGTGAATCCGGCGGCGGCTTGGTCACTATATTGATGACCGGTAAGCGCGAAGCCAGAAAAGTTACCATCGACCCTTCACTGTTGGGCGATGATAAAGACATGCTGGAAGATTTGGTGGCGGCGGCCATCAATGATGCGGTTAACAAAGTCGGAAAAATGAAGAAAGAAAAAATGGCCGATATAACTGCCGGATTACCGCTTCCTCCAGGATTTCAATTACCGTTTTAATATGCAAAGACATGGCTTGTTGGGGCAGTTAATACAGCACTTGTGCTGTTTGCCGGGTGTGGGTCCAAAATCCGCGCAGAGGATGGCATTTCATTTACTGCAGCGTGATCGAAAGGGCGGCAAAAACTTAGCAGAGACCCTGTTAGATGCGATTGCCAACATCGGTCATTGCCAACAATGCCGAACGCTGACCGAGCAATCACTATGTGAGATTTGTGCCGATACCAAACGAGATGCTTCCTTGGTGTGCATCGTAGAAAGCCCCGCAGACGCCTGGATTGTCGATCAAGCTACGCAATTCGGTGGTCAGTATTTCGTTTTGCACGGTCGATTATCGCCATTAGATGGCATAGGCCCCGATGAAATTGGTCTTGATCAACTAGAACAACGCCTGGCTTCCGGGACCATCAAAGAATTGATTCTTGCGACCAACTCCACCGTAGAAGGTGAAGCTACAGCTTTTTTTATCGGAGAATTGGCTCGAAAATACCAAGTGTTGGCTAGTAGAATTGCGCATGGAGTGCCGATGGGAGGGGAATTGGAATTTATAGACAGTGGCACCCTCTCTCATGCCTTTAATGGCCGTAAAACTCTGTAGATTTAAATCCTCGCTAGTCTAAAAATCCCCCAGGAGTGACGCAATGACTGATTGCTTGTTTTGCAAAATGGTGTCCGGAGTTATTAAACCGGATGTGGTGTATGAAGATGACAGTGTGTTGGCATTCCGAGACATTAATCCGCAAGCGCCGGTTCATATTCTAATTATTCCTAAACGTCATATCACTACATTGAATGAACTGGACGATAGCGTATTAGCAGGACAGTTATTTCAAACTGCAATTAAGCTCGCCAAACAAGAAAACATCTCTGAAAACGGTTACCGAACAGTTTTTAACTGCAACAAACATGGTGGTCAGGAAGTTTATCACTTACATCTGCATCTGTTGGGCGGTCGCCAAATGCATTGGCCTCCGGGTTGATTTCGGCGCCAGATAAAATGCTGTGCTTAGTATAAAAAAGCAGGGCGTTTGATTGAGGTGAGCCCTTCTCGACCTATCGCTCCTTTCGACTACGCTCAGGGAACGGTGGGGGAAGAGATTTTTAATCTTGGTTGTTTTTAAGTTCGATGACAAAGTTGGCACCCTCTGCATCATTAAAGGCGCGTAACGTGCCAGACATATTATTTTCTACAATTATTTTTGACATATATAAACCAATGCCGGTGCCTTTACCTTCTTCTTTAGTTGTGAAGTAAGGGTCGTAAATTTTGTCAATAATGCCATCGGGTATTCCTCCAGCATTATCTTTTATAGTAATAGTTACGGTATCGTTATTTTTTATAGCGTCAATAATTATTGTCGGTTGTTTTGGATTATTTTCAATAAGTGCATCTTTGGCATTATTTAATAAGTTTAAAATAACTTGAGAAAACTCTCCTTGAAAGCCCTTTATAATTAAGTTTTCGTTGCAAATTATTTGTAATTTAATATTATTATTTTTTAACTGAGCTTCCAGTAAATCTGCTGTAGATTTAATAATATTATTGATATTAAAAGGCTCAATATGTTTATTTGGTTTAAAAAAGTTACGAAAATCATCGATAGTTGACGACATTTTTTGAATTAAGCGCGCTGATTTATCCATGCTTTGATTCATGAAATCGTCATCAAGCTTGTCCATTTGATACTTAAATTGTAGGTTCTGTTGAACCAATCCTAGTGCATTAAGGGGTTGTCGCCATTGATGAGCAATCGCACCAATCATTTCTCCCATTGCGGCCAGCCGAGATTGATGGATTAATAGTGCTTCCTGTTTTTGACGTTGTGCAACTTCATCTTTGATTTTGTTATCAAGATCTTTATTAAGATCAGCCAACTCCTGCGTTCGTTTTAAAACTTTATTTTCTAATTCTTGGTTATAGTTTTCTAAATGTTTTTTAGATTGCATCAGTGAATCAACCATCTGATTAAAACTATCAGACAAAACACCTATTTCATCTCCACGCTCAATAGTTGACCTTACTGTTAAATCGCCACCGGCAACTTGAGTTGCTAGGTGACTTATGATGGATACCGGTTGAGAAATCCAGCGTGCAAATAAATAGCCAACACATAAAATTAGGATAAGTGAAATGCCAATAATATATATAATCTGAAAATACATATCATTTATATATTTATCATATTGATTAGTAGAAAACCCTATGTGCAACCAACCCCACGAAATTCCTGAAAATTGTATAGGATAGACAAAGTGATATACTTTCTCGTAATTTTCAATGGGCATTATTTTATAATTGATATTGTTGTTTTCTAATTGAGCAATATCATTATTTAGATTTTCAATTAAATGCCAGTTTTCCTGGTTTATCCAAATCTTGTCACCAACCTTTGGTGATATTAAAATATAATGAATGCTGGTATTGTTTTTTAATACTTCAACATTATGTTCAACAATAAATCCGAAATCTTTGCTAATAATGGCGTCAGAGCTCGCTTGTACAATGGATCTTGAGACGGTTTCCGCCTGAGTAAACATAATCTGTTTAAAGGCATTTTTTTGCATGGGGACAACCATAAATGCAAAAAATAAAGTAATCGCTAATACCAGACTGCCAAATATTAAAAATACTCTTATAAATATAGAATTTTTTTGTTTAATAGCCACTTTTTTAACCTGGGCAGGATATAAGGTGATGTTGTAAATTATTTATTCGTCTTGTTTTTAAGGCGTAAGTATTCATTATAATAATTATCAAACTTAGCTAGCTCTTCAACTTTGCAATTTATAATTTCCGGCGTTTTAAAAACTTCTAAAATTTGTTTGCCTCTCACACTGTCGGGGAAACTCATTGCTACGCTGGTTAATTCTTTAATTAATGGATAATCTCGACGAAAAAAGATGAAATTTCTACCCTTTATTGGTAATTCAGCAAGGGGCTTAATTTTGTTTTTTATGTCGGGATTTAATTCGGCCATCAGTGTGTAAGAGCTACTGTAAACTATTCCTGCGTCAGTTTTATCAAAAAACACATCTAATATAATGCGATTAGATTTCTTTTGGCGTTGAATAGCTAGATCGATATTTTTATACCCTTTTTTTAATTCTTTAAGGAATAACGTATCTATAAAAATATCGGCAAGCTCATCATCTTCAACAAGCTCCAAGCGTTTTCCGCGTAACTCTTTAATGCTGTTGATATTTTTATCATTTCGAGCAATTAAAAGTAAGGCTTCTGGCTTTTTACCTTCAAGCATACCCACAAAGCCGTCTCCTAACTCCGAGCGTTTAAAATATCTGGAAATTAATAATGGCGGCGCAACAATAAGATCTAACTCGCCCTGTTGAAAAGCGATTTGCATGTCTTCAATGCGGTCAAACAAAATGGCTCGGGATGAAGAAATAATAAAGTCATGTTTTTTTGCTTCAGAATCGAAAAGCTCTTTTGCCCAAAAATTTAAAGATATTTCAATATCGGTACGATTAGCCCGCTCACTAATTGAATTAAAGTAATAACCCATATTTAAACGGATGTCTTTTTTAAGTTCATCCGCTGACGTTGGGATGCTCAACATTGAGCAGCTTGCTAAAATTAAATTTATTAATATTCGATGGGGGATTTTCATGGTTTTGTACTCGTTTAATCGAGTTATATTTTTGAGTAATTGATAGAGCACAAGGTGACTATTTTTTTAATAACTGCTGATGTTCTTTAGCCAATTCGTCATAAGCGTCCAGTTCTTTAACGCTACAAGACTCAAGTAAGTCTTGTTGATATAGACTTAAAAATTGTCGTCCCCTTACGCTCATTGCCATGCTTAAGTAGTTATCAATAATCTTTTGGCGGAAAGGGTAGTTTTTATTTACATACGCATAGCTTTTTGATTTTGTAGGATAACTAGCTATGATTTTTATTTTTTCATTTAATTGAGGGTTTAATTCTTTCATAAGTTCGAAAGCCCCTTCATTGACTAGAGCCACATCGGCTTTATCAAAAAACAAATCCAGGACAATACGTTTATCTTTTTTTAAAAGATCAATAGATGAAAAAAGTTTTTTATAGGGGACATGGTAAGTTTTTAAAATAAGCGTATCCAAAAACATCTCAGCTAATTCATGATGTTCTGGAATAATTAAACGTTTACCACGTAGATCTTCAATTGAATTAATATTTTTATCGGTGCGAGCTAATAATAATACTGAATTAAGCTTGCCGGGTGCGCGTATTCCGTAAAAACCATCAGCTAAGTTTTCACGACTAAAATGCAGGGCAATTGACAACGGCGGTGCTGAAATTATATTAATTATACCTGAATCAAATGCCTCGCTCATTTCTTCAATTGAATCAAAGAGCATCACATCCGCTGCTTTAACACCAACACTCTCGGCCTGCTCCTGCACCCATAATGAAAATGACACGACAACATCAGCACGACTTACGTTGTCGCTAATGGGTGGATAATAAATTCCCAGTCGCATTACCGGATCAGGAGAAACATGTTCTTCCGCATGAGCCGTAAAAAAATAACTACAACAATACAATGCAAATAATAAGTATCCAATGCTAAATCGGGTTATTGTTTTCATTTTTTTTTGGTGGTTTTTTGGTGATCAATATATAACTGTTTGGTTGCAGTTAAATCAGCAAAGCTTGCTCGTACTGTTTTATCAGCTTTAAATAATTGTAGAAATTGCTGGCCTCTTACATGAGTTTCTAGTTTCATCACTTCAGTAATAACGCGTTCACGGAATTCGGCCGGAACTTTTTTATGGAATAAACCAGCGCCCTGTGGAATACCTTGTAGTTGGGCAATTATTTGAAGTTTTGAAAGTAGTTGCGGATTTAATTCACTGGCAACGTTATATGCATTTTGATAAACACAAATAATATCGGCTTGACCAAAAAATAGCTTGAGTATGATCTGATGTGCTTTTCTTTCTCGAGTTATTGATTTAAAGCTGGTTTGATAATCTTTCTTAAAAGTAGATAGGGCTAAATAATCGATATAGAGATCGGCAACAGGATCGTATTCAACTAAGGCAAGTCGTTTGCCCCGTGTTGCCTTGAATTCGTCTAATCCTTCGTTCTTTCGGGTAATTATTAATAGATTTTCTGTGGGGTCGTTGGGGATCAGCTTAAAACCGTCAGTCAATAATTTATTATCAAAATCGTTGGCTAGATTTAAGGTTGAGGCGACCACAAAGTTAATTTCACCCAACTCAAAAGCCTTGCGCATTAAATTAATATTATTAAATATTGTTATAGTTGTTTTAATGCCTGCTTGTTTACCGATTTCTTCACCAAGCAATTTAACGGAAATTTCTATATCTTCATACGAAAAGTCTGGGAATGCCCGTGTATAAAATCCAACTCGAAATGTTGGTTCTGCGAATTTATCAGCTGCAGTTGCCAAATCTGTACAAATCGTTAAACCGATTAGCGCTAAGATTTTTATAAACAGTGATAAACGGAAAAAGGTCATTTAATTTTTTTTAGATGCTGATAATCATTAAATAATTTTTTTGTCATGGTTAAATCAGACGGGCTTGCTCGCAGAGCTTCTTCGGTTTTAAAAATTTCTAAAAATTGTCGGCCTCGTGGATAAGTATTCAATTTAATAGCGGCGTTGATAACTCTTTCTCGAAAGGCCGGGTCGACATTTTTATGAAAAAATCCAGCCCCCTGCAAAATACCATTGATATGTTCGATAATTTGTACTCTATCGAGAATTTGCGGATTTAACTCAGCGGTAGTTTGATAAAAATTTTCGTAAACACAAGTTACATCAATCTGACCAAAAAACAATTTAAGTATGACCTGATGGGATTTTTTTTCTCGAGGCATTTTTTTTAAGGTGTCTTGAAAATCTTTTTTAAAATTCGACTGTGCTAAAAAATTCACATAAAGGTCGCTAGTCGGATCATTTTCAACTAAGCCGAGCTTCTTGTTACGTAACGACATAAAGTTATCCATGCCTTCATTTTTACGAGTCAAAATGACCAGACGATCTGCAGTTCCACCGGATGGGATCATTTTGAAGCCATCCACTAGCAAACTATTATCGACCTCGTTGGCAATAAGCAAGGGCGATGCAAAGATAAGATTAATGGTGCCATTTTCAAAATCAGCATTCATCGATTTCATATCTTCATAAATTGTGACATTGGTTTCAATACCAAGCTCTTTACCCATTTCTTCGGTGAGGATTTTTACCGAAATCTCCAGGTCTTCTCGGGAATAATCATGAAAAGAGGGGCGATGAAAGCCGATACGTAAGGTTTGTTGATGGAATAAATCTTCGGCGACAGCAAATGTTGAGAATATTACGCAGGTAATAATTACCAAACATTCGACAATCTGTTTTAGGCTTATTTTGTTTGTATTCATTAATAAGTGGCTTTGAAGCGCTAAAAGATAGGGTTAGGTGAGCTGTCGAGCTAAGCGTTCAGCTCTCGACAACTGCTTCTGCATCCCTGCCGTCGAATCGCGGACGGAATTTATTGATTTAAAAACAATGTTCCGAGGCCCTTTAGCTTAGCCAAAGGTGGTTGTCGAAAGGAGAAATAAGTGGCGGCTATCGATTGTAAAAAAACGTTGAATTTAACCAGCGTTATCGCGTTTGATTTAGCTCGCCAACGTTACTGCCAAGTAGGTATTCCAGGGACAATAAGCCCATTTCCAGCGCATAGCGGGATCGATAATGTGTGCCTTGGGCAAAGGTTTCGACAATTTGCGCCTCGATAACATCTTTGGTTTCAACCAATTCGTCTTGATAGGCGCGGACATGCAATTTGCGATTCTCGCTGGCATAGCCAACGGCTTCTTGGCTGTCTTTAGTTTGCGTACTGGCGCTTTTAATACTTAAGAATTGCTGTTTGACTTGTAAGGCGATGCCTTGATTAAGCAGTATTTGTTGGCTTTCCAATTTGCGTTGTTGAGCTTTGGCTTGATTAACTTTACCGGTGGTTTGAAAGCCATCAAATAAATTCCACTGCATACCGATACCGATAGTCCAGCCATCGCGGTTTACCGCATTGGTTAAACCGGATTTGTAATCTGTTTGGATGTCATGCACCTCAGCTTGAAAACCTATCATCGGATAATAGCCACTACGAGCTTCAGTGATTTGATCATCGCTGATTTGTACAGCGAGTTTTAATTGTTGAATGTCAGGGTTAAAGGTGTGTGCCGAATCAACTAATTGCTTTAGTTCCCCACTTAATGGCGAAGCGTCGGCTGCTTCAGCCAAACTATAGCTAGCGTCCCACTCTTGGCCCATGGCATTGCCGAGTGCTTCATGGGCCAATTCGCGTGCATATTGGGCTTCACTGCGCATAGTGCGAGTGATGGCTGTGGTGGTTTTGGTGCGCAGGTAATCGGTTTTTTTGACTCTCATCGAGCCGTGTTGATACAAACGCTCGGTTAAATCCTCCAGGGCTTTAAAGCGTTCTAAGGTATCGTCCGCCAATTGTTCCATTTGGATGGCAAACTGTGCCGCGTAATAATATTTTTTGACGTCGCGGACGATTTCCAAATTAGTTTTACGCCGGCCTTCTTCGGCAATTTTGACGCCCTTTTCGGCCTGGCTAACGATGGCTTCGCGTTTCATGCCGGTGAAAATAGGGTAAGTGAGATTGAGGGATGATGTGACGATGTCGCGATCCATCAATTTAACGTCCATATTTAAAGGGACTGCGCTAATTGGTTTCCCTCCAGGTATTAGTGCTGGTAGGCTGCCAAGAGCAGGTGGCAAATCAAATTGGCCCTGAACCTTAAACGTCCGATCCTGGTCTGCTCGTGAGGCGTTCACTTCCGCGGCAATTCTCGGCCAATACGCTGACATGGCTTGCTGATACTGGGCTTCAGCCATGGCGACACTGGCTTCTGACACATTCAATGATTGATGTTTTTCCAGTGCGATACGAATGCAGTCCGCAAGGGCTAGCTTTTGTTGCGGAGCAGGGGCTGCGCTAACTACCAATGAGCCGGACAAAAGTATGGCAAAGCCAAGTATTTTTAGTGGTGATGACATAGCGTTAAGCGTCTTGTAATTGGTTGCGGATGTGTAAGATTTCATCAATGTTCGCCATAAATAAATCAACCAATTCCGGATCAAACTGAATCGCTTTATTGCGGTTCAAATAATTGATTATTTCTTGGTCTGACCAAGGCTCTTTATAAATGCGTCGGCTGCCGAGGGCATCAAATACATCGACTATGCTGACGATTCTGGCTTCGATAGCAATATGTTCGCCATCTAATCCTGCTGGGTAACCTTTGCCGTTATAGAATTCATGGTGTTCATGAGCGATAGTGGCGGCCATCTTAATCAAAGGCTTATCCAATCGATTGAGTAATTGAAAGCCCATGTCGGCATGCTTTTTCATGATGTGAAATTCTGCATCTGACAGCTTGCCGGGTTTATGCAATATTTCATCGGGGATGCCGACTTTGCCGATGTCATGCAGAGGAGAGGCGGTTTTAATCATGGCTGCATGTTCATCGCTAAGGCCATATTTACGGGCAAGCAATTCAGAAATCAGGGCAACACGTTTAATGTGTAAACCGGTTTCATGACTGCGATTTTCAACCACTTCGCCCAAGACATAAATCAGCTCTTTTTGTGTCTCAATAATTTCTTCATTGAGTTTAATGGAGTCACTGATGTCCTGGCTTAAGCTCATTAAGGAGTTAAGTTCGCCTTGTTGGTTATGGATGCCGACAATCACAGTACTGAGTGTGTGGTAGTTGCCATCTTTGCCGATGATTTTAATCACCCTGGAGCTGTAGCCTTGATGTTTGACTTTTGTTAACACGCGATCTTTAAAATCACCGCAATCTTGAATGAGCTGACAAAGTGATTGTCCGACCAGTTCTTCAGAACTGTAATTGAGTGTGGTGCTGAAATTTTTGTTAGCACTAACAATGGTGCCTTCTGTATCGATCACGCATAACGAGGTGCCAATTTCTAATGCGCGTTCATATTCGTGCAGATAATGCTTTTGCTCGCGGAGGTCTTGTTTTAGATTGATCGATAAACGCTCAAATTTTTCATAGACTTCGGTGATATCAACCATCAACGCAACAAACTCTTCGATTGTATTCTGTGCATTGACAATAGCGACCACCGTAACGTCAACGACATAAATATTGCCTGCTTTAGTTCTTTTTTTAAGCATTCCCTGCCATTTCTTTTGTTCAAGAACGGTATTTTTCAATTCTCTTAATAAAGCTTCCTGCTCAGTTGTTTCAAAACTAAATAAATAATGTTGTCCTAATAATTCGGCTTCTGAATAACCTGATAATTCGCAAAAATGCTGATTGACGTAGGTGATGTTACCGTGGATGTCAATTTTGGCGACGATGGCTTTTTCATCCACCAACAGCTTGTATTGTGCTAATAACTTATGACTTTTTTCGACTTCGCGAGTGAGATGTATTTGTTCAGTGATATCGGAAAGCTTATTTAGTAAGCGATCAACACTGATGGGCTTAGTGATGTAATGCTGAATTTCCAGTTCCAATGCTCTGAACAAATATTCCACGTCGTTGTAAGCACTTAAAATCACAATCGGTTGTTCGGGATTAATAGCTCGAATATCGGCCGACATCGATAAGCCGTTGACTTCGGGCATTTGAATATCAGTGACGACAATATCGGGGCGATGTTCTTTGAAAAGCTCCAGACCTTCACGGCCGTTTTTTGCCGAATAGAGTGCGCCGACATAGTGCGCCAGCATAAATTGCAGCTCTTCGCGAGTTTCCGTATCGTCTTCTACATACAGAACTCGAACTGAAGACAGGTTTTGTAATTTGTTATCTTTAAACATGAGGTTTTTTAATTAGATAAATAGCCATGCCAGCAAAATTGGCGTTTGCCTTTGTATTTTGCCCTGTACATCGCCTCATCGGCGAATTTTAATAGCATGAGTGGATTGGTATTGTCTTCAGGGTAAATAGCTATGCCGATGCTTGCTGATACCGGTAGTTCAATATTCTCTTCCTGTACTGTCATGGTCAGTGAATCGAGAATACGTTGCGCTGTTTCGGCGATCAATTCTTTGGATGTGCCGTTTAAGATGACTACAAATTCATCACCGCCCAGTCGCGCCACGGTGTCTACTTCGCGTATACAGTTCATTAAGCGTCCAGCGACTTCAATAAGCACATTATCGCCTTGACCATGTCCCAAACTGTCATTTATTTGCTTAAATCCATCCAAATCAAGATAAAGCAACGCCACGTTATAGTTAAAACGATTTGCTGATGCTATGGCGGTATCCAGTCGCTGAAAAAAAAGTTTTCTATTGGGCAAGCTGGTTAATGGATCGATTTCTGCGTGGTAACGAAGCTCATCTTCCAATTGTTTATGATCGGATATATCTACAAACATGATCACGTAATGACTAATGCTGCCATCGGCCTTTTTAATGCCATTAACCAACACCATGGCAGGAAACTGCTCATTAGATTGTCTACCAATAAGCAGTTCGCCTCGCCAGTGCCCATCTTTTTTCACTAGTAAGGTGATTTCTTTGAGAGTGGATTGGCTAATCGATAAATCAAAAATTCTTTCAATGGGCTTGCCTTCAATTTCAATTAAATTAAAGCCGGTAATTTCCGTGAAAGCAGGATTGATAGTTAGCATTTTGTAGTGGGCATCCAAAATCAACATGGCGGCACCAGAGACTTGATAAACGCTAGCGGCAAGAGTCAAGTTTGCTGCTGATAATTCTTGAAGTGTGATGTCTTCTAAAATCCAAATGATTTGGGGATTGGACGATTGGTTGATTATTTTGCCTTTGAAACGGGTCTTACTTGAATCACCATTGCATTGCCGAGTTTGTAGTTCAACATCAATAGTTTCTGTCTTAACAAGCTGTTCCAGTAAGTGATTTTGTAGCGCAACTTTGTCGCGGTTAAAAATGTCGCTTAGTGAAGTAATTTCGTGTTTTTTGTAACCAAATTGTTCTAAAAATTGTTGGTTTGTTTTTAGCAGGTTAAAGGCCAAGTCAGTAAAAGCAATGCTCACAGGCGCTTGTTCAAAAATAGCTAACTGTTGGGCTTCGCTTGCGCAGAGTTGTTTTTTTAACTGTAAAAACCGGAACAGTGAGTTTATTTTTGTGTCCAATTCAATTCGTTTAATAAATTGTGTAACGAAATCAACAGCCTTTATTTTAAAGCTGGGGTGAATATTGCCTTCATCGGTTGGGTTTTGCATCAAAATTTATAAGATGTTATCAATATTCAGATGGAAGTCTTAAGTTGAGAGGATGCTGCTGCTGGTAGTTGTTGCCGTTAATCGTCAATTATTAATAACAATTAACATGCCAAGTAACATGAATAGACATTTTAAAAACTTATTTCTACCGTCTCTGTTCGAACTATGGCTTTGGTAAATCAATACTTTAATTGATTTAACTGATAATTTTATAGTCCGGGCATAGATATAAATTATGAAGAAAATATCTCTTCATTTTAGATAGTCGTGCCAGCCTTGTCAGACGATTATGTCAATTTTGTCAGCGGGATAGTTTTAAACTTGATTGATAGTTTTTATGACGTCTATGCGGAGATTTTTCGAGGTTCGGCGCTCACAAAAAAGAAGCCCCTTTCGGAGCTTCTTTTTTAAAGGCTTTTAATTAACTGCGGTTTCTTTTTGCTTTTCCAGCAAATAATCCAGCCAGAGATTCGACAACTTTTCCTGAACTGTATTTTGTCGGAGCCGGGCATTCAAGTTCGGGAAATCAACCTTATCCAAATCTTGATCCTGGTTGTAGCAGGAATACACGAAGAATTCCTTGCCGCTTTCAGCATCGACATGCTTACACAAACACTGGGCGCAGATGCCTTTCATCATGCACTGCATTGGTGAATTGATCGAGCCAACGGCGTGATGCGCTTTAGTTAAATACGGCTTCAGGACATTAAAACGTGCATCTTTTACAGCTGCCATCATGCGGTCTGAACCAATCACGATTAAATGATCAACGTCGGCCAGCGAGATGGATTGTTCGCCTAATTCGTCTTTGCCATAAGCAATCATGGCTTCCAGGATGTTGCCGACAAATGATTTGTCTTGCGGGCGAGTCGGGGTAAAGGCTTGAACACCTTCGCCTTGATCGACCGACCAAATCACAACGTCCGCCGCCGCTTCAACATCTTCGACTTTGAAACGATCTTGCGAATATTTGTAACCGGCAAAATAAATGACCCGGTTGCCTGCTGCTCGTAGCGCTTTACCGATAGAGAACAATACTGCGTTGCCCAAACCGCCGCCGATCAGTAATACGGTTTGACCTGTAGGGATGTCGGTAGGTGTGCCGGTAACGCCCATAAGGATGAGCGGATCGCCGACTTTCCAAGTCGCGCACAGTCTTGATGATGAGCCCATTTCCAGAGCAATTAATGAGATGGTGCCTTTTTCGGTGTCGACTTCCGCGCCGGTTAATGCCAAACCTTCGGCAGCAAGAGAAGTGCCTTCCACGACTGGCGCGTAGGCCTCGTAGTTTTGCAGACGGTAAAATTGGCCGGGTTGGAATTTTTGTGCTGCCAACGGCGCCTTAACGACGACTTCGATAATGGTCGGAGTCAGTCGGTTAATGGAGACAATAGTAGCCTTAAAGGAATCATCCAAGTTCGCGAACAGAGTGTTCAACGCAGCATCGCGCTGAGCTTGCTCGGCTGGATTCAATTGTTGCAATTCTTTAGCGAACAAATCAACGACGTAGGGATAACCGTCTTTGGCACTGGCCATCGCTTTCACCACGTTGCCGGCGTAAACCGGATGGTTGTCGCCATAAAAGCTGATGAACTTGCCGTCTTTTTGATAAGACGTCAGCGGTGCCGGTTTGCCCAGCTTAGGTGCCGCTTCATCGTGCATCGCCACCAGTTGTACTGTGCCATCCTGCAATTCTGGCTCGTAACGTTGGAAGAACCACTTATCCATTACAAATGTGTCTGGATATTCGCTTTGGTAAATTGTATTGGGTGAAGTACCCGCTGCAATGTACAGGTTACGTAGCGGCACGGTGATAATGCCTTCTTTCACCCATTTACCATCTTCTAAAATCAACTTTTCGAATTCCACCCCGTTTAAATGACCGTATTCATCGGCCAACGCGCTTTTCGGGCTCATGCCTTCAGCCAGCGCGATACCTTCTTGCAGTGCTTCGTGGATTTCTTCGTGGTTTTGACGATAGGCTGGCGCATCGCGCATGCCTTTGCGATAGAACAGTGTCACGCCGCCCCATTCGTCGATTAACGGCTGGAAGTCCGGCAACTCGCCTTCAGCTTCGGCACGTTGACGTTCGGCACGAATGACTTTACCGTGCGCCAGGAATTCATCAAGAATGATGGTTTCTTCTTGGTCGTAACGATTGCGCACGACTTGTTCGCCGTAAACGTTACTTAACGTTTCGTAGCGCTCCAGTATTTTTTCCACTTGTACCGGGTAATAAGCCATCAATTCGGTGGCTGTATCGATAGCTGTTAAACCGCCGCCGATAACCCCGGCCGGTAAACGCACCTGCAAATTCGCCAGTGATGAAGCTTTCGCTGCACCAGTTAATTGCAAGCCCATTAAAAAGTCAGAGGCTTTGCGAATGCCGCGGATCAAGTTGTTTTTAAGATCGATAATGGTTGGTTGGCCAGCACCGGATGCTACACAAATATGGTCAAAGCCCATGTCCCAAGCATCATCAATGGTCAATGTGCCGCCAAAACGAACGCCGCCGTAAGCTCTGAATGCTGCGCGTCTTTGCAAGGTCAGGTAAATGACTTTCAGGAAGTTTTTATCCCAGCGCACGGTAATACCGTATTCGGCTACGCCGCCGAAACCAGCCAGAATACGTTTGTCCAGGTCTTCGTAAAGATCGTTGAAGTCGACGATCGGCAATGGCGCGTGAGTTTCGTCGCCGGTCAATTCAACGGGCAATGGTTCCAGTTTTAACGCATCAATCGCAGCAACGCCAAAACCTTCATTGAGCAAATAATGGCTCATGGTGTAACCGGCCGGTCCCAAACCAACGACCAGTGCGTTTTTGCCATTGTAAGGCAGCATGAACGGACGTTTAACGTTTAACGGATTCCAGCGGGTCAATAGACTGTAAATTTCAAAACCGTAAGGCATGAACAGCACGTCGGTTAGTACATTAGTTTCGATTTGCGGGATGTTGACCGGGTCGGTTTTTTGGTAGATACAACCTTTCATGCACTCGTTGCAGATACGATGACCGGTACCTGGGCACATCGGGTTATCGATGATGATAATCGCCAGCGCGCCGATGTTGTCGCCGTTGCGTTTAACCAAGTGCATTTCGGAGATTTTTTCTTCCAACGGACAGCCGGTGGTAGTAACGCCGAGCGGGTCCAACTTGAAAGTGTTGGTTTTTTTGTTACGCATACCTTTGGAGCAGGAATCGGTATCGCGCTCATGGCAGTAGATGCAGTGATTAACTTCAGACAATGATTGTCTTTCGTTATAACGAGGGTCAGTCAGCTTAAAGCCATCACGACGGCGACGATGTTCTTGCTCGCCCATCCAGGCAGTAAATTGGCCGCGTTCAACGACTTCGTGCTCGACCAAATTGTCGAAGTCACGTTTATTAGGGAATTTAAAACTCAGCCATTTTTCGACAACATCGTTATCTTGTTGGGCAACATAGCTCCACCGTTGCACGATGTCAGTCAGGCCGTTGACGAACTCGGCCGCATCTTCATTGGCGATAATGTCGGCAAATTCGGTAGCCGCTTCACTGTGGGCAGCCAGTTTGCTGCGCAGATCAGCAACGATTGTGTCTGCATTGAGGTAATCGCTGTCTTTGCCTTTGGCGAGTAACTTGTAATGTTTGGAGAGCAGACCGATGGCGGCGCCGACTCGGGCAACGCGATGTTCAGCGTCATCGTCTTGATTGGCTTCGTTAAATCCGGCGTCAATCAACAGATCAAATCGGTTCAAAATCGAAGGGATATTCCATTCGCTGGTGTCTTGTCCTTTGAAAGTCACACCCAGTTTTTCGACGATTTCGTTTTTATAAGTAAAAACAGTATCGATTTCATCTTTGATGGCAATTGCTTGTGCCTGATGTTGCTCACTGACATTAAATAATTTGGCGACAAATTGCCCGACAAAAGGTCCCATGCGTACCAATAAGTCGGAGATTTGTTCGGGGGATAAACCTTCGCCCTGATGTTGCCGGTACGATTGGAATTCAGTATGTAACTGCGCGTCATGGCGTTCAACCGAGGCATCGAATACGTCGAGCAAATCTTGCAAGCGAGTTGAATCGTATAAATCGGGGTAATTAAAGCCGGGGATGCCTAAGGTAAGTGTCGGTTTTGCTGTCATTTTTGTGCTCAATGGTAACAAGGGATGAGTTCTGTATCTGTTAAATAGACAAAGTGTGCCATTTTAACGTTTTAAACGAAGATTAGGGACGATTTTTGCTTGTAAAACGGACAAAAGTGTCAATGCGACGGCGGCATTTTTTCTCTGAGCTTTAAAAAGCGTTGATAACGCGACGTTGATATTTCACCGCTTTCAACTGCTGCGCGCACGGCACAGCCTTTATCTTGCAGATGCCGGCAGTCATTAAACTTACACTTGCCCAGCAATGGCTGAAATTCCAGATAGCCTTGGGCAAGTTGTTGCTCAGAAAGATCGGCTAGGCCGAAAATAGCGACGCCGGGGCTGTCGATTAAATCACCACCATCTTCTAAATGGTAAAGAGTGGCTGCTGTGGTAGTGTGCCGCCCCAGTTTACTGGTTGCTGAAATTGCTTTAGTTTTCAGCGCTTTGTCGGGCAGAATCGCGTTGGTCAAGGATGATTTGCCCACCCCCGATTGTCCGGCAAAAATACTGACTTGGTTTTTAAGCGCTTTTTTCAAGTCATCTATTCCCGCGCCGGTATTGGCGCTGACTCTGTACAGTGCATAGCCGAGCTTTTGATAACCCAGTAACTCTTCCTCAATAGTCTCTGATAGTGGTAAGTCGGTTTTATTAAGAACCAGTGCGGCGCCCATGTGCCTATTTTCGCAAATTGATAAATATTGATCGAGTAACAGGAAATCGCAGAAAGGTTCGGTTGCAAAAACGATATATACCATATCAATGTTGGCAGCCACCGGGCGCGTTTTACCGTTTCTGGCGGGTCGCAACAGGGCAGAGCGCCTGGGTAAGATTTCCTCTATGCGACCTTGATCAGGGGATGATTGCAGCCATAGCACTCGATCCCCCACTGCAACTGTTTCAAGCTTCCGAAGGGTTTGGCAAAGATAGATATTGCCGGAAGATTCAACAGCAATATCTTGACCTAAGTGGGCAATTACCAAGCCTTCATTTAGAGCAGACATTATGAAGGCTGCATGGTGGTTTCCAGGTGGGCGATGCGAATAGCGGCGGGCGGGTGACTGTAATGAAAAGCCGAGTACAGCGGATCTGGCGTTAAGGTATTGGCGTTTTCTTCATACAGCTTAACCAAGCCGCTGATCATTTTTTCCGCTTTGGCATTGTTTGCAGCAAAATCATCGGCTTCAAATTCGAACTTACGTTGAAAATAAGCGCTGATCGGTTGCATGAAAAAAGTGAATGTTCCGGATACCAGCATAAACAACAATAATGCCGCGGCATTAGACGGTTGCTCTACACCTAAGCCGTTGTAAAACCATTGTTGATCGATCAGCCAGCCCAAAATGCCTAAGCTAATTAGGCTCATGATAGAAGTTGCAATCAGCATTTTGATGACGTGTTTGCGTTTGAAATGTCCTAGCTCGTGCGCCAGCACTGCTTCCAGCTCTTCATCATCCAAAGACTTAACCAAGGTGTCGAAAAACACGATGCGTTTGTTATTGCCTAAGCCGGTAAAGTAGGCGTTGCCGTGTCCAGAGCGCTTGGAGCCGTCCATAATGAAAATGCCTTGGCTGTGAAAGCCGCAACGTTCCAGCAAGCTTTGAATTCTATTTTTTAAAGTGCCGTCTTCCAGCGGTGTGAATTTGTTAAACAAAGGCGCAATCACGGTAGGAAACAGCCAGCTCATCAGTAACGAAAAGCTCATTAAAATAGCCCAGGCCCATAACCACCAAAGTGAGCCTACGCTGTCCATCACCCACAATATCAAAGCCAAAATAGGCAGACCAATTGCCGCCCCTAGCCCCAAACTTAGGAGTTGATCCTTGGCGAATTGTTGCAGGGTGCTTTTGTTGAAACCAAATTTTTCTTCAATGACAAATGTTTGGTAAAGGCTGGTAGGCAGTTCAAGCAACGTCAGCACCAAGAAAATGCTGGCAATTGCGCCGACACCTGCCAGCAAGGGTGATTCGACCCAGCCAGACCAGAGGTTAAAAGACAATTGTATGCCGCCGCCTAAGGTGACTAAAAGCAATAAGACAATGCCAATAACATCATCAATCTTGCCAAGTTTGCCTTTTGCCAGTGTGTAGTCCGCAGCTTTTTGGTGAGCGGTTAATGAAACACGGTCTTTGAAGGCATCCGGCACGGCATCTCGGTGTTTGGCAACATGGTCAGCTTGTCTTTTCGACAGCCAAAATTGAATAGAATGGGAAATAATCAGGGCAATAATAAATACGATTGTAAAGGTGTTCATAGCTTAAAAACGTTAGGGTTATGATTAGTCTTACAGTTTGCCGAATGCTACACTAAGCGCAACTTTTTTGACATAACGGAAAAATCCCACATGGCCTTGGACTCTCAAAATCTCATCTGGATTGACCTGGAAATGACCGGCTTAGACCCAGATAACGATCTGATTATCGAAATAGCCACGGTTATTACCGACAAAAATCTGAATGTGTTGGCGCAAGGTCCGGTAATGGCTGTGCATCAGTCAGATGCAGCGTTGGCAGCGATGGATGATTGGAATCAACAGCATCATGGGCAATCCGGCTTGATCGACCGGGTCAAAGCTTCACCTTACAGCGATGCGCAAGCTGAGCAATTGACTATCGATTTTCTAAAACAATGGGTGCCTGAAAACACCTCACCAATCTGTGGCAACAGCATCGGTCAAGATCGTCGATTTCTTTATCGCTATATGCCAAAACTTGAAGCTTATTTCCATTACCGCAATATTGATGTTTCCACCTTAAAGGAGCTGGCCGCCAGATGGGCGCCGGAAGTTAAAGACGGTTTTAATAAAGAATCCACTCATCAAGCGCTGGATGACATTTTGGAATCCATTGCAGAATTGCAGTATTACCGGGAACACTTCATTAAGTTCTAAGTCATGAATCAGATTATTGCAGTTGCACTGGGCGGGGCCTGTGGTGCTGTGGTCCGGTTTTTGGTGGCATCAGGGATTTATCAATGGCTGGGTCGCGGCTTTCCTTACGGCACCTTAGTCGTTAACGTTCTCGGCTCATTTTTGATTGGCTTGTTAACCGAATCACTCATCTTGCAACGTGTCGCACTCACCCTGGATTACCGAGCGGCCATTTTAGTTGGATTTATCGGCGCGTTTACCACCTTCTCAACCTTTTCGCTGGAAACCTTTTATTTAATCGAACAAGGTAATTTAACCCGGGCCGGGATGAATATTCTGGTCAGCGTCAGCGTTTGTTTGCTGGCCGTTTGGCTGGGATTATTATGCGGTCGAGCCTTATTTTATTATGGAGAGGGCTTGATCACCTGGGGCGGCGGCAGCATTCCTTATGCGCTGATGGTTATCAATCTAATCGGCGCTTTGTTGATTGGATTGGTTAGTGCGGTCTTGCTGCAAAAGGTAGAGTTGTCGATGGAATATCGCGTAATCATTTTAGTGATCATGATTGGCGCTTATTTAACCCTCTCCGGGTTGTACTTGATTTTGTATTTGCTGGAGCATGGCGTTTCAGTCGAAACAAATGTTAATCAGATGTTAAGTATTTTTATTGGTAATGGATTAGCCAGCATTTTTGTTATTTGGTTAGGTTTGCTGCTTGGTAAACAGACTTAGCTTTTTCCCTTCTTTTAATACATTTTCCCGCTTTGGGCCACAAACAAAGGTAAGCCGCTGTCATGTTAGATCCTCGTTTATTCAGAACTGAACTCGATTTTGTCACCAGCCAATTGCAAAAGCGTTCGTTTGCTTTTAATCCGGAAAGTTATTCCGAGCTGGAAAATAGAAGAAAAGAAGTCCAGGTTAAAACCCAAGAACTACAAAACGAGCGCAACAGCCGTTCCAAAGCGATCGGCCAGGCCAAAGCTAAAGGTGAAGACGTACAGGCCTTGCTGGATCAGGTGCAGCATTTGGGTGATGAGCTTAAAGCGGCAGAAGCTGAATTGGCCGGTATTCAGGATGAAATGACTACTTTGATGGAAGGCATTCCTAATATCCTGGATGAAAGCGTCCCGAACGGTAAAAGCGAAGATGATAATCTTGAAATCAGCCGCTGGGGCGAAATCCCGGTGTTTGATTTTGAAGTCAAAGATCACGTCGATCTGGGCTTAAAAAGAGGCTTGGATTTCGAGCTGGGCGCAAAAATTGCCAGCGCGCGTTTTGTAGTGTTAACCGGACCGTTGGCGCGGCTGCAACGGGCGTTGATTCAATTCATGCTCGACATCCACACAGCTGAACATGGCTACAGCGAAACCTATGTACCGTATTTGGTGAATGCCGATAGCCTGCGCGGTACCGGCCAGTTGCCAAAATTCGAGGCTGACTTATTTAAAGCCAGCGATGATCCCGGCTTGTATTTAATCCCAACTGCGGAAGTGCCTGTCACCAACATCGTCAGAGATGTCATTCTCGATGCCAAACAACTGCCACTGAAATTGGTCTGCCATAGCCCTTGTTTCCGCAGTGAAGCTGGCGCTTATGGCCGTGACGTGCGCGGTATGATCCGCCAGCATCAATTTGAAAAAGTGGAATTGGTACAAATCGTCAAAGCCGAAGATTCAGCGCAAGCGCATGAAGAGTTGACCGGGCAAGCAGAAACTATCCTGCAAAAATTAAAATTGCCGTATCGCAAAATGTTGTTATGCGCAGGCGACACCGGATTTTCATCAACTAAAACCTACGACTTGGAAGTATGGTTGCCAGGGCAGGGCACTTACCGGGAAATATCTTCCTGCAGTAACTTCAAAGACTTCCAGGCCCGCCGATTGCAAGCTCGCTGGCGTAACCCGGAAACCGGCAAGCCAGAGCTGGTACACACGCTTAATGGTTCAGGTTTGGCGGCAGGCAGAACCTTAATCGCGGTGATGGAAAATTACCAGGATGCCGAGGGTCGCATTCATGTGCCGGAGGTGTTGCTGCCTTATATGGGTGGGCTGACGGTTATTGAATAGAATTAATGAATGATGGGTTTCGCTGGCGCTCTCGGCAACTGCTCCATGCGTTGCTCTACCTCCTGCATCCATGCAGTCGTACCCAACGAACTACGGACTTTGCCCGGCCATTCTTAATTTAAACGAAAAATATGGACATTATTTTCAAAGAATACGGCCGGGTTGTCTGGCAGAAAAAATGGTTTTTCCTGCTGGCGTTGTTTGCGGTAGGCAGTGCGACTACCTCTAGTCTATTGGTGCAGGTTTATTTTAAATACATCGCCAATGGCCTTGCCGGTCCTTATTCTGATGCCATCAGGGATGATTTATTTAACAACCTCAAAATAATCGCTTTTATCTACGGCGGCATTTGGCTGTCATGGCGGCTGCTGGAAATTGCGATTGTGCCCTTGGAGGCCGGGGGTATTAGCCTGCTTGAAAAGCGCTGCTTTGATATGCTTAAAAAGCAAAAATATGCGTTTTTTGAAAACAGCTTTTCCGGCAGTTTAATCAAACAGGCCCATCGTTTTTCACGATCTTTTGAAATCATCATGGACTGGTTTTTGTACCAGTTCTTTATGAATATTCTGACCGTGACGATTTCCTTCGTAATTTTTTACCGGCAACAGCCTGAGTTTGCGTTTTATTTCCTAATTTGGGTTTTCCTGTTTATCAGTTGGATTATCGCTTATTCGATATGGACATTACGTTTTGATAAGGCCGTATCGGAAGCCGATTCAAAATTGGGCGGTGCGTATTCCGATGCTATCAGCAATATTTTTATTATTAAGACATTTGCGCTGGAAGCCAGCGAGCAAGCGCATATCAATGAAAACTCCAATGTAGTATTTAAAAGAAAGAGATTGGCTTGGAGTTTGATGTTCGTATCGGCTGCGGTACAAGGCCTGATGGCATTCGGTATTGAACTGTTACTGATTTACTTGATGATCGGCAAGTGGCAGACCGGGCAGTTTCAAGTCGGCGAATTCGTGCTGTTCCAGTCGGTGATGATCATGCTGATTCAGCGGTTATGGGAGTTTGGCCGCAACTTTCGCAACTTTTTTACTGCGCTGGCCGATGCCTCAGAAATGGCCGATGTATTCCGGCAAACCGAACTGGAAATCGATAATTCCGATGCCCGAGCGTTAACTATAAGCGACGGCGAGATTAGATTTAATAACATTGGCTTTAGTTATTACCCGTCTAATCCTCAGCAGCCCAAGTTATTCGATAATTTTTCCCTGCATATCAAGGCGGGCGAAAAAGTGGCGCTGGTCGGGCAATCCGGATCGGGTAAGTCATCGCTGACTAAATTGCTGTTCCGCTTTCTTGATCCTCAGCAAGGCAGCGTCTGTTTTGACGGCATTGATGCGCGCGCGTTCACTTTCAGCTCACTGCGCAAACAAATTTCCATGGTGCCGCAGCAGCCGGAGCTGTTTCATCGTTCGGTACGTGACAATATCGCCTTGGATGCCGACATTACCGAAGAGCAGCTGATCGATGCCGCCAGAAAATCGCATAGCCTTGAGTTCATCGACAAACTGCCTAACAAGTTCGATACGTTGGTCGGCGAACGCGGCATCAAATTGTCGGGCGGCGAAAAGCAACGCATCGCAATTGCCCGCGCTTTTCTCGAAGATGCGCCGATTGTCGTGCTCGATGAAGCGACCAGCGCACTGGATTCACTGACCGAAAAACAAATTCAGGTAGCGATTTTTGAGTTGATCAAAGATAAAACTGCGATTGTTATCGCGCACCGATTGTCCACGATTTTAAGCATGGATCGCATTGTGGTCCTTGAAAACGGCAGCATTATTGAACAAGGCACGCACCAGCAACTGCTGGACAAAAAAGGCCGCTATTACGCGATGTGGCAACATCAGAGTGGGGATTTTATAGGCGATTAATCAAGTAGGTGCCGAGGCCAAATGTTTTGAAATATTCAATTGAGTGGGGGCTATTTAAATTGATGGGCTTCGCTGGCGCTCTCGGCAACTGCTCCATGCCGTCGTACCCATCCTAAGGACCTGATTGTATTTTAGAAAATTATGATACATTAATTGTTGTCGATGCGGGTGGATTCTCTATCTGTGTCGACAAGAAATAAATAATAAAATCAATAACTAACGAGAGGGTTTACGATGAGCAGCATACTGACTGAAGTCTTAACGGCTAACCGCGATTACGCAGCTAGCTTCGATAAAGGTGATTTACCGATGCCTCCTGGTCGGCATTTTGCAATCTTAACTTGTATGGACGCGCGTCTTGATCCAGCCAAATATGCCGGCCTGTCTGAAGGCGATGCGCATGTTATTCGTAACGCCGGTGGTAGAGCCAGCGACGATGCCATTCGCTCTCTGGTCATTTCCTACAAATTGCTTGGAACCCGTGAATGGTTTGTTATTCATCATACCGATTGTGGTATGGAAACGTTTACAGATGACATCATGCGCGATTTGCTGTCCAGCAGCTTAAAAACGGCCTCTGTTGATGAGAGTGGTTGGCATGATTGCTGTGAAGGTCCGGGGTCTGCGGAAGGCAAATACATCGACTGGTTAACCATCAAGGATCAAGTTCAAAGCGTTAAGGAAGATGTCACTCGTATTAAGACACATCCCTTGGTGCCTTCCGATATTCCGGTTTATGGATATATCTATGACGTTAAAACCGGCCGATTGATTGAAGTGCCTCAAGAATAAGGGTTGGTTCAGCTAAAAACCAATCTGATAGCAGGCCTTGCAATGCAAGGCCTGCTCATTTTAAGTCCTAACGTAAGTCGTCAAATTCCATCTTTAATCGAGATTGTCTTAGTTTTTACTTACTATCTAATTTTTTCGCAGCGGCTTCAATATCCGTTTTGATCTTTTCTACCGCAGCCTTTAAGCGACCTTGTCCATCATTTGCTGACTTGGCGATAAGGGCATTGTCGGCATTTGCTTCATTAATCAGGCAGGTATTGTAAAGATTGGCTTTTTCTTGCCATGCGTTAATGGCTTTGACACTGTCATTGTAGGTGTCGGGAGTAGTGCCGTTGACCACTGGGACTTCAGGTTCTGGGCCGCAACTGCTGGGTTTCCAGGCGTCTTTAGTAATAGTACCGGCCATGGCGACAGAGATGCCGGCAATTAGGATGGCTGTAGCGAAAATCGTTTGTTTCATAGTTAACTCCGTTGACAATATTAAATTTTAAAAGCCATCGAACAGCGAATAGTTGTGCGATGAACGCGGATATTACACAACCTTACGCTTTTCCCAAAACGGCATAACACACCGGCGTCAGAATCAGGCTGGCGGCCATGCCCAGTAATAACCCGGCTGATAAAGACAGTGTCATAGGAATTAGGAATTGCGCTTGAGGACTGGTTTCCAGTAGTGCGGGCAAAAATCCTGCGAAATTGGTCAAGAACGCTAAAAAGATCGGCCGAAACCGCGCGGTGCAGGCAGCGCAAATCAGTTCAGACAATGGCTTGTCTTCATGTTCGTGTTCTTTTAAATAATCCAGCAGCACCAAGCTGTCGTTTACCACGACCCCGCTGGCGGCAATCATCCCGACTAATGATTCCATCGACAGGGGCAGGCCCGCTAGAGAGTGGGCGATCACCGCGCCGCACCAAGCGACCGGTGCGGCCAATAGAAAAATAAACGGTTTTAGGTACGAGCGAAACGGCACGGCGATCATCACATAAATCACCAATAAGGCGATTAGGGTGTATTGCTTTAGCGCCTCGGTCATCGCTTGCTGATCTTGGCGGTCCTGGCCAATGTCGATGCTCAGGCCCGGATGCTGTTGCCGCAAACTCGCTAATTCGGTAGCTTCCAGCCCGGAATAAATCGCATTGACATCGGCTTTTTGCGGATCAACGCGGGCCTGCACTTTTAAAACCCGGCGGCGGTCTTGCCGGATGACTTTGTCGACCCCCGGTACCAGACTGACTTCGGCCAGGGTTCCCAGCGGAGCTTGTTGACCGTTGGGGAGCATAATCGGCATAGCGATCAAATTATCCAGCGATTGCCGTTCTTCGCGTGGATAGCGCACCATGATTTTGACTTCATTGCGGCCACGTTGCAGGCGCTCCACTTCGTCGCCAAAATAGCCTTGGCGCACTTGCTCGGACAATTCTTCAAGTCGTATTCCTAAGCGTTCTGCCTCTGGCTTTAAATTCAAACGCACTTCCGGTTGCCCCACTTCACTGGAGTCGATGACATCATAAACACCGGGGTAAGTGGCTAGTGAGCGTTTAAGCGATGCGGCGGCTTGAGGTAACAGCGCGGGATCCGTGGCACCCAGGTCAAATTCAAGATCGTAGGCCACATCGCCTTCTTTATAAATAAAGTCGATCTGAGTGCGCCCCAGATCGCCGATGCGTTTGCGCCATTGCTTGATAAAGTCTTCAACCACTATTCGTTGCCGGCCTGCGGAGGTAAATTCCGTCCAAAAGCCTGCGCCATGCTCCCAGACGATAGTCTCCAGTCCGACTACAACGCTGGGCGTTTTGGCGTTGTCAGATTGGCTGCCAACGCCATCCAGTTCATCTCGCAATGAGAAAAACGCCTGTTCGACTTGTTTTGCTCGGTTGCGGGCTTCGCTGTAAGGCATGTCTTGCGGGGTTTTCAAGTAAACCAAAAAACTGTCTTTCACCACATCGGCCTGGACTGACAGCCGAATCCGTCCGCTACTTACCCAGGCGGCACTCAGTAGTATCATCACGGCAAACCCGGCAAGCGTCAGGTAACGCCAGTCCAAGGCGCGTTGCAGAAAGGGGCGGTAAAAGCGGGCGACAAAGTTTTCTAGGCTTTGATTAAGACTGCTGCGTATACGATCTAACTTGGAAACACGTAGGGTGGGCAACGCTGTTTTGCCCACCTTTTTATTTTTATACCAAAAACGGTGGGCAAAAAAACCTGCCCACCCTACGTTGGTGTGATTGCTAGGCGTAGCAAGATGCGACGGTAAAATCAGCAAGGCTTCAATTAACGAGAACACCAGCGTCAGAATCATCACCAGGCAAATAGGCTTCATCATTTGCCCGGCCCAACCGGGTAAAAACAACCCAGGCAGAAAGGCAACCAGTGCCACCAATACCGACAAAATTACCGGTAAAGCCACAGTCTGCACGCCACGAATGGCAGCGGCAAGACTGGACTCAGCATCTTGTATTTCACCTTCTTGTTGATGCGCATAGATGCTTTCCCCGATGATGATGGCATCGTCCACCAGAATGCCCATCGCCAGTAGAAAGCCGAACAGCGACATCATGTTCAGGGAAAGATCCAGTGCCGGCATCAGAAAAAACGCGCCGAGCACGGAAGTAAAAATCCCAACGCCTGCCCAAATCGCCACGCGCAGCCGCAAAAATAAAGTCAAGACCAAGCACACCAGCACAAAGCCGCCGAGGCCATCTTCAACCAGCGTGCGTACCCGTTCTTCATAAGCCTGGGAGTCATCCCACCAAGTGGTGATTTCCAGACCTTGGGGCAGATGCAATTGTTGTTCGACAACATATTCTTTGACCCGGCGCGCCACTTCAACCGCACTGTGGTTGGTGTGGATTTCCCAGCCTTGGGTTGGTTGGCCGTTGTAATGCCATTCTGACAAGCGCTCTTCCAAGCCGTCTTTAATGACGGCAACATCACTCAAGTGCAAGCGCTTGCCGTCCGCGGAAGTGCGCAATATTAAATTGCCGATGCTGGCGGCATCCTGCGCTCTGGCTTTCACGCGCAGTTGTAATTCACCGGCCGGGGTTTTCACCAAGCCATTGGATTGATCCAGCGACGCGCGCTGCATCGCTTCGGTGACATCATGTAAAGACAGCTGATATTGCTGTAGTTTGGCGGCTGATACCTCAATAGCGATTTCATAAGGGGTTTCATAATAGTTACGCACCAGTGAAATACCGGGAATGCGTTCCAGTTCGGCACGAATATGTTCGCCATAACGTTGCAGCGACAAGGCATCAGTTGGGCCGTGTAACGCGACCCAAATAACGCCGTCATCGTTGTCTTGCAAGGCCTGGATGACTTCAATTTTTTCCAGGTTTTTAGGCAGACGCGGAATGCTTTGCACGCGCCCCTGTAAGGTATTTAGTACTTGTTCAGGGTCATAATCTGGCAATACGAACACTTTAAGCGTACATACGTTTTGGGCAATTTCGGCAACCAAGCGTTTGATGCCGGGGACATTGGTAATGGCTTCTTCAATGGGAATGCAAACCGATGACTCAATTTCCAACGGCCCAGCCCCCGGGTATTGGGCAACGATGTTAATTTGGTGCGGATTAAACCGAGGAAAAACTTCTTTATCGATGAGCTTATAACCCACCACGCCGCCGATCATAATCAGCAGCATTAATAAATTGGCTGCTACCGGATTGGAGGCAAACCAGGCGAGCAGACCTTTAGGCTGATAACTTTGTGGGGAATTCATTGCGCTGCAGTTGGCGAGTTTGCACCGGTTTTATCGGCAGCGATTTTGACTGTCATGCCCTCCACCGGCACATCAACGCCTGACGTGACCAGTTGGTCGCCGGCATTAAGTCCGGCTTTGACCAAAATTCTGTCATCCTCATTACGCAGCACTTCTACGCGGCGAATGTGCAGTTTTTGTTGGTTATCTACCAACAGCACTTCTTGTGAAGCATTCATAGCGACCAGCGGCAACGCAAAGATATTGTCGACGGCTTTACCGGCAATGTCTGCCTGTACAAATAAATTGGCAAGCAGCGGCGGGCGGTTGTTTTTTTGCCGGTACGGCTCCTGCACTTCGGCAACAGCATAGAGCACACCGGTGCTTTCATCTAACGAACCTTCGGTGCGCACAATTCGGCCTTCCCAAGTATGCAATGTACCGGCGAACTGTGCAGACAGGCTGACAGACGGACCTTTATACGCAGCGCCTAACGGTAAATCCAAAAAGTTCAGCTGAGCGGTACTGAGCGGCAGCCTGATTTCGGCAACATCAGTAGAAAAAATGCGCGCGATTTTGTCACCCGGTTGAATAAACTGCCCCAAGCCGATAGTTTTACTTTGCAGGCGCCCGGTAAACGGCGCGCGCAGTTCGCAGCGACTGCGTTTGACTTTGGCAAGCGCCAAATTGGCTTCTGCAGATTTAAGTTTGGCCCGCGCTTCGGCTAATTGCGGCTCACGCATAGCCAGCGCGGAAGGCTCGCCATCGCCTAATGCTTGCCATTCATTATGGGCTTGATCGGCTTGGGCTTCTTCCATTGCCACCAAGCGTTTGGCTTCAGCGATTTGCGCCTGTACTTCGGCGATGGCAACATCATAATCACGCGGATCGATGGTCACTAAAAGCTCGTCACGCTTAAAAAATCCACCGGCAACAAAATCAGCATGCAGGTAAATCACTTTACCGGCCACTTCCGGGACCAAATCGATTTCGTTACGTGGCGTAACAATGCCTTGGGAATGGACACTCAACGTGATGGTTTGCGGCTCAACTTGAATGACGGTTACCTCGGGCACGTCAGCCTTGAGCGTATGAGTGACGACTTGCGGGCGCAATGCGATGATAGCCCCCGCACCACCGATGCCTAGTAACAGCAGGAGCAGTGCGGAGCCAATTTTTAGTCGGTTTTCTGTCATCATTAAACACCGCCACCCAGGGCCAGATAAAGATCAATTCGATTAGTAAGTAGTTGCCGCTGCACGATCAGATGCGCGCTTTGCGCATTCAGGGTGCTGCGATAACTGTCCAGCAGGGTGAGAATTTCAATCAAGCCTTGCTGGTAGGATGTCACCGCCAGTTTGCGGCTGGCTTCGGTTTGCACCACCGCCTCCTGGAGTGCCTGTTCTTGCGCTCGTAGCCATTGTTCGGCCGCCAATGCTTGTTCAACTTCACGAAAAGCATTCAATGCCGTGCTTTGATATTGATTAAGGGCTTCTTGCGTCAGAGCCTCGTTCAAGCGTATTTCACCTTTCAGACGGCCGCCGGTGAAGATTGGCTGCATTAAACCCATGGCTAAATTCCAGGCGGCCGCGCGCGGGTCTATTAAATCGGTTAATGCCGGACTGCTGGTGCCGCCGCTGGCCGTTAAAGTTATTCTTGGCAATAAGGCTTTTTGGGCGCTTTCCACCCGTAAATCCATCGCTTGCAGTCTTGAAAAAGCAGCAGTCAGATCCGGTCGACGCTGCAATAGTTCGGACGGCAAACCGGCAGATAACGTGGCTGGCGGCTGAGGTAAGGTCTTCGCAATCGGATTGGCGTCATTTGCCATCGATGGATAACGCCCAAGCAATACGTCTAAACGACGGCTAATAAGTTGCACTTGATTACGCGCGTCAGCCAGTTGTGCCTCGGCATTGGCCAGGTCGGTTAGCGCTAAACGCAAATCCAAGCCACGCGTTAAACCACGGCTAAAGCGTCCGTGCACCAGATCGACAATGGTGCGGCGGTCTTTGATTGATTGTTCGGCGACGTCCGCCTGTAGTCTGGCTTCGATCAAGGCAAAATAACTTTGCGCGGTGCGTGCCGCTAGCGACAACCGAGCCGCATGATAATCCGCAGCGATGGCGTCGGCATCTTGCTGTTCGGCTTGTTGCGAGGCCTTGATGCGTCCCCAGACATCAATCTCCCAACTCAGCGAAAATAAGGCCTCAAAAGCGCCGTATTCGTTGCCTTTAGCACCAGTGTCTAAACGTTGATAACCCGGCGTAAACGCCAGTTGCGGCCACCGCGCGGCACCGGCAATGACCGCTTGTTCGCGCGCGGCATCTACTCGCGCAGCCGCAGCTTTCAGCTGGAAGTTATTTGATAAGGCATGGGTTACTAATGTTGTTAATGCGGGATCAGCAAAGACGTGTACCCACTCAGCCGTAATCTGATGAGTTGCAGATTCGACAATCGACCATTGAGCGGGTACCACGCCATAGGTATCGACAGCATTGCGTTCCGGGGCGGTGGTGCAGCCGGTGGCAATGCATAGCATTGAGCAAGCTAATAATTTCGGGGTTTTCAACATCTGCAATTTAATCAAATGTAGGAGCAGGCCATGCCCGCGATATTTAAATGCGCGCGGACAAGGCCCGCTCCTACAAGTTTAAGTATCAATAAACCCCAAGCAATCAACCTACTGCTCCACTGTCACAAAGGCTATTTTGGTAATACCCGCATGTTGCACAGTGGCCATTACTTCTGCCAATTTGGAATAAATCACGCTCTGGTCTGCGTATAAGTGCAAGCCAATTTCCGGGTTTTGGGTTTTTTCATTAGTTAATGCGATTTCCAAGGCGGCAAGATCGGCAATCGGCAATTTGTTAAGAGTGATAATGCCTTGCGCGTCGACACCTAATTGCAGTGGTTGCTCTTTGACATCGGCAGTGGTTTCAACGGTTTTTGGCAAGGTGACATGCACGGACTGCGTTAATAACGGTGCGGTTACTAATAAGATGATTACCAGCACCAACATCACGTCGACCAGCGGCGTCACGTTGATGTCGCTCATCGCTTCTTCATTGTCTGATTGCGGTTTAAAAGCCATGGCGCGTCCTATTTTTGATTATCGCTAGTGAAAGTCGTGTGGATAAAACCAGCGACAAAGTTTTCCAGATCGGTGCGTTGTTGCTTAACATGACGGAGCAGAAAGTTATAAGCCAATACCGCGGGTACCGCGACGGCGATACCAATGGCAGTCGCTACCAGCGCATCGCCGATAGGTCCGGCAACCACATCCAGACTGGTCGAGCCGCTTTGGGTAATTTCGTGCATGGCATGCATGATGCCCAATACCGTACCGAACAAGCCGACAAACGGCGCGGTACTGCCGATACTGGCAAGCATGGTCAGGCCGGTTTCAGTTAGTCTGGTTTCTTTCTGCATCTGCACCAGTAAGGTTTGCTCCAGTAACTGCTCCGGTTCACCCCGATATTTCAGGTGCTTGCCGGCAGCTTGCTGGATGCCGTCCAGCCAAGCGAAACCTTTGTTGGCGATGCGCGCTTGCGGGCCTCTGACGATAGTGTCCGGCAAGGCTTTGGCGCTTGTTAAATCAGCGGCATCCCAAAACGCTTCGCTAAAACGACGGTTATAAACATTGTTTTTACTGAACTGCCAAACCTTGAACAAAATAAGCGTCCAGGTCAGCACTGAAAAAATCAGCAAGGTATATAGCGTGCCGTCGATAATCAGTTGTGGCGCAATATGGTCGGGCATTAAGGTGACTCCTTTTAGTTATTTAAAGTAAAAATTATCGGTACGATCACCGAACTGGACACTGCTGTGCTGCCTCGTTTAGCGGGAACAAACTCCCATTTTTCAACAGCTGCAACAGCCGATTCATCCAGCACGTCATGACCACAGCTACGGAATATCTCCACCGATTCGCTTAAGCCTTCAGCAGAAACACTGACCCGTAACAACACTTTGCCTTGCCAGCCACGGCTGCGGGCAATCGCCGGATATTTGGGTTTAGGATTGGTGCCGTAATTGGCATTAAAACTGGCTTCACTAAAGGGATCAGCATTGCCTTGAGTGCCGCTTGATGCAGTCGGAGCACTATTGGCTGCGCTGGTATTTTGTGCAGTCGATGCGGGTGCCGAGTCGGTGAGTGAAGGTGCTGGCGCCAACTCTTGGGCAACGTCTGTTTTAGGCAATTCCAGTTGCTTGTGTTGCACGGGCTTTTTTTTCTGCACCGGCTTTTTTACCGGTGGTTGTTTCGGTTGCACCGGTGGTGTGGGTGCAACCGGCTTGGGCGGTGCAGGTGGTTCGGCAGTAGGCTGTTTGCCGGGTACTGAAAGCATCGACACTTCCATCATCAACGGTTGTGCTTGGGTAATCGGTTCAGCCGGTTGTACCAACCAAAGCGCGCCTAACAAATGTACCAGCAACACCAAAATAAATAACAAGCTACCGATAGAATCGGGGTTTTCTTCCCCGGTTAACGCTTCCCACAGAGTTTGTTTTTTATGCATAGTTGAAGTTGTATTGCCACCCAACAACAGCAAGTTTTGTTTACTAAAGCCGTCTTTGAGATTATTAAAGAAAAACATAGATGATGTGGCCTTCCAGTTATTAATTTTTATTATTTGGCAGGAGCGGGCCATGCCCGCGAATAATAGAAGGCAAGCGCGGCCCCACCTACCTTGTTTGTTGAGCTAACGCGCCCAGCAATTGATCCAGCTTGTTTTCTAAATGAGCAAGCGTTTGGGTGAGTTGATTCACTTGCGCTCTAAGCTCTTGAGTATTGTCATGGATGTATTCAAAGTGCATTTGGAAATACCTGGGCAATGGCAATGAGTCGATCAAAACGTCAGCTTTGCGTAGCTGTTTTTTTTGGGATTTAGCTTGTACGGATTTTCGCTTAGTAGTTTGTAGCGATAATTTTGCGTTCATACATCCTCCTGTTTTTTTATTGTTCAGTCATTCGTTTAAATGCGTGTTGATAAACGTGCCGCGCGGCGTTTTCTCAGCCAAATAATAACGCCGGTCACACTCAGCATGATGATTGCCAAACCCAGCACACAGACAAAAATCCGATACGGCATGCCAAACACATTGGCCATATGCAACGCTATCAGCCAGCTGGTGATCGTGTTGCCGTTATATTGCCCACTGGGTAACAGCTGCAAACGCTGTTCGCCGGTGTTGGCGTCAAAAAATATCCGGGTATTGCCTTGTTTATCCTGAATGTCCCGGCTGCTGCGGACATTGTAGACATAAACACCTTGCTCACGATTCAGCCAGATAGCGATGGGTTGTTCGATGCTAAAGCCTTGTTCTGCGGCAGTCTTGGCCATCAATGCTTCGGCAATGTTTAACGCTTGCGGCCAGCCGATGGCCGGTTGTTCAAGCGGTTTATCCAGCTTTTTAAGATCAGTCCAGGGTGCATGAAAGTCAAATACCAACTGGGTGGTTTTGGTATAAACCGTATCCCACAAATTCATCGACACACTTGACCAGGCAAAAATCAGCAGCATTATCCATAGCCATAAACCACCGGCACGATGTAGATCAAAGTTGATGCGATGTTTAGAGCCCCGCCATTTAATCAACCAAGCCGGTTGCCAGCGTTGCCAAAATGAATTATTCGGTAACGTGTAGTTAAACCGTTCGTGGTGAGCTTGTCGAACCATGATCGGTTTAACCGTCCCCCCTTCGACAAGGCTCTCCTGAGCTAAGTCGAAGGGCTCAGGGCGAACGGATAAACCTTGCTTTTTTCGCCTAGCCGGCAAGGTCAAATAAAACCCCACAAAACTATCCAGCGTCCACACCAGCGCGGTTATTCCCAGCGCCCACATGCCTACTTCACCCAACGCCAGATTGAAATGCAGCTTGTAAACAAATGGCATCAGATTGATCATGCCTTCAGAAATTGCTCCCCACGTTCGCCTGCCCAATTCCTGGCCGGTATAGGGGTTAAGTATCAATTGATCAAAACCCAATTCGTAAGCTTTACCCGTAGCTGCATCAATGCGTGGAGACATAGAAGCCAACACCGACTCTGCGTCCCCCAACGATAAATAATTTACCTCCGCTGTCGGTACCAACGCCTCCGCACGAGCAATCAGTGCCGCCGCTGCTAATCTTGCACCACCGGTATCAACTGCATACAACTGTGGCGTGATGGCATGCTCTAACTCCGAATTGAATGCCAGCAGGCTACCGGTTAAGCCAACAATAATCAGAAAACCAGCCATCGCCAGACCGGTATAACGGTGCAGTAACACCCAGAAATGGCGTGTCATCACGTGCTCCTTTGTAAATAGATATTTCGCATTGATAAAAACCGCCGCTTGCTTTTGAACATTTTATTAATAAGTTGGACGACATAATTGTGCCCAACTTATTAATAAGACGTTTGTGCAATAAAAAATCCCACATTGAACATAAAAAATCCAAGTATCAAAATGACTGGTTGTAGGTCATGCGACATGAGTGGCTTAGGAATGTCAGGGAACGCATACCCTGACCTATATCACGCCGCCTTACTTGTTAAACAATTAGATCAATAAAGCGAAATAAGCCGTCAAATGTAGGGTGGGCAAGCAGTTTTGCCCACCGTTTAAATCACAACTTAGTCAATTCGTGGACACGAACAGCACGTGTCCAATCTACAAGACTAATACTCCAATCGTATTGACCCCATTACAGAAAGCGGATTGCCTGTATTAATGGAATTACGACCATAACCAGCACCTGTGTAATAACCTTTATCCAACAGATTATTTAGATTCACTTGGGTAGTCAGGCGTGTTTTGCCAACGGGTATTGTATAAGCCCCCATTGCATCCATTGTTACGTATCCTGGTAATTCAACGGGGTTAAAGTTATCGCCTAGACGTTGTCCTACCAATACACCGCCTAGCCCGGCTTTAAATTGTGGAGTTAATTGATAAGTTCCCCATAGAGTGGCTTGGTGTTCAGGGACATTAATAGGTCGTTGTCCTAACAAACTTATACCATTTTGGTTTGGGTAAGCTTCGGTATAACGAATATCAGTAAACGCATATGTCGTAACCAAGTTTAGCTTTTCAGTGACTTGCCCTTTAATATCCACCTCTATCCCACGGCTTCTAGCTTTGCCGGCGGCAATTTGAAATCCAGGGTTATTAGGGTCATTAGTTGTCGTATTAGTTTTTTCTAAGTGATAAAAAGACACTGTGGTAGCCAGTTTTTTATCAAAGAATTCGGTTTTAACGCCAGCCTCGTATTGTTCTGCTTCTTCAGGTTTAAAATTTTGCCCGGTATATGAGAGGCTGCCGTTCGCTGAGCCTAAAGATTCTGTATAGCTACCGTATAAAGATAACCATTGTATAGGTTGATACAGTATGCCTACACGCGGGCTGAATTTTTGGTCTTCAAGATTACGGAAATTAGCTTTTGCTACTTGAATCGAACCGCCATCATTAAAGTCAGCGCCTGTGCCATAACTGACCCAATCGTAACGCCCTCCACCCAGAATATGTAATTTATCAAATAAGGTGATTTGATCTTGAAAGTACACCCCGTATCTGTTTTCTTTACGGATATAGTTCCAGTTGAAAGGTTGAGCATTCACCGTTGCTTGATTAATCACGTTGTAGACGGGATTAAAAATATCAATCGGTGGTAAGTCAAAAGAACGATCAGGGCCGTAGTTGCCATAACGGTTATTCGATGCCTCATATTTGTTGTGGAAATAATCGCCACCTAATAAGACATCGTGTTTTGTGCCAACAACATTAAATTGACCAGTTAAATCCAGATTAGTGGAGTATGTTTCGGTATTTGCGGGGCCTGTGATAATAAAACGATTCAAGGTGCGGTTATCCGCATCTAAGTAATCATTCCCGGTATCGTAATATTGAATATCCTGGTTATCCCATAAAAAGCGATTTTTTAGTTTCCAGTCATCATTTAACTTAAATCCCCAATCGTATGCCACCAACGTACTTTCCAGAGAGGTTGGCTTTTTATCGCTGTCTTGATAACTGCGACTTAACGGCACGGGGGCAGGACGCTTGTCTATAGATGGAACGCCCCAGTCGTTTATTTTGTCCTCGTGTTTATATTCCACTTCGACGTTAGCTTCAAAACGATCATTCGGACGCCAGCTCAACGTAGGTGCAACAAAATAACGTTCATTATTGATAAATTGTTTAAACGAACCGATGTCTTGATAAGAAAAATTGACTCGGTAACGAACTTTGCCATCTTTATCAATAGGCCCTGTCGCATCGGCAGATGTGCGATATTGGTCATAAGAACCGAATTGTTGCTGAACAGAATAGTAAGGTGTATCCAAGCCTTTCTTTGTTACATAGTTGACTAAACCGCCTGGTTGCGCGCGCCCATACAGCATAGAAGCAGGACCTTTGACAACTTCAATTTGCTCCATGTTGGCAGGGTCATGGGTGCCAAAATTTCTTAGTAATCCATTGCGATAGGTATCCGCATTAGTTTGAAATCCACGAATAATAAAGTTTTCGTAAATATCGCCTGAGCCATGATCAGCTTGAACACCACTCACGTTTTTGGTGATTGCATCAACAATGTTAATGTCTTGTTGGTCATTCATGATTGCCTTTGGCACCACCTGAATGTTCATCGGAGTTTCCATAATCGATGCATTGGTTTTTGTAGCGGAGTTGGCATTAGTGATTGCGTAATCTTTGTTATACGGATCGCTTGGATCTTGAATCGTATCCCCCTCCACCGTCATCGCCTTCAAAGTTGTTTCCGATGTTTTGGGCGTGCCTTCGACGGTTATCAGCGTTTTATCAACTACTTTGGAGTTGAGGCCGGTGTTACCCAAGGCAATATTCAAGGCTTGTTGAGCGGTGTAGTTACCCTTAACCGGTGCAGCACTTAAGCCTTTGACCGTTTCATCTGAATATATCAGCTTGGTGTGAGCAGCTTGAGAGACCCCGTCCAGTGTTGCCGATAACGGCTGTGCAGGCAGATCAAAACGATAAGTTTCATTGTTGGCTGCATGGGCGTTGCCTATCAATAGTGGCGTGATCAACAGCCCATGCTTGATCAATTTATACGGTTCAATTTTGTTCCAAGGGCGCTCAGTATTACGTGCCATGTGATTTCCAAGGTTTGGTTATTACTCAAGGTTTCAACGTTTTTAGGCGTCTTAGTAGTAATAACAAAGCAAACCGGTCCAACTGGACATTTTTTTGAAAAAAATTTGGCGGTAGCCTAATTATTAGGGAAAGTCTCGTAGGTCGGGCATGCTGTTTATGCCCGACATTCACACGCATCAAAATGTCGGGTAACGAAAAGATGTTGCCCGACCTACGGGGCTTAAGCCTTAATATCGGTTTCGATTTTATAGTGCTTTTTCTGAGCGGCCCGCCGTTTTTGCAGCCAGCGGATAAAGCCCGTGATGTAAAGAATTAAAGGGACTAAACCGACAAGACAAATCAAAATACGCCCAGAGAGGCCGAAGGCCTGCCCCGAATGCAACTCCCATTGAATGCTTAGAAATGTTTTCATCGTCGGGTAGTTTTTAGGATCCAGGCTGCCAAGTATTGTCCCTCTATATTGGTCAATCCAAACCCGTGTTTCCGGATAGGACGTTTTGAATATCTCGCTTGGCTGCCGCAACGAGAATTTATACACGCCCACTACGCCATTGGGTGTTGATATTCGTTTGACTTCGGCATCGGGGAAAACCTGTTTCGCTATTAAAACCGCCTGTTCAATCGAAATGGGTTTTGATCCGGGACCTGCCGTTGAAGCCCAATCTTTTGGAGTTTTCTGGCCGGGCGAGATTGCCACAATTGGATTGATATACTCCGGATAGACCAGATATACGCCGCTGAAGGCCAGAATAAACAATATTAAGATTCCGTAGATCCCTGCAACACGATGAATGTCAAACATCAAACGTGGCTTGCCGGCCCCGCGTTTGATAATAAATGCCTGACGGACTCTATTTGAACTGGGCCACCAAAGATATAACCCGGTGCCTAGTGAGATCATAAATACCAGCCCGAGGATTCCGACGATGTTATGACCAGTCTTACCCAGTAATAAGGTTGAGTGCAGATCAAAAATCCAAGTCATTACTGTACTGCCCCAGAAGTAACTGCGTACCACTTCGGCAGTATAAGGATTTACATCGACCCAAATCTCGGCATAGGGCGGGTCCTTCTTTTCATTGGTTTTTTTGTAGATCGCCGTCAACATCCCATTCGCCTGAGCTGGCATGACAAGCTCCCATGAGCCATTTTGATTAGGATGGGCAATTTGGACGGCTTTTAAAATGTCGTCCAGCGAGCGAAATGTCCCCTGTGTATCACTAATCACCAGCGCCGGATTCAAGCAACGATCTAACTCTACCCAAAAGGTATTAACGGTGCCGGTCAAGCCCAATAATACGAAGATCAAGCCAGTGCTAAGTCCAAGGTAGCGATGGATATTCAGCCAATAGCCGCGAAGGGCCTTGATTTTGGTTGTATTCTGGCTTGAACTTCTGGGCATCATGTCAAAACTCTACCCGAAGCGATCCAATCGCTGACAACGGCGCGCCGGGCGCAACACCTAGCGCGGGTGCAACATAATTATTGGGGTCGGTGGACTCATAATATTGCTTATCGAGAAGATTGCGGATATTAAACTGAGCAGTTACTTTGGTTTTTTTGATATTCCATCGATAGGCGGCAAAAGCATCCACTCGCGTATAGTCTGGCAACTGGAAGGTGTTATCGATATCACCTTGCCGCTGGCCTGCGGCAACGGTACCCAGTCCTACACTAAAGCCATTCAACGTTTTATGACCGCTAAAGTCATACTTAACCCAAAGGCTGCCTGCATGTTCAGGGACGTTACTTAATTGTTTGCCTTGCAAGCCGCTGTTATCTTTAGTAACGCGGGCATCGGTATAGGCAAAACTACCGATCAAACTCAATGCATCGGTAATCTGCCCGGTCATATCCAATTCAATCCCTTGGCTACGTTCCTGACCGACGGCAATGCTGTCATCGGGATCGGCTGTACTTAAATCAGGTGTTAAGAGGTTGTCCTTGGTCACGTGATAATAAGCCAAGGTGGAAAGGAATTGCTCATCGAACAGCGAGGTTTTAATACCCGCTTCAAATTGTTCGCCAATTTGTGGATCAAAATTGCCCCCGGTAGCGGATATACCATTATTCGCACCGAATGACGTTGTCCAGTTGCCGTAAATGCCCAGCTCATGGAATGGTTGATAAAGAATGCCCACCCGTGGGCTGAAGCCGTCATCCTTCCGTGTAACGCTCTCCACGAGTGCATTAGCTTGTTCGTAAGTAGCAGATCTTCCTCTACCCGTTTCCGCCCAGTCGTAACGTCCTCCCCCCATGATATGGAGTTTGTCCCACAACGTAATTTGGTCCTGGAAATAGACTCCTTCCCATTGGTTAAAGAAAACACTGCGGTCTCTTAGGGGACGCTGGGATGTCAAAAGTGCCGTGTCGAAGACTGACTGAGGAATACCATAACTTGGATTGTAAATATCGATTGCCAGAGCTGGGTCAGGCGTATTGTAAAAACCTTTGAGGCCGTAATTGTGAAACGAGCGATAAAAGTCGAATCCTAACAGTACTTCATGTTTGCTAAAGCCCAGATCGAATTTGCCGGTCATATCAAGATTAGTAGCATATTTATCGCCATAATCTTCCTCATAACTGACATTACGCTGCATTATTCCGGTCGTTTGATCCAGCGCAGCTCCAGGGTTGAAGGCAGGGGTGGGGGTGACAAATGTCTGTTTTACATCATCGAAACTGGCAAGAAAGCGACTATGTATTGCCCAATCGTCATTAAAGCGATGGTTCAGTAAAGAACCTAGCTGTACTTGGTTGAGATGGCTGTCCGGGGTGTTAGGATCACCCAGTGAGCGGCTGATGGGTATGGGGGCGGGACGTTTGTTGATAACAGGAAGGCCGAAATCAGCGCTGAAATCTTGATCGACCACTTGCAGATCAAGGGTTGCATCAGTCGAATCCGTCGGCTTCCAAGTGATGCTGGGAGCGAATAGCTTTCTGTCGTTGGCAACAAAATCCCTGAAGGAGTTATTGCTCTGATATGAACCGGTAAAACGATACAACAAGGTTTTGTCTTTATTAAGCGGTCCTGTGGCATCCCACTCCGTACGGTATAAATCGTAAGAACCAAAGCGTTGTTCCAGCGAGTAATAAGGGATGTCCAACGGTTTTTTAGTCGTGATGTTGACTAAGCCGCCGGGCTCCGTCCTACCATAAAGCTGCGCGGGGCCTTTAACCACTTCGACACTTTGTACGTTGGCGGTATCGAACTGAAATGGGAAATTATCGTTGGATTTTAAACCATTACGATAGACATTCTGGACGCTAAAGCCACGGACGATAACGTTGCTGAGCAAGCCTAAGGCTGGCTGAGTACGAACACCACTGACGTTTTCCAACGTATCGGTGACTGTGCTGGCTTTTTGATCATCGATTACTGCTCTTGGTACAACTTGTATAGATGTTGGGGTATCGATAATCGCTGTGTCGGTTTTCGTGGCGGAAGAGCTGTTAGTGACGGCGTAGTCTTTGTTATAAGGATCAGTCGAGTCCGTAACAGAATTTCCGATTACAGTCATCGCCTTCAAAGTGGTTTCGCCGGACTGCGGAGCTGGAACAGCGGCTTTTTCCAGCGTTACCGTGCCGTTTCGGTTGGTTTGCACTGTTACACCCGTGCCTGCCAATAGTTTTTGCAAGGCTTGTTCCTGTGAATAACGGCCGGAAACTCCTGGCGAGGTAATCCCAGTAGTCAATTTGCCGTCAGCGATAATTTGTAACCCAGATTTGAGCGAAAAATCGACCAGTGCCTTGTCCAGTGTTTGCGAGCGAATTTGGTAATCGGCTTGTTGGGAAGCGGCTTGATTTGATAACGGCTCTCCGCCTTCTGCCGCATTGGATGCCGCTAATGCTATTAATAGAAGGCTACCGGGTAGCGGAAACTTACTGAAAGGTAAGCCGAGTTTGATAGGTGTCTGAACGGGCATGCGCATCTCCACAAATTAAGTCGTCGTGAGTGTTGCTGGGCAAGAATTAACCCATTACTAATCAAGGACGCTGCTTTGCGGGGAATCCCTAGGCAATTTTTGAAAAATATTTCGGCGCTGTGTTGAATGCCATTGCTAAACCAAGCGGGTGTGGTTGGCTTTGTAGGGGAGTAGAGTAATTATTTAGCCGTATTTACCCCAACAAAACCAAATAATCCGTCAACCGCCGGGCACGAATGCCGAAGGTTTGCTCCAAGGCAGTAACGGCATCGTCAAGTCGGTTAACTGAAAATACCGCAGTAATCGGCCGATTTTTGAGTTGTTCATTGGTAATAATCAAGCGGCCGGGGCGATAGCGATTAATCTCGTCAACCACTTCAGACAATGTCGCTTGCACGAATACTATTTGCCCTTGCCGCCAGGCCAGTGTGCGTTGCACATCGGTGGATTGTTTGGCGGCGAGTTGTTGATTTTGATAACGGGCTGTTTCACCCGGGGTTAGCGGGGTAATTTGTTCTGGGTGGTCTGTCGTACTGGTTTCCACTCGACCTTCTGCAACGGTAATCGTCACATTGTCATTATTACGGCCAACACTGAATGCCGTGCCGGTAACACGCGCTCTGGCCTCGCCTGCATTTACCCAAAATGGTCGTTCCGGGGCATGTGCCACTTGAAAATATGCCTCGCCACGCAGCAGTTGTACTCGGCGTACATTGTCTTCAATTGCAACGGTTACCGCGCTATCGGTATTAAGCAGCAGCTTCGAGCCATCTGCCAGATCGATTTGCTGTTGCTCGCCGGTGGCAGTGTGATAGTCACTTTGCAGATTTTGCAGGAGAGCCGGTTGCAGGAAAAACGCCAATGCAGTGCAAAGCAATAATGCAGCTGCGGCGCGTAAGGCGATAAGGTTCTGATGCTGTGAAGATGGCGTTATAAGAGCCGTTGGCGCTTGAACGGCAGCTTGGCGGAGATTTTTTGCCGGTGTTTCCAGTGCTAAATATAAATCCTGTACTTCGTTCCAAGCTTGAGCATGTTGAGGATTAGCCGTCAGCCAACGGTTAAATTCCAGTTGTTCCTGGTCACTGGCATGTTCGGCATGTCGTCGGATAAACCAGGCGCTGGCTTCTTCGAAGATACTTTCTGGTACAGGGGGTAACGAATTAATGGTGGCAAGCTCCAAATGACGACGATTCACGTTTGATAAAGTGTGCGGGCGGTTGATTTTACACTTATTTTTGATCAGTCAAACAACGGCGGCAATGCAACATGGCTTGCCGCAGATGATATTCGACGGTGCGTTCGGATAGGGTCAGTTGTTCAGCTATTTGCTTGTAGCTGAGTTCATCGGCGCGATAAAGCAGAAAAATTTCTCGGGTTTTTTCCGGTAGGCTGGCGATGGCTTGCTGCAATTGCGCCTCCAAACATTGTGTGGCAACGATGTCTTCTGTGTGGGGTTTTGAATCGGCAATCTCGGTGTCGAGTGCGACAAATTCACGGTTTTGTTGGCGTTTGACACTGCGTAAGTGGTCGCGGGCAAGATTGGCGGCGATAGTAAACAAAAATGCGTTCAGATCAAGAATTGACTGCGGCTCGGATTGTTTGAGAAAACGCAGGTAAGTTTCTTGCGCCAGTTCTTCGGCAATCTCATGAGAGCGCACCTGCCAAAATAAATACTTTTGCAGATGCGAATGGCGGGTACTAAAAAAATCCGCCAAATCCTGGCAGCAAACCGCTGTGTTGTAGTCAGTCATGTTTGTTTCGATTATCCATAGTCAAAGCAGTATGCCGCCTAATTTTTGGGTATTCGTCGCATAAGAATTTGCTGGCCGTTGCGCTTGGCCTGCACAGGTAAGATAGTCTCGAGCGCATGCAGAAACGGCTCAATGTCAGCAGCATTAAAGGTACCGCTCAGCGTTTCTTGCGCGAGTTTGCTATCAGTAAAGCTAAATTGCACGGCGTGATAGCGTTCCAGTTCGGCAGCAACATCACGTAAAGGTGTGCGTTTAAAAATCAATTGGCCGTTTACCCAGGCGGTAATTCGGTTGGCTTCTACTGTTTGTAATTGGCCTAAGCCGGTTGATTCTGAATAACTCAGCTGGTTGCCGGCGCTGAGGTGCTTATTGATGTCGCTGTTGCCATTGCTTAGCTCGACTTCACCCTCTAAAACCGAAATAGTCGTGATTTGTGGTTGTTTACGAACATTGAACCGGGTGCCAATGTCACGAATTTGTAATTCGCCGACCGCCACGGTAAACGGACGCAGGCGATTGTGGCTTACCTCAAACAGTGCTTCACCTTGGGTTAGCTGTACGTGTCTATTTAACAGGGAAATTCTGACTGAAACTTGGCTGTTGGTGTTCAGGTCAATATGCGAGTTATCGGCCAAATCAACGCGGCGGTGCTCACCTATTTGAGTTGCATAGTGGACAGTCTCGGCGCTGTATTCCAGCCAGGCAGCGCCGGTAGCCGCTATCAATAAAACCAGCGACGCTAATCTTGATACCGATGAATTACGCGGCTTTGCGGTACGGGCTTCTGCCAATGCAGGTATTGGCATGAATTTAAGCTCATCCATATTGGCCCAGATTCGTTGAGCCTCGGCATACGCCATGCGATGGTTTTGATGTCTGCTTAGCCAAGTGCTGAAACGTAGTTGATCTTCAATAGTGCATTGTTCTGATTGTAAGCACACAAACCATTCAACGGCTTGCTTGAGCTGGCGTGAGTTATAGCCTGGATAGGATGAGTGCATTAGAAATTGTGCAGCTGATTATTAAACGGAGTCATGCACTGATGACAATGCAACATGGCTTGAACCAAATGCCGTTGTACCGTTTTTTCTGAAATACCCAATTGCAGCGCAATGTCGGCGTAGCTTAGTTCGTCAATTTTGCGCAGTAAAAATACATCGCGAAATTTCTTAGGCAATGAGTTGATGGCGGTTAGTAATAGTTCGCATTGCTGACGCAGGGCCGTTATTTCATCAGGCTGGTGTTGCGGGCACACCAGGTTATCATCAAGAGAAATCGTGTTATTTCTGGGTAACTGCTGCCATCTTAAATAGTTGATAGCAAGGCGTTCAGCGACACGAAAAAGCAAACCGGCTAGATTCTCGTCATGCTTAACAGCATTGTCACGCAGTAAACGCAGGTAGGTTTCCTGGCAGAGATCCTGGGCAGTTTCATGGCAACGCGTGCGGTTTACCAAAAACAAGGTCAGTGCTTCTCGATGATCTTGAAACAATTCGGTAATCTGATGATGGCTAAGTGGTAGGGTCGACATTCTCAGCTGTAATTATTCAATGACATTATCGTTACTAATAATTTTGTAGGAGCGGGCCTTGCCCGCGAATGGATTCGATTGTCGCTCAATTCGCGGGCAAGGCCCGCTCCTACAAAAGGACGATGTTGTTCAACGTTAGGATAATTGAAACCTAGATCATAAAAGCACATAGCGTGCCATGGGTTATTGGCTTGAGTTAATTTTGGGAGTGTTATTGCTGGCGTTTGGCATGCGGCCTACCTACTTATCCAACCGATTGGAAAGACAATTGGTGGTTAAGTAAATGTGACAGTAAGCGATTACTTTTTAAAAACATGCGGGTAAATTAAAGCGTGATGATGGAAAAATAAGTCATATGCCACACTTAAATAGCGTTAAATAACATAGTTTAATTAAAAAAATGGCCTTAGTTGAGCGTAAAAAACGGGGTGTATTTGATGATATTGATACCAAGTTAACGACTCAATGAGCTAATTGATTTATCCACGTTGATGGCATGTCGCGAAAATAATGCCTGTACGGATGTTTTCCAGCTATCCGCCAAAAACTGTAATAAGATAGGCAAAATTCCACTATTGGAGAGTTAGCCTTATGCGACGTTTATTGTTATCTGGTTTATTAATTGCCTTACCGGCGTTTGCTATTGATGATCGTCCGCCGAATCTTGAAGCCGTTCCAGAAGCCCCCGAGCCGCCGTTGCCGGTGCAAAGCGGTGAAGAAATGGAGCCTGACATTACCATCGTTCGTAAAGGCAAAAGCACGGTTCAGGAATACCGTAGAGCAGGCAAACTTTATATGATCAAAGTTGTTCCTGATATTGGCCCCGCCTATTACATGGTTGATTCTGACGGCGATGGCCATGTTGATGTCCGTGGCAGTGATATGGATAGAGGCAGCAATATCAATATGTGGAAAATACTGGAATGGAAGTAGCCTAGTCAGTGTCTGTTTACACATCCATTACGCACGCGCAACTTGAAGACTTTTTTGCCGGCTATTTGCTAGGCGACGTTGTCAGCTTTGAGGGGATTGCCGACGGCATAGACAACACAAATTACCGGGTAAAAACTACCAAAGGCGAGGTGGTGTTGACGTTGTTCGAATCAATGTCAGAAAGTGAGTTGGATCATATCATCGGTTTACTTGTACACCTGAGTGCCAATCATCTGCCTTGCCCAATGCCGCAAGCCGATCGTCAGGGCAGGTTGTTACGTCAATTAAGCAATAAACCAGCTGCAGTGTTTAATCATCTAGCGGGTGCAGCTGTCAGTTCGCCATCAATTGCACAATGTAGAGCAGTAGCTGAGCAATTAGCCAGACTGCATATGTGTACGCAACAGCGGCAATTGCCGCTAAACAACAGCAATGATGTATCTTGGTGCCAGACTGTGTTTAGTCACATCAGCGGCTATTTATCAGTTGCCGATGCTGAATTAATCGACGACGAACTCAAGTTTCAGGCTCGATGCAGTTGGTCCGAATTGCCAAGTGGCGTGATTCATAGCGACTTATTTAAAGACAATGTGTTATTTGATGGTGACCGGCTAAGCGGCATGCTGGATTTTTATAGCACCTGCACAGGGCCTTTGTTGTTAGATGTGGCGATCGCTGCTAATGATTGGTGTTGCGAAAACGGCACCGTCAATCCTGACAAACTTAACGCGATGATTGCGGCGTACCAGCGTCTTAGACCATGGCAAGGCGATGAGATGTTAATGTGGTCAACAGCGCTTAGAGCAGGGGCTTTACGATTTTGGTTGTCGCGGCTGCAACATCAAATTTATCCTCGTCCCGGAGTCATCACTCAACAAAAAGATCCACTGGTTTTTCGGCGGATTCTGCAACAACACCGGCAACCGCAAACGGTATTTAAACCAGTGCCGAAACCCGATTTAACGAATGCAAACACTTTTACAACCAGGAGAACCGCGTGATCAAGATTTTGCACCTTAGCTTTATTTTATTATCCATTATCAGTTTTATCGGCAGAGTGATTATTTCGGAAATTCGTCCCGAATTACTGAAAGTAAAAATTATTAAAATTGCCCCACATATCATCAATACTTTTTTACTGCTGAGCGGTTTTACCTTGGTATTTCAAGGCGGTTGGCTGGCCGGTGACTACGGCTGGATTATTGGTAAATTTGTAGTGCTGTTGGCGTATATCGGCTTTGGATTATTGACACTGCGTGCTCACGGCGCCAATAAATGGCTGGCGTTTTCTGCTTCGTTGGCTTGTTTTATTTATATCGGTATCGTTGCTGTTACCAAAAATGCTTGGTTTTTCTTGTAAGCAACTACCTTACAAACGAAATTCGCTAGCGTTAATCTTTTGCTCTAGCCGCTGCAATATATCTCTTGCCTTGTTTAACGATTCATCAATTTCCAAGGCTTGCTGATTGCTCAACGCTTGCCAACGACCAAGTATATTTTTTAATTGGATTTGTTCGTTGGCAGTAAAGTGTATGCGTTGTATTAATTCTTCAAATAAAGGTGATTCCGCCACTGTGACGGTTTCTGCCAAACTGGTTAATTTATCCAATAAGGCCTCAATTACCGGAAGCTGCTCGGTAATCCAGGCTGATACCTGCTTAGGTTGAATGTTTGCCACCGGTGACGTTGAATTATCAGAAATCACCTTCACGCATTGCACTAATTCCCCGGTGGTAAAACGAATTGCCGTCTCATAAAAAGCGGACGTCTCCATGTCACATAGCTCTGCATGTAGATAATCAGGTTGCGGTGTTGATGCGGTTTTAATGCCGGCGGTCGGGCAGGGCGGAGTAAATACCAGCGGCGGGTAATAACGCTTTTGACTATCGACATCGGTGATTTTGTCGATTAACCACACGCTGCCCAAGGCAACATCGCGCTGCCCGGCAATTCCTATATTTACCATCACTGGCGGTTCGGTTACCGATAAGCGTGCTTGGCTATAGGCTACTGCAGCCGCCATGGCGCTTTTTCCCAGCCCTGTTACGGTCAAGCAAATAGCGTTATTGCCATAAATGGCAAACGGCCAAATCGACGTGTCTTTTTTTAACTTAAAGTGCGCAATCAGCGGTGCAGCTTCGCAGGGCAGAGCGCAGTAAATAAAAACTCGTCGTGATGTGACGACTGTCATTGCTGCGACATCTGCGTTGTAGATAATTCCGCAACCGGTTCAATTTTCATTTCAGGTGGATCCAATAAGTGCTCTAACCAAGCTTCAGCAGCAAGTTGCTGGGTATTAAGCAGGCTGTTAGGAAAAATGCCGATCAGCAACACTAGAATTGCGGGCACTGCCAATACTAAAAATTCCCGCGGCCGTAAGTCTTGATTTAGCGGTTGATTGATTTTGAGCGGGCCAAAAAAAGCCCTGCGCGTAAACGACAGCATATACGCCGCGCCAATCACAGCACCGGCCAGCGCCGCTACTGCGATACCGGCATGGGCCGTGAATGCGCCGATCAACAATAACAATTCCGCTGCAAAACCGCTGGTGCCCGGCACGCCGATGCTGGCAAGCATAAAAAGAAAATATAAGCTGACCAGTCTCGGCATGACTTTGGCCAATCCGCCCAAATGCACAAGTTCCGTGCTGCCAAAGCGATGCTGTAAAAAACCGGCAATAAGCATCAGCGAGCTGGCGATCAAGGTGAAATTCAACAATTGAAAAATAGCACCTTGCAGCCCCTGCATATTGAGCGAAGCGATGCCGATAATCACCAAGCCAACATGGCTGATACTCGCGTAAGCCAGCAAACGCCTTAGATTACTTTGTTGCAAGGCGATCAGCGCGCCGTAAATCAACGTGATAGCGCCCAGAATCCCTAAGATCCAGCTATGCTGCACCGCTGCGGACGGCGCCAAAGGCAAAGCAAAACGTAAAATCCCAAAGGCACCCAGTTTTAGACCCGTCAGTAAGGCAGTTAGTTGCGTGGGGCCTTCCATAGCGGCAGTCGGCAACCAAGTATGAAACGGCACCAGCGGCGCTTTGACGGCAAAGCCAAGCAGCAATAATAGAAATACCCAGCCTTGTAAAGCTTCTGGCAGTGGTGTTGCCAGTAATACCGGCAAGCTAAACGACAACTGTTGCGACGTAGCGGCGCCGCTAAAACCGGCGTGATTGATGGCTAAGATAATGATCGCAAATAACAGCGGTACGCCGCCGCTGAGCATCATTAAAGTGTATTTGACCGCCGCATTACGCCGTTTGGGGCCGATTCCCCACAAGCCGATTAAAAAGAAAATCGGTGCCAGCGTCAGTTCCCAGAACAGAAAAAACAACAGCATATCCAGCGCACAAAATACGCCCATGGTGACGCCTTCCAGCACCAACAACAAAGCAAAATGCAAACGCTTAAGATGGGCTGTGTTCCAGGATGCCAGTACTGCCGAGACCGTTAATAACGCAGACATCGGCAAAAACAGTACCGAAATGCCGTCGACGCCCAGCATGTAAGTGGCGCCCAGACTCGGGATCCAATTATGCTGCTCGGCTAATTGAAAATGTTGCCCATCAGCGGCATTAAATAGCTGCAGTACCCAGAGCGATAACATGAGTTCCAACACTGCGAACGACAAGGCCAGCAGTCGGCCCAGGCGTGCGTTGTTACTCAAAACTACCACTATCGCGCCCAGCAAGGGCAAAAACACGAGCAGACTTAATAGCGGCAAGCCGGTTTCATTCATGCTGTTCTCCTTCGTTGCCAGCGGTATCGGTGGGGTGTGAGCTGTGAATGGGGAAATGCTTAGTCAGTGCAGCGGCACTATGATCAACCAGGTTCAACCAAGGCGTCGTGTAAAAACCGGTACCCATCAGCAATAAAATAAGCACCGCTGCAATGAGGCGTTCTGTTGCTACCGGATGGTGACTTGAGCTGTAAGGCTGATGATTACGTTTGGGATGGGCAATAAATATCTGTTGAAAAGCCCGCAACAAGAACGCGGCTGCCAGTACATTACCCAGTAGAATCGCAATGGCCGCCAGCCAGCCGTATTCTTCAATTGTGCCTTCAATCAAGATATGCGAGGCATCAAAACCAGGTGTCCCCGGCATAACCATAGTGCTCAGCGCACACAGCATAAACAATAGGGCGATGGTGGTATTGGTATTAAACAAGCCGCCCAGTCTCGGAATAAATGCGGTGCGGGTGCGTTCATAAATCAACCCGACGCTAAATAACATTCCTGCTGATGCCAGACCATATACCGCAGACAGCAAAATGCCGCCTTCCAAACCGTAAGCATTAAAACAAAAAATACCGATGACCAGCATGCCGGTGTGGCTGACTACGGCAAACGCCAGTAAACGCCGGATATTAATTTGCACCAATGCCAATATGGCACCGTAAAAAATACTGATTAGACCCAAGGTGACCACAAAGCCCGCCCATTGTTCGGCAACGCCCGGCACCATCGGAAAAATAAAGCGCATCACGCCATAGATGCCCATTTTTAGGCCGACCAAAAAAATGGCCGCGCTTGCTACCGTACCTTGTTCGGCCAACACCGGTAGCCAGCCATGAAACGGAAATATCGGCATACGGATCGCGAAGGCAAAAAACAACAACACAAAAATCAGCACTTCATCATGCAGATACGCGTTGTTTTGAGTCAGGGTTAGCCAGTCGAATGTCAGCGGATGCTCGGAATCGATCAAACCAAAAGCCAGCAATAAAAAACCCGCCAGACTCATCAACAGTCCGCTACCCCAGTATTGCAATACCAAAGCCACAGCCCAGCGGCGATTTTGTCCGGTACCGGCGTGCGCGGTTAATAGCAGTAACGGCAGCAATTCCAGTACCGACCACAGCCAAAACTGTAAAACATTCAAGGCGGCAAAGGCGCCGATTAACAACGCTTCATAGCCCATTAAGCAGGCGATGAACAGTCGATCGGTCACATGCCGGGTGATTAAGGTGTACACCAACGCCAGCAAAGTCAAAATGGCCGTCAATGGAATAAATAACACGTTGCTGCCGTCGAGTCCGACGCTGTAACTCATTCCTAAAATGCGATATTGCTCAAACCATTGGATGTCGACGTTTTCAGTAACAAACGAAGATAACAGGTAGATGCTCAGCGCCACCGTGGTCAGTGCCCCGGCAAAACCAATCCGAAGGCCTTGTGCTGCTGAGCGAGATAGCAAAATGCCCAGTGAGCTTAACAACGGCAGTAAAGTAAGTAAGGAGAGCAGCGGAAACGCCGCTGTCTCTGGTAATTGGCTGGTCGCTATATTCACGTTTAGCCTCAGAATGCGATAAGTAGAGTGATAAACACAAACAACACCAAATAGCGGGGCCGGAGAATGATGCGTTCAATATTATTAGCAAGGCGCCCCATCTTACGATCGACACCGCTGCCATGCTTTGCTGAGCTGCGTAAAATAAAACGTTGTTCAAACCAATGGCTTAACGCGGCAAACCATTCGGTGAATTTACCTGCAAGTCCGGTGCCTTGGGCAAAATTGTCGAACTCATTATCTAAACGTGCGCCCAGTGATTGTTCTTCTTGTTGCGCCAATGACGACACTGCGCGGATGGCAGGCGCCGGCGCGCCAATCATGCGATCGATAATGTGGTCGTCGAAATAACTTAAATCATGTGCCAAGCCCCGTACCGGTTTTACCAGCGCCCAGTCGGTAATGGGGTCCAGCCAGAATCGTTGTATGGATGCCATATACAGCCAGCGCAGTTTGGCAACGGCAGGCATTACCGGCTTGATGGGAGTATGTAAGGCATGATGCATTAACGATGGCGCGGTTAAAAACTGATAGCCACGCACCACTGCATGAGCGGCCAAGTGCCATGTCGCCAGCTGCCAAAAGCCCAGGCCGCATTCTAAAAACATCAAACCCAGTTGCGCGGAAGCTGCAAAAATGAGTGAGCTTTTTACATCGGTTTGGGTTAATCCCACGATAAAACTGTAGCCGGCGGTCAGTAGACCGGTGGCTATTAACAGCGCCATCGCCAGCGGGGCTTGAGTAAAAATCGGTTGCAGTAAAATCAGCAGAAATACGCCCGCATGTACCATCACCGCGCCATAAAACACTGCGCTGGACGGAGTCGGACCTTCCATGGCGCGCGCCAACCAAGGTGTAAAAGGTAATTGCGCGGACTTAGCCATGGCTGCCACCGCAAAGCACAAGGCAACGCCGTTAACCTGGCCGGAGCTAAATTCTGTGGCGGCTGCATTCAGGTCAAGCCAATCCAGGCTATTAATCCAGCTATACGTCAATGCTATACCGGCAATAAAACCGGCATCACCGATACGATTAGTGACAAATACCCGGGTGGCATGCTGCGTAGCAACGGGGCGATCATAGGCATAACCGATCAGCAAATATGAACAGACGCCTGCAATCTCCCAGCCTACAAAGGTGAAGGCGGCATTGCCGGACAACACCAATAACAGCATGGCGGCAGCGAATAGGCTTAACAGGAAAAAGAAGCGATGAAAGCCCGTTTCCCTGTGCATGTAGTTAATGCTAAACCGGCAAGTGATTAACAACAGTATGGAAAACAATGCCGCTAGCCGGACATTGATACCCGAGGTAATAAAGTTCAAATCGATATTTAAGGTATCGCTAGTCAGCCATTGCCCAACGATGAAATAGCCGTCGTTGTTACCCAGTAAATCCGCGCCCAGCAAGGTCAGGGCTAACAGCATCGACATGCTGAGGGTCCAGGTGGCGACGTCTGCGGTGACGGTTTCTCGATGTTCGCCGTCAATAACATTGAACAAATTGCCTAAGCCGATAATCAGCGCAGCCAGTAACGGCATTAAAGGAATAAATACTACTAAAGCATCCATACGTTAAGCCTCCAATAAGTCAGGTTGCCGAATCAGCGCCGGTGCCACCGGTAATGTTTGTTCGCCATAGCAGGCCGGGGAATTATCATAGGTTGGCAAATGTTCGCCCAATGCTTGCCAAGCAGCAAAGCCAGTGCCGGGCGTGAAGGTAAAAATCTCCCCACTATCCGGATCGATGCTGCTTAGATGCAGCCAGCCGCCATCTATCAGCTCACGTAACGCAGGTTGGCGAGCGTGGATGGCTCCAAGCACATTGGTTTTGGCTTCCACCATTAATTGCAAACGCATGGCTTCATGGATTTCTATCATCTGCCTGGGCAGACCGGTGCGTAAATCACTACTTGCGCCTTCCATCACTGCAAAAAAGCCGGTGACGTTGTGAGGGACTTTGGTGCCGCAACCGAAACGTTCGTTGTTAACACTGGAAAAATAATATTCCAGATTGATACCTGCACCCACCGGTCCAACCGCCAACAAAATTCCTTCCAGAGTTCTGCCTTCAGGGTCTTGAGTCGGGTCGTAAGAAATTAAAAACACACGGCGGTCAAAAAATGCGCCTTGCGTTAACGAGCGCCGCCCCACTACTGCGCTGGCATTGGTGGCGTGACCAAGTTCCGGCCGGGCTTGCGAGAAGTCGATAGCGCGTTCTTCGATATGCCGTAATGCTTCCTGGGTAGTCGGTCGACGCGGCGCAGAGGCTAAGCGACGGCAACGTTCATGCGCCGATAGGTATTGGGCATGCTGTAATTCTTGCTGACACTTTTTGAAAGCAGTCAAGCGTGCTTCCGGCAGGTCAGCTAAATCGTACCAAGCGATAGTCTCATCGCAGGTATTGTGTTCGGCGCCGATAAACCAGGTGTCTTGCGGAATGATAATGCCGCGTTCGGCAACTAACCGGCGAATTTCCGGGCGGTTGGCCATCGCCGCAAATACCCGCGCATTCGGGCCGCCATGTCGACCGCTGCAAGCGCCGCAATCGTAAGCGGCCAAATGCGGATTATTTTGACTGATAGAACCATGGCCGACCAACACGACCAGTTCCGCAAAGCCGTAAGTTAAGCCGGTGTTACGTAAAAATCCGGCCACTCGATCGGCTTGTTCGGCATCGCTAAAACCTGGTTTAGCTTGTTTTGGCGAGGGTTGGTCATTGCTAAACGATAGTTTTGTCTCAACGTCGGGCACCAGCCAGCGGTTTAAACCAGTCAGAAAATGATGCGGAATACGCGGCGCTAACGCTTTAACCAGCAAGCCGGGCAGGGTGATCGGCGCGATGGCATCAATCAGCAAATGCGATGACAACAAGTTGCGCCGAATGCCATGGTGCAGCAGGTTTTTTATCTTCAGAATTTTTTGACGGCCGTGTTCATGTTTATCTTGGCTGGATTGATGGCCGGGACGAACCTCTTCATTGACCTGATGCGCAGGCGTGACCACAATCGGGCATAACGCGCTGGCTTGATTGTCATCCAGGCCTTGATAATCCATCGCGACGCCAAAGAATCCAGCAGCGCCCAAGGTTTCGATAGCGGGATTGTGTTCTTCCATATGCCGACGAAAGCCTTCTTCGCGGTCATCCATGCAAAAAATAAGCTGTGCTTCGGGGCGTTGCTCACGTTTAGCCCAGCGGCCGCGGCCGCGGTTGCTGTGCAGCGCTTGAAACAACGCTTGTCGATAGTTATGTTCATAAGCAATCAACCACAATTTGCTGCGTTGTTCGGTGCTAAAGTCATCGAGCAGCGTTAGACAATCTAAAAGATCTTGTTGCGTTAACGCAGCCAAGTGTTCGGCAGATAGCCCCAAATGTTGGCAGCACCGGAACAAGCGCCAGCCGCTGTTACCCGCAGTCAAGGCTTGATTGCTGGCAGCCAGTCCACTCAACTGCCAAACCCAAATCAAATCGGCCAGTTGTTGCCAATCCAGTCGATCTTGGCGTTCGGAACCTGCATGCATGGTGAGCGATTCGGCCATGTGCGCCAGATATTCCGGCAGTGTGCCTTGGTATAAGACGTTGCGAACCAATAATTCCGACAGATTTTTAGCAAAGTAATTACGTATCGCGCTAAGTTTGGCTTCAATTTTCCAAGTGTTACGGCAAATCTGGTTAAGCCATAGTCGATCTAGTGTCAGCCGGATGGCCAGATAATCGCTCAAGGTCGGCGCAGTGTTGCTACCGCTATGCGGGTCAGCGTGATAATGGGGATGGTGTTGCCGCCAGTTAATCATCCCCGACCAACCGGGCAATTCCAGCGCCAGGCGTTCTAAATAGCCCGGCCATTTAGCTTGGGGCACGCCTAAATGCGTCAGCTGCAAAATGATGGTGTCGGTAGCATCTTCCGGTAATTCGGCAATAATTTCCTGCCAATCCGGAAGCTCATGTAAAAACGGATTCGCGTCAAAACGGGCTGTAGCACGCCACGCGCCGTAAAAACCTAATTCCGAGCGCGAAGGCAACGACCAGGCGGCAACGCCTTGATCAAGCATTGAGGCGCACAGGCGTATTAACTGCGGGCGAACAAAATCAAGACTATCGATTCCGGTCAGCGCCAGGACTAATCCGCGCAGCGTGATATTTTCGCCAAGTGCCGTCAGATAGTGTTCGAGAGTCGCTTGTGCCTGTTGCTGCATGTCCGGGTGAGTGCTGGCATCCGTTCGCGCTTCGGCGAGCCAGTCTTCGGTTTGATCGAGCGTGCCATCCAATAGTTCTTCTGGATGCAAGGCGGCATTTTCTAATTCGAGTTTGTTTAATAAACCTACCCACAATTTTTTAATACCTTGCTTATCGGCATTGCGGATGGACTTAGGCACGTCAGCTTGCGGTTTAGTTAATGCGCACAAGGCTTCGATTTGCCAATTCAATTGGCTAACGCTTAGCACCGGCAAATCGAACAACATCGCAATGCGATAAATGTCGCCGCGAGTGATGGTTTTGTCGTTAGCAATGCAAACGATTTGCTCTGCCTGCAAATCTGGTCTCGACGCTAATGCGGCGGACAGGTCTTGCTCGGTAATACGGCCTTGCTGATAAAAAGCCCGGAACTGCGCTTCCGGTAAATAGCCGTCGGTACCGGTGAGTGTTTTAAATGCGGCAAGCGCCTCATCAAACGGTAAATGTTGAAAACCATGCAAGGTGTTGTGATGTACGAAATCAAGAATCGGTCCTTGGCCTGGCAGAACGTGATCTAAATGCTCCAGCGTGTGGCTGATTTGTTCTTGTAATGAGTGTGGGGCGTTAGTCACTGTCAGCACCTTATAAAATTCTCAACTTGATCAGGCGGTTCATATCGGCGAGTGTGGCTTGCGACAATTCAATTAATGGCGTTGGCATGAGTCCGAAAAACACGATGCCTGCTACTAATATGCCGGCGGCTAATAATTCCGGCGGACGTAAATCTTCAAGCTGCTGCATGCTTGGTTTGGCAGGGCCGGTGAAGAGCATGTTAAGCGTTCGCAAGGCATAGGCCGCACTGATCAAAATGCTTAAGCTAAACAACACCATCAAACTACCCCATTGCTCATAGCCGCCGATCAATGCATGCAATTCGGCAATAAAACCGACCGAGCCGGGTAAGCCCATCGCCGCCAGCAAAGTGATAGTCATTACTAGTGCAAAACGCGGCATGGTTTGTAATAACGAGCTGTAATCTTGAATGTTGCGAGTATGGGTGCGCTCATAAAGCAGCCCCACCAATAAAAACAACGCCCCGGCAATCAGGCCGTGGGCGGTCATTTGCAGCACTGCACCAGTTAATCCGGCCTCGTTAAGCGCCGCAATCCCCAGCAACACCACGCCCATGTGGCTGACCGATGAATAAGCCACCATCGCTTTTAAATCGTTTTGCCGCCACGCCAATAAACCGCCGTAAACCATGCCGAACAAAGCTAAAAAAATCAGCAACGGTTGCAGCACTGCCGCCGCTTCCGGCAGCATGACGACGGCGCGGATCAAACCATAGGCGCCCATTTTCAGCAAAATGCCGGACAGTAAAATACTCACCGGACTGGGTGCTTCCACATGGGCCAGCGGCAACCAGCCATGCAGTGGAAAAATCGGCATTTTTACGCCGAAACCGATCAAAAATCCCAGCAATACCAAGACTTGCTCAACGCGAGGCATATCTTTGGCGACTTGGTGCATTGACGTCATCAATGAACCGGCTTGTTCAAGATCGTACTGACTGATGGCAAGTAGACTGATCAGCATGAATACCGAGCCGCCCATGGTGTACAGCACAAAATTAAGACTGGCGGCATGCCGACGCTTGCCGCCCCAACGGCCAATCAAGAAAAACAGCGGGATTAGCGTGACTTCCCAGAAGATATAAAACAGCGCCCAGTCCTGCGCCAAAAATACCCCTAACATGCCGAACTCTAAAATCAGCATGCAGACATGATAGCCTTTGATGTGGTCGGTAATTCTTAAGGACGCCAGCATGGCGATACTGGTCAATAACGTCGCCAACCCCAACATGGGCAACGACAGGCCATCCACTCCCAACGCATAGGCGCTGCCCAGTCTGGGGTTGAGCGGTACATATTCCTCAAACTGCAAGCCCGCTTGGTGCGTGTCAAAGTGCAGTAGTAACCAGCCGCTCAGTAATAAGGTGAGGGTGCTGAAACAATGGGCGATACCGCGGAGTAGGGCGGCGTGTCGGCCGGGGGTTAAAGTCAGCAGCAAGACCCCAATAATCGGTGTCCAGAGCAGAATGCTGAGTATGCCCATGAGTAATGATGTCCTATGTGTAAATACAGTTTGTTAAGGAAACGCTGATTAAATCCTTCGTCAAGCTCCACCTCAAGGGTGGTCTAAGGACAGATGAACGGTAACTTATCGATTTCGTTCGTGGTCGACTGCAGGGATGCAGGAGCTAGGGCAACGAATGGAGCAGTTGCCGAGAGCTTGTCGAACCATGAGCGAAATCGATTTGTTCAGCGCTTCCCTAACAGTGAAGGCAACTCTTTAAATCTAAAAATCGATACCGCAACGCGAAACCCAACATGGCACGCCAATGCGTTTTCGGCTGCCGCCTCTACTCACACTGCCATTAAGTTAAGGATTTTTCCGTTCGTCCTGAGCTTGTCGAAGGATGAACGGAAAAATCCGAAGTTCATCGTTAAGCCGTTCATGGTTCGACAAGCTCACCACGAACGGCTTAACTTAATGGCATGGACTCTATCCAGCCGACGACAACTAATAAAGGCTTACGCCAAAGCTGCGCAATTGTACGTTAAGGCCTTAGTCTGGCAAACAGTTGATTGCAGTTTGTGGCAGAAAAGCCAATATCTAACTCATTGGTTTTGTTTTAAGAATTACCTATGTCCAGAAAAATGGCCTGTATTTTTTGCGTCGGTACAACAATCCTGTGTTCTGTTGCGTTGTCACACAACTGTAACAATCCCGTCATAAAACTGTCATCTTATTGACATATTCTTGCCGAAACTTTTTAACTACACCTGAGCAGGATATGACCTTATCTAAATTGACCTTGGCAGTTGCGACCATGCTGGGCGCAAGCGTGACAACTTCAGCGTTTGCTATTGAACTTTATGTAGATACCAAAACCAAACAAATCTACGCCGAACCCGGTCCGCATCGGGAAAAAATGGGTAACTTTGAAAGAGTTGAAGATGCACCTGCCAAGCCTGTAGCAAAAGCTGCAGAGCCTACTGAATTGACCGCTATCAAGGAAGATTTGGCTTTAAAAGAAAATGCCATTAAAGCACTTGAAGAGCATGCTGCAGTCGCTTCAGCGCCTGGGGCAGCTCATGTTAAGTTGGATGATGGTATCCATTTTGCGACCAACGACGGCAATTTTACTGCTGGAATTAATGGACGTCTGCAAGTGGATTCGCAGGTCAATGTTAACGACCAGGTTGCTGCCGCTAAAGCTAACTCAAATGACTTAACTAACAAATTAAACGATGGTGTAGGTCTCCGTCGAGCTCGTTTTGGTGTCGAAGGAACGTTTTTTAAAAATACCGACTACAAGTTTGAGTACGATTTTACTCGGGGCAATGGCACGACAGGCGCCGGTGTGACAGATGCTTTTGTTCGGTATAATTTCTCAAAGCCGTTTTCAGTTAAATTCGGTGCCTTCAAAGAGCCTTTCAGTTTAGAAGAGGCCACAAGCAATCGCTACATTACGTTCATTGAACGTAACATGATAACCAACACTTTCGTTGACAACCTCAATACTTACAAAATGGGTATTGGAGCAAACTATTCGGAAGAACGCTGGCAGGTAGGGGCATCACTACAGACAGAGCCTGTTGGTGCTAATGGCGCGAGTAATAGTTCAATAAATACTAACGGTGGTAGCAACCGGAATAACGGCAGTGGCGATACTAACTGGGAAGTTAATGCCAGGGTGAGTGGTATGCCGTGGATGGAAAGCAAAACAAAATTCTTGCATGTGGGTACTTCTGGGTCTTACATCAACGTCAATAATAATTACCAGGCTGATGGCGATTTTAATAACGGTGGTATTTCATTCGCTAATGGTCTTGATACCAACGTAGACCGTACAAATATATTGAATACTGGAAATTTGTCGTCAGGCAAAAGAACTGGCCCAACTGCACTTGAAGCAAATCACCTTACCCGTTTTGGCGCAGAATCAGCTCTGGTTTACGGGCCATTTTCAGCGCAAGGCGAATATATACAAACAGATATTTCAGGTACCGGTTATAACAAAAACGAATCTTTGAATGGTTATTATGGTTACATGACTTACTTCTTAACTGGGGAGTCGCGTGCATATAAAGCTAAAACAGGCGCTTGGGATCGTTTAAAACCCAATCACAACTTTGATATGAAAGGTGGCTGGGGAGCATGGGAAGTTGCCACAGGTTACGATGCAATTAATCTAAATGATGGCGTGATTAAAGGTGGACGAGCATCTACTGCCAAGTTGGGTATTAACTGGTACCCTAATTCACATGTTCGTGTGATGGCCAACTATATTCATGCTTTGGATATTAATACTGGTGGAGTTGCCGATACTCGTAGTAAAGCATTTAATAACGCTGATTTGGACATGATTGAAACCCGTATCCAGCTTGATTGGTAAGCTTCAGTACTTGGGGTAATTATTTGAAATAACCCAACGAATTAAAGTTTAAACCAAGCAAACAACCGCCCTTTGGTCATTCCACTGGGCGGTTTTTTTTGTGTTTTAAACAGTGCATCTTATATTTTTACAAATGATAATGATTTGCAATTGAATTTATGAATGCTACTATTCCCTTAACTTTTTAAGGGGGTATTTATGAACAACACAAAAATCCAATCGCAATGTTTCAAGTTGACTTTAATTGCCGGATTAATGGCAAGCTCGGCAACGGCAGTCGCATTAGACAAACCGCAGACCATGGAAGATATGTGGAAAATCATTCAGGCTCAGCAAAAGCAGATTGATGAAATGAAAGCGGCTATCAAAGAAGTGCCCGCTCCCACCAAAACCGCCAGTGCGCCTGCCAGTCCAAATAGTGACGTCAAGCAACTGGAACGCAAAACCGATGTGCTCAGCCAGGAAGTTGAAAAACTGCGCACTAACTTAACTATCCCCGATGAAGTGCAATACAAAAGCGCATACGGCTTGGGGCCTGCGGCTTCCAAGGTCTATCAGGTGGGTAAGGGCTTATCAATTGGAGGTTATGGCGAGGCCAATTATCAGGTGCGTGTTGATGACCAAGGCGGGCGTACCAATGGCAAATTAAATAATCCCGATAACGCCGATTTGGAACGCTTGGTTATTTATGCAGGTTATAAATTTACCGACAGTATTCTGTTTAACAGTGAAATCGAGTTTGAACATGCCTCAGTCGCAGGCAGTGGCAACGGCAACGGTGATGTTTCAGTCGAATTTGCCGCGCTGGATTTCTTTATTGATCCGATGGCCAATGTTCGAGCTGGTATGGTGTTACTGCCGATGGGCTTTGTTAACCAAATCCACGAGCCGCCTTTTTACTTCGGTAATAACCGTCCTGAAGTGGAGCGGCAGATTATTCCCAGCACCTGGCGAGAAATTGGTGTTGGCTTGTTCGGAGAGATCTTACCTAACCTGACTTATACGACTTATGTCGTTAATGGCATGGACGCGGCTGATTTTAGTTCATCCGGTATTCGCTCGGGCAGACAACAAGGCGCACAAGCTACTGCTGAAGATTTAGCCTTTGTCGGTCGTATGGATTATGCGCCGGCAGTCTTGCCGGGCGTCTCAGTCGGCGGTTCCGCCTATGTAGGCAATTCAGGCCAAAATCAAGAATTCGCCGGTCAAAAAGTGGATGTGTTAACACAGCTTTATGAAGCTCATGTGCAATGGAAATACCGTGGACTAGAGTTTAGAACCTTGGGTTCTTGGGGACATATTGATGACGCGGATGTGCTTAGTAAGGCCAAAAAGCAAACCATAGGCGAAGATAACTACGGTTGGTACACTGAAGCTGGCTACGATGTGTTGCCGTGGTTTCTTCCAGAAACCACTCAGTATTTAGCGCCGTTTTTCCGTTATGAACATCTGGATACCGTAGCTAGCGCTCCTGATGGTTATCTGGATGATGAAACTAAAGACAGAGAAATCTACCAAGTCGGCCTGCAATACAAACCGATTCCTAATGTTGTTATCAAAGCAGATTACCGTAATTTCAAAGCTAAAAAAGGCACAATGCCGGATGATTTCAATTTAGGTTTTGGGTTTATTTTTTAAGCGTTAAGAGCAATTATTTCAGCGTGAATGGTTAATGATAATCCTCTTCACGCTGATGGCGAATGGCTAGGATAGTGACAGTTTCGTTGTCGTCTATTTCGAATAAGACAACATAACCATCGGAACCAAACGGAATCACTAGCTCGCGGAAAAAAGGTGTTTCTACACTGGCTTTGCGGCAAGAAAAAGGAAAATCGCGCAGAAATTCAATGCTTTTGAGGATTGCATCGCGGGCTCTTCTTGCCGCTTTTAAGTCACGTTCTAGCTGGAAACTATAAAGTCTTAATAGGTCGTTTTTAGCCGCTTGGGTATAGCGAACGCGATAGCTCACTGCGCAGCCTTTTTTTCTGCCTCGGCGAGCATAATGTCCAGGTCACGTAATACGTCTTCAGCCGCAAAATATTCGCCAGTTGTTTTTGCCTCTTCTCTTGAGGCAAACCCGCGCGCTAAAAAGGCTTGTTGAAACTGTCTGCGCTCAATGTTGGCTCTTAGAGATTGTTCCATGAAGCTGGATAGACTCTCGCCTTGTTGCAAAACGTTTTCTACTGCTGTTCTTAGCTCAAGGTCGACGCGAAGTGATGGGAGTGTGGCAGTTTTCATAAAATAGACTCCTTGCGTTGCAATTGCATCGCAGTATGCCTAATTCAAATACAAAAAACAAATTTGCCATCGAGATTTAATGTAGTTCAATAGTGAGTATCAAAACTCTATAAAGTTTTAATTGATGAAAATTTCAGCTGCTTACCAAAACAAATCAAATCAAACCTATGAATTATCATAATTTAATAATCCGCATAATACTGTTGCTATTAATCTGCACAGCTCCCCCTAGCTTTGCCAAGATTTTCTACAGCAAAAACGAGGCAATGGAGCTGGCGTTCGGTAAAACGGCAACCGTGGAAGTGCTGTCGTTATTTCCCGACGAGCAGCAACAAGCCAAAATTCAAGATCTAGCCAAGACTAAACTTGAATCAGGCATGTTTAGCTTTTACGTCGGCAAAGAGCAGGGCAAAGTGTTGGGCTATGCGGCGATTGAAAGCATTACTGTCAGAACCAAGCCGGAAACCTTGATGATTGTGCTGACCCCGGAAGGCGAATTGCGCAACATCACCACCTTGGCGTTTCACGAGCCGCCGGAATATCAACCGCCTGAGCGTTGGTTTGAGCAATTATATAAACGAGCCATCACGGATATGGATTTTAATAAAGGTGTAGATGGCATTGCCGGGGCGACCTTGAGTACTCGCGCCGCACTGACCAGCGTCCGTAAAGTGATGGGGATTTATCAGGTGATGATCAAAGAAGGTAAAAACTAATGCGCTACTTCGTCACCGGCGAGCAGCAGCGCAAGGCCTTATTAAACGCGCTGGTGTTGATGTTTCTGGGCTACATCGCGCTGCTCTGGTTCAGTAATGGCCTGATGTATTTTAATCACATGGACTTAACGCCCGGTTCCGTGATCACGTATTACCTGGGCTCGGAAGAACAATTTATTCCTGCGCGCAGTTATCAAGGCATGTTGGAAGTATCGCATTTTCATTTGTTTTCAATGGGCATGCTGGTACTGACCTTAACCCATTTAATGTTGATGACCGATTTTTCCACCCGGCTGAAGATCTGGTTGAGTGTATCGACTTATTTGTCCGCAATCGCCGATGAAGCCGGTGGCTGGCTGGTGCGCTTTGTGGCGCCTGAATTTGCCTACTTTAAAATCGGCGCTTTTATTATCCTGGAAGTGTCGCTGGCAACTTTGTTGATTGTGGTGATTGCTTCGTTGATACGCGCCCAGATTAAATTAAGGAATGCCTGAGTTAGCCCTTTAGGCGCGATCATTGGAATAAGCTTGCCGCAAGTTGAGGATTGTAAGGAAAATACAGGTGCAGATACGAGGCGCGCAAGCGGTCTACTTGAAAAAAATCTTCGCTGCGACCGCGGTTACGCTGCGGATTTGAAGTGGTCAACGGCTGCATGGTCGTTGTCAATTGCGAATGATGGAAACTGTGCCCGCGAATTTCTCCTTGCTCCAACTGCAAACTTTGCATGCCTAAATTGACCAGTCTGTTTTGCATCTGCGCACTACCGGTCAGTAAACCTGCCATCGTTGCCGAGTTGCCGTCTTTATCCGACAAGTTTTCCAGCAAATACAAAAAACCGCCGCATTCAGCGTAAATCGGTTTATCTGCTTGATGATGCGCATGCAACGCTTGTTTCATCGCGACATTGTTGCTTAAGGTTTGCAGATGCAACTCCGGGTAACCGCCAGGCAAGTAGACGCTGTCGGCCTCCGGCAACTTGCTGTCAGTCAGTGGCGAAAAAAACCGCAGTTCGGCACCCATCGCAGTTAAACAATCCAGATTGGCTTGATAGATAAACGAAAACGCCGCGTCGCGCGCCACAGCAATGACTTTGTCAGCCAACAAGCGCGGTGGCGAGGTTGTTGCAACCGCTGTAAACGAGACGGGGGCAGGCAAACGGCAGGGGGCGTTACTGCTTAATAATTCGGCTGCACGGGCTAATCGTTGATCCAAATCGACTATTTCATTAGCCTGCAGTAGGCCTAAGTGTCGTGATGGCAAGCCTACCGCTTCGTCCCTGGACATTGCTGCCAGCAACGGCATCGATTCCGGCAAGGCTTCTTCCAGCAATTTGGTATGACCAACGCTGCCGACTTTATTGGCGATAACACCGGCAAACGGCAAGTTAGCTCGATAATTGGCCAAGCCATAAGCGACAGCGGCAAAGGTTTGCGCCATGCCTCCCGCATCGATCACTGTGGCGACCGGCACCTCCAACGCTTGCGCCAAATCGGCGCTGCTACTGTCGCCGTCGAACAAGCCCATTACACCTTCTATTAAGATAACGTCCGCGTCCGCGGCGGCGCGGTAAAGCAATTCGCGACAATGCGCTTCACCCATCATCCATAAATCCAGCTGATAAACCGGCTGTCCTGAGGCAAAGCTAAGAATCTGCGGATCGATAAAGTCCGGGCCGGTCTTAAATACCCGCACCTTACGGTTTTGCAGGCGATGATAGTAGGCTAACGCTGCGGTGATGGTAGTTTTACCCTGTCCGGAGGCAGGCGCACTGATCAACATTGCCGGGCAATGAAGTGGAGACGAAAAATTCATAATGACAGTTTGGTTTTGGGCAATAGTCAGCAAGATAACCTTCGCTGATTTGCAGCCAAGGTGGTGTAGTTAAATTCGTTGATTGTCAGCGCCATTTTAACCGACCTGTACGATTGAGGAGCAATAACAGGGGCGATTCTTCTGCAGCAAAGTTTCCCGGATCAATTTATCAAAGTCTAATCTTTAGGTTTTTAAACCAGTATTAAACAAGGGTATTAAGGTTTACAGCGCTCTCCGTCTATTGCCCGGCCTGTTTATCCAGCATAGAATGGCCGCTTCTTTAACTGTGTTTGGGAAGTGTTCAATGTCAGACGAAATTTGGTTCAGAACCGGCGAAGCCACCGTATTTTCCAGCGAAGGCCAAGGCACCGATGCGATGCCGGAAATATTGATCGGCAGCGTTAAAGGTCCCGCTGGTCATGCCTTTGCTAACTTGATGGGGCAAACCGAAGGCCATACACGCATGTTTGCAATTCGCGCATGTAACCAACAAGTGCGGCCTGCGACCATTATGGTGCCTAAAGTCACTATTAAATCGTCCGCCTATGTCGAATTATTTGGCGGTCCAGTGCAGTCAGCAATCGCTGATGCGGTGCTTGATAGCGTGATTGAAGGCGTTATACCTGCTGATCAAGCGAATGATTTATGCATTATCGCGATGATCTGGATTGCACCGGAATGTGCGACCAATCCTGAGTTGGACCGTAAAGATTTGTATCGCACCAACTACGAAGCGATGAAATTGGCTATTGCCCGGGCCTTAAGCAATTCACCAAGTATTGAGGAATTGACCGCCAATCGTCATAAAATTGTGCATGAAATGTATGATCCGGAAACCGGCGAATCTCAGTGGTAAAACTAAGTGCAGGGCAAAAGCCTGGTCACATTCTTTAAAGAGTTATGGAACTTGCCGCCTGTCCTGAGTGCGATTTACTGCTAAACCCGCATCAAGCGGCGGTAGGTGAAAAAGCTCATTGTCCACGCTGTGGGTATTTACTGCAGCGACCCAGCAAACAAAGCATTGAACGAACATTAGCGTTGTCTATTGCCGGTTTGCTGCTGATGTTACCGGCTAACCTGCTGCCGTTGGTCGGTATCAAAGTATTGGGCACCAGCCACGATGGCACGTTGTGGTCTGGCGTGTTTACCCTGTTTTCGGAAGGCATGTGGGCCGTTGCGGTGTTGGTGTTTTTATCCAGCATGTTGTTTCCGCTACTGAATATCGTTTTATCGTTATTAGTCAGCTTTTATCTGCATTTTAATAAACCCAATAAATACCTGTCCCATTGGATGCGTTGGTTACAACACTTGAAAGAATGGGCCATGCTGGAAGTGTACATGCTGGGTATCATCGTCGCCTGCGTCAAATTGACATCGATGTCTGAAGTTAAATTCGGCCTGGGGTTGTATGCTTTTATAGCCCTGATTGTGGTCACCGGCATGTTGGCTAGCCATTTGGATGGCTATTTATTTTGGCGACACATTCGGCGGCTCAATAACAAGTCATGAAAACTAACGCGAATGCACTCAGCCGTGGTCTGGTCCGGTGTCACGATTGCGGACACTTAAGTAAACTAAATACACCACATTGTCCGGTATGCAACGGCCATTTACATCCGCGTAAACCCAAAAGTTTGCAACGCACGGCAGCATTATTATTAAGCAGTTACGCTCTGTATCTTCCTGCCAATGTATTTCCGATTATGACCGTGACACGTCTAGGGACAGGGGAGCCGCATACCATTATCGGCGGCATTTTTGCGTTGATTGACAGCGGCATGATGCCGATTGCGCTACTCGTGCTGGTTGCCAGTATTTTAGTGCCGATGGTTAAGTTACTGGGATTAAGCCTGTTAGTGTTTAGCGTCCATTTTCACTGGCCCATCAATGCGCGCTTGGCAACCGTTGTTTATCGCATTATTGCTTTTGTTGGGCGCTGGTCGATGTTGGATATTTTTATGATTACCATCCTGGTATCTCTAGTCAATCTGGGCGGTGTTGCCCAGGTGATTGCCGGCCCTGCCGCTACCGCATTTGCTTGTGTGGTGGTTTTGACTATGTTTGCTGCCACAAGTTTTGATCCACGCCTGATCTGGGATAACCCAAACGCTTATGAATGACTTTAATGATCCGATCGACGACGGCAGGGATGCCGAAGGTAGAGCAATGCAGGGAGCAATTGCCGATACAGCCGAAGCTGCTGACGCAACTATCAATAAACGCACTGAATTGCCTCTAGTATGGTTTTTACCACTTGTCGCCTTGCTGGTCAGCGGTTGGTTAATTTCCAAAGCGATGATGGAAAAAGGCCCGGAAATTACCATTACCTTTCCTACTGCGGAAGGCTTAGAGGTAGATAAAACCAAAATCAAATACTTGGATGTGGAAATCGGCAAAGTCACAGCAATTTCTATCAATGATGATATGAAAACTATCCGGGTGACTGCGCAGATGAGCAATACGGCCGATGATTACCTGAAAGAACACAGCCGGTTTTGGGTGGTGCGACCGCAAGTGGGGTTATCCGGTATTTCCGGACTGGGCACCTTATTATCCGGGGCTTACATTGAAATAAAACCGGGTGATGGTGATACAAAAACCGAATTTGTTGGACTCGCTACGCCACCGCCACTGAAAACGAATACTGAAGGTAGGCAATTTATTCTTGAAGCCAATAATCTTGGCTCGTTAAGAGCCGGCACGCAGATCAATTTTCATGGCATTAACGTCGGTTCGGTGCTCGCTCACGAATTGTCCGAAGATGCTAACTCCATACGTCTGACTATTTTTATCAATAAGCCATACGATCAATTTGTCAGAAAAAACACCCGTTTCTGGATAGACAGCGGCATTGATTTATCTGCCGGTGCGGATGGATTCAAAGTCCACACGGGGCCTTTGGTGTCGTTATTAAGCGGCGGTATCGCCTTTCGTAGCAATCCGGAAGACTCAGTGGAAACTATCCAACCTGATAATACTCAATTCCAACTGTATGACAATTATCAGCTATCAACCCAAGTTGTTTATACCAACACCTTGAGATATGTGATGTATTTTAAAGGCTCAGTGCGTGGGTTAACGGAAGGTGCCCCGGTGCAATTACGAGGTATTCCGGTCGGCAAAGTGGTGCATATCGACTTGGAGCTGAATGAGACCACCCAAGACATCCAAGTGCCGGTAACGATTGAGCTGGAGCTGGAACGCATCCATAAAATCAACAATAAACCTCATGTTAGCGATAAAGACATCGTGGCTCAGCTGATTAAAAAAGGCCTGCGTGCGCAATTGCAAACCGGCAGCTTTTTGACCGGACAATTACTGGTGGACCTGGATTTTTATCCGAAAATCCCGGTGGTTCTTAATGATAACAAGAGTATCTATCCTGAGTTTCCCACCACGGCGGGTTCGCTGGATCAACTTACTCGTTCCGCCACTGTCATCATGGATAAAATCGCCAAATTACCGTTGGATAATTTGAGTGAAGAGGTCAACAAAACCCTGCAATCGTTGCAAGGCACCTCTAAAGCCGCCAAAGATATGCTGGTCACGGCCCAAAGCACGTTAACTGCCACCGACAAAACCATGAACTCCGCGCAAAAAGTGCTGAACACCTTAGAACCTGGCGCCAGCACACATTATGAGTTGGAGAAATTATTGCAAGAACTGACCCGCGCCGCGGGCTCAGTGAAACAACTCACTGATTATCTGGAACAGCATCCAGACTCACTACTGCGCGGTAAGGAAGGGGAATAAGCATGGCTCACATTATTAAATCAATCGTCATAATCAGCTTGCTTTCAGCCTGTACTGCGACGCCGCCTACCCAGTTTTATGTGCTGGAACCCCAGTTTGATGTGCCAGCCGTCAGCACCGATACGCAAGTAAAAAAATTGATTGTCGGCATCGGCCCCATATCAATTCCTGCATTACTGGAGCGCAAGCAATTGGTGACCCGCGATGCAGATAACAACCTGCAAATCGCCGAATTGCAGCAATGGGCCGCACCGTTAAAAGACAACATTGCCGAAGTGTTAGCCCAAAATCTAACAGCACTGCAACCCAGCCAAATAATCAGGGCCTACCCTTGGAGTTCATACGGCAGTATTGATTACCAAATCATCGTGCAGATCAGTCGTTTCGACGCCAAGCCAGAACAGTCTGCCAATCTTGAAGCCAACTGGGCCATCATGGATCAAAAAACGCACACCGTTGTCAGCAATGGCTTTTCTAAAATCCAAACCAAACTTGAAAATGCTACCACTGCCGGTACTGTAAAAGCGCTGAATAACACACTGGCAACACTGAGTCAGGAACTAGCCAAAGCCCTGTCAAAATTAAAATAAACCGTTAAAAAACAAAGAACTAGCTTATTTTTCTTGGAATTAACCCGAAAATCCTTTAGAATTCGCCCCGTTCTGAACATTTATGTTTCAGAAGGGGTGTTAGCTCAGTTGGTAGAGCAGTGGACTCTTAATCCATAGGTCTAGGGTTCGAATCCCTAACACCCCACCAATAAAATCAAGGCCTTACGAGAAATCGAAGGCCTTTTTTATGTCTGACGTTTTTGTAAGATGTAACCAATTTGTAACCGCATTTGCTCAAGCAAAAGACCTAATAATCTTGCTAGCACTAAGCCTGCTTAAATTGTTGACATAAAAAAGCCGGTTTTAATGGTCATCATTATTTGACTTAGCGATGCTATGGTTTTTCTTCGGCGGGCCAATGACCATCATTCCAAAATCTTGGATGAGCGTACTCAGGTACAGAAAACTGCGTGCGCTTCATATATGAGTAGTAACTTTGTACGCCATTCAATTGGATAATGATTGCAGCTAACACTACGGTAACTAAAACTAAAGTTCGCCATTTACTTTGCAAAGGTTGTAATTCGATAGAAATTAAATCCGTTGCTTGATTGCGACCGATCAGCCAACCGCCAATCATAAACAGCAGCATCTGGCTGTGCGGCATAATGATATTGCCGCTTAAGAGTGAATCACATAAACCACAAACGAGCGAGGCTGTTAAAGCAATGTTGATTTGCGGGTTTTCGCTGTAAATTGGCTTAATACACCACGCTACAGCCTTCTTGAGTAAGGCAACCACTAAATAAACGGCTATCAATACGGCAGGTAAACCATATTCTGCGGCAATGTGCAGAATAGAATTATGAGGATGTGCGGCAATAGTGAAATTATTGAAGGCAAAATGCATCGGACCAATACCTAATAGATGATGCCGAACATGAATAACAACAGAAACAGGCTGATTTCTTGTAAGGATTTTTCTGGGAATTGGGCGAATAGACTGCTTGTTAGGGCAAGGATTAACAACGCGCTAAGCCTAAGTTTAATAGTATTCGGGATTGAGGCAAGGACCATTAGGGCTTGGTGTCGCCAAGTTGGAATAACGATAACTAGAGCCACAATCGGGATGAGCAGTATTAGCTCCAGAACTCTGGCGCTATCGTAAAGAGGGCCGGTGAACTCGAGTAAATACCAAGGCGCTATTAGCCCGTAGAGTGCGGCGCAAACACAGCCCAAAAAGCGAGAAACTACTAATGTGCGATTGCGCGAAATCATCGTAAGTCCAAATACAATTAAGGATGTTTAAAACATAAAAAAACCACCCAACCCAGTGAAGGATTGGATGGTCTGGTTGTCATTCTTTATGTGTAGTGTGGGCAGAAAAGCGTTACCCACACTACCTAGCTGGTTACAAGTTTATACTCATGGTGCTGGTGCTGGTGCTGGTGCTGCTGCTGCTGCTGCACATGAACCAGGGCGGTGTTTTTCAAGAGCAATATTTGTCACACAAGTCCAAGCACCGTCGTCATCACGACTCCATGTGATTGTGTTGCCGTTTATTGTGCCGTTTACTGTTCCAGTACCTGAGCCGATAGTACATACAAGTGTACCCGCAGTACCTACTGCCCATGGGGTCACTGCAACGCCGCAGTAGGTGGTTGAAGCTGGTACACCAATATAGCCTGCATTCGCAACAGTTGTACTAGGAGCTGTGCCTTGATTGGTCATAACCTCGAATTGGGTTTTTGCAGGAGTTATTTCAGCCAATGCAGCAGTTGCTTGTGATTTAATGGTGTAATCCTGATAAGCCGGAATGGCCACAGCCGCCAAGATACCGATAATCGCCACAACGATCATTAATTCGATTAAGGTGAAACCTTGTTGTGGTCTGTTTAGTTGTATGTTCATTGTTTTTTCCTTTATTTGAGTGGGAAAAGTGATCTGCACAAGATCAATAATGAGTGTGCACAATAGTTAAAGCAGGGGGCGTGCCAAGTGTTAGTTTTGTAGCTTAAAAAAGCATTAAGTCGTTACGGATTTTTTGCTTGATTATCAAGTTAATCTTGTATTATCAAAGAGTTATTAGGTGGGTTGGCACCAACAGTAGGCGCATTAGGCGATGCTGTTTTGCTCACGTTTTAGTGTTGCCGGTGGGCAAAACAGCATTGTCCACCCTACGCATTGCTTGTAACTAAAGGGTGTTTTTGTCTTTTTGTGACAAATTTTGTCAATACACCGCATAAACAGCATCGTATTGATTGAGGGATCCGGTTGCTCCTATAGATAATGTTTGCTTTTGCGGATTACGCGCTAAAATGACTACAAAGGTAGTAACTTAAATAGGAGGATTCAACATGTCAGTAAGCACCTCAATACGTATCAATCAGGATCTATACGAACAAGCCAAGCAAGATGCGGCATTGGAGCATCGCTCTATCGCTGGGCAAATCGAGTTTTGGGCGCGGGTAGGTCGTGCGGCTCTTGATAATCCTGATTTGCCTGTTAGTTTCGTTGCAGAATCATTGGCTTCGATAGCCGAACCACGTGAGCAGGCTCAGCCGTTTGTGTCTCGCAGCCGCCGCGTATGACGTGGACAGTCCTACAAACCAGGCGCTTTTCAAGGCAATACAAAAAACTACACGACAATATCGCTGCCGATGTGGATGCAGCAGTTGATGAGGTTAGGCAAAAACCAGAAATTGGGGAACGCAAAAAAGGTGATTTATCGGCGTTATACGTGTTTAAGTTTCACAGTGCAGGACAATTGTATTTATTGGGTTACACGCTAGATGAGGGTGTTCGCCTGATCTATCTGGAAGCCGTTGGGCCGCATGAAAATTTCTATCGGGATTTGAAGAGAAATTAATGAAGGGATACGGTTTAATTTCGTTGGCGTGGATACTTTGAAGCGCTTGAAATTGCAGGAAAAAATTATAAATATACTGCAAATGGTATAAAAATTGTTGACACATAGTGTGTCGATAGATAGAATTTGCAGCTCTTCAGGACCGCTTAGCAACTTGCAAGCATCATAAAGAGTATCGGGATATAGCGCAGTCTGGTAGCGCGCCTGCTTTGGGAGCAGGATGTCGGGGGTTCGAATCCCTCTATCCCGACCATAAGCGCTTGTAGCTCAACCGGATAGAGCACCGGCCTTCTAAGCCGGGGGTCGCAGGTTCGAGTCCTGCCAAGCGCACCATTTGTTGTTCCTCGTAAAAAATATTCTGGTGAGCGTAGCTCAGTTGGTAGAGTACAGGATTGTGATTCCTGTTGTCGCGGGTTCGAGCCCCGTCGTTCACCCCACTTGATTATGGCTTCCCGCCAATTTATAAAAATCTTTTTCCAAACCAAATAAAGAAAATTTATCTGCCTTGCTCAACTGCTAGGCGATGAGTGTTTTTGTACTGTCTGTGCAAAATGGTAAATGCATCTTTAAGACGGTAAAAACATTTACCCAAATCAATCAGCGAGTCAATTACATAATGCCGAATTGGATGGATTTCATTTCGGGATTTTTCTGTATGCTGGAAAGCTTCATAGCTAAGAGTTTTTCTTTATGTCCGAATTAATTCCATTAATACCTCGTATCGCACTAACGGCTGGTGAGCCTGCCGGCATTGGTCCGGATCTTTGTATTCAGCTGGCGCAACAAGACTTGCCTTGTGAGTGTGTTGTGATTGCTAGCCCGCAGTTGCTGCAACAGCGGGCTGAGCAATTGGGTATTCCACTTCAAATCAAAATATTTGACGGTAACTTGCCTGCAAGCCCTCAGCAAAGCGGGGTTTTGACGGTGTTGCCTGTTGAATTGGCTGAGCCTGTTTGTGCCGGTCAGCTTAATGTCGCCAATAGTCGTTACGTGTTAAAAACCCTAACTAAAGCGACAAAAGGCTGTTTAGACGGAGTTTTTAACGGCATGGTTACCGCGCCGGTGCATAAAGGTATTATTAATGATGCCGGTTTTACTTTTAGTGGGCATACCGAATTTATTGCTGAATTGACCGGTGGGCACCCAGTGATGATGCTGGCAACGCCTGGTCTGCGTGTTGCCTTGGTGACGACGCACCTGCCTTTATCCGAAGTTAGCGGTGCGATCACGCATGCGCGCTTAAGGGCCGTTATTCGTACACTGGATCATGATTTACGGACACGTTTTGGCATTGCCGAACCTAAAATACTCGTATGTGGCCTTAATCCTCATGCTGGTGAAGGCGGGCATTTGGGGCGAGAAGAAATCGAAATTATCGAACCCGTGCTGGAAAGCTTTCGCAAACAAGGTTTGAATCTGCAAGGACCATTGCCAGCCGATACCTTGTTTACCCCTAAATATCTGGATTCTGCCGATGCGGTGCTAGCTATGTATCATGATCAAGGGCTGCCAGTGCTTAAGCACATGGGGTTTGGGCAAGCGGTTAATATCACCTTAGGATTGCCGATTGTACGGACGTCAGTGGACCACGGCACGGCACTTGATCTCGCTGGTACTGGTAACGCCAGTATCAGCAGCTTGCAGTATGCATTGCAAACTGCATTGACTATGACCTCATCATCTACGTATTAATATGTCGCACACGCCTCGCAAACGCTTTGGTCAGAATTTTTTGCACGACCACAATATTATTTACAACATTATCTCCAGCATACAGGCCCAACCTAATGAGCATTGGGTTGAGATTGGTCCAGGGCAGGGCGCTTTAACCGTCCCGCTGCTTGGCGAAGGAGTGCAGCTGGATGTTGTGGAATTGGATAGGGATTTGGTGGCGCTACTTAAACAAAAGTTTAACGAGCAACCGCGCCTGCAAATTCATAGTGGCGATGCGTTACGGTTTGATTTTTCGACACTGATTAATCAAAACGAAAAACTGCGTGTCATCGGCAATTTGCCTTACAACATATCGACGCCGTTAATGTTTCATTTACTCGATAACGCAGCAATTATTGAAGATATGCATTTCATGCTGCAAAAAGAAGTTGTCGATCGAATCTGTGCGGCGCCGGGCAGTAAAAAATATGGTCGACTAAGTGTGATGATGCAGTATTACTGCGCGACGGAAATGTTGTTTGAAGTGCCGCCAGAAAGCTTTGATCCGGTGCCGCAAGTTACCTCGGCAATTATAAAATTAGTTCCACATCAACAGCCACCCGTGCAAGTTGATGATGTCGCTAAGCTTAACAAAGTCGTCACCCAAGCTTTTTCGCAACGACGCAAAACATTGCGAAACTCGTTAAAAAAACTCATTGATGAGCAAGATATTGCCAAGCTGGGGATTGATCCAACAGCACGCGCTGAAACTCTATCCCTTAGTAATTTTGCGAGCTTGAGCAATATATTGTCTGTTGAAGCTCTAGGGATTGATCAAGAAAATCAGTAACTATTCAGCGTTGTTTGGCTTTGAAGAGTTTAAATAAGTAACATTCTGTAGGGCGAATTTATTCACCTCATGAGCGATATTGTCCGACTAGGCGAATGAATTCGCCCCTACATTGGATTCGATGAATAGTTACGAAAATCATTAATGAATGTTCCGTTCATGGTTCGACAGGCTCACCACGAACGGAATGATTTTATTTTTACCCTTCATCCAGCCCCAATTCCTGAATCTTTCTAGTCAAGGTGTTTCGGCCGTAGCCCAGTAATATAGCGGCCTCATGACGTTTGCCATGGGTAAAATCCAAGGCAGCTTTGATTAAAATGCCTTCTACCAACGGTATGGTGTGTTTTGCTACCTCGCTCTGGTTGCCGGTTTGGGTTTGTTGTAATTGTTGATCTATCCAGTTTCTTAACGTGACTTGCCAGTCGTTGCTGGCTGCGTTTTTATCGGCGGGCGTGTTGATTAGTTCGGGCGGTAAATCGTGCAGATGTATTTCCCGACCTGACGCCATTACGGTTAACCAGCGGCAACTGTTTTCCAGTTGTCTGACGTTACCGGGCCAATCTAAAGAGGCTAGAAATGCTTCCGCTTCTGGCTTAAGGATTTTGACTTCACTACCCAATTCAATAGCCGCTTGTTGCAAAAAATGCTTTAGTAGCAAAGGGATGTCTTGCTTACGTTCACGCAGGGAAGGGATATGGATACGGATGACATTAAGGCGATGAAACAAATCTTCTCTAAAACTGCCTTGCATCACCAGTGTTTCAAGATTTTGATGGGTGGCGGCGATAATGCGCACGTCGACTTTAATAGGCAGGTGCGCACCCACTGGGTAAAACTCACCATCGGCCAGTACGCGCAATAGACGAGTTTGCAGTTCATAAGGCATGTCGCCTATTTCATCCAAAAACAGCGTGCCGCCGTTAGCTTGTTCAAATCGCCCTGCGCGACGCGCTTGGGCGCCGGTAAAGGCGCCTTTTTCGTGACCGAACAATTCGGATTCCATCAGGTCTTTAGGAATGGCCGCCATATTTAAAGCGATAAAGGGATTGCCCGCTCTGGGGCTGTGCCGATGCAAAGCTTTGGCTACCAATTCCTTGCCGGTACCGGATTCGCCATTGATTAGTACAGTAATATGAGACCTTGCCAACCTGCCAATGGCGCGAAATACTTCTTGCATAGCCGGCGCTTCGCCGATTATTTCCGGGGTGCTTTCTACCGTCGTGGTCTGCTGTTGGGTTTCTTGCAGTTGCCGCCCATGGTCACAGGCGCGGTGGGCCAATTCGACAATTTCTTTAATATCAAACGGCTTTGGCAGGTATTCAAATGCACCGCCATGAAAGGCAGAGACGGCGCTTTCCAGATCAGAATGTGCCGTCATAACAATCACCGGTAACTCCGGGTGAGTTTGTTGCAGTCTATCCAATAGTCTGAGGCCATCCATGCCGGGCATGCGAATGTCAGTAATCAACACATCTGGGCAATCGGTTTTTAAGGCTGTTAAAAGTAGCTCGGCATCGGCAAAGCTGCGGGTAACAATGCCGGCTTTTTGTAAGGCTTTTTCAACCACCCAGCGAATGGATTGGTCGTCGTCGGTGATCCATACTCTATCAGGCTTATTCACAGCCGATCTCCACAGGTAAAAAGATTGAAAACACGGTGTTGCCAGGCTCGCTGCTGCACTCAATCAAGCCGCCATGTTGGTTAATGAGCGATTGGGCAATCGATAAGCCCAAGCCTGTGCCTTCCGCGCGACTGGTAATCATGGGATAAAAAATTTGCGTAATCATGTCGGCATCAATACCTGGGCCATCGTCAATCACGTCACATTTGATCACCAGTTTGTAGCGTTTACGACCGATGGTCAGGTGGCGTTGAATGCGGGTTTTAATGACGATATTGCCTTTGCCGTTGGTTGCCTGTACGGCATTTCTGACGATGTTTAAGATAGCTTGAATCAGTTGATCTTTATCGCCCTGTATCTCAGGAATACTCGGATCGTAGTCTGATTTTATGGTCAACGTGCCGCTGGCTTCTGCTTGAACCAATTGTCTTACCCGCTCCAATACTTCGTGAATATTGAGTGCTTTTTTGTTGGGCAATTTGTTGGAGCCCAGCATTTTATCCATCAGGCTTTGCAAACGATCCGATTCGGCAATAATGATGCGGGTGTATTCCTTAAGTTCCTGGCTATCTAATTCCATGTCTAACAACTGCGCCGCGCCGCGTAGACCACCCAATGGGTTTTTTATTTCATGCGCCAGGCCGCGAACGAGTAGTCGGGCAGTATTTTGTTGACTGAGTAATCGCTCTTCTTTAGAAATGCGTAAATGATTGTCGACTTGTTGAAACTCGACCAGTAATTCATCGAATTTATCATCCTTCAGTAACGGTGTTGCGCTCAGGTTAATAGTGACGCTCTGGCTGGTGCGGTTAAGCATCATTGCGCTTGCCATCATCGGTTCTAAGCTCGCTGCACATTGTTGAATGTTAACCAGCAACATCGGCTCGGACACTTTAAATATCTCTGCAGCAGATAAACCCAATAGATGATGCGCACTGTCTGCAAATAACACTTCCCCGGCGGTGTTTATATAAATCAGCGTCAACTCGCTATCAAATAGCAAAATGGCAGAGTTTAAGTGATCAAGAATGCGTTTATGCATAGCCGGTATGGAGGTAGATAAGATGAAGTGGACTTACTCGTGAAACTAGCAGATTGCGGGCCAACATTATTGCTGTCCTCATCTTTAAGCTGATTAATCACAAAGTGGCGTTAAATAAGCATTGAATCAACAAAAGGAAAGGAAAATTTTAGAGATTTCCAAATAGCTATCAAAACCAAAAGAGATATTGCACCATAATTGATCATTGCGCACTAAAGTTGTGCGCTTTGGGTGGCTACCTAATAGTCTAATTGAATGGGAATTTTGACTCAGGAACAGTTTCGGAAATAACACAGACTCCAAAACTAAAAACTTTAGCGCATAAAAAAACCGACTTAGAAGTCGGTTTTTTTAAAGAATTCATGGTGCCCAGGGGCGGAATCGAACCGTCGACACGAGGATTTTCAGTCCTCTGCTCTACCGACTGAGCTACCTGGGCATTTAAAGCGGTGTTTTTTTTGAGGTGGTGCCCAGGGGCGGAATCGAACCGTCGACACGAGGATTTTCAGTCCTCTGCTCTACCGACTGAGCTACCTGGGCATGCCTGCAAAAAGAGCGCCATTAAACTCGATTATCCGGTAACAGTCAATCTTTTATTGGGGCGGGTTAAGTCTCGGAGGTATGTAATCCTGTTGTCCGAAGAGCTTGCCAATGAATCGAAAGACTTTTTTTATGCCGCTCCAGATGCGTGGCAACAGCCAGATAGCTAAGGCAATAAATAATGCCAGTGCGATTAAAAACAGGAATGGGTGATTGATGCAGGCCCACACTCCGGTGACTACGGCAACATCTTCGCCCACCGATGCAAACCAGTTGCTAAATGGCTCGGGTGAAGTATTGATTAAAACCCGGGAGCCCGCTTTGGTCGCATGTGAGGTAGCTGCCATGCCGCCGCCCATGATCGCGGCCGCCAATTCCACTACTGGGTTTAATTCGCCAACTGCACCAGCCGCCAACATCGCCCCGGCGGGAATGCGGATAAAGGTGTGAATGGTATCCCAACCGGTATCGACGCCAGGCACTTTGTCGGCAAAAAACTCAATGCAATACATGATGCCTGCTGCGCCCATGACCATCGGATCGGCAACAATCTGCAAATCCGGGGGCAGGGTGATGTTGCCGGTGTTGGCCAGATAGCCCAAAGTAAATAACGTCGCATATAAGTTGATGCCGCTGGCCCAAGCCAAGCCCATGGTTAATGCCAGGGTTGTAGAGATTTGATTGAGTGTGTCCATGACGTTGCCCTCATGTATTTGAAGTGGAGGCAGATTAGCATAGTTTGCTGAACCTTAATTAAACCGGTGGCGTGTTAAAATCAGGCAGAATTTTATATAAACGAGTGACAGCAAATGTTTTTTGCCAAAGATTTTATTGAGACCGCCGAAGGGTTGATTTTTGCCGTAGTCGGGCAGAGTATGGAACAAGATAAGGTGCTGTGTTTCTTGCGTTATGTGCCGCATCAGCAAGGTTGGCGTAAGGTGGATACGGATGTCGCCAACGATTTTCTTAAGCAACATCATCCCCATTATTTGCATTATTCACCCATCCTGGATGCCAGCTTACATGCCGTGGCCCAGCCAAAAATTATTAAGCATCATCGACCCAAACACCGTTTACAGCAGTTGTTAAACGCAGATAATCATGATGCCGTTGAGCAAGATCTACTTAGCTTGGCCAAGTTGTTTCAGCAGCATGGTCTGGATTTAGCCAATATCGGCATTACCGGATCATTGCTGATTGGCGTACAGCAGCATGGCTCGGATATTGATGTGGTGTGTTATGGACGCGAGGTTTTTCATCATTGCCGTGCCGTGACGGCTAAATTGATTGAGCTTGGGCAGTTGCAAGATTTAACCGAGCAAGATTGGCAACAATCTTACCAGCGCCGTGATTGCGATTTAAGTTTTGCCGAATACGTCTGGCATGAGCAGCGCAAAGTCAATAAAGCCATTATCAACGGCAGAAAATTCGATTTGAATTTTATCGACGACTGCATGGAGAGCCTGCCCCGCTTTACCGGGCATGCAGGAGGTACGACTCCAAGGATGGAGGAGGTAGAGCAACGCAAGGAGCAGTTGCCGAGAGCACCAAAAGTAGGCGCTGACGCGACGCAGGGAGCGGTTGCCGATGACCGGGCAGTTGGTGACCCTAATGATTATCAAAAAATCGGGCCGATCAACTTGCAATGTCAGGTGATTGACGACACTTACGGTTTCGATTATCCGGCGGAATTTAAAATAGATCATGAGCACATTGATTCAATAATCAGCTTTACCGCTACTTACACAGGCCAGGCGCTGCGCGGTGAAACGGTGCAAGTGTCCGGCATGTTAGAGCAGTCATCGCAAGGTCGCAAACGTATTATCGTCGGCTCCAGCCGGGAAGCGCGGGGCGAGTTTATTAAGGTCGTACAGTGATTAAATTAACGGATTTTGCAGCGGTCATTTTTGATATGGATGGCTTGGTGCTGGATACCGAGAGCACTTACAACAAGGCTTGGCAACAAGCGGCACAGCTGACCGGGCTTGAGCTGGATGAGGCATTTTGGCAGTCATTATCTGGCTTGCATTATGCTGATGTTGAGCGATGCCTATTGGCAAAGTGTGGCGCCGATTTTGATCTGGATAGCTTTAACCGGCTAAGCGCGAGCAGCTGGCGTGACCATGTGACAAGCAACGGCATTGCCGTTAAAGCCGGATTTGCCGAATTGTTATCAGTCATCCAACAACAATCGCTGCCCTATGCATTGGCAACCAATAGTCCGGCGATTAACGCCCTGGAATGCCTTGAATTAGCGGGTATCGACGAGGTGTTTTCTGTAATAGTGACTCGCGACGATGTGCTGCGCGGCAAACCTGCACCGGATATTTTTTTAGCGACGGCCGACTGTTTACATGTGGATATTAAACGCTGTCTGGTGCTCGAAGACTCACCCGCTGGCATTGCGGCAGCAGTAAGTTCTGGTGCATTTTCTGTTTATATTCCTTCAGTGTTGCCGATTGACGGGCAGGCGGCAGCACAGTGCGATTTGCTTATCAATGATTTAGCTGAGTTAGCCCGCATGGTTAGCCGCGACTAGGCGGTTGATGTATACTTCAGGCTCTTTTCGCGTCACCACACACACTACCTTGATAGTCGAATATTCTAAAGTTTCTGTTACCGCCCCGGCTAGATTGCACATGGGCTTTATCGATTTAAGCGGCTCCTTGGGCCGACATTTCGGCAGTATTGGCGTTGCCCTCAATGAAATCAATACCCGGCTCACCATTACTGCGGCCGAACAACGCTGCATTATCGGGCCGTCAGCACAACGAGCAGAAAAATGCCTGACCTTGTTGTGCGATGCGCTAAATGTCTCTGACCAACTACATATTGATATTGAAACCGCCATTCCTGAGCATGTTGGCCTGGGCTCGGGGACGCAAATGTCATTAGCTATCGGCGCCGGCTTGAATGCTTATTACGGTTTGGACTTGAATATCAGGGATATTGCCGCACTTACTTATCGTGGGCGGCGCTCGGGCATTGGTATTGGCGTATTTGAGCAAGGGGGACTGGTGGTTGATGGCGGTCGTGGTGAGAATACCATTACCCCGCCAGTACTATCGCGCCTGCCGGTGCCGGATGATTGGCGATTTATCCTGGTTTTCGATGAGCGCGGGCAAGGGTTGCACGGCCAGCAAGAAATACAGGCCTTTGCGGCGCTGCCACCTTTTTCTCAATTGGAAGCAGCGCGCTTGTGTTATCTGCTGTTGATGCAGGGTTTACCGGCATTGGCGGAATATGATCTCAAGCAATTCGGCGATGTCATTAGCCAATTGCAAAAATCGGTCGGTGAGCATTTTGCCATTGCTCAGGGCGGTGTATTCGCCAGTCCTGAAGTCGCCGATGCCATGCGCTGGTTTGAACAACAGGGTGCGTTTGCTATCGGCCAAACCTCATGGGGACCGACTGGCTTTTGCGCGGTAGCCAATCAAGATTTGGCCGAAAGCTTGGTCGCGGAAGCTAAAGAAAAATTCTCGGACATTGATAAATTGAGCTTTGTGATTGCCAGTGTCAGAAATGACGGCGGCAGTGTTGTTGCTGTGTAAATCATAAGGCCATCTGTGAACCTGTTGAGGCCGGTAAATTTGTTCATATTCATTTCAAAACTGGAGCTATTACTATGAATGCACAAGAACGCGATCAACTAAATCAACTACTTAACCAATTAAGCGAAGTTAAATTAGCCGCTAAGGATGAAGAAGCCCAAGCACTGATTAACGAAGCGGCTGCTCGTCAACCGGATGCTGCGTATTTATTGGTGCAGCGGACGATGTTACTGGAACAGGCGCTCAATAGCGCTAAAACCCGCATCGACGAATTACAGAACCAGCTGCAAAAGACTCAAACAGCCCAGAACAACAGTTTTCTCGCCAATGACCCTTGGGCGCAGGCGAGCAAAGTAGGCCCGGTGCCCGGCGCTAACAACTATCAAATACCAAGAGAGGCGCCACCGGCACCGGCTGCTGCGCCTGCATTTGGCGGTGGCTCAAGTAGTTTTCTCGGTAATGTCGCAACGACTGCCGCGGGTGTCGTCGCCGGGTCATTTTTGTTTCAAGGTATTGGCAGTCTGTTGGGTCATCATTCCGGCGGCTTTGGGCAACAAGGGCTTGGTGAGCATGCGCCCGAGCAAACCGTTATCAACAACTATTACGGAGACGATGCCAAACAGCTGGCCGATAATAACCAACACGACAATGGTCAACATGACAATAATCAGCACAATGATCATGTCGCCAGCAATGACGATTACAACTTTCAAGACGATAGCGACATTTTTCAGGACGACAGCGACGATTCCGGCTGGGCTTAAGCAATGGTTAGCGATGCAGCAGATTTAACCTTGTCGCTGTCTCGCTAAGGCCCATTGCACATGTTCTTTGACGAGTTCAGAAGGGTGTTCAAGTTTGTCTGTTAATGCGTCAATGATGAGTGTTGACGTTGGTGCATTACCCAAGGCTACAGCGATATTTCTTAACCAACGTTCATAACCGATCCGCCGAATTGCCGAGCCTTCGGTTTTAGATAAAAATTCACTTTCAGTCCAGGCAAATAGATCAAGCAACTGTTGGCTATTGAGCCGATGCCGAGGATGAAAATCGCCTTCGGCAGTCGGCTTGGCAAAGCGATTCCAGGGGCAGACCAGCTGGCAATCATCACAACCGTAAATACGATTGCCGATTAGCGGTCGTAAGTCTTCCGGGATGCTGCCATGCAGTTCAATGGTCAGATAAGACACGCAACGCCGGGCATCGACTTGATACGGCGCAACAATGGCCTGAGTCGGGCAAACATCCAGACAAGCCGAGCAACCACCGCAATGGTTGCTTGCTGGTTCATCGACTGGCAGCGGCAGGTCGGTATAAATTTCACCTAAAAAAAACCACGAACCGGCTTTGCGGTTGATGACGTTGGAATGCTTGCCGATCCAGCCTAAGCCCGCTTTTTCAGCCAGCGCCTTTTCAAGTACCGGCGCACTATCAACAAAAGCTCGATAACCGAATGGGCCGACGTCGGCTGCTATTTTTTCCGCCAGCTTTTGTAAGCGGTTACGCATCAGTTTGTGATAATCGCGGCCCAGCGCATAACGGGAAATGTAGGCCTCAGCAGGCTTCATCAAGGCTTGTTCCATAGCCGGCTTACTGTCCGATTGGTAATCCATACGCACGGAAATCACACTGATTGTGCCGGGATGTAATAGTGCAGGGCGGCTGCGCTTAAGGCCATGGCGCAGCATGTAATCCATGTCGCCATGAAAATTGTTGTTCAACCAATCGTGCAGATGACCTTCTGCGTCCGACAAATCCGTATCGGTAATGCCCACTTGCTGAAAGCCCAGCTCCTGTCCCCATTGTTTGATTTGCAAGGCTAAGTCTTGCAGTGTTTGATTGTTGCGGGTGTCCATAGCGGGTGACAGGAATATAATGTTAGCTCAAGTAAATAAGCGATAACCATACCATGCAAAACCTACCGATAAAACTCTACAGAGCCGCGCAAGCCAGGGAGCTGGATCGCCTTGCTATTGAAGAATACGGCATTCCGGGCATTAAGTTGATGAGCCGGGCGGGGAAGGCGTTATTTCAATCTCTGCAACAACACTGGCCGCAGGCGCGTTCAATAGCGGTTTTTTGCGGTGCCGGTAATAATGCTGGTGATGGTTATATCGTCGCGCGATTGGCTTTAATTGCCGGTTACAGCGTTTGTGTTTATGCAGTGTCAGACCCTGAGCAACTTAAAGGTGATGCTCGTACTGCTTGGCAACAATATCTTGAGGTTGACGGTAGGGTGCTGTCTTTTAAAGCAGAGTTGGTAATTAATACTGAAGTTGTTGTCGATGCTTTGCTGGGTACAGGTTTGGATAGGGTGGTCTCCGGGCTTTATGCTGATGCTGTTGCGGCCATTAATGCCAGTGCCGCTAAAGTAGTGGCAGTCGACATTCCTTCGGGTTTACATGCCGATACCGGCCATGTGTTGGGCGATGCTGTTGTTGCCGATGTGACAGTGACTTTTATCGCCCTTAAGCAAGGCTTGTTTACCGGCTTGGCGGCAGAGGTTTGCGGCGAGATTGAATATGCTTCATTGGCTGTGCCGGAGGCTGTGTTTAGCCAAGTGCCGGCGTCCGCAACGAGAGTTCTTTATCAGTCGATGTCGCCGCGTAAGCGTTGTACGCACAAAGGTAATAACGGCCATGTGTTGATTATTGGTGGTGATAAGGGTTACTCAGGTGCGGCCAGATTGGCTGGAGAGGCGGCGTTGCGTGTGGGTGCCGGGCTGGTCAGTGTGGCGACGCGCGCCGAACATGCAGAACTGATGAATTTGAACCGGCCTGAATTAATGTGTCAAGGCGTCGAAAATACCGAGCAGTTGTTGCCATTATTAGCAAAAGCCAGTGTCATTGTGCTTGGGCCCGGCTTAGGGCAGTCTGATTGGTCAAAAGAGCTATTTCGGGCGGTTATAGATTCAGCTAAGCCCATGGTGATTGACGCTGATGGCTTGAATCTATTGGCAGCTTCGCCATCATATAGTGACAATCGAGTGCTGACACCTCATCCCGGCGAAGCGGCGCGCTTACTAAGCAGCTCGACAGCAGACATTCAACAAGACCGCTATGCCGCAGTGACCGCAATTCAAGCCAAATATGGCGGTGTCGCCATTGTTAAAGGTGCCGGTACCGTGATTGCCTCTGAACATGAGCTGGCTGTTGCTAACACCGGCAATCCGGGCATGGCTTCGGGCGGTATGGGCGACGTGTTGGCTGGTGTGATTGGCGGATTGGTGGCGCAAGGCTTGCCGTTACAACAGGCAGCGCAACAAGGGGTTTATATTCACGGTCTAGCGGCTGATAAAGCGGCGTTGCAAGACGGTGAGCGTGGTCTGCTGGCCGGCGATTTAATGTCTTATCTTAGAATTTTGGTTAATTGATGAAACGATATTTAGAAGATACCGCGGCTACCGAACATTTTGGGCAGGAGTTGTGGGCAAAGCTGCCGTCAAAGTGTTTAGTGTTTTTACACGGCGAGCTGGGAGCAGGCAAAACCACCTTGGTGCGCGGTTTTTTAAGAGCAGCGGGCCACACCGGTGCGGTTAAAAGTCCGACTTATAATTTGGTGGAAGAGTACCAAGTGCATGACCGCAAAATCTTTCATTTTGATTTGTATCGCGTGGCAGATCCGGAAGAACTTGAATGGATCGGTATCCGCGATTATTTGGCGCAAGACTGCGTTTGTTTTATTGAATGGTCAGAAATGGGCCAAGGATTTTTGCCAAAGCCCGATATGGAAATTACGTTGCTCGTGCAAGGTGAAGGGCGTGAGTTGCTAATGGGCAGCCATTAGTTTTGTAGGTTGGGTAGAGCAACGCGAAACCCAACAAGAATGACTCGGCATAAGTGCTTCCCGTCGTTATTGCCTAAATCACCCTGTCAGGTAACGGTTCACCGGCAAAGAACGCGGCAAGATTAGCCAATACTTTTTCACCCATGGCAATACGCGTACCCAATGTTCCGCTGCCCAGGTGCGGCAGCAGGGTGACATTTTCTAATGATAAAAAGCCTTGGGCAATGTTCGGCTCACCTTCGTAAACATCAAGACCGGCACCGGTAATAGTGTTGTTTTTAAGTGCCTCAATCAATGCTTCACTGTCTACCACATCACCGCGAGCGGTATTGATTAGGTGGGCGCTCGGTTTCATCAGCTTGAGTCGTTCGGCATTAATTAGATGTTTGGTGGCTGCGCCTCCAGGGCAATGCAGCGAGACAAAGTCAGCCGCTTGCAGTAGTTCTTCAACCGATTGGCAGCGGGCGGCGTTAAGGTCTTCAACCACGTACTCATTGGCCGGGCTGGGGTTGAAGTAAACAATTTTCATCCCGAAGCCGTGGTGGGCTTTTTTGGCCATGGCTTGGGCGATGCGGCCAAAGCCGATCAACCCTAGCGTGGCGCCGGTAACATCAGTGCTCAGCATGTGTGTCGGGCACCAGCCGGTCCATTTTTGCGCGCGTACCAAGCGATCACCTTCGGCACCGCGTCGTGCTGACATCAATAATAAAGTCATCGCTACATCGGCCGTGCTGTGGGTTAATACGCCGGGGGTGTTAGTGATAATTAAGCCTTGCTGTTTGGCGGCGTCAACATCAATGTGGTTGTAACCGACGCCGAAATTGCCGAGAATTTTGCAGCGTTTGCCGGCAACATTAAGAACATCGGCGCTGAGAGAATCGCAGACCGTTGGACAAACAGCGTCGTAATTCTGCAATGCCCGTTTTAATTCATCAGCCGTTAGCGGCCGGTCGTCTTCATTAAGCGTGACGTCATAAAGAGTTTTGAGTTTGGCTTCAACCGCGGCAGGCCAGCGACGGGTGACAAAGACTTTAGGTTTGCTCATGGGGGAGTTTCTCCATGTGTAGATTTATGATGGGTTTCGTTATCACTCTACCCATCCTACGATAAATAAAAAAGGCCCAGGGCAAAAAAGCTAAGCCTTTTCGCCCTGGGCCTTGTCTTGCAAGTTAGTGCTTACTATTTTGCAGTAGCGCGATAGTATTCAATCGCTGCCGCAACGCCGCTGCCTGGCTTGATGTCAATGCCGCTATCCAGCAACGCCATTTCTACACCGGCAATAGCGCCCAGCAAAGAAACATCATTCATATCGCCGACATGGCCGATGCGGAATACTTTACCGGCAACTTCAGACAAACCAGCACCTAGTGAGATGTTGTATTTGCTGAAAGCAATGCTGATAACTGTCTTGGCATCTTTGCCTTCCGGCACAACAATAGCAGTCACTGTGTTTGATTCGAAACCAGGTTGCGCGCACTGAGTTAAACCCCAAGCGGCAACGGCTTTACGAACGCCTTCAGCTAGACGATAGTGACGAGCGTAAACATTTTCCAAACCTTCTTCTAATAACAAATCCAATGATTTGCGTAGACCGTATAACAACGGCAGGTTAGGGGTGTAAGGCGTGTAGCCGTCTTTGTTGGCATTGGCTTGGTCTTTCAAATCCAAAAAGCAGCGCGGATACGTATTGGTTTCCGCAGCTTGCAATGCTTTTTGACTAAACGCCAAAAACGCGCCGCCGGCCGGCAACATGAAACCTTTTTGTGAACCGCTGATAGCGCCGTCAACGCCCCATTCGTCCATGCGAAAATCAAGGCTGGCAATAGAACTAACACCGTCAACAAACAGCAGAGCAGGGTGGTTAGCAGCATTTAAGGCTTTACGGACGCCGCCGATGTCGCTGGTGACGCCGGTAGCAGTTTCGTTATGTGTTGCCAAAACCGCTTTAATTTCGTGGTTGGTGTCTTCTTTTAAACGCGCTTCGATTTTGTCTAAAGGAATGCCTTTACCCCAAGTTTCTTGATGAATTTCGACATCGAAACCCAGGCGTTTAGCCATTTCAGCCCACAAGTGGCTGAATTGACCAAAGCGATAAATTAACACTTTATCGCCGGGATTTAAGGTGTTGGTCAGCGCAACTTCCCAGCCTGCAGTACCTGTTGCAGGAAAGATAAACGCTTGCCCTGTTTCAGTTTTGAAGACTTTTTTCAAATCCTGTAAAAGAGGCGTCAGCAGCTTAGGAAAAATCGGTGAACGATGATCTTCCATAGGAATATGCATGGCGCTGAGCACTTCGTGCGGCACATTAGTTGGGCCAGGTATGAATAGGTGGTTACGACCAGCCATGGGGTTGCCTCTTTGTTTAGGAATTGAATGAAAGTGGGTGTTTTTTAAGATGGGCGGCTTGGATGCCAAACCCCAAAAAAGGCGGCAATAATGACATAGCCACCCGAAATCGGCAAGGTTTGCGGCGCGCCAAGACTGAGCAGACGTGTTATAAATTGACTTTGAATTCTCTAAAAGTAAAATGCCCGGTTGATTTATGTCTGGTTTAGGCTGGAGATAACCGTTTTAGTGCTGACATCAGCGCTCACTACAATCTTTAGGAAGGTATCAATGAGTCATACTCTCTACACAGCGTCTGTTCAGCGCGTGCAACGTTGCGAATTGGCTGTTCCCGGATCTAGCCCTGAAATGTTTGAAAAAGCATTAAAAAGCGGCGTGGATTTCATTTTTCTGGACTTGGAAGATGCGGTTGCTCCAGATGACAAATTAACCGCCAGAAAAAACGTTATTCAAGCGATCAATGATCTGGACTGGAAAGGACATGGCATTACCATTTCTGTGCGTATTAATGGTTTGGATACCCAATACATGGTGCGCGACGTGGTTGATTTGGTCGAGCAGTGTGGTGAAAAATTAGAAACCGTTTTGATTCCTAAAGTCGGTGTTTATGGCGATGTATATATGGTTGAAGCGATGCTCAATCAATTGGAAATGCAGCAAGGCCTGAAACATAAAATCGGCATTGAAGCGCTGATCGAAACTGCTTTGGGTATGGCCAATGTTGAAGACATCGCCCGTAACGGTGCGTCCGGTCGTCTTGAAGCACTGCATTTTGGTGTTGCTGACTATGCCGCCAGCAACCGTGCCAGAACCACCAACATCGGTGGCTTAAATCCTGATTATCCCGGTGATCAATGGCACGCTGCCATCAGCCGTATGACCGTTGCTTGCCGTGCTTACGGCTTGCGTCCTATCGATGGTCCATTTGGCGACTTTAAAGATCCAGACGGCTTTAGATTGGCGGCAAGAAGAGCAGCTGCGTTGGGCTGTGAAGGCAAATGGGCGATTCATCCTTCTCAAGTTGAACTGGCTAACGAAGTGTTTACGCCACCAGCGGCCGAAGTTGATAAAGCCAAACGTATTCTGGTGGCGCTTAAAGAAGCTGCCGCGCAAGGTAAAGGCGCCGCTGCACTGGATGGTCGCCTGATTGATGCGGCTTCCGAAAGAATGGCCAATAACGTGGTGAGAGCAGCAGAAGCGATTGCTGCAAAAACGAAATAACAACTTTAAGAGAGATCTGCTGTGGATATTCATGAGTATCAAGCCAAAGAACTTTTAGCTGGCTACGGCGTCAAAATCGCCGAAGGCGGTCTGGCCTATAGCCCGGAAGAAGCGGTACAACGTGCCAGAGAAATCGGCGGCAATGTTTGGGCAGTAAAAGCCCAAATTCATTCAGGTGCGCGCGGTAAAGCGGGCGGTATCAAGATTTGCAAAACCCATGATGAAGTTGAAGCGGCTGCCGAAGCGTTGCTGGGAAAAAAACTGGTAACACATCAAACCGGTCCGGCCGGCAAAGTCTGCGGTAGGCTTTACATTGAAGCAGGCACTAATATCGTTAAAGAACTGTATTTTAGTTTTTTGGTGGATCGTAGTTCAGAGCGCATTGTGATGGTCGGTTCTGCGCAAGGTGGAATGGAAATTGAAGAACTGGCTGCAAATAACCCCGACGCCCTTACCAAAATTTATATCTCACCCGCAGTAGGTTTGCAGGATTATCAAGCCCGTGAAATGGCCTTTGCCTTAGGTTTAGAGCCTGCATTGTTAAGCCACGCGGTCAAAACCATTAAAGGTTGCTATCGTGCGCTGCGTGATCTTGATGCCTCCATGCTGGAAATTAACCCGCTGGTGATTAATGGCAACAATGAATTAATCGCGTTGGATGCCAAAATGGGCTTCGACGATAACGCTTTATTCCGCCAACATAAAGTTGCCGAATTGCGTGATAAAACCCAGGAAGATCCACGCGAAACCGCAGCTGGTGATCGCGGCTTAAGTTATGTCGGTTTGGATGGTGACATCGGCTGTATGATCAACGGCGCGGGCTTGGCGATGGCGACCATGGACATGATTAAGCTGGCTGGCGGCGAACCTGCTAACTTTTTGGATGTCGGCGGCGGCGCTTCGGCTGAACGTACTGAAAAAGCTTTCCGATTAGTGCTTGCAGACAAAGGCGTTAAAGCCATGCTGGTCAATATTTTTGCCGGCATTAACCGCTGTGATTGGATTGCCGAAGGTGTGGTTGAAGCAGTCAAGAAAATCGACATGAAAATCCCGTTAATCGTTAGATTATCAGGTACCAACGTTGAAGAAGGCCGACGCATTATTGCTGAAAGCGGCTTGCCCATCATTACGGCAGATACATTGGCAGAAGCTGCTGAAAAAGCGGTCAAAGCACGTAATGAAGTTGTTGCAAACGAACGCTAAGGGGATAACGAATGGCTATTTTAATTAACGAAACGACGCGCATTATTGTTCAAGGCTTTACCGGCAAAATCGGGACTTTTCATGCGCAAGACATGATCAACTATGGTTCCAATGTCGTCGGCGGCATCACGCCGGGCAAAGGCGGCCAAACACATTTGGATAGACCGGTTTTTAATACCGTCAAAGAAGCTGTCCATCAAGTTGGTGCTGAAGCCAGCATCATCTTTGTGCCGCCGGCATTTGCCGCAGATTCCATCATGGAAGCCGCGGACGCGGGCATTAAATACTGCGTCGCCATCACCGACGGCATCCCGACCCAAGACATGATGAAAGTGAAAAACTTTCTGCGCCGCTTCCCAAAAGAAGAAAGAATGGTGTTAACCGGCCCTAATTGCGCCGGCACTATCAGTCCGGGGCGCGCGATGTTAGGTATTATGCCTGGGCACATTTACAAGCAAGGCAATGTCGGTATCGTTGGCCGGTCTGGTACGTTGGGCTACGAAGCCGCCGATCAAATGAAAGTGCTGGGTATTGGCGTGTCTACTTCTGTGGGCATTGGTGGCGATCCGATTAACGGCAGTTCACATCGCGACATTCTGGAAATATTCGAGCAAGATCCAGAAACTAAAGTTGTGATCATGATTGGCGAGATCGGTGGACCACAAGAAGTGGAAGCTGGGTTGTATGCGAAAGAGCACATGACCAAACCGTTGATTGCTTATATTGCCGGATTAACCGCACCAGAAGGTCGTCGCATGGGTCATGCCGGAGCGATTATCTCTTCAGCGGGGGAAAGCGCCGCAGAAAAAGTGGCCATCTTAAAAGAACTGGGCGTCACTATTTGTCCTACGCCGGCCGCGATGGGCGAAACAGTTGCGGCAGTGTTGGCAAAGCTCTAAGAAAGCCCTGATTGCTGTTAAAACTCGTTTTAAGGCGAGTTTTAACAGCAACTCAGCTGCTCTTCTTTGCAATTAATAAACATCAACGTTTACTGATTCAATAATGAAACAAGAAAAACAAGTTGATGCGCTGTCTTGGATAAAGTCCGATAAGACTTTAATAAAGATTCTTAAAATAATTGGCATTGCCCTTGTTATTATTTTGGGTATGCTGGTTGCTAGCGGCATACTTTTTAATGCTGCAGTTGTACAAATTACCGCTCCATAATTAACTCGATTTATCGGGCGAATAACTCTTAAAAGATAAACTCCAATCTTTAATCTACTGTCTTTTTGATAAAACATGACTGCTACCGCCTTACCTATCCAAGATTACGCATTACTCACTGATGAAGAATGCGACGCTCGCATTGTTGCTGCCAAAGCTAAGCTGGGCAAACGTTGCGTGATACTGGGTCACCATTATCAACGTGATGAAGTGTTTAAACATGCGGATTTTTCCGGCGATTCTTTAAAGTTATCCCGCAATGCCGCTGAATCCGATGCTGAATACATCGTGTTTTGCGGCGTGCATTTTATGGCGGAAGTGGCAGATATTTTGTCTCGTCCTGACCAGATCGCCATTTTGCCTGACATGGCTGCCGGTTGCTCCATGGCTGATATGGCCAACCTGATCAAAGTGCAAAAATGCTGGAATGAATTGGCGCAGGTGCTTGATGTGGAAAATGAAGTTACTCCGGTAACTTACATTAATTCCGCAGCTGACCTTAAAGCGTTTTGCGGCAAACATGAAGGCATCGTGTGTACTTCATCTAATGCGCAAAAAATCCTGGAATGGAGCTTCGCTAAGCGGGAAAAGATTTTGTTTTTCCCCGATCAGCATTTGGGCCGCAATACCGGCTATCGCATGGGTATTCCACTGGATGAGATGGTCGTTTGGGATTTCACCAAACCAATGGGTGGCTTAACTGAAGAGGAAATTCGTAAGGCAAAAATCATTCTGTGGAGCGGCTATTGTTCGGTGCATCAAGTCTTTCAACCTGAGCAAATCGATAACTTTAAGCAACGTTTTCCGGAAACCAAGGTAATTTCACATCCGGAAGCCTGTTTTGAAGTGGTCCAAAAGGCCGATTATGTCGGATCAACCGAGTACATCTTAAAGAGTGTGCGCGAGGCGGAACCTAATACCCGCTGGCTGGTGGCAACTGAATTAAACTTGGTTAATCGCTTGCATGAAGAATGCAAATCTCAAGGTAAAAACGTACATTTTATGTCGCCAACCTTGTGCATGTGCTCAACCATGTTCAGAACTGATCCCCAACATTTAGCTTGGGTGCTAGAAAACCTGGTGGCAGGACATGTAGTCAATCAGATTTCAGTGCCTGCGGAAGATGCTAAGTACGCTATTCACGCATTGGATAATATGCTGGCGATAAACTAAGCGGAATAGTTAACGCTGACTGTGTTGATATAACGCGGATAAAACTTAGGCGGTTTGCCGATGGCAAACCGCCTTTTTTATTTACTGCATTGCAGCAACAATGGCATTGCCCATTTCCACCGTACCGACTTTGGACTGCGGGTTAATATCCGGCGTAACATTAATACCTTCATTAACCACTTTTTCCACGGCATTTTGTACTTTGTCTGCCGCTTCATGTTCACCCAAATGATGTAACAGCATCACCCCGGCCATAATCACCGCAGTCGGGTTAGCGAGATTTTTTCCGGCAATATCAGGTGCACTGCCATGTACGGCTTCAAAAAGTGCCGCATCTTTGCCGATATTAGCGCCTGGAATCAATCCTAAGCCACCGACTAAACCGGCAGTCAAATCCGACAAAATATCGCCAAACATGTTGGTACATACCACGACATCAAACTGATGCGGGTTCATTACCATGTGCATACAAGCGGCATCAATAATCTTTTCATCGTATTGAATGTCCGGATATTTAGGCGCAATTTCTCTGGCCACATCTAAAAATAAGCCTTGGCTGTATTTTAAAATATTGGCTTTGTGACAGACGGTGACTTTTTTACGCTGATTATCACGCGCGTATTGAAATGCATATTCGATGATTCTTTCAGAGCCAGTTCTGGTGACGACGGCCAAACTTTCGGCAATGTCTTTTTTCGGTGTCAGATAATGCTCTAAACCGGCATAAAGTCCTTCGGTGTTTTCCCGAACGATAACAATATCGACATCTTCATAACGGGTTTTAACGCCAGGCCAGCTCTTGGCCGGGCGGACGTTGGCGTATAAATCATACTTTTGACGCAATGCCACGTTGATACTTCTAAAGCCGTTACCGCCCACACCAGTAGTTAATGGGCCTTTAAACGCCAAGCGCGTTTTATCAATCGATGCCATCGTTTCATCAGGCAGCGGCGTGCCAAATTTTTCAAAAGCAGCCATACCCGCATAAGCTTCTTCCCAGTGAATTTTCACACCTGATGCGTCGATTACTTTAACTGCCTCATCCATAATCGAAGGACCAATTCCATCACCTTTTATTAACGTCACGTTATGCATTGAAATCTCCAGCTTTAAAAAATAATTAAAAGATTCATGGGTTATGGATTTTGTCCCAAGTCAGGAATTATAAGGCTTTACGCTTGTGCTTATCTACCGGCAACCGTTAACACATCGTTTCTAAATAAAGAATGTGTCGATGACGGCGCTTTTAAGTGTTATGAGTTAAGGGTGTGCTGTAAATTGTTGAGCGTTTGTTATTATGCAAACTTGCCAGTTTCCAATATCTTTAGGAGCTCGTCATGAATCACCGCGTCCCGCCCTCAAACGCCAGCCGTATTAGTTTTAGCAACGGTAAATTGATTGTTCCAGATTATCCGATCATTCCTTACGTAGAAGGCGACGGCACCGGCCCCGATATATGGCGGGCCACTGTCAGAGTATTAGATACGGCGGTTGCTAAGGCCTATGGCGGCGCCCGCAAAATCCACTGGCTGGAAGTATTCGCCGGCGAAAAAGCTCATCGATTATTTAATACCTGGTTGCCCGACGAAACGGTTAACGCCTGTCGCGAATATTTGGTATCCATCAAAGGCCCATTAACCACGCCGGTGGGCGGCGGCATTCGTTCCCTTAATGTCGCACTGCGGCAAATGTTGGATTTATATGTATGCTTGCGACCGGTGCGTTGGTTTAAGGGCGTGCCGTCGCCAGTCAAAAGGCCGGATGCCGTCGATATGGTGATATTTCGCGAAAATACCGAAGACATCTACGCGGGTATTGAATTCGAGCAAGGCAGCCCAGACAATTTGCGCTTCCTGCAATTGTTGCAACTTAACTTCCCCGCTCAATACGCGAAAATCCGCTTTCCGGAAAGTTCCGGCATTGGCATTAAGCCGGTATCGCAACAAGGCACGGAGCGATTGATAAGTGCTGCAATTGAGTACGCCATTGCCAACCAGCGCAAAAGCCTGACGATTGTCCATAAAGGCAATATCATGAAATACACTGAAGGCGCTTTTCGGAATTGGGCTTACGCATTGGCGGAAGGTGATTATCCTGAGCAAACATACACTTGGTCACAATGGGAAAGAACCCGTAGCAGCTTGGGCCAGGCAGCGGCAGATCAAGAGCAGGCAGCCGCATTGGCACAAGGCCGTATTTTAATTAAAGATGCAATTGCCGATATTGCCCTGCAACAAGTGCTGACTCGCCCGGAAGATTTCGATGTGATCGCCACGCTCAATCTTAACGGTGACTATTTATCCGACGCGCTGGCTGCACAAGTCGGCGGTATCGGTATCGCGCCAGGTGGCAATATTAATTATCAAACCGGCACTGCAGTATTTGAGGCTACCCACGGCACCGCGCCTAAATATGCAGGGTTAGACAAGGTAAATCCGGGTTCGTTAATTCTGTCGGGTGAAATGATGTTGCGCTACTTAGGCTGGATTGAAGCCGCCGATGCCATTATCAACGCCATGGACGCAGCAATTGCCGGTAAACACGTCACTTATGACTTCGCGCGGTTAATGGAAGGTTCTACCGAAGTAAAATGTAGTGAATTTGCCGATGTGTTGATACAACATTTATAAGATTAAGCGGAAGGTTAATGTTGCAAAAATGCGATTCACTCTATACAATGCACGGCTCTTGAGGACAAGAGTTTACTGCTAAAGGGACTGAAAGTTAAAGGTGGGCTGGCTGAGTGGTCGAAAGCGGCGGTCTTGAAAACCGTTGAACCGTAAGGTTCCTGGGGTTCGAATCCCTAGCCCATCGCCATAAAATAAAAGGGGCATGATTTTTATCATGCCCCTTTTTTTGTGCCTCGAGTTTTTCGACTTATTCGAAAATCGCCGAGTCAACATGCTTGCTGGAATCCAGGCCTTTGAGTTGGGATTTGTTTTTAACCCCGGCAAAGCGGGTGCCTTGTAAGTCGCTATTGCTAAAATCTGTGCCTTCAAGATTGCAGCCCGATAGGTCCGCGCCCGATAAATCTGCTCCAGTTAAATTGGCACCCGTCATATCAGAATGGGCGAATACGGTGTTTTTTAAGGTGCTGTTGGAGAGATTGGCGAGCCTTAACAACGCGCGATTAAGATTGGCATTGGTCAGATTAACACCCGATAGATTGGCGTGATTCAAACTGACGCGCATCAAGCCCATCGGCTGGTTTTTCATATCTACACCCCAATTGGCATTGCTGATGTTGGCATTGGTCAGATTAGCGCGGTCCAGATTGGCGATAAAGCGACTGCCGCTTAAATTGGCATTGCTTAAGTTGGCGCTACCCATGTGTACGCCAAAAATGCTGCTGTTGCTAAGGTTTGCACCTGATAAATTGATATTGGACATCACCGTTAAGTCCAAATTCAATCCCGATAAATTGCTATTGCTGAAATTGGCATTGCGCAAGTCGGCGCCCCATAAATCCGCATGACGAAAATCCAGTCCTGATAAATCCAGATTTCTTAAATCCTTACGACGCAGGTCCGCCGGGTGTTCTTTGTCGGCCTGAGCCAGCAAAGTTTCTATCGCTGGGCGATCAAGGTCGGCTGCGATAACCGTGGTACTAAACAAAGTTGCCATTAGTAAGGGTAGTAAGCACTGGAGTCTGGGTTGGATGTTCATTTGTTTACCTCTTGAGTTGGTATTTTGGGCAAGTAATGCAATGTATCGCAATTTACGGTTGATGCTGAAATTTTGTCAAAAAAACGATTATTGACTGGTAAGATTGACGATCTTTTTATCGACGCTGCTGTTAGCTTTTACGTTGCGGTTTAGCGTAGTAACTTTATCTATTGATGTGACAGATACAAAACAATTTTTTGGTGACAATGGCGCGTTGGCGCAGGTTATTTCCGGCTACCAGCCGCGAGCCGCACAGCTGGAAATGGCGGAGGCGATCGCCAAGGCGATTGACGATAATGAAAATTTAATTGCCGAAGCGGGTACCGGTACCGGCAAAACCTTTGCTTATTTGGTGCCCGCCATTCAGTCCGGCAAAAAAGTCATTATCTCGACCGGCACCAAAAACCTGCAAGATCAGTTATTCAATAAAGATTTACCGGTAATCCGCAAGGCCATGAAAACGCCGTTTTTGGCCGCCTTGTTAAAAGGTCGTGCTAACTATTTGTGTACTTATCGGCTAACCAATTCGATGACATCGTCGCTGGGTTTTAGCAAGGAAGACGCGGCCTCACTGGCCAAAATCAGTTCCTGGGCAAAACGCACCAAAACCGGTGACGTGTCAGAGATGCCTGATGTCGCTGAGGCCGATCCCATCTGGTATCAAGCCACCTCCAGTATCGACAATTGCCTGGGCCAGGATTGCCCGGACTTTGCCGAATGTTTTCTGGTTAAGGCCAGAAAAAAAGCCCAAGAGTCCGAAATTTTGGTGGTTAATCATCATCTGCTATGCGCAGATTGGTCGATACGCGATAACGGTTTCGGCGAGTTATTGCCCAATGCCGAGGTGGTGATTATCGATGAAGCACATCAATTGGCCGATACCGCATCCAATTTTTTAGGCATCACTGTCAGCGCCAAGCAATTGAATGATTTGGCCAAAGATTCATTGATGGAATACTTCAAGGATGCGACGGATATTCCAGCCTTGCGCACCGCTTGCGAAGATCTGGAGCATGAAGTCAAAGATCTGCGTCTAGCTTTTGGTATAGAACTTAGACGCGGCGACTGGCAGGACATTGATAATAATCCCAAGTTGGCTGCAGGTATGATCGCAGTCAAAGACCAGTTGCAGCGTGTAAGCGATCAACTGGAACTGGCCTCGGTTAAAACCAAGGGCCTGGAAACCTGCTTTAAACGTGCTGACGAGCTGGTGCAGCAGTTAAAAGTAATCCTCGAAGACAACAGCGGCAAATGGATTCGCTGGTACGAAACTTATAAAAACACTTTTAGCTTAAGCCGAACGCCGTTGGACATCGCCGGTGAATTTCGCGCGTTTATGGCACAGCATAAAGCCACCTGGATTTTTACCTCAGCGACTTTAAGCGTCGGTAATCGTTTCGATCATTTTGCCAATAATTTAGGTCTGGGCAATGCCGCCACCGCCAGCTGGGGCAGTCCGTTCGATTTTGCTAATCAGTCCTTGTTCTATCACCCGAAAGGCCTGCCGCAACCTAACGATCCTGATTTTATTCCACGTATCGTTGAATTCGCCTTACCGGTCTTGCAAGCCAGCAAGGGCAGAGCATTCTTTTTGTTTACCAGCCATCGCGCATTGCAGGAAGCGGCGGCATTATTGCGCGATAAAATCGACTACCCCTTGCTGATTCAAGGCAGTCGGCCCAAAGGCGTGTTACTGGATCAGTTTAAGGACGCCGGCAATGCCGTGTTGCTGGGTACCTCCAGTTTTTGGGAAGGTGTCGATGTTAGAGGCGAAGCCTTATCTTGCGTGATTATCGACAAACTCCCGTTCGCATCGCCTGGCGATCCGGTACTCAAAGCGCGCATGGAAGCCATGACCAAACAGGGACGTAATCCTTTCTTTACCTACCAATTGCCGACCGCGGTGATTGCTCTGCGGCAAGGCATAGGACGCTTGATTCGCGATGTTACCGATCGCGGCGTGCTGATGGTCTGCGATCCGCGTTTATTAAAACGCTCTTACGGACAGATATTTTTGGACAGCGTCCCGGCGATGAAGCGCACCCGGAACATTGAAGACGTGCAGGCGTTTTTTCAGGAACAAAAGTAGGAGCGGGCTATGCCCGCGATTATTCATCATCTCAACCTATTCGCGGGCAAAGCCCGCTCCTACAAAATTGAATTTTAAGAGATTGCTCAAATAATGAAATTATTAGCCGTGGAAACATCCACCGAAGCTTGTTCGGCCGCTTTATTTATTGATGGCGCGTTAGTAGAACGATTTGAACTTGCTCCCCAAAAGCACACCAAACTGATCTTACCGATGATCGATTCGCTACTAGCCGATGCCGGATTAACGCCGCAACAGCTGGATACACTAGCATTCAGTCGTGGCCCCGGCTCGTTTACCGGCGTGCGTATCGCCACCAGCGTTATTCAGGGCATCGCCTTCGGTGCAGAGTTGCCCGTGGTGCCTGTCTCCACCTTGGCCGCCATCGCCCAGGATTTTTTTGATCAACATACCGATAACGTCGCTTATGTCGCGATGGATGCGCGCATGGGGGAAATTTTTTGGGGCGTCTATCAGCGCAATGCCGATGGCTATGCCGAATTGATCGGCGAAGAAGCCGTTACCCCCGCTGAAAATATTGTTTTTCCGGAATTGTCCGGTGTTGGCGTCGGCTCGGGTTGGGGCGTTTATCATCAACAACTCCTTGCCCGGTTGGATGGTCTAGTCACTGACTACCACAGCGATGCTTTACCCAGAGCTGCCAGCATCGCGAAGCTGGGTGCGTGGGGTTTTAGCCAAGGCCAAGCGGTCGATGTCGACCAGGCTATACCGGTGTATTTGCGGGATAAAGTTGCAAAGAAAGAGTCTGAGCGGGGTGTTGTTAGGGGAGGCTAAGTGGTTAACCATTCAAAGGACGGCGCTATCCTTCCACGTCCTGAAGGAGGGAGATTTCTACGGCGCTCAAACAGCGTTAATTGTGTGTTATTGCTTCACGAAACGGCCTGACAGTACCGACTCTCCAAAGGCTAACGCGGTATCCCCGCTCGATTACATCGCCGTGATTTTCTTATCCGTAATCGACGAATAGGAACTTTGCTTGTGTTATCCGATTGCCTTTCGATACATGATTACAGTACGGGCAAGTTCTGCTTTTTGGACTTTCAGGTTGAGCCAAAACTATTGGCCCAACCATCATTTTTTATTGCCGTTAAATTAAATAAAATTAATACGCTTAGAGTAGCCTAACAGACCAAACAACGCAGTACCGAAAAGCCAAATGCTGGCAGGCAGTGGTACTGGCGTAATGTTATCAAACGGAAGTGCGCTAACACCTAGCACA
>Ga0208883_100043_pt1 | contig 161006 bp, 155 predicted proteins | sample LakWasMet43_HOW7_2_FD_183881 | JGI IMG/M metagenome (GOLD analysis project Ga0208883, IMG submission 183881) | Freshwater sediment methanotrophic microbial communities from Lake Washington under simulated oxygen tension - Sediment Metagenome... | ecosystem: Environmental > Aquatic > Freshwater...
TCCAGCCCCAGGCCGAGAGCATCCAGTCCAGGTAGCTGATGTCACCGCCGCTGCCCAGGCAGCGCGGTATCACCTCGCCATCGATGGTGTTCTTGCAGAACACCTGCCAGTCCCATGTGGCCATGCCCACTCCTGTAAAAAAGCGGGGGCCGCACAAGGGCGGCCCCATTAGCAGTCCGTGCCGGGGCCAGGCTTATTTCTTGGCGTAGTCTTCCATCGGCTTGTCGTTGGGGTTGGCCCAGGCCGCCTTGGTGTTGTCATTGGGCGGCATGCCCACCTTGGTATTGGCTGGCGGGATCGGCTGCTCGAACCACTTGTGCCAGGTCTTGGCGATCTCACCCGACTTCATCATCGCCTTGATGCTGTCGTCCACCGCCTTCTTGAAGGCCGGATCGTCCTTGCGCATCATGATGGCGATCGGCTCCACCGACAGCACCTCCCCCACCAGCTTGTAGTCGGCCGGGTTCTTGCTCTTGGCGATATTGCCGGCCAGGATGGCGCCGTCCATCACGAAGGCATCGGCGCGGCCCGATTCCAGCAGCAGGAAGCTGTCGGCATGGTCCTTGCCGAACACCTCCTTGAAGTCCACGCCGGTAGCGCGCTCATGCTTGCGCAGGGTCTGCACCGAGGTCGTGCCGGTGGTGGTGGCGACGTTCTTGCCATTGAGCTGGCCGATCGAGGCAATGCCCGAGTTGGCCTTCACCGCGATGCGCACTTCCTCGACGAAGGTGGTGACGGCAAAGGCCACATCCTTCTGGCGCGTCAGGTTGTTGGTGGTGGAGCCGCACTCGATGTCCACGGTGCCGTTCTGCACCAGCGGGATGCGGTTCTGCGAGGTCACCGGCTGGTACTTGATCTCCAGCTTGGCCAGGCCCAGCTGCTTCTGCACATCGGCCAGCACATGCTGGCAGATCTCGACGTGGTAGCCCACGTACTTGCCGTCGCCCAGGGTGTAAGAGAGCGCGCCCGAGGATTCGCGCACCCCCATGGTGACGCTGCCGCTGTCCTTGATCTTCTTCAGCGTGTCTTCGGCATGCGCCGCGCCGGTGGCGGCTGCGAGGGCCAAGGCCAGCGCAAAAGTCTTGTTCATAAAAGCTCCTCGTTCAGGGTTCTCGGGGATGGGGCCGGGCAGACCATGGTTGGGCCGCCGGCACAGGGGGGAGTTTTACGCCATTGCGGCCCGCTGCGGCAGTCGGCCGCCCCCGGGCAAACCCGATCCATCAGGGCTTGCTGGTCAGAAAATCCCAGAGCGCCAGCGCCGCAGGCTTGGCACGGCGCGCGGTGTCGGGGCGCTCGCGGTAGATGCGCAGCTCCATATTGAGCTCGAACTCGCCCTCCGCCGAGGCCAGCACCAGGCGCTTGGACTTGAGCTCCTTCTTGACCGAGCTGGCCGGCAGGAAGGCCAGGCCATGCCCCTCCAGCGCCATCGCCTTCAGGCCCTCGGCCATGTCAGTCTCGTAGATGGAGTCCAGGTTCAGCGGCGCGGGCGAGGCCTTCACGATCAGCTCCACCAGGCGGCCCAGATAGGCACCCGAGGCATAGCTGAGGAAGGGGATCTTCTGGCCCGGGTGGCCGGGCAGGCGAAACAGCGGCCGGCCCTGGGCATCGGCCTTGGCATAGGCGGCCAGGGTCTCATGGCCCAGCGAGACCATCTGGTAGCGCTCGGGGTCCAGCTGCAGCGGCTGGCTGGGGTGGTGGTAGACCAGCAGCAGGTCGCAATTGCCCTCGCTCAGCTGCAGGGTCGCGTCGTGCACATTGAGCGCATTCAGCCGGCACTTCACGGCGCCAAAGCGCTGGCGCAGGTCCATCAGCCAATGCGGGAAGAAGCTGAAGGCGAGCGAGTGCGGCACGGCAAACTCGATCATGTCCTGCCCCACCGACTGGTGGCTGCGCAGCATATTGCGCGCCGACTGCAAGCCGCCCAGCACCTCCATGGCCTGGGCCAGCAGGGTCTCGCCGGCGGCGGTCAGACGGGTCGGGTAGGAGGATCGGTCCACCAGATCCACGCCGGCCCAGGCCTCGAGTGCCTGGATGCGCCGCGAGAATGCCGGTTGCGTCACATGCCTGAGTTGCGCCGAACGCGAAAAGCTGCGCGTCTCGGCCAGGCTGACGAAGTCTTCAAGCCATTTGGTTTCCACTGGAGCAGTGTAGCCGGCAGGCTTGCCCCCCTCATCTGCGGCAGGTCCCCCCCTAGATGAAGGGGGAGGAGCTGATCGAATCCACCAGGGCTTGGTTACATTGAACGCGAGCGAAGAGATTCAGTGTCGCTTGCCCTCCAACATCCAAGAAGCGGAGCTTTCCATGCGGCTCACCAAGACCCTGCTGGCCTGTGCACTGGCCCTCGCCTCGATCCCGTCATTTGCCGATGCCTTGCTGAGCTTTGAAGTGGGCGATGCGGGCGCACCGAACGGTTCCACGCCGACGGTCGACGCGCCACCCATGCTGCTCGATGGCACATCCTTTGGCGGTTTCAATTTCAACGGCAATGGCGCCTGGCTCACCAGTTCCACGCCCACCGGTTGCCCGGCAGGCGGCCTGGCCGACTTCTTTACGCACGCCCCGGACGCCACCCATGCAGGCGGCGGCTGCGGCGCACTGAACCTGACATCGGAACTGGACCTTCGGAATGTCGATGGTCTGCCGCACGGGCTGATCATCACCTCGCCGTTTGGTTTCACCTCGTTCGAGTTCTGGTGGTCGACCAAGGGGGGCAACTTCACCGTCAAGTTCCTCAACGCCGCAGGTGAGGTGGAAAGCCCGGCACGCGATCACGGCGGCAACGACAGCTGCCAGCTGACCGTGGGCAACTACTGCACCTGGCATCTGGAAACCGTGACGCTGGCCAAGGCTGCGACCCAGGTGGTGTTCAACTACGGTACCGACGACGCCTTCGCGATGATCGACGACTTGAAGTTCATCGCCCCCCGCAATGGTGGCAATGTTCCCGAGCCTGCCAGTCTGGCGCTGGCCCTAGCCGCCCTGGGCGGCCTGGGACTGAGCCGTCGCGCCAAGAAGTCCTGATCCCGGCGCGATCTCAAGCGCTCTGCAGTTCGGCCCCGCCGCTCTGCTGCACCCGCCACATCTGCGCATACCGGCCACCCTGCTCGATCAGCTGAGCATGGTGGCCGCGTTCCATGATGCGGCCCTTTTCCATCACCAGGATCTCGTGCGCATCGACGATGGTGGAGAGTCGGTGTGCGATCACCAGCACGGTCTTGTTCTGCGCCGCTGCCTCCAGCTCGGCCTGGATGGCGCGCTCATTGCCTGAGTCGAGCGCCGAGGTGGCCTCGTCGAAGATCAGGATGGGCGGGTTCTTCAAGAGCGTGCGGGCAATCGCCACGCGCTGCTTCTCGCCACCACTGAGCTTGAGCCCGCGCTCGCCCACCATGGTGGTGTAGCCCTTGGGCGTGCTGGCGATGAAGCTGTGGATATGCGCGGCCCGGGCCGCCGCCTCCACCTCCTGCTGCGTGGCGCCGGGCTGGCCGTAGGCGATGTTGTAGGCCACGGTGTCGTTGAACAGCACCGTGTCCTGCGGCACGATGCCGATGGCGCGGCGCACGCTGCCCTGGGTGAGGCCGCGCAGATCCTGGCCATCGATGCTGATGCTGCCGGCGTCCACGTCATAGAAGCGGTAGAGCAGGCGCGCCAGGGTGCTCTTGCCCGAGCCGCTGGGGCCCACCACCGCCACCTTCTTGCCGGCCGGGATCTCGAAGCTGATGTCGTGCAGGATCGGCCGCGCCGCGTCGTAGGCGAAGCTCACATGCTCGAAGCGCACCGCGGCGCCCTGCACCGCCAGCGGCTTGGCATCGGGCGCATCGGCAATCTCGCGCTCACGCTCCAACAAGGTGAACATCTTGTCCAGGTCGGTGAGGCTTTGCTTGATCTCGCGGTAGATCACGCCCAGGAAGTTGAGCGGGATGTAGAGCTGGATCATGAAGGCATTGATCATCACCAGATCGCCCAGGCTCATATGGCCGGCCACCACGCCCTCGGTGGCACGCCACAGCATCACCACCAGCGCCGCGGCGATGATGAGTTGCTGGCCGGTGTTGAGCAGCGACAGAGTGGACTGCGACTTCAGCTGCGCGCGGCGCAGCTTCTCCAGGCTTTCGTCGTAGCGCCTGGCCTCGAAGTCCTCGTTGTTGAAGTACTTCACCGTCTCGTAGTTCAGGAGCGAATCGATCGCCTTGGTGTGCGCCACCGAGTCCAGTTCGTTGAGCAGCTTGCGGAACTTGGTGCGCCATTCGGTCACCACCACGGTGAAGCTGATGTAGAACACCAGGGCCGCCAGCGTGATCCAGGCAAACCAGATGTCGAACTTGATCGACAGCAGGCTCAGCACCAGCACCACCTCGATCAGGGTGGGCACGATGCTGTAGAGCGAGTAGGAGATCAGCGAATGCACCGCACGCGTGCCGCGCTCGATGTCGCGCGTCATGCCGCCGGTCTGGCGCTCCAGGTGAAAGCGCAGGCTGAGGTCGTGCAGGTGGCGGAACACCTGCAGCGAGATGCTGCGCGCCGTGCCCTCGGTGGCCTTGGCGAAGATCAGCTCGCGCAGCTCGGTGAAGAGCGAGGTGCACAGGCGCAGCGCGCCATAGGCCACCAGCAGGCCCAGCGGCACCACCAGCATGGCCTGGGTGCTGCCCGGCTTGATGGAGAGGCTGTCGATCAGGGTCTTGAGCAGCAGCGGCACGCCCACATTGGCCAGCTTGGCGCAGACCATGAAGCCCAGCGCCAGGCCGACGCGCCAGCGGTAGCGCCACAGATAGGGCAGCAGCTTGGCGATGGTGCCCCAGTCGCTGCGCGCGCGTGCGCCGGTGGACGAAGACTGTGCGGGGGCCGGCTCGGGACTGCGTCGCATGAATGCCTGTGGAGGTGTGACTGGAGGAGAATGCCTCGAAGATTGTCACAGGTATGCCTCATGAGCGAAGTTTCAAGCCCTTCCACCGCCCCTGACTGGCCTCGCGAGCTGGTGCTGCGCGTCATGCCCATGCCGGCCGACGCCAACCACAACGGCGATGTGTTCGGCGGCTGGATCATGGCCCAGGTGGACATCGCCGGCTCGGTGCTGCCGGCGCGCCTCTCGCGCGGCCGCGTGGCCACCGTGGCGGTGAAGGAGTTCCTCTTCAAGCAGCCGGTCTCGATCGGCGACCTGCTGTCCTTCTACGCCCAGATCACCCGCGTCGGCCGCACCTCCATCACCGTCAATGTGGAAGTGATCGCCGAACGCAACCCGGCCAACCCCCATGTGGTGAAGGTCACCGAGGCGCAGCTGACCTTTGTGGCGATCGACCACGAGGGCAAGCCCAGGCCTTTCGACCACCAGCCGTGAGCGTGCTCATCATCGGTGGCGGCGCGATCGGCAGCGCCGTCGCCGCCTACCTCTCGGCCGCGCCGGCGTGGCGGGGACAGATCACGGTGCTGGAGCGCGACCCGAGCTATGCACGCGCCTCCTCGGCGCTTTCCGCCGCCTCGATACGCCAGCAGTTCAGCACGCCGCTCAACATCGCTCTCTCCCAGTACGGGCTGGAGCTGATACGTGGCCTGGGCGCGCAGGCCGGCCTGGTCGAGCAGGGCTATCTATACCTCGCCACCGCGGCGGGGGCAGACTCGCTGCGGCAGCTCAACGCCTTGCAACGCGGCATGGGTGCCGACATTGTGCTGATGGAGCCGGCGCAGCTGCAGCAGCGCTGGCCCTGGCTGGCCACGCAAGACCTGACCCTGGGCAGCTGGGGCCGCAGCGGCGAGGGCTGGTTCGACGGCTGGGGTCTGCTGCAGCACTTCAAGCAGCGCGCCCAGGCGCAGGGCGTGCAATACCTGCGCGACGAGGCCCTGGCCCTGGAGCGCGATGCCGGCGGCGCCATGCGCGGCGTGCGCACGGCCAGCGGCCTGCTGCAGGCCGATCGCTATGTGCTCGCCTGCGGCGCCTGGTCGGGCGGGCTCGCCGCCACGGCCGGCTTGACGGTGCCGGTCAGCGCCAAACGCCGCAGCGTCTATGGTTTCCGCAGCCCCGCGCAGGCGCCGCAATGCCCGCTGGTGATCGACCCCAGCGGACTCTGGTTCCGCCCCGAGGGCGAGGGCCAGTTCATCTGCGGCGGCACGCCGCTGGACGATGGCGACGACCTGCCCCTGGACCCCGAGGCCGATCTCTTCGAGGAGCGGCTCTGGCCCGCGCTGGCGCAGCGGGTGCCGGGCTTCGAGTCGCTGCGGCCCGAGCGCGCCTGGGCCGGCTATTACGAGATGAACAGCTTCGACCACAACGGCCTGGTCGGTGCGCTGGCGGAATGTCCCGATCTGCTGCTCGCCTGCGGCTTCTCGGGTCATGGGCTGCAGCATGCCCCCGGCGTGGGCCGCGGTGTGGCCGAACTGCTGGCGCATGGCCGCTACGAGAGCCTGGATCTGGCGCCGCTCTCGCCCCAGCGCATCGCCGCCGGCCGGCCCTATCTGGAACTGAATGTGATCTGAGACCACTCGCGCACGATGCGTTCGGCCAGCGCATCGGCCCAGAGCTGGTAGCCGGCGGGCCCGGGGTGGAAGCCGTCCGGCGCCATCAGTTCGGCTGCTGCGGCGCCGTGCAGATGCGGCGGCAGCGCCTGCAGGCCGCGCCGCGCATCGCCAAGCAGACTGCGCGCCAGCATGCGATTCATGCGCAGGGCATGGGCGCCCAGCAGCCAGCGCAGCGGCTGCGGCAGCAAGGGAAAGGCATGCATGGGCGGCACGGCGCTGTGCAGGCTGTAGCGCACGCCGGCGCGTTGCACCGCCAGTTCATGCAGCAGCCGCAGCTGATGCGCCCAGCGGCGCGGCGAGACCTGCGACACCACATCGTTGACGCCCAGCGCCGTCACCAGCACATCGGCGGCCTGCGCTGCGCTGGCTTCGAACGCCGCCAGGGCATCGGCGGTGGTATGGCCGGTTTTGGCGATCAGCTGCCAATGCACGCTGCCGCCAAGCCGCTGCGCCAGCGCGGCGGAGAGTCGCCCGGCCAGGGCCTCGGCCTGCGTGGCGGCACCGACGCCGGCGCCCGACGAGTCGCCCACGATCAGCAGGCGCAGCTGGAGCGCGCCGCCGCCCGCCATGCCGCTGCGCGGGCCCGCCGCCTCGGGCAGGCGCAGGGCCTTGCGGCGGACCTGCAGGCCCTGCCACAGCAGCAGCGGCGCCAGCGCGATCTTGGCAAGCAGCAGCTTCAAGCCGCGGCGCTCATTCGAACTTGGAAAAGTCCGGAGCGCGCTTCTGGAAGAAGGCCTGGAAGGCTTCAGACGCTTCGGGCGAACGCAGGCGCGCGCCAAAGATCTCGGCCTCCACCTTGATGGTCTCGAGGACCTGGGCGCTGCTGTGGCTGCGCATCAGGCGCTTGCTCTCACGCACCGCGCTGGGCGCCAGATTGTTGAAGCGTTCAGCCACGCGGCGCGCCTGGTTCACCACCTCGCCGGCCGGCAGCACGGCGTTCGCAATGCCGCATTCCACCGCATCGGCGCCGGTGAAGGGGTCGCCCAGCAGCAGCTTTTCGGCCGCCTTCGCATGGCCCATCAGGCGCGGCACGACCAGGCTGGAGGCGAACTCGGGCACCAGGCCCAGGCCCACAAAGGGCATGGCCAGGCGGGCATCATCGGCCACATAGACGAAATCGCAGTGCAGCAGCATGGTGGTGCCGATGCCGATGGCGGCACCGTTCACCGCCGCGATCACCGGTTTCTCACAGGCCACCAGCGCACGCATGAACTGGAACACCGGTGCTTCTTCATCACGCGGCGGGCTGCCCATGAAGTCTTCGATGTCGTTGCCCGAGGTGAAGATGCCGGGCTGGCCCTGGATCAGCACCGCGCGCACGCTCTTGTCGCCATACGCCGCCACCAGGGCATCGGCCATGGCCTGGTACATGGCGCGGGTCAGCGCGTTCTTCTTCTCGGGGCGGGCGATTTCAATCGTCGCCACGCCGTTCACGATGGCGGTCTTGATGCTCATGGGTCTTGTCTCCTGCCTGGGAAATCAGGCGCTCAGTTGCTGCCAGTGGTTGGCCAGGTGCATCAGGTGCGCACGCTGGTACTGGTTTCGGTCGAGTTTGCCATAGGCGAAATGGGGCTTGAACTCGCCCTTGAAAGCGGCGAAGGCATCCATCGCATCGAGCAGGCGTTGCACCGCGGACTTGAGGCTGCGCTCGGCGTCCAGCGCCGGCGCGCCCGGGATGGGCTCGTCCAGCGTATGGCTCATCTGGCCGCGCGCATCGAAGAAGGCGAATGCCGTGCTGCCCAGCGTGGCCTGGAACCAGGCCGGCTTGGGCTCGGGGAAGCCCTGCATCGAGTACTCGATGCTCTGCGCCGCGTGCTGCAGCATCTGCGCCAGATTCCAGTGGCTGCCCTGCAGCCTGGGCTCCTTGAAGCGCAGCTCCAGCACGGCCTCCTGGGCGGCACGCCAGCTTTCGAACTGCTTGGGCAGCTCGCCCTGGCAGGCGCTCAATGACAGGCTGGCGGGCGCCGCCAGCAGCGTTCCGGATCGGAGAAGCTGACGGCGGCGCATGGCACTCACCTCAGAGGCGTTCGATGATGCCGGCGGCGCCTTGGCCGGCGCCCACGCACATCGTCACCATGCCGTACTTGCCGCCGGTGCGGCGCAGGCCATGGATCACCGAGGCCGCACGGATCGCGCCGGTGGCACCCAGCGGGTGGCCGAGTGCGATCGCGCCGCCGTTGGGGTTGACCTTGCTGCGGTCCAGCACGATGCCCTTGCTGTCGAGGTCGTTCAGCACCGCCAGCGATTGCGCGGCGAAGGCTTCGTTCAGCTCCACCCAGTCCAGGTCGGCGGCGGTGATGCCGGCCAGCTTCAGGGCCGCGGGGATGGCTTCGATCGGGCCGATGCCCATGATCTCGGGCGGCACGCCGCGCACCGCGAAGGAAACGAAGCGGGCCAGCGGCGTGAGGCCGAAGCGCTTCACCGCGGCTTCCGAGGCCACGATCAGGGCGCCGGCGCCGTCAGACGTTTGCGAGCTGTTGCCGGCGGTGACGCTGCCCTTGGCGGCGAACACCGGCTTGAGCTTGCCCAGGCCTTCGATCGAGGTGTCCTTGCGCGGGCCCTCGTCCAGGCTCACCACGCGGCGGCGTTCACTGATCGAGCCGTCGGCCAGATTGGGCGAGCGCTCGATGATCTCGAAGGGCGTCATCTCGGCGGCGAAGTGGCCGGCTTCCATCGCGGCCAGGGCGCGGCGATGCGATTCCAGCGCGAAGGCATCCTGCGCCTCGCGGCTGACCTTCCATTGCTGGGCCACCTTCTCGGCCGTCAGGCCCATGCCGTAGGCGATGCCGATGTTCTCGTCACGCTCGAAGATCAGCGGCGAGAGCGAGGGCTTGTTGCCGCCCATCGGCACCATGCTCATCGATTCGACGCCACCGGCGATCATGACCTCGGCCTCGCCGACGCGGATGCGGTCGGCCGCCATCTGCAGCGCGGTGATGCCGGACGCGCAGTAACGGTTCACCGTCACGCCGCCCACGGTATTGGGCAGGCCCGAGAGCACCGCCGCCACGCGGGCGATGTTCATGCCCTGTTCGCCTTCGGGGAAGGAGCAGCCGACGATGGCGTCTTCGATGGCGGCGGGGTCAAGACCTGGCACCTGGGCCAGGGCGGCCTGGATGGCACGCACCAGCATCTCGTCGGGGCGCGTGTTCTTGTAGTAACCGCGGCCCGACTTGCCGATGGGCAAACGGGTGGCGGCGCAGATATAGGCTTCTTGCACTTGCTTTGCCATGATGTTCAACCAACCTTTCAGTTCTTGGGGGTCTTGGGTATCCAAGCCCAAACAAATTCACATTCGACCGGATTCACGCCGGCCTCATCGGTCACCACCACCGTCACCGTGACCTCGCCCTTGGGCTCGGCCCGCATGCTGGCGCGCTGCTGCTCGCTGAGGCTGGCCTCGGCGCGCATCGCGCCGGTGGCCCGCTTCTTGAAGTCCATATGCATGGACTTGCACAGCGGCAGGCAGTCGTCGCGCACATTCATGCCCACCACCATGCCGGTGGCCGTCTCGGCCAGCAGCGCCATGGCGGCGGCATGCACGCCCTGGATGTGGTTCTGCACCGGGCGGCGGTTGCGCACCGCGATCTCGGTGCGCGCGGGCGTCAGCGCCACGAAGTCCAGGCCGGCCGTGCCGGTGAAGGGCACGGCGCGGCGCAGGGCCAGGTTGCGCGCCGGCCGGCGCAGCAGGGCCGGCAGCGCCTCGATGCGCTGCAGGGTGCGGGCCAGTCGGTTCGGGGTGGCGCTCATGAGGCTCTTGCCGATCTCAGTTGCGCACCGGCTTGCCGGTCTGCAGCATGCCCATGATGCGCTCCTGCGTCTTGGGATGCTCCAGCAGCGCGCAGAAGTGCTGGCGTTCCAGCGACATCAGGTACTCCTCGCTGACCAGCGAGCCCGCCTCCACCGCACCGCCACACACCACATCGGCGATCAGGCTGGCGAGATGGAAGTCGTGCTGGCTGATGAAGCCGCCGTCGCGCATATTGGCCAGCTGGCCCTTGATGGTGGCGATGCCCGAACGGCCGGCCACCGGGAACAGCGCCTTGAGCGGCGGGCGGTAGCCCGACTCGAACATGGCCTTGGCCTGGGCCGAGGCCACGTGCAGCAGCTCGTCCTTGTTGGGCACGATCACGTCGCTGTCCAGCAGGAAGCCGTTCTTCCGGGCTTCCAGTGCCGAGGTGGCGACCTTGGCGGTGGCCGCCGTGGTGAAGCCATCCTTCAGGAACATGAAGATGTCGGCGTTGGCATTGCCGGCGGCGGCCATCTCGGCGGCGCGGCGTGCGATATAGGTCAGGCCGCCACCGCCGGGGATCAGGCCGACGCCCACTTCCACCAGGCCGACATAGCTTTCCATGTGCGCGACACGGCGTGCGCAGTGCACCGCCAGCTCGGCGCCACCGCCCAGGGCCAGGCCGCGCATCGCGGCGATCACCGGCACATTGGCGTAACGCAGGCGCAGCATCATGTCCTGCAGCTTCTTCTCTTCCGGCGCGATGCCCTTGGCGCCCTTGGTCATGAAGACCGGCATCAGCGCTTCCAGGTTGGCACCGGCCGAGAACACGTCATCGGGCGACCAGATCACCAGGCCCTTGTACTGGGCTTCGGCAATCTCCACCGCCTTCAGCAGACCTTCGGTGACGGTCGGGCTGATGAGGTGCAGCTTGGCGGTGATCGATGCGATCACGACCTCGTTGTCGAGCGTCCAGACGCGCACTTCCTCGTTCTTGAAGAGCTCGGTGCCGGCCTTCAGCGGCTCGGCCGCGCCCTCGCCCACCAGGGCCTCGGGGAAGGCCTGGCGCTCGTACACCGGCAGCTTGGCGCGCGGCTTGAACTTGCCCTCCGCGGCGCTCCAGGAGCCGTTCACGCTGTGCACGCCGCCGTTCTCGGCCACCGGGCCTTCGCTCACCCAAGCGGGCAGCGGGGCGTTGCTGAGGGTCTTGCCCTCGGCGATGTCGGCGGAGATCCACTCGGCCACCTGCTTCCAGCCGGCCGCCTGCCAGAGCTCGAACGGACCCTGTTGCGAGCCGAAGCCCCAGCGCATCGCGAAGTCGATCTCGCGCGCGGTGTCGGCCACGCTGGCCAGATGCACGGCCACGTAGTGGAAGCTGTCGCGCAGGATGGACCAGAGGAACTGGGCCTGCGGATTGCTCGATTCACGCAGCAGCTTGATGCGATCGGCCGCCGGCTTCTTCAGCATGCGGGCCACGATCTCGTCGGCCTTCTTGCCGCCGGCCACGTATTCACCGGTGGCGAAGTCCAGGCGCTGGATGTCCTTGCCCACCTTCTTGTAGAAACCGCCGCCGGCCTTCTGGCCGAGCGCGCCCTTCTCGATCAGGCCGGCCAGCACCTTGGGCGTGGCGTAGATCGAGTAGAAGGGATCGTCCTGCAGGTTGTCCTGCATGGTCTTCACCACATGAGCCATGGTGTCCAGGCCCACCACGTCGGCGGTGCGGAAGGTGCCGCTGGAGGCGCGACCCAGCTTCTTGCCCGTCAGGTCGTCCACCACGTCCACCGAGAGACCGAACTTCTCGGCCTCGATCATGGTGGCCATCATGCCGGCGATGCCGACGCGGTTGGCGACGAAGTTGGGCGTGTCGTTGGCACGCACCACGCCCTTGCCGACCGCGGTGGTGACAAAGCTCTCGAGTTGATCGATCACGTCCGGACGCGTGGTCGGGGTGTTGATCAGCTCCACCAGGTACATATAGCGCGGCGGGTTGAAGAAGTGGATGCCGCAGAAGCGCGGCTTGATTTCTTCCGGCAGCACTTCGCTGAGCTTGGTGATCGAGAGACCCGAGGTGTTCGAGGCCACGATCGCGTGCGGGGCGATGAAGGGGGCGATCTTCTTGTAGAGATCCAGCTTCCAGTCCATGCGCTCGGCGATGGCCTCGATGATGAGGTCGCAATCGCGCAGCTGCTCGAGGTGTTCCTCGTAATTGGCCTGGCCGATCAGGGCCGCATCGGCCGCGTCACCCAGAGGCGCGGGCTTGAGCTTCTTCAGGCCGTCCACCGCCTTGCTGACGATGCCGTTCTTGGGGCCTTCCTTGGCCGGCAGATCAAACAGCACCACGGGCACCTTGACATTGACCAGGTGTGCAGCGATCTGCGCACCCATCACGCCAGCGCCGAGCACGGCGACTTTGCGAACTTGGAATCGACTCACGGACTTCTCCTAAAAATCTGTACGGATTGGTGGCGGCTACGCCTAACGCTTACTCGACGCGCACCCAGGTCTGGGTGCGGTAGAAGAAGCCGATATAGCCGCGCATCTCCAGCTTCTTGCCACCGTCGATGGGCTTGAGCCGGGTCTTGTAGGACTTGCCGTTGTTGGGGTCGAGGATCTCGCCCCCCACCCAATGCAGCTTGTCGTCGTTGTCTTGCTTGACCCCACGGATGATTTGCAGGCCCACCACGGGCTTGTCCTTGCGGTCATCGCTGCACTTGTCGCACTTCGAATCGGCCTTGCTGGCGTCGAAGAGCTTCTCGATGGTGCCGGTCAGCACGCCGCCGGTCTCGCTGATGCGCACCAGCGACTTCTCGGTCTTGCCATCGTCGTCGATGGTCTTCCACAGGCCCACCGGGCTGGACTGCTGTGCCTGCGCCAGGCCGGCGGCAAGACTCAGGGCGGCGGCAGCGACGGTCAACAAGGCTTTCTTCATGGGGTCGGTCTCCTGAATGTTGTGAGGCCCGCCTCTGACGGGCGGGCCTGGGGGGCGGGATGCTTAGAACAGCGCTTCTTCCATCTCCATCAGCGGCTGCAGACCGGCACGCGCGGTACGGATCAGCGAGGCGGTCTCAGGCAGCAGCTTCGCAAAATAGAAGCGCGCCGTCGAGAGCTTTGCGGTATAGAAGGGATCGCCGCCGTCCTTCTTCTCCAGCGCCAGCTTGGCCATGCGGGCCCAGAAGTAGGCAAAGGTCAGGTGACCCACCACGCGCAGATAGTCCACCGCGGCGGCGCCCACCTCGTCGGGGTTCTGGAAGGCCTTCATGCCGATCTCGGTGGTCAGCTTGGTGACCTTGTCGCCGATGTCGGCCAGCGGGTTGATGAACTCCTGCATCGCCTCGTTGGTGCCCTCTTCTTCCACGAAGGCGGCGATCTTCTTGCCGAAGGCCTTGAGTTTCTTGCCGTTGTCGCCCAGCACCTTGCGGCCCAGCAAATCCAGCGACTGGATGGTGTTGGTGCCCTCGTAAATCATGTTGATGCGGGCATCGCGCACGAACTGCTCCATGCCCCACTCATGGATGAAGCCATGGCCGCCGAAGACCTGCATGCAATGCGAGGTGGCGATCCAGCCGTTGTCGGTCAGGAAGGCCTTGATGATGGGCGTCAGCAGCGCCACCTCGTCTTCGCATTCCTTGCGCTCGTCCTCGTCGTCCGAGGACAACGCCTTGTCCAGTTGCAGCGCCACATAGGTGGCGAGCGCACGGCCGCCCTCGGCATAGGCGCGGGCCGTCAGCAGCATCTTGCGCACGTCGGGGTGCACGATGATGGGGTCGGCGGCCTTGTCGAGCGCCTTGGGGCCGGACAGGGCGCGCATCTGGATGCGATCCTTGGCGTACGCCACGGCGTTCTGGTAGGCCACCTCGGTCAGGCCCAGGGACTGGTTGCCCACGCCCAGGCGCGCCGCATTCATCATCACGAACATCGCGGCCAGGCCCTTGTTGGGCTGGCCCACCATGGTGCCCACGGCGCCGTCCAGCACGATCTGCGCGGTGGCATTGCCATGGATGCCCATCTTGTGCTCCAGGCCGCCGCAGTACACGCCGTTGCGCGAGCCCAGCGAGCCGTCGGCGTTCACATTGAACTTGGGCACGATGAAGAGCGAGATGCCCTTGGAGCCCTGCGGCGCGTCCGGCAAACGGGCCAGCACGAGGTGCACGATGTTGGCGGCCATGTCATGCTCGCCGGCCGAGATGAAGATCTTCTGGCCGGTGATCTTGTAAGTGCCATCGGCCTGCGGTTCGGCCTTGGAGCGCAGCAGGCCCAGGTCGGTGCCGCAATGCGGCTCGGTCAGGCACATGGTGCCGGTCCACTCGCCGCTGGTCAGCTTGGGCAGATAGATGCTCTTCTGCTCGGGCGTACCATGGGCGTGCAGGGCCTCGTAGGCGCCGTGGCTCAGACCGGGATACATGGTCCAGGCCTGGTTGGCCGAGTTGAGCATCTCGTAGAAGCTCTGGTTCACGATCACCGGCAGGCCCTGGCCGCCATATTCCGGGTCGCAACCCAGCGCCGGCCAGCCGCCTTCCACGTACTTGGCGTAGGCTTCCTTGAAACCCTTGGGCGCGGTCACTTCGTGTGTACTCTTGTCGAGTACACAGCCCTCGGCATCGCCGCTCAAGTTGATCGGCGCGATCACCTCGGCGCAGAACTTGCCGCCCTCCTCCAGCACCGCGTTGATGGTGTCTTCGTCGATGTCGGCATGCTTGGGGCAAAGCTTCAACTCGTCGACGACGTGCAGCAGTTCGTGCATCACGAACTTCATGTCGCGCAGGGGCGGGTTGTACTGAGGCATGTGGAGCTCCTGAGGTGGGCTTGTAGTAATGAGAGATCAGGGCCGCTTCTTGATGGCTGCGGCGGCTGACTTGGGGCTGTGCTCGCGATCGGCCTTGAGGCCGGCCGGCGTGGCATAGGACTGGATGGCGCGCTCGAAGCCTGCCTCGGCGCGGCCGATGGCGCCCGGGCTGCGCATGAAGCGCGCGTCGTGATGCAGGGACAGGATCAGGCCGTGCAACTCGAACAGGATCTGCTCGACATCGGCATCCGGTTTCAGGTGGCCGACCTCCTTGGCCAGCACGATGGCACGGTGCAGGGCGGCATGCCAGGCCTTCACCATCGAGACCAGGGCGTCGCGCACCGGGCCCGGCCGGTCGTCAAATTCGACCGCGCCGCTGATATAGATGCAGCCCGAATCGATCTCCACCGACACGCGCCGCACCCAGCGCTCGTAGAGCGCGCGCAGGCGCGGCAGGCCGCGGGCCTCGCGGATCGCGGTGAAGAAGACCTCTTCCTCGAACTTGGCGTGATACTCGCGCACCACCGCGATCTGCAGTTCCTCGCGCGAGCCGAAATGGGCGAACACGCCCGACTTGCTCATCTTGGTGACGTCGGCCAAGGCGCCGATCGACAGGCCTTCCAGGCCCATGTGCGAAGCCAGGCCAAGTGCGGCTTCAAGAATCGCAGCGCGCGTCTGCTGGCCTTTTTGCAGCGAACGCACGGCACGGCGCGGCGCCACTGCTTTCGCAGCAGTCCGGGCGCTGGGGTCTGGCGTAGCGGTCAAGGCAGGTCCTGGGAGTTTTGGGGCGTCCGCATAATAAAACGAACGATCGTTCTATTTTTGCCCAAAAGCCAGGTCTGACAAGCCGGGTTTTGCCGCAACTTCTAGGGGAAGCCGCCTAGAACCGCACGCTTGCCTAGGACCTGTTAACACTACGCCGATGGGCCGCGAAGGCTCGCCTCAGCGGGCCAAGCTAGGCGCAGCGCGCCGCCCGCACTCGCGTGCGGGCCAGCGTTGCAACAACGCGTGGCCCGCTGAGACGAGCCTTCCCGCAGGGTTGTGGCCAGAAAGGCCGCAGGCCGCGTTGCAAATCCTCGCCGGGTGTCCAACCCGGCTGCGGTTTGCGCCTTGCCTGCGGCCTTTCTGGCCGACAACGCGGCCCATTGGCGTAGTGTTAACAGGCCCTAGGCCGCCATGGCGCGTCGCGGCCCGGGCACAAAGCGCCCACCCCCGCGCGCAAGGCTTGAGTTAGCGCGCACTAATGCAGTACGCTGCGGGCAGGAGGTCAACGCTGTGGATGTTCTGCAACTTGATATCTCGGGCAGACCGCAAGCCTGGATCACGACCAAGGAAGCCGCCGTGATCTATGCCAGCGACGGTGTGGCCTGGACGCTTGGCGACCCCTGCCATGTCTTGCGCGGCGGCCTGCAGCGTCGCACCGGCATGCAATCGCGCATCGAAGTGCACCCCATCATCGCGGTACGCGGTGCCGTGCCCTCGCGTGCCTGGCGCCAGGCGCCGGCCCTCTCCAACCCCAAGCTGTTCGCGCGCGACCGCTATGTCTGCGCCTACTGCGGCCACAGCCACCATCCCGACGACCTCACCCGCGAGCACATCATCCCCAGTTCGCGCGGCGGGCACGACACCTGGATGAATTGCATCACCGCCTGCAAGAGCTGCAACGGCCGCAAGGGCAACCGCATGCCCGAAGAGGCCCACATGAGCCTGCTCTACCTGCCCTATGTGCCGAGCCTGCACGAGGACATGATTCTGCGCGGGCGCCGCATCCTGGCCGACCAGATGGAGTTCTTATGTGTAGGGTTGCCAAAATCGTCAAGATTACGACCCGAATACAACCATTGACTCAACTTTCACATAGGGGCCCTTCGAAAGAAGGGCCCCTTTTTTCGTTGTTTACATTTTCAAATTCACCCTGTACACTTCTCACTTATCGAACAGGTCAAAATAAGGTAAAGAAATAAGCAGCTACCAGCTCCATGTCGTCGCGCTTGAATCGGGCGAAGACCTCCCCATCCTGCAGCATGACGCCACAGGTGAGCCGGTGTATGACGCGCTGATGTTTGGCCTTGACCTGCGCGGCGCTGGCTTCGCCCCGAACACGCTCAAGCAGGCGTTGCGCGCTGTGATGCTCCTATTGCTCGTCTTGGATGAGCTGAAGGTAGACCTCGAACTCCGGCTCGCCAAGGGAACGCTCTTGGACCATGCCGAGCTTGAAGCACTTTCCCGGGCCTGTTCACTCCCCCTTCGCGACCTGCGCGAGAGCGATGGGCCTTCACAGGCTCGCCCGAACGTCATCCGGATGCGCGAGGCGGCGCGGATGAAGGTCGGGATTACGCCTGCCGTCGAAGTGCAGTCTTCGACCAAGTTTGTCCGCCTCCACTACATCCGCAAGTACCTCATCTGGATTGCCAATCGTGCGTTGCTGCGGTATCCACCAGGCAGCGTCGAGCATGAGCATCTATTGGTTGCCAAAGACATCGCGGACCAATTTCTGTTGAGCCGCATGCCTACGTCAGGCAGTCGCAACACCGAGGACCAGCGGCAAGGACTTGCACCGAAAGACCTCAAACGGCTGACAGAGGTGATTCAGGAAGGTCACCCAGAAAACCCCTGGAGTCCACGAACTCAGCGGCGGAATAACCTGTTGGTGCGGTGGTACTTGAATCTTGGGCTTCGGCGGTCAGAACTGCTTGGCGTTAAGGTCCACGACATCAATTTCCAGTCCGGCGAGGTGCTGATTCCTCGACGCCACAATGACAAGTCGGACCCTCGCGCTCAAAAGCCCGAAGTCAAAACCAGCGACAAGTTGCTGCCCCTGGACCCGGAGCTAGCACGAGACACCCACGCATACGTGCTCAAAGAGCGTCGCACCACAGGAGATGCACGCCGTAACCCCTATCTCTTTGTTGCCTCGTTCTCGGGTTTGCCTCTGTCCCTATCTGCAGTCAACCTAGTATTCACCGAACTGCGACGCAAGGTACCGGCACTGCCAGATGACTTGACTCCTCACGTGCTTCGGCACACTTGGAACGACAACTTCTCTGACCTTGCTGACCGAGAGAAGTTCTCCGAAGCCGAAGAAAGCCGGATGAGGTCGCGCTTGCAGGGCTGGTCCCCTACCTCGAAGACTGCAGCGCAGTACACCAGAAGGCATGTCAAGAAGAAGGCTCGCGAAGCCAGCTTGGCGCTGCAAGCAAACATGGACCCAAAGAGAACGGAGGGGCAATGAAGCGAGACTCCCTTCAAATCGTAGCGGAGGCGCGCGAGCATCTAGGCCTAACAGCGAACGCGCGCACAAGGGACGGCGTCATCTTCGACGCGACGGGAGACCATTGGTCCTATCGGGACGGAATAGTTCCCGTGTCGCTCAACTATTTGCTCTTGAAGCGCGTTTCACCCGCGCTAATGAACTCGATTAAGCGAGTCATGCTCGTGCTTGTTGAGACCGGAGCTCCCAGTTCGCTTTCTGCCTACTTCGGTAGCCTAAAACGCTTTCTTAAAACGGCAGCAGAACGGCGTCACTCTGACCTCACGCAACTCACGGGCATCGACTTCCTCAACTTCACAGCCGAAGGCCATCATCGTGAGGCGGGGCACATAAGGACGCTGCTTCGAAAATGGCACGCGCTGGGCGCACCTGGGCTGGCCATCGACGTATTGCCGACGTTACGCACCGTCAGGGTCAAGGCGCCTCCAAAAGGGGTGGCAGTTGCGACGATGGACCCAAAGCTTGGGCCCTTCACCGACATCGAGTTCCAGGCGCTTCAAAGCGCCCTCAGCGAAGCTTATGTATCAGGCACTCTGCGACCATCCGCTTACGCAATGACGTGGCTTTTCATTGCAACGGGTGCTCGCCCCATGCAGCTCGCGGCAATGAAAGTGAAGGACGTCCATGGTCCAAGCGTAGAGGGTGCTACAGACTACAGCATCGACGTCCCAAGTGTAAAAAAGAGCGCCACCACCAGGGGACGCATCAAGAATCGGCCGCTGGTCAAGTCAATTGGCGCGCTGCTTGTTCAATACGCGGCGGCAGTGCGCAAGGCGATGGAAGAGAGGCTCGAGAACCCATCGGAGGCTCCCCTCTTCCCCGGCACCTTCAGCCGCAAGCCATGGACGCCTGGGTTCGAATATCACCGCGACTCTCAAAGCATCGGAGAGGAAGTGCGTTTTGCCCTCTCTGGCCTGAAAGTGATTTCCGAGCGGACTGGCAAGCCAATGCACATCAACCCGGTTCGCTTGCGGCGGACTTTCGGCACACGCGCCGCTCAAGAGGGCCATGGCGTACTGGTGATTGCCGAGCTGCTCGACCACGCCGACACACAAAACGCTGGCGTCTACATTGAATCTAGACCTGACCTCGGAATACGCATCGACAAGGCAACTGCGTTCGACCTTGCTCCGATAGCACAGGCCTTCAGAGGCAAGCTACTTCGAAGCGAAGGCGACGCCACGCGCGCAGGCGACAAGACAAGTCGGATACGCGACCTAAGAGTCGCCATCGAACCGCTTGCCTCGTGCGGGCAGCACTCGTTTTGCGGCATGTCCGCCCCAATTGCCTGCTACACCTGCGAGAACTTCGAGCCGTGGCTTGATGGACCTCACGAGGAGATGCTCGACTTCTTGCTAGCTCGACGTGCCCGGCAATTCGGCGATATCGACACACGTATTGCCACGGTACTCGATAGAACCATCCTTGCTGTTGCTTATGTGGTCCAGCTGTGCAACCTGCCTCCAGCCGAGCTGGACGCGCTGTTGTCTATGAGGAGTGACTCCGGGCGTAGCCTTCTTGGAGGGAGTGTGGATGAAGCCTGAGGTCATCATCTTCGTCCCGAAGGCAAAGCGCTCCGCTCAGGCCAACCTTGCGGAATTCATCGAACTTTGCAAGCACAAGCTCTCGACCTTTGGAACGACTCTACGCTTTGAAGACGACATATGGGATGTGTCGGAATGGGTCGAATCCAAGGGCAACAACTTCGCCATTCGGCTTCGATTCAGCAACTGGGAAACTGCAGCCAACAAGAGGGCGATGGAGCCGATGGCGGAGCCATTCAAGTCCTTTGCAAAAGCCTATGTCAGGTACTCCCACACGCTCAACCAAAGAACGAACTACTCGAACTGTCTGACCGCTCTCCGAGCCCTTGAACGCGCATTGAAGGAGTCGACGGGTGGCTGCGAACCGTCAGACATCAGGCCAGACATATTGAATCGTGCTGCACAAACTCTTCGAGAATCGTTCAAACCTGGAACGGCCTACAACTGCGGCACCGAGCTGCAGTCTCTCAACCGCCTGCTATGCGAGCTGCGCCTAGTTTCTGTTCCTAGCCTGTGGAAAAGCACCATTCCAGCGGTTACCAAGGGGAACAACCGTGTTGGCCAAGAGTTCGACGAGCTGCGTATGGACAAGATGCCTTCACCGGCAGCCTTCTATGCACTTGCAGACATCTATCGGAATGGGACAGACGCGGAAGACATCTTGGTATCGTCCGTGTGCGCCGTCCTTTGTAGCGCGCCGAGCCGCATTGCTGAAGTGGTCCTGCTTCCTTCATTGTGCGAGGTGCGGCAAGCTGACAAGGATTCGGGAGCGGAACTCTATGGCTTGGGTTGGCGCCCAGCGAAAGCTGGCGCACCGATGGTCAAGTACATCGTGCAGCCCATGCATGACGTCGTTCAAGAAGCGCTTCAGCGGCTGCGAGCCCTCAGTGCCCCTGCACTTGAGCTCGTGGACTGGTACGAAAGGAATCCAACGCGGTTGTACTTGCCGCCCGCGCTGGAACCGCTGCGCGGAAAGCCAAATCTCAGCATGCTTGAAGTGGCAAGCATCGTATTCGTCGATGACGGGAAGACACACACCTCCCGCGCTTGGCAGTGGGTGAAATCGGCCGAGGTTCCTTCCCTGAAAATTGGCACGAAGCGATACGTCAGCTTCGCTGATGTGGAGGCAGCAATCTTGCGGTTGCTGCCCCGAGGCTTCCCTATCTTGGACAAGGAGCAAGGCCTCAAGTACAGCGACGCACTGATGGTTGTTCGAAAGCAGGAACTCGACCCAGCCAAAGTCACATACAGCTGCATGTTCCAACCTATCGAGCCGCACGACATTAACAGTCGCATCGCCACTCGACCGTCGCTAAATCTTTTCACCAAACATGGGTTCAAAGAGGACGACGGCTCTGACATTGAGTTGACGACTCATAAGTTTCGTCACTACCTCAACTCGCTTGCCCTGGTCAACAATATGGACCAGCTTGACCTCGCCCGTTGGTCTGGGCGGCGCAACGTGAGTCAAAACACGGCCTACGACCACGTCTCTGACCGCGAGGTTACGCAGAAGCTTCGCTTGGCATATCAGGGGGATGCTGCTGCAGTTGGCCCCGTCGCCCGTCTCCACAAAATAGCGCTGGTTCCGCGCGACCAGTTTGCTCGTCTCCGCGTCCCAACAGCGCACACAACGGACTACGGCTACTGCATTCACGACTTCACAATGCTGCCATGCCAGCAGCATCAAGACTGCATGAACTGCGATGAGCAGGCCTGCATCAAAGGTGTCGACGCGAGGAAGGAAGCCAACATCCGCGCCTCGCGCGACGAGACAAGGCTATTGCTAGCTAGAGCAAAGGAAGCTCTCCACGAAGGGGAGTACGGCGCGGACAAGTGGGTCGTTCATCAGCAGATGACTCTTGCCCGGCTGGAGAGCCTATGCACCATCCTGGATGACCCTGCGGTTCCGGAGGGCGCGGTAATTCGCCTCGATGACTCGCCCCTGCAGACTGCCATCGAGCGGGCGACTCAGCGCAAGCCGATTGCTGCAACAAGTCTGAGCGTTGATACAGCCCGCCCTTCGAAGGTCGAACAATGAGCAAGCACGAACGAGCAAAGAACCTCGACGACAAGGCCATCGCAGACATCGTCTCCATCATTGACGGATGGAGCGGAAAACTGACCTGGGATTTGCTCCTTGAGGCGGTAGAGAAGCGGCTGCGACAGCGATACACCCGGCAGACGCTGAACAACCACACGCGCATCGCGGAAGCTTTCCGTCTTCGCAAGAAGACCCTCGCAGAACAGGCGCTTCAACCAGGGCGCCGTCGACTAGACATGTCACCTGAGCTGGATGCAGCTTTGCAGCGCATCGAACTCCTAGAGGCGATGAATCTTCGGCTCACGCTTGAGAACGACCGCCTGCTTGAGCAGTTCGTGCGATGGGCATACAACGCAAGCACGCGCGGCTTGGACAAGAACTTCCTTGACCAGCCTCTTCCAGTCATTCAACGAGACCGGACAAAGGTGACGATGGAGGAGTTGAACAGGAGGCGTGGATGAATTCCGAAAAGGGGATGAACGGAAAGCAGGTTGCGGAGAAGAACGTTCAGGCCTTTGTGAGCTGGGTCGCTTCAAAGTCGGACGAAGACTTCCGAGCTCTGACAACACGGGGAGTCTTGTCTCGCAAAGAGATTGCAATTGAGTGCGGCTTTGCCAAATCTGCGCTTGACCAAAATCCGCGCATTAAGTCCGCACTTCGCGAGCTGGAGGACGGTCTGCGCCTGCGCGGCGTCTTACCGCCAGCCATTGAACGCGACCCCGAAGCGCCTGCGGCCCCGCTGATACGTGAACCAGGTCGTATGCGCGCAGCTCAGGAAGTCGAGCGCCTTCGCCGTCTCGAGCAAGAGAACGCCAGTCTGAAGGCGGAAGTAGCTGAGCTCAAACGAAACCTGGAGAAGTACACCGTGCTCCGTGAAGCTCTCGCCCAAACTGGGAGGTTGCCGCGTTGACCGTTGAGCAGACCTTACGGGTCACCTCCATTCGCAGTCAAAGCCCCCGTGGCTTCGGTGGCTGCATCTTTTCCGCCAAGCCCATCGACGACCTGGGGCGCGTGCAGGACGCTACCGGCTACTTCGTAGTCAAGGCCAACGACGCCACGCTGGGTGGCTGTCATGTGGAGCCCGGGCAGTGGTGGAAGGTGGCCGGAGAAGCCTCCAACCGTGTTTCAGAGGTCAATGGCTACCGAGTAACCGAAACGCAGATTGAAGCCTCCAGCGCGGTCCTGCTGCGCCCGTCGGGTGAGCACGTCGTCGCTTTCATGGCTGACAGTCCAGCCTTCGAGGGCATCGGGCAGGTCAAGGCGCGCAAGCTTTGGGAGACCTTCGGCGAGGGCCTCTATGACCACTTGGACAGCGGCAACATCGCGGAGTTGGCGACGGTACTGACGCCGGATAGCGCGGCAATGGTGGTAGCGGCCTGGGCCAAGCATGGGGACAGTCGCACACTGCAATGGTTGCAGACCCAGGGCTTCGACCTAGCGCTTGGCCGCAAGGTGCTTCAGTTCTTCGGCTCCGAGACGGCGCAGAAACTCGAAGAAGACCCATACCGGCTGCTGAGCTTCTGTGCGACGTGGCGCCAGACCGATGCGCTGGCCCGCACGCACTTTGGCGTGGCAGTGGACGACCCCAGGCGTCTCCAGGGTGCCATTGAGGAGGCCTGCTACCGCGTTTTCGCCGCCGGGCATACGTCGGTGCTCTCGTCCAAACTCATGGACATCCTTCAGGGCGTCCTGGGCGCGCAGACCAAGACCTTCTGTTGGCGTAGCCTCATCCCGACCGCCCTGTCGCAGGGCCTTTCCAACGGCAGCTTCGTGGTCGGCCTGCACGGAGTACAGCCTCTTGGCGCGATGGTAATGGAGCGGACTGTCGCCCAGGCGGTGGCTGACCGCCTGACGGCCACCGTACCTGCTCTGCTGCCCACCGACGATGTCGACGAACTGCTGCTGGCCTATGAGAAGGCCGAGGGCATCGAGCTCAACCCGCAGCAATGGGCCGCTGTCCACCTCGCCGCCGCCAAGCCGTTCGTCCTCATCACCGGTGGTGCTGGCGTTGGCAAGACGACAGTGCTCAAGGCGCTCTACGACGTGTACGACCGCGCTGGCATCGCCGTCACGCAGCTCGCCCTGGCCGGTCGCGCCTCGAAGCGTATGCAGGAGGCCACCGGCAGACCCGCATCGACCATCGCAAACTTCCTGCGCAGTTGGAAGGACGGCAGCTTCGATGAGCGCACTGTGGTCGTGGTCGATGAAGCCAGTATGGTCGACATCATCACCATGAGTCGGCTGTGCGAGGTTCTCGGGCCAGCGCCACGCCTTGTGTTGGTCGGGGACCCCGAGCAGCTCATGCCGGTCGGACCTGGTCTGGTGCTCCACGCCCTCACTCAAGTGCCTCAAGTGCCATTGGCGCAGCTCACCGTGGTCAAGCGATTCGGTGGTGCAATCGCAGCTGCGGCGGCCTCTATACGCGATGGGCGCTGGCCGGAACTCCCGTACGACCCAGAAACGGCAATCGGGTTCATCCCTTGTTCCGTCGGCCCTTCAGTCTCGACTGGAACGACAATCCCCGAGACCGTCTTGCAGCTGTACAGGCAAGACCCGAAAAATACCCAGGTACTTTGTGCCCGCCGCAACGGGGTTGATGGCGTCAAAGGTCTCAACACACTCTTCCAGTCAGTGCTCACGGCCAAGGCTAAGGCAGTACAGGTCTGGGATGAGCGCCACGATGCGTACGCCTGCGTTGGGTTCCACCTCGGCGACCCGGTGCTGTGCACGCGAAACCTCTGGGACAGGGGTCTGCAAAATGGCTCGCTCGGAGTTGTAGTTCAGGTAGTCGACGAGCTTCGTACGCTGACCACTGGGGGCGACGAAGAAGCCGGCGAGGTGCTTGCATGGGTGGACTGGGACGATGGTGTTCGACGACCCATCGTCGAGGATATGCTCGACGACCTTGAGTTGGGTTACGCCATCACGGTGCACAAGGCGCAGGGCTCACAGTGGCCGAGAGTCATCGTTCCGTTGACAGGGCATCGGCTGCTTGACCGCACTTTGGTCTATACAGCGGTTACTCGCGCACAGAGGCAAGTTCTACTTGTAGGCGATGAAGTGGCTGCAAGAGCCGCAGTCGAGAGGATGCCACGGGCGCAACTGCGGCAAGTCTCGCTTGACTTATTGCTTCAACAATCCCTGCTTTCACGGGCTGAGGCCGAGCCTCGGTCAATGCTTCTATAGAGACCAATTACTGGGCCGACTACTCGCTCCGTGCCATCGCATCGGGCTATCGTGCGCGGGGAATCGGGAGCCGCCAAGTTCCACTGTTGGTCGGCGTCCATTGTGGCCACCCTGACCTGCAGCGCCCCATTCACGACTGCAATCACTGTTTGACCAGGAGCAACCAACGCTTGCTCTCGCACGTAAAGCAGGTCTCCACACAAGTAGCCGAGGTCCGACATCCGGGGGGTAAGGATTTTGAACACCAAAATGCCGTCAGGGTCAGCGATGGGCAGTAAATATGGCCCAGCAAGGCATCCTACGGGCTCAACTTCCGGCGCTTGAACGGAGAGATTGCCCGCAGCCGGAACGTCAGGGACGTGAGCTCCACGGAGGGCCTCCGCTAACGAAGCAGCGGAATTCTTTGAACGTTTTGGCGAATTTTGACGCCGTTCTACCGTGGCCATCTTCGCGCTTTCTTCTGGCGACCCGATACCCCGCGTTGGTGCTTGCTTCATTTGCGGGGCCATCCGGGCTCGCTCATCAGCCGCCCTCATGACGACTTGACGAAGTTGCTCAGCCACGTAGCCGCTGCAATTCTTGTGCATGTGGTCTTCGAAAAGCAGCGCAGCCTCACGCGCAAGTCGACCGACTGCGGCCATACCGGTCATTGCTTGGGCCGCCCGGGTCACAAGAATGGGGTCAATCGAAACTGTTGTAACTCGCCCGTCTTTGCGCTTCACACGGAAAAGCTTGTAGTAGTGCTGCGACTTCGGCTCGCGGTAATTGCTAATGGACATCTTATGCAGCGGAAGCGAGGCATTCAGAGAGCACAAACAAGCAGGCGCCCGACCTTCTTGCCAGTCAATACGTGGGTTTTGATTCTGGCCTGCACAATCAAAGCATTACATGCACCGCGCCGGCCACGCCTGAAGCAACTCAGGCGCGGCGAATGAACCGAGGATGAGGGTGGAGCACCAATCCAAGCATCTCCCCAGGGCTCAGGTCCTTGACTCACCCACAGTGCCTACCCGAGCGACAAAAACGTAAACAACTGGCAGACTACACCGGCTTTGTTTACAAGTTTCTGCTTAGGCACTCATTGTTGGCTGAATTCACTCAGTCACATCGAGATTTGTTTACAGTTTTTCATCTACATAAGAGTTCCTGCTCGCCAGCGTGCCCAGGTCCAGCCGCCTGCATGCCTGAGCTCAGCTCGGGCATGACCGAGGTCATGGCCGCCGGTAAAGACTTGTAATCCGGTCAACGCCGCAGCCCACGGCGACGTTGGTCTTCCACGACTTATCCGGAGGAACCATGCCCATCAAGAAACTGATCGTCGCCGCCACCGTGGCAGCCCTGGCCGCCTGCTCGACCACCAGCCCCGACGTGGTGCAACGCGGCGACGCCCAGCGCATGTCCCAAGTGCAGGACGCAACCATTCTCTCGATCCGCCCGGTCACCGTGGACGGCAGCCAGAGCGGCGCCGGTGCCGTCACCGGCGGCGTGATCGGTGCCGTGGCCGGCTCCAGCGTCGGCGGCCGCCGCGAGGGCCAGATCGTCGGCGTGCTGGGCGCCGTGGCCGGTGCCGTGATCGGCAACGCCGTGGAACGCAACGCCACCCGCGAAGAAGCGGTGGAGATCCTGCTGCAGCTGCGCAATGGCGAGCGTCGCTCGGTGGTGCAAGCCAAGGCCGGCGAAACCCTGCTGCCCGGCGACGCCGTGGTGCTGGTGACCACCGGCGGCAAGACGCGCGTGACGCGGGCACCGGCACCGGCGCCGGCACGCTGATCGACCGATCGATCGATCGCTCACAAGCAAGAAGGGCTTGGCAAATTCGCCAAGCCCTTTTTCTTTGGTCCTGTGCAAATCGCTCGCGCATGGCTCACCTGGTGAGCCATCTGCTGGCGATATTGGCCGGCATGGCCTCGACGGCTGGGGCGTGAATGTCCAACTTGTGGAGCAAGAAATTGAATGACTCAGCTACGCCGAAGCAAATCGGCAGATACGAAGACCTGTGTGAAACCTTGTTGCGGCATACCGATGCGGTCGCCTGCATCGTCATCGTGACCGACGGCAACAAGGGCAGCGGCATGTCGTTCTCTATGCGAGATGGCGCTGACAGGAGAGCCCTGCTCTTGAATCACGCGGATCAAATGGAATTCATTGCGGCCGAGATGCGCAGACGGGCTGGCACGATCCTTGTGAACTAAGCCGCGGGGCGACAGCGGGCGCTAAGCCTATACGCCTACAAACCGGCGTGCTGATCAAATCTCAACCCAACCACGCCAACGCAGGACGCGCGGCCCGGTGCGTCCAGTATCGGAACCACGGTAAACCGACCTCGCGCGGCGCAAAGCCCAGCGTCCACTGTACGAGGGCACGAGGCCCTTCGTTGGGAGCAGTCGGAGCCGCCCTCTACGGACGGCAAGATTGTTTGAGCTGGGTGACGTTGAGCGCCTTGACCGCGGGCTGGGCGGCGGCTGTGGTCATGCCAGCTGCTTCGCGTTGCGGTTGCCGGTGAGGCAATTGCAACTTCGTCGACGGGCCGCCGTCTATCCCAAGCCCTCGGCGTTCGCGGGACTCTGACCCCACACACCGGCCAGCCTGACAGCCCACGCCGCTTCGCATGTATCAAGTGGTAGGCCGTGCAGGACTTGAACCTGCGACCAAAGGATTCCGGTTTGTGCCCATTTCTGGACTCCCTGGACTATGCCTTCGCCATGAGCCTTGCAGCCTGTAGGCGGGCGCCGTCTAGTCTCTACACCTTCCCCTTTCAGGGCTTGGCTCGGCATTGCCTTGCGCCCTTGCGGGCCGTCAGGTTTCACCGACTTTGACGCCATTCACTCGGGCGCTTTCGCCTCCCGGTGCACAACTTTCGCTATGAGTCCTCTGCTCTAACCAACTGAGCTAACGGCCCACTGATACAACATCTTCTGTTTCCACTCAGGGCGCCCCCTCACCAACTGAGTTGACTGCCCTGAGTATCCCGGCCGGCGCCAGGAGCGCGGATTGTATAGGGCAGTTGGCAGCGCCCTACTTCTGCGACAGCGCGTTGCTGACCATGCGCGAGGTGATGTCGACGATCTGGATCATGCGGTCGTAGGCCATGCGGGTGGGGCCGATCACGCCCAGGGTGCCCACCACCTGGCCATCCACCTCGTAGGGCGCGGAGACGATGGAGAGCTCCTCGAAGGGCACGACCTGGCTCTCGCCGCCGATATAGATGCGCACGCCCTCGGCGCGGCTGGAGACGTCGAGCAGGCGCATCAGCTGGGTCTTCTGCTCGAACATCTCGAACAGGCGCCGCAGGCTGCCCATGTCGTTGTTGAAGTCCTGCACGGTGAGCAGATTGCGCTCGCCGGAGATCACCACGCGCTCTTCTTCATGCTCCAGTGCCTCGGTGCCGACCTGCACGGCGGTATTCATCAGCAGGCCGATCTCGCCCTTCAGCGCATCCACTTCGCTCCTCAGGCGCTCGCGCACCGCCTCCAGGGTGAGGCCGGCGTAATGGGCGTTGAGGCGGTTGCTGGCCTCGGCCAGCTCGGCCTGGTTGAGGTCCTGCGCGGTGAAGATCACGCGGTTCTGCACGTCGCCGTCGGGCGAGACCATGATCACCAGCACGCGCCGCTCGCCCAGGCGCAGGAACTCGATGTGGTGGAACACGCTGGGCTTGCGCGGCGCGGTGACCACGCCCACAAAGCTCGACAGGCTGGACAGCAGATGCGCGGCGCTGGCGATCACGCGCTGCGGCTGGTCGGGCTGCAACTGCGTCTCGATGGGCCGCGCGTCCGCACCCAGCAGGGCCGGCTGCGCCGTCAGCATGGTGTCGACGAAGAGGCGATAGCCGCGCGCGGTGGGAATGCGGCCGGCACTGGTGTGCGGGCTGGCGATCAGGCCCAGCTCCTCCAGATCCGCCATCACATTGCGTATGGTCGCGGGCGAGAGCTCCAGGCCCGAGGCCTTGGACAGCGTGCGCGAACCCACGGGCTGACCGTCCGCGATATAGCGTTCGACCAGGGTTTTCAGCAGTGATTTGGAGCGCTCGTCGAGCATGGTTTTCATTGTACGGACAGGCCCGCCATGTTCCGCAAGTCGTCGCAACCCTGTGGTGTAATTCTGCGCATGGCCAAGCGATTCCGTCATGTGGCGTTAGTGGGCAAGCACCAGGCCAGGGGCATACGCCCTGTGCTTGAGGAGATTGCCGAGTTCGTGGCCGGCCTCGGCCTGGAAGTCTCGCTGGAGCGCGAGACCGCCCTGAACACCGGCATCACCGCCTTCGACGCCCTCTCCAACGACGAATTAGGCCGCGAGTGCGATCTGGCCATCGTCGTCGGTGGCGACGGCACCATGCTGGGCTTTGCCCGCGAGATGGCAAGACATGGCACCCCGCTGGTGGGCATCAACCAGGGCCGGCTCGGCTTCATCACCGACATCTCGATCGAGCGCTTTCGCGAGGCGCTGGAACCCATCCTGGCCGGCACGTATGAGAAAGAGCAGCGCGCCATGCTGGAGGGTGCGGTCTGGCGCGATGAGCGCATCATCTTCGAGGGTCTGGCCCTCAACGACGTGGTGGTCAGCCGCGGCGCCACCGCCTCGATGGTGGAGTTGCGCGTGGACGTGGGCGACGAGTTCGTGGCCAATCTGCGCGCCGACGGCGTGATCGTCGCCTCGCCCACCGGATCCACCGCCTATTCGCTCTCGGCCGGCGGGCCCATCCTGCACCCCAGCATCGGCGGCTGGGTGCTGGTGCCGATCGCCTCGCACACGCTCTCCAACCGCCCCATCGTGCTGCCCGACCTGGGCGAGATTCGGCTGGAGATCGTGGCCGGCCGCGATGCCAGCGTGAATTTCGATATGCAGAGCCTGGCCAGCCTGCTGCACGGCGACCGCATCACCGTGCGGCGCTCCAAACACAAGGTCTGCTTCCTGCATCCCACCGGCTGGAGCTATTACGCCACGCTGCGCCGCAAGCTGCGCTGGTACGAGGGAGTGAGCTGACCATGCTGCGGCGACTGAACCTGCGGGACTTTGTCATCGTCCCGGAATTGGAACTTGACTTCGGCAATGGCTTTGCGGTGCTCACCGGCGAGACCGGCGCCGGCAAGTCCATCCTGATCGACGCCCTGCAGCTCGCGCTGGGCAGCCGTGGCGATGCCGGCGTGGTGCGCGAGGGCGCGGCGCGGGCCGAGATCACGGCCGAGTTCGACCGCCCCGCCGCGCTGCACAACTGGCTCACCGAGGCCGGCTTCGACGGCGACGACGATTGCCTGCTGCTGCGCCGCGTGATCGACGCGCAGGGCAAGAGCCGCGCCTGGATCAATGGCAGCGCCGCCACGGTGGCGCAGCTGCGCGAGCTGGCCGACAGCCTGCTGGACATCCATGGCCAGCATGCCTGGCAAGGCCTGACCCGCGCGCCCGCGGTGCGCGCCCTGCTGGACGGTTTTGCCGGTATCGAGACCGCGCTGGTCGCCAAGGCACACGCCGACTGGAAGCAGGCCAGCGAGGGCCTGGAGGCGGCGCAGGCGCGCCAGGGCGAGCTGGCACGCGAGCATGAACGCCTGAGCTGGCAGATCGGCGAGCTCGATCGCCTGGCGCCCGGCGCCGATGAATGGGATGAGCTGAACGGTGAACACCAGCGGCTCTCGCATGCGCAGTCGCTGATGGATGCGGCGCGCAAGGCGCTCGAAGCCCTCAGCGAGGCCGAGCTCAATGCCGAGGGCCTGACGCAGCGCGCGCTGGACGATCTGCAGGACGTGCTGGCCTACGACGCCCGCCTGCAGCCCGCCGTCGAGGCCTTGCAGGGCGTTCAGGCGCAGCTGCAGGATGCCACGCACACGCTCAGCGCCTATCTGCACGGCGCCGACATGGAGCCCGAGCGCTTGCAGGAGCTGGACGAACGCCTCTCCGCCTGGGTGGCGCTGGCGCGCCGCTACCGGCGCCAGCCGGCCGAGCTGCCAGCCCTGCTGCGGGAATGGAAGCAGGAGCTTGCGGCGCTGGACGCTGCCAGCGATCTGGCCGCCCTGCAGGCCGCGCTGGAGCGGACGCGCCAGGCCTATGAACAGGAAGCGCGGCGCCTCAGCGCCGCACGCGCCAAGGCGGCGCCGCAGCTCGCGGCCGCCGTCACCCAGGCCATGCAGCTGCTGGGCATGGCCGGCGGCAGTTTCGAGATCGCCCTGCTCAAGCAGGAACAAGCGCAGAGCTTCGGCCTGGAGTCGGCCGAATTCCTGGTGGCGGGACACGCCGGCAGCACGCCGCGGCCGCTGGCCAAGGTGGCCTCGGGCGGCGAACTCTCGCGCATCGCGCTGGCGATCGCCGTCACCACCTGCCAGCAGCAGGACAGCGGCGCCGGCACCCTGATCTTTGATGAGATCGATGCCGGCGTGGGCGGCGCCGTGGCCGAGACCGTGGGCCGGCTGATGAAGCAGCTGGGGCGCGAGCGCCAGGTGCTGGCCGTCACCCACCTGCCCCAGGTGGCCGCCTGCGCCGACCAGCATTTCGTCGTCTCCAAGGCCCTGCGCGCCGGCGTCACTTGTAGCGATGTGCAGCCGGTGCATGGCGAGGCGCGCGTGGCCGAGATCGCCCGCATGCTGGGCGGCGAGCGCCTCTCGTCCACCAGCATTGCCCATGCGCAGGAGATGCTGGATCTCTCCAATACCAGCGCGGCGCCGCGCGCCAAGAAGGCCAGGTCATGACCAGCAGCAGCATCAAGCGGCGGGCCGAGCCCAAGCCGGCGCCGCAGAGCGATGTGGTGCTGGTCACGGGCGTGTCGGGCGGCGGCAAGTCCATCGCCATGCATGCGCTGGAGGACGCCGGTTTCTTCTGCGTCGACAACCTGCCGCCCGAGCTGCTGCTGGAATTCCTGACGCTCGAAAAGCAGCGCGGCAAGCGCCGCGTCGCGATCGCGGTGGACGTGCGCAGCGCCGGCTCGCTGCCGCATCTGCTGCCGCTCATCAAGCAGTTGCGCACCGAGGGCGTGGGCCTGCGCTCGATCTTCCTGGACGCCAATACCGACACCCTGATGCGGCGCTTCTCCGAAACGCGCCGCCCGCATCCGCTGCGCCAGGCCCAGCAGGACGGCGAGGATGCGCACCGCATCCTGCTGGACGCGATCGAGCTGGAGCGCGAGCTGCTGGCGGCGCTGCGCGTGGAGTCAACGGTGATCGACACCAGCCAGCTGCGGCCCGCGCAATTGCGCGCCTGGGTGCGCGATCTGGTGGTGGTGAGCGGCACCTCGCTGACCCTGGTGTTCGAATCCTTCGCCTTCAAGCATGGCGTGCCCAGCGATGCCGATTTCGTCTTCGACGTGCGCGTGCTGCCCAACCCCTATTACGACCGCGAGCTGCGTCCGCTGACGGGCCGCGATGCGCCGGTGGCCGAGTATCTGGAGGCCCAGCCCGAGGTGCGCCTGATGCTGGGCCAGATCGGCGCCTTCATCTCGCAATGGCTGCCCAATTTCGCGGCCGACCAGCGCAGCTACCTGACCGTGGCGATCGGCTGCACCGGCGGCCAGCACCGCTCGGTCTATCTGGTGGAAACGCTGTCCAAGCAGTTCGCCTATCACGGCCAGGTGCTCAAGCGGCACCGCGAGCTGGACGCGAAGTAATCAGCCCGCCTGCTCGTCCTGCAGCAGCAGGACCATGGCCACCACCGAGACCACCGGGAACAGGATCACCATGCCCAGCAGCCAGGGCAGCACGCGGCGGCCGGCATGCTTGAGGGCCACGCCCACGAAGCTGATATGGGCGATCACGCAAACCGCCAGACCGAGGCCCCACAGGGTGGCCTTGGCACCGTCGACCTCGTCCATATTGGCCGCCGAGATCAGAAACCATAGGCAGGTGGCGCCCGCGAGGGCCGCCACCACGGCCGATTCGATCGCGCTCTTGACGGCGGGCTTGGCAGTGCTGTGCATGGTGTGGGGTCGGCTGTCGAGGGGCGCAAGCATACGCCATCCATCCGCCATCAATCCAGCAGGCGCTTGAGCGGCGCCGGCAGCGCATAACTGGCCAGGCGCTCGCGCGCCACCCAGACGCCGCTGCTCAACTCGGGTGCAGGCCCCGCCACCTCGGCGCGGCGCGGATGCAGCACCCAGTCCAGATGCGTGAGCGCGTGCTGGATCACCGGCATCACCTCGGCGCTGGCGCCCAGGCCGGCAAGTCCGTCCAACTGCCGCTGCAGCGCGGCCTCGTCGTCGAACAGCGGCAGGGTCCACAGCCCCGCCCAGACACCCGTGGCCGGGCGCTGTTCGAGCCAGATGCGGCCCTCATGCTCCAGCCACAACCACCAGTTCTCGCGCCGGCTGCGCTTGAGCTTGCGCGTCTTGATGGGCAGGCGCTGCGGCTCGCCCTGGGCGCGCGCCAGGCACAGCTCGCTCACCGGGCACAGCAGGCATTGCGGCGTGCGCACGCTGCAAAGGCTGGCGCCCAGATCCATCAGGCCCTGGGTATAGCTGGGCATGTCGGCGCTGCCGGGCAGCAGCTCGCCGGCCCGCTGCCACAGCAGCTTCTCCTGCGCCGCGCTGGCCAGGTCGCCGTCGAAGGCCAGCAGCCTGGACAGCACGCGCTTGACGTTGCCGTCCAGGATGGCGACGCGCTCGCCAAAGCAGAACGAGGCCACCGCGGCGGCGGTGGAGCGGCCGATGCCGGGCAGGGTCTGCAGGAGGTCGGCGCTGCGCGGAAACTCGCCGCCATGCAGCTCGCAGACGGCCTGGGCGCAGCGGTGCAGATTGCGTGCGCGGCTGTAATAGCCCAGCCCCGCCCACAAGGTCAGCACCTCGTCCAGCGGCGCCGCGGCCAGCTCGCGCACGCTCGGGAAGCTGGCGAGAAAGCGCTGGTAATAGCCCAGCACCGTGCTCACCTGGGTCTGCTGCAACATGATCTCGGACAGCCAGACGCGGTAGGGATCGCGTGTGTTCTGCCAGGGCAGCGCGTTGCGCCCATGGCTGCGCTGCCAGGCCACCAGGGTGGTGGCGAACAGGGCTTGGATCTCGGCGGGGCTGGGCTCTTGGTCTTCTCTCATGCGCGGCGCATGCTAACGCGTGAATCAGCGCCTGGGTCAGCGCCTGAATCAGCGATGTTGGCAGGACGGGCAGTAATAGGTCGAGCGCTGCCCCTGCACGATGCGGCGTATCGGCGTGCCGCATACCAGGCAGGGCTCGCCCTCGCGGCCGTAGACCTGGGCCTGCATCTGGAAGCTGCCGGCCACGCCATGCGCGTCCTTGAAGTCGCGCAGCGTCGTGCCCCCCGCCTCCACCGCCTGCGCCAGGATCTCGCGCACCGCCAGGGCCAGACGGCCGGCACGCGGCCGGCTCAGGCGCTGCGCCTGCAGGCGCGGATCGATGCCGGCGCGGAACAGGGCCTCGCAGGCGTAGATATTGCCGGCGCCGACCACGATATCGCCCGCCAGCAGGGCCTGCTTGATGGCCACGCGCCGGCCGCTCAGGCCGGCATGCAGATGCGCGCCATCGAAGCGCGCGTCGAAGGGCTCCAGCCCCAGGCCGGCCAGCAGCTTGGCGGCCGGGTCGGCATCCAGGGCATCCGACCAGACCACCGCACCGAAGCGGCGCGGATCGGTCAGGCGCAGGCTGCCGCGGTTGGTGAGTAATTCAAAATGGTCATGCGGCCCGGCCGGCGGCGCATGCTCCCGGAAGGCCAGCGAGCCCGACATGCCCAGATGCAGCAGCAGACCGCCCGGCTCCAGCGGCAGCCAGAGGTATTTGCCGCGCCGCCGCACCTCGCCCACGCGGCGCCCCACCAGACTTTGCGGTGCAACGCCCAGCGGCCAGCGCAGCGGCTTGCCCAGCCTGAGTTCGAGCACGCGGGCTCCGGCAATGGCGTCGGCAAAGCTGCGGCGCGTGACTTCGACTTCGGGCAATTCAGGCATGACTCATGATACGAGCGACGCCTTGCCTAGAATGACTGCAGGGCCAGCTCGCACGGGCTGGCCCATTCGTTCTCCAGGAGCCCCGCATGCCCGCCTCGAATCGCCGCCCGCCCGCCAAACCGCTGTGGGCGCCGGCCATCCTGTCCGTCCTGATGGGCTGTGCCGCTCCGGCCTGGGCCGCCAGCGAGGCCGACTCCGCGCCGGCCGTGATCAGCAATTCGGCGATGGATGCGCCGCTGTTCTACCAGCTGCTGATCGGCGAGCTGGAGCTCAATGCCGGACAGGCCGGCACCGCCTACCAGGTGCTGCTGGACGCGGCGCGCCGCACCCAGGACCAGGCCCTGTTCAAGCGCGTGGTGAGCATTGCCCTGCAGGCACGCGCCGGCGAGCAGGCACTGACCGCCGCCAAGGCCTGGCGCGATGCCTCGCCCGAATCCGTCGACGCCCATCAATCGCTGCTGCAGCTGCTGGCCCTGCTCAACAAGCCGGCCGAGGCTGCCGCGCCGCTGAAGTCGCTGCTGGCCCTGACGCCGACCGCGCAGCGCGGCGCGGTGCTGGCATCGCTGCCCCAGCTGTTCCAGCGCGCGCCCGAGCCCAAGCAGGTGCTGGCAGGCCTCAAACCGACGCTGCAGGAGGCGGCCCAACAGCCCGACACCCGCATGATGGGCATGCTGGTGCTGGCCAAGCTGGAACAGGTGGCCGACGAGGTCGACGACGCCATGGCGCTGACGCGCAGCGCCGCCAGCGAATTCCCCGACGCCGAGGAGCCGCTGATCCTGGCCCTGGATCTGATGGGGCAGCGCGCCGAGGCCGAGACGCTGATCAGGTCGGCCCTGCAGGCCAAGCCCGACAACCACGGCCTGCGCCAGGCCTACGGCCGCGCCCTGGCGCGCGCCCAGCGCCCGGCCGATGCCGCGCGCGAGTTCCGCCTGCTGACCGAGCAGATGCCCGACAACCCCTCGTCCTGGCTGGCGCTGGGTTCGCTGGAGCTGGAGCTGGGCCATGCCGAGGCGGCCGACGGCGCGCTGCGCAGCTTTCTGAAACGGCTGGAGGGCGACAAGGCGGCCGAGCCCGAGCTCAGCGATGCCGGCAAGGATGCGCGCCAGCAGGCCTGGCTGCTGCTGGCCCAAGCGGCCGAGATGCGTGGCGAGTTGAAGGCGGCCGAGGCCTGGCTGCTGCGCGTGGATGCGCCGCAGCGCCAGACGGAGACCCAGCTGCGCCGCGCCTCGCTGCTGGCGCGGCAGGGCAAGCTGGCGCAGGCGCGCCAGCTCATCCAGGCCCTGCCCGGCGAGCGCGAACAGGATCTGCGCGCCAAGCTGTTGGCCGAGGCCCAGCTGCTGCGCGATGCGCGTGAATGGGCGCCGGCGCTGGACGTGCTGAGCAAGGCCAGCGAGCGCTTCCCGGACGATGCCGATCTGATCTACGAGCGCTCGATGATGGCCGAGAAGCTGGGGCGCACCGCGGAGATGGAAGCACTGCTGCGCAAGGTGATCGAACTGCGTCCCAGCCACTACCACGCCTACAACGCGCTGGGCTATTCGCTCGCCGATCGCAAGGAGCGCCTGCCCGAGGCACGCGAGCTGATCGCCAAGGCGCTCAGCTTCGCCCCGCAGGAGCCCTTCATCGTCGACAGCATGGGCTGGGTGGAGTACCGCATGGGCAAGCTCGACGAGGCCGAGCGTCTGCTGCGCCAGGCCTATGGCTCGCGCCCCGACGCCGAGATCGCAGCCCACCTGGGCGAGGTGCTGTGGGCGGCCGGCCAGCGCGACGAAGCCAAGCGCATCTGGGCCGAGGGCAGCAAGCGCGACCCGAAGAACGAAGCCCTGCGCGAGACCATGCAGCGCCTCAAAGCCAAGCCATGAGGCGTGCGCTCGCGCTTTGCGCCTGCCTGGCCCTGGCGGCCTGCGTCAGCGTGCCGCCGCAACCGCAGCCTTATCAGGCCCAGGCCGAGGATCTGCGCCTGAGCGGCCGCCTGAGCGTGCAGGTGGCGGCACTCAACGGCGCCCGCGCCCAGGGCGGCAATGCCGGCTTCGAGCTGCAGGGTTCGGCCAAGGCCGGGCAACTGGAACTCAGCACCCCGCTGGGCAGCCTGCTGGCGCGCGCGCGCTGGAGCGGCAGCGAGGTGCTGCTGCAGACCCCCAGCGATGAACGCCACTTCGACGATCTCGACGCCCTCACCCGCGAGTTGCTGGGCGAGGCCATTCCCATCGCCGCCATGTTCGACTGGCTGATGGGCCGCCCCTGGCCGCAGGCCGCGCACCTGCGCAGGCCCGGCGACGAGGCCGGCTTCCGGCAACTGGGCTGGGAGGTGGACCTGAGCCGCTACGAGGAGGGCCTGATCCTGGCCAGGCGTAGCACCGAACCCGAGGCCACGCTGCGCGTGCGCCTCGACCCCAAACCCTGACACGCTGCCATGCAAGCGCTCTACGACGTCCCTGCCCCCGCCAAGCTCAATCTCTTTCTGCATGTGGTGGGCAAGCGGCCCGACGGCTATCACCTGCTCGAATCGGTCTTCGCGCTGATCGACTGGGCCGACACCCTGCACTTCGAGAAGCGCGGCGATGGCCAGTTGCTGCGTCATGACCGGGGCGACGCCCTGCCCGCCGACGACCTCTGCCTGCGCGCCGCGCGCGCCCTGCAGCGCGAGAGCGGCTGCGCACTGGGCGCCGACATCCATATCGAGAAGCGCCTGCCCGCCGGTGCCGGCATGGGCGGAGGCTCCTCGGATGCCGCCTCCACCCTGCTGGCGCTGAACCGGCTCTGGGGCCTGCACTGGCCGCGCGCGCGCCTGCTTCCGCTCGGTCTCAGCCTGGGTGCCGATGTGCCCTTCTTCCTAGGCGGCAGCAATGCCTTTGTCGAAGGCGTGGGCGAAATCCTGCACCCCATCGCACTGCCCGCCCAGACCCTGGCGGTGCTGAAACCGGCCACGAGCATAGGCACCAAGGAAATATTTTCGTCGCCGCTCTTGCAGAGATCAAAAAGCGTGGCTATAGTAGCGGGCTTTCCTGCACACAATAGTCACAACGACGGCAGCGAAGACAAAACAAGGTCCGACTGGCTTGCCAGCGTGATTCAAGGTTGGGGTCGCAACGATTTGCAAGCCGCCGCCGAGCATCACAGTACCGAAGTGAGTCAGGCGCTGCGACTGCTGCAAGACCGCTTCGGCAACAGCCGGATGACGGGCTCGGGCAGTACGGTGTTTGCCAGAGTGTCAGGGGAGAAAGCATCGCAAGATGAAGGCATGTCGAACCAGGCCATGGCGACAAATCTGGAGGATCTTCCTCCGGGATGGCTCGGAAAAATATGCCGCAGTTTGGATGTTCATCCGCTTCGCGAATGGGCTGAAGACTGAGTAAAGTTATGGGGTGCTGCAGCTCTGCAGTGTCCTGTGTAGGGGAGTCGCCAAGTTGGTTAAGGCATCGGATTTTGATTCCGACATGCGAAGGTTCGAATCCTTCTTCCCCTGCCAAATTTCTTTTCCACCTCCGGGGCCTTGGCGCCCCGCTCGGCTGGCCAAAGGCCACTGACTCAAAGGATGGCCTGTGCTGCTCAATACCGTCCTCTTCACCGGTAACGCGAACCCGGTCCTCTCCCAAGAAATTGCCACCCATCTGGGCGTGGACCTCGGCAAAGCCGTGGTCGGTCGCTTCTCCGATGGCGAGGTGACGGTCGAGATCCAGCAGAACGTGCGTGCCCGCGACGTGTTCGTGATCCAGCCGACCTGCGCGCCGACCAACGAGAACCTGATGGAACTGCTCATCATGGTCGATGCCTTGAAGCGTGCCAGCGCACGCCGCATCACCGCGGTGATCCCCTACTTCGGCTATGCCCGCCAAGACCGCCGCCCGCGCTCCACGCGCGTGCCGATCTCGGCCAAGGTGGTGGCCAACCTGCTGGAAACCGTGGGCGTCGAGCGCGTGCTCACCATGGACCTGCACGCCGACCAGATCCAGGGCTTCTTCGATATCCCGGTCGACAACATCTACGCCTCGCCGGTGCTGCTGTCGGACCTGAAGGCCCGCAACTATTCCAACCTGGTGGTGGTCAGCCCCGACGTCGGCGGCGTGGTGCGCGCCCGCGCCCTGGCCAAGCAACTGGGTTGCGACCTGGCCATCATCGACAAGCGCCGCCCCGCGGCCAATGTCTCCGAAGTGATGCATGTGATCGGCGAAATCGACGGCCGCAACTGCGTCATCATGGACGACATGATCGACACCGCCGGCACGCTGGTGAAGGCGGCCGAGGTGCTGAAGGACCGCGGCGCCAAGAGCGTGTTTGCCTATTGCACCCACCCCATCCTGTCCGGCCCGGCGATCGAGCGCATTTCCGGTTCGCACCTGGACGAGGTGGTGATCAGCAACACCATTCCGCTGTCCGACGCGGCCAAGGCCTGCGGCAAGATCCGCCAGCTGTCGGTGGCCTTCCTGTTCGCCGAGACCATCCGCCGCATTTCGGACGGTGAGTCGGTGACCTCCTTGTTCTCGGAGCAGAACAACAACTTCTAAGACATTGGCGCCGGGCCCTCGCGGGCGTGGCGTGATGAGCCGTGATCGCAAGATCACATTCCTTGAGCACCTGGTCGCGGGTGCTCTATCCATTTTGGAGAACCATATGAAATTCACCGCTTTCGAGCGCAAGCTGCAGGGGACCGGAGCGAGCCGCCGCCTGCGTATCTCGGGCAAGGTGCCTGCCATTGTGTACGGCGCTGGCGAACCCGCCACCATCGAGCTGGACCACAACGCGCTGTTCCACGCCATGAAGAAGGAAGCCTTCCACAGCTCCATCCTCGAGATGGAACTGAACGGCGCCGTCTCGCAAGTGCTGCTGCGTGATTACCAGATGCACCCCTACAAGCCGCAAGTCCTGCACGTGGACTTCCAGCGCGTGGACAGCACCACCAAGATCACCAAGAAGGTGCCCCTGCACTTCGTGGGCGAAGAGAACTCGCCGGCCGTCAAGCTGGACCACTGCACCGTCAACCACGTTGTGACGCAGCTGGAAATCACCTGCCTGGCCCAGCAGCTGCCCGAGTTCATCGAAGTGGACCTGAGCGGCCTGACCAAGGGTCATTCGGTGCACGTGAACGACATCAAGCTGGCCGATCACATCAAGGTCAAGGTCCACGGCAAGCCCAACCCCGTGATCGCCACGCCGGTTGAGCCGGTGGCCGAAGAGGTCATCGTGGTCGCCGCCGCGCCTGCCGACGACGGCAAGGGCAAGAAGAAGGGCAAGAAGTAATTCCTGCTTCAGCCTCATCCAAAGGCACGAAGGCCCTGCTCTGCAGGGCCTTTTTTCTTGCACGCTCGCATCGATAATCCCCGCCATGATTCGACTCTTTGTGGGCCTGGGCAATCCCGGGCCGGAATACGAGGACACGCGCCACAACGCCGGCTTCTGGTGGATAGACGGCCTGGCGCGCGGCCTGGGTGCCCACCTGCAGGTGGAGCGCAGCTATTACGGCCTGGTGGCGCGCGTCAACAACGCGCCCGGCGCACCCGGCCCGATCTGGCTGCTGCAGCCCATGACCTTCATGAACCTCAGCGGCAAATCGGTGGCGGCGCTGGCGCGCTTCTTCAAGATCGCGCCCGAGGAGATCCTCGCCATCCATGACGAACTCGACATCGCGCCCGGCGAGATGAAGATGAAGCTGGGCGGCGGCAATGGCGGCCACAACGGGCTCAAGGACATGCAGGCCCAGCTCGGCTCGGCCAATTTCTGGCGCCTGCGCCTGGGTATCGGCCATCCCGGCATCAAGGCCGAGGTGGCCAACTATGTGCTGCGCAAGCCGCCGCTGGCGGAGCGCCAGGCGGTGGAGGATTGCATTGGCAAGTCCTACCAGGCGGTGGAGCTGATGCTCAAGGGCGAGATGGACAAGGCGCTGGCCAAGATCCACGCCAAGCCGCCAAGGCCCAAGCCACCCAAGCCGCCAGCGCCGGTGGGCACCGAAGTCGCATCATGAGCAAGGCGATCCGCCTGTTTAGCACCGCGCTGCTGCTGGCAGCCTGCGGCAGTGACGGATTGTTGGCGCAGACCCAGCCGCAGAGCACCACGATTTACCGCTGCGGCCCCGATGGACGCGAGCTGCGCGGCAGCCCCTGCCCGCTGGATGCCAAGGCCAGCGCGCAGACCTTGCAATACGACCAGCCCAGTAGCGCCCAGACCGCCGAGGCCAGGCAGCGCGCCGCGCAGGAGGCCAAGCAGGCCAACGCGATGGAGCAGGCCCGCCTCAAGCAGGAGGCCGAACAGCAGCGCCACGCGGCGCCGGCGACGGGCATACACGGCCATCGCGGCGAAGCGTCGGCACGCGCCGCCAGCGCCGCCGCAGCGCAGCAGCCGTCCAAGCCCAAGCCGCCCAAGAAACCCAAAGCACCCAAGCTGCCCAAGGCGCCTGAGCCGAGCAACTGAGTTGGCTCAAATGCCGCGCTGCACAAGCCCGGCTAGAATGCCGCTCGTTGGTGCTCGCCCAGCCATTCATGTCTGGGCAGTTAAACGGGAATCAGAAGGGCGCGTCTCGCCGAGGCAGACCCAACCTGAGCTGTCCCCGCAACGGTAAGTGGATGGAGCCCTCAGTGCTCCAAGGCCCGTACAGCAATCCACTGGCGCAATCGCGCTGGGAAGGATGCGGCGCTTGAATCCACCAGCCCGGATACCGGCCAACAGGTGATGCATCGCGGCGCGATGCGTCGATTCACAGGGGCCTGCGGGGAAGCTGGCACCTGGCTGTTTGCTGTCTGGATTCCATGAGCTTTTCCTTCGCACACGCGGCTTCCCTGCCTGCGCCTACCCACGCCCGTACCCTGCTGGCCCTGGCCGCTGCCACGCTGGCCATCCTCCCCCACGCCGCGCTCGCCCAAGGCGGCGCCGGCCCCAACAAGCTGGGCACCGTGGTGGTCACCGCCACCCGCTCGCCGATGAAGCTCAGCGAGGTGCTGGCCGATTTCACCGTCATCACGCGTGAAGACATCGAGCGCCAGGCCTTTGGCGGCATCGGCGACCTGCTGCGCAACGCCGGTTGCGTGGAGATGGTGCGCAACGGCGGCCCGGCGCTGAACACCTCGCTGTTCCTGCGCGGCGCCGATACCCGCCACACCGTGGTGCTGATCGACGGCGTGCGCGTCGACTCGCAAGCCAGCAGCGGCACCAGCTGGCTGGCGATCCCGATCTCGCAGGTCGAGCGCGTGGAAGTGCTGAAGGGCCCGGCCAGCGCGATCTACGGCTCCGATGCCGTCGGCGGCGTGGTGCAGATCATCACCCGCAAGGGCGGCAGCAAGACCCAGGCCGATCTGGGTCTGGGCTTCGGCAGCCTCGGCACGCGCAAGGCCGATGCCGGCATCACCGGCACGGCCGGTATCATCGACTACGCGCTCAGCGGTGCCGTCGAGCGCAGCGATGGCTTCAACGCCACCCTGGATCTGCCCGGCAGCTTCAGCTACGTGCCCGATCGCGACGGCTGGCGCAGCCACAACGTGAAGTTCCGCGTCGGCGCGCAGCTGAGCGCCGAGCATCGCCTCGAAGCCATCGCCCTGAAGAGTCATGCCGACGCGCAGTACGACGCCTCGAGTAGCAAGCCCCTCAACGACGACCACAGCATCCAGGACACCGAGGCCAAGCAGCTGAGCTGGAGCGCCCAATGGCTGCCGACCCTGCAGACCCAGACCAGCCTGGGCGAATCGAGCGAGCGCTACGAGACCAAGCCCTCGCCCTACCTGACCAAGACGCGCATCCGCAATCTGGCGCTGAACGGCAGCTACGAGTTTGCCAAGAACCGCCAGCTCAACTTCATCGTCGAGCGCCGCGAGGACCGCCTTGAGAACAGCGGCCTGATGTCCCAGCTCTACGGCAGCGACCAGCGCCACCAGAACGCCCTGGCCATGGGCTATCTGATGAGCGAAGGCGTGTTCAGCCTGCAAGCCCATGCCCGCCACGACCAGGACAGCCAGTTCGGCGGCGTCAACACCGGCACGCTGGCGCTGGGCTGGCTGCTCGCGCCCACGCTGCGCATCGTCGGCTCGGCCGGCACGGCCTTCCGCGCGCCCTCGCTGTACCAGCGCGGCAGCGTCTACGGCCCCGACCTCGGCAAGCCCGGCGTCAAGCCGCTGGAGGCCGAACATGGCCGCAATATCGAGTTCGGCCTCAAGTACAACGAGGGTCAGAGCGAGGCCTCCGTCACCGCCTACCGCAACCACGTCAAGGACCTGATCGTGTTCGGCGCCGCCGGCAGCTGCCAGAGCGCTTTCGGCTGCTATGCCAACGTCAGCAAGGCGCGCCTGCAGGGCGTCAGCCTGGCCGCGGGCACGCAGCTGGGGCCAGTGCGCCTCTCCGGCACGCTGGACCTGCAAGCGCCCAAGGACAAGAGCAGCAACAAGCTGCTGGCACGCCGCGCCCGCGAGCACGGCACCCTGCGCGCCGATACCACGCTGGGCGCCTGGGCGCTGGGCGCGGCCCTGCAAGCCTCGGGCAAGCGTTACGACGACGCCGCCAACACCAAGCCGCTGGCGGGCTATGGCCTGATCAATCTGGACGCGCAATACAAGCTCGGCAAGGAGCTGCGCCTGCAGCTGAATCTGGACAACGCCTTCAACCGCGCCTACCAGACCGCGGGTGGCTTTGCCCAGGCTCCGCGCACCCTGTTCGTGGGCCTGCGCTACAGCCCCACGCTGTAAGCAGCGATGATGGCCGCGCACCAGCTCATCGTCGGCGGCCAGCGCAGTGGCAAATCGCGCCACGCCGAGGCGCTGGCGCTGCGCTGGCTGCGCGCTGCGGCCACGCACCGCGTCAGCGTGCTCGCCACCGCCGCCGCACACGACGAGGAGATGCGTCAGCGCATCGCCCGCCATCGTGCGGACCGGCCGGCCGGCTTCGCCACGCTGGAGGAGCAGCGCCACCTCAGCCGGGCGCTGGCCGCGGCCGACGCGCCCGGCCATCTGGTGCTGGTGGACTGCCTGACGCTGTGGCTCACCAACTGGCTGATGCCCTTCGAGGCCGAGCCCGACCTGCCGGGCTGGCAGCGCGAGCGGGCCGCCCTGCTGGCCCTGCTGCCGCGCCTGCAGGGGCCGGTGCTGTTCGTCTCCAACGAGGTCGGCTGGGGCGTCAGCCCGCTGTCCAGCGCGGTGCGCCACTATGTGGACGAGCTGGGGCGGCTGAACCAGGCCATTGCCGCGCGCTGCGCGGACCTCACCCTGATGGTGGCCGGCCAGGCCTGGAGCCGGCCGGTCGAAGCGGAGTTGCCCTGATGATCAAGAAGATGAAGCCCTGGCTCCATGTCTGGCTGTTCGCGCTGGCCGCCCAGGCCGGCGCCACACCGGTGAGCGTGAAGGACGATCGCGGCCTGCTGCAGCAATGGCCCGCGCCGCCGCAGCGCATCGTCAGCCTGCTGCCCTCGCTGACCGAGACCGTCTGCGCGCTGGGTGCCTGCGCGCGCCTGGTGGGCGTGGACCGCTATTCCAACTACCCCGCCGCGGTGGACAAGCTGCCCAAGCTCGGCGGCCTGGACGACACCCAGGTGGAGAGCATCGTGGCGCTGCGGCCCGATGTGGTGCTGGTGGCGCCCAGCTCGCGCGTGCAGGACCGCCTGGCCGCGCTGGGCCTCAAGGTGGTGGTGCTGGAAACGCGCAGCCATGCCGACGTGAAGCGCGTGCTGCAAAGCGTCGGGCAGCTGCTCGCGGTGCCCGAGCCCCTGAAGGTCTGGCAGCAGATCGAGGCCCAGATGGCCGAGGCGGCCGCCAGCGTGCCGGCCAGCGCGCGCGGCCTGACGGTTTACTACGAGGTCGACAGCTCGCCCTTTGCCGCCAGCGAGAGTTCCTTCATCGGCGAGACCCTGGCGCGACTGGGGCCGCGCAACATCGTCGGCAAGGAGCTCGGCCCCTTCCCCAAGCTCAACCCCGAGTTCGTGGTGCGCGCCGATCCCCAGCTCATCATGGTGGCGCAGCGCAATGCGGTGAAGCTGGCTGAGCGCCCGGGCTGGAACCTGATCCGCGCGCTGAAGGACAAGCGCCTGTGCGTGTTCCCGCCGCAGGAGTCCGAGCTGATGGCAAGACCTGGCCCCCGGATGGGCGAGGCTGCCAAGTTCATGGCGCGCTGCCTGCGCGAGGTCGCACCGAAATGAACGCCACCAAACCGCTGCACCTGCTGCTGGGCCTGCTGCTGCTGAGCTGCGCGCTGAGCCTGCTGGGCGTGGCGGTGGGCAGCACGGGTTTCTCGCTGGAGATGCTGCAGGGCGGCGACGCGGTGCAGCAGCAGATAAGTCAACAAATCCTGTGGCAGATCCGCTTTCCGCGCTCGGCCGGCGCCTGGGCCGCGGGCGCCCTGCTGGGCCTGGCCGGCGCGGTGGCGCAGGGCCTGTTCCGCAACCCGCTGGCCGACCCCTATCTGCTCGGCGCCTCCGCGGGCGCCGGCCTGGGCGTGGCGGTGCTGCTGGTGCTGCTGGGCCTCTCGCCGGCGACGGCGGCCTGGTCGATGAAGCTGGGCCTCACCGGCGCGGCCTTTCTGGGCGCCGTGGCCGCCGTGCTGCTGACGCTGACGCTGGCGCGCGGCGTGCAGCAGACCATGCGCCTGCTGCTGGCCGGCGTGATCGTCGGCGTGGTGCTGGGCTCGGCCACCGCCCTGCTCACCATCATGACGCCCGACATCATGCGGCCCATGCAGGCCTTCATGCTGGGCACCACCGGCTTCCTCAGCTGGGCCTCGGTGTGGATCCTGCTGCCGGTGCTGCTCGGCTGCCTGCTGGTGGCGCTGGGCGCCAGCCGCGCGCTCGACGCGCTGACCCTGGGCGAGGCCACCGCGCGCTCGCTGGGCGTGCGCCTGCCGCTGGTGCGGCTCAGCCTGATCGCCACCCTGGCGCTGGCCACCGGCGCGGCCGTGGCCCAGGCCGGGCTGATCGCCTTCGTGGGCCTGGTGGCGCCGCACCTGGTGCGCAGCCGCACCCACAGCACGCATGGCTGGCTGCTGCTGCTGTCGGCCCTCACCGGCGGCGCCCTGCTGCTGGCCGCCGACATCGCCGCGCGCTGGCTGATCGCGCCGCAGGAGTTGCCGGTGGGCGTGGTCACCTCCATGCTGGGCGGTGCCTATCTGCTGCTGCTGATGCATCGCGGCAAGGTCGGGGAGCTGAAATGACGACGAATATGGCCCTCAACGCCGCCTTGCAGAGCCTGCGCCTGCAGGACGCCGAGATCCTGCGCGACATCGAGCTGGCCCTGCCCCCGGCCTGCTGGATGGCCGTGGTGGGGCCCAATGGCGCCGGCAAGTCCACCCTGCTGCGCGCGCTCGCCGGCCTGCTGCCGGCCCGCGCCCGCATCGATCTGCTGGGCCGCGAGCTGCAGCGCTGGGAGCCCCGGGCGCGCGCGCGCGCGCTCGCCTGGCTGGGCCAGAACGAGGCCAGCGCCGATGAACTCAGCGCCTACGAGGTGGTGATGCTGGGCCGCCTGCCGCACCAGGCCTGGCTGGCCCCGCCCAGCGCGCAGGATCACGAGGCCGTGGCCCGCGCCATGCACCGCACGCAGTGCTGGGATTGGCGTGAGCGCCCGCTGGCGCGCCTCTCGGGCGGCGAGCGCCAGCGCGTGCTGCTGGCGCGCGCGCTCGCCGTCGAGGCCCAGGTGCTGCTGATGGACGAACCGCTGGCGCATCTGGACCCGCCGCACCAGGCCGACTGGCTGCAGATCGTGCGCGAGCTGGCGCGCCAGGGCGTGGCGGTGCTGAGCGTGCTGCACGAACTCAATATGGCGCTGCAAGCCGATCAGCTCGCGGTGATGCAGGGCGGGCGCCTGCGCCACCTGGGCCCGCCCGGCACGCCCGCCTGCCACCAGGCCCTGCAAGCCGCCTTCGAGCAACGCCTGCACCTGGTGCAGCTGGACGGCCACTGGCTGGCCCTGCCCTTCGATCCCTCACCCAGGCCGCCGGCCGAGGGCGGCGCACAGATCCTGCCGCTGCGCGGGTCGCACATGGCCACACGCAAGGCCACGCGATGAGCCGCCGCTGCGCCGCGCTGATGGTCAGCGCCCCGGCCTCGGGATCGGGCAAGACCAGCGTCAGCGCCGCAATCGCGCGCGCCCATGCCCGGCGCGGCCTCAAGGTGCGCGCCTTCAAGACCGGCCCCGACTACCTGGACGCTATGGTGCTGGCGCGCGCCAGCGGCCATGCCGTCTACCAGCTCGATCTCTTCATGGGCGGGCTGGCGCATTGCCGGCAGCTGCTGGCCGAGGCCGCCGAGGAGGCCGACCTGATCCTGGTCGAGGGCGTGATGGGCCTGTTCGACGGCAAGCCCAGCAGCGCCGACCTGGCGGCCGCCTTCGGCCTGCCGGTGCTGGCGGTGCTGGATGCCAGCGCCATGGCCCAGACCTTCGCGGCCCTGGCGCTGGGCCTGCAGGGCTTTCGCAGCGATATCCGGCTCTGCGGCGTGGTGGCCAACCGCGTCGGCAGCGCCGCCCATGGCGCCATGGTGGCCGAGGGCCTGCCGCCCACCCTGCCCCTGGTGGCCGCGATCGCGCGCCAGCAAGACCTGACCCTGCCGGAACGCCATCTGGGCCTGGTGCAGGCGCTGGAGCTGCCCGGGCTGGATGCGCAGCTCGATGCCTGGGCCGACGCCTGGGAGGCCGGCCTGGTGGGCGGCTTCGAGTTCCCTCGCGTCGAGTTTGCGGGTCGGTCCGCTGAGCCATTGCCACCCCTGCTGGCGGGCCGCCGCATCGCGCTGGCACAGGACGCCTGCTTCTCCTTCATCTACCCGGCCAACCTCGATTGCCTGCGCGCGCTCGGCGCCGAGCTCCGGCCCTTCTCACCGCTGGCCGGCGAGGCCCTGCCGGACTGCGATGCGCTCTGGCTGCCGGGCGGCTACCCCGAGCTGCACGCCGCCGCGCTGCGCGCCCAGCCCGGCTTCTTTGCCAGCCTGGCGCAACACCTGACCCTCGGCAAGCCCTTGCTGGCCGAATGCGGCGGCATGCTGGTGCTGCTGGACGAGCTGCACGATGCCGAGGGCCGCAGCCATGCAATGGCCGGCCTGCTGCCGGGCCGGGCGCAGATGCAGCCCCGCCTGACCGCCCTGGGCCTGCAGGCGCTGGACTGGCCCGAAGGCACGCTGCGCGGCCACAGTTTTCACTACTCGACGCTGGACACGCCGCTGCTGCCGCTGGCGCGCGCCAGCAATCCCAATGGCGGCCGCACGGCCGAGGCGCTGTATGCCCAAGGCAGCCTGCGCGCCAGCTATGTGCACCATTACTTCCCATCCAACCCGGAGGCGCTCGCGCGCTTCTTTATCTCCGCCGGCCATCATGCAGATTGAAACCCCACCCGTCGATTACCAGCGCGTCCAGCCCAGCGCGGAGCGCCGCGGCCTCGTCATCGTCCACACCGGCGACGGCAAGGGCAAGAGCACGGCCGCCTTCGGCCTGGCGCTGCGCGCCCATGGTCGCGGCAAGGCGGTGAAGATCTACCAGTTCATGAAGGTGCCGAGCGCGCGCTTCGGCGAGCACCGCATGTTCGAGCAGCTGGGCCTGCCCATCGAGGGCCTGGGCGACGGCTTCAGCTGGAAGAGCAAGGATCTCGAGCATTCGGCCCAACTGGCGCGCGACGGCTGGGCGCGCGCCGAAAGCACGATACGCGCGGGCGAGCATTTCCTCGTCGTGCTGGACGAGATCATGTACCCGCTGCGCTATGGCTGGCTGCCGCTGGAGCCGGTGCTGCAAGCCCTGCGCGAGCGCCCCGCCCATGTGCATGTGCTGCTGACCGGCCGCAACGCGCCCGAGGAGCTGATCGCCCTGGCCGACACCGTCACCGAGATGGCCCTGGTCAAGCATCACTTCAAGGCCGGCGTGCCGGCGCAGCGCGGCATCGAAGACTGACTGTTCGATGCAGATGGCCCTGCTCCTGCCGCTCGCGATGCTGCTCGCACTGCTGGTCGATCGCCTGTTCGGCGAGCCGCCCGCCTGGGCCCATCCGGTGGTCGGCATAGGCCGCTATCTGGGCCTCTTTTCGCAGCGCCTGCCGGCCCTGCGGCCCGCACCCGCCTTCATCGGGGGCGCGCTGGCCTGGTGCCTGGGCGCGCTGGTGGTCGGCCTGCTGGCGGCCGCGCTGGAGGGCTGGCTGATCGGCCTGCTGCAGCCCTGGCGCTCACCGCTGGCCCTGCTGGGCTGTGCCGGCGCGCTGGCGCTGCTGCTCAAGCCCCTGCTGGCCTGGTCCATGCTGAGCCAGGAGGTCGACGCGGTGGAGGCGGCGCTGCAGCGCTCGCTGCCCGAGGGGCGCGCGCGCCTGGCCCGGCTGGTGAGCCGCGACACGGCGGCGCTCAGCGCCGCCGAGGTTCGTGAAGCGGCCCTCGAATCCCTGGCCGAGAACCTCAACGACTCGGTGGTGGCGCCGCTGTTCTGGTTTGCCATCGCCGGCCTGCCGGGCGCCGCGGTCTACCGCTTCGCCAATACCGCCGATGCCATGTGGGGCTATCGCGGCCGCTGGGAATGGGCCGGCAAATGGGCAGCGCGCGCCGACGATGCGCTCTCCTGGCTGCCGGCCCGCCTCAGCGCGCTGGCCATGCTGGCCTGGCACTGGCGCCTGCTGCCCAGGCTGACGCGCGAGGCCGCGCGCACGCCCTCGCCCAACAGCGGCTGGCCGATGGCTGCGCTGGCGCTGCGATTGAACCTGCGCCTGGCCAAGCCGGGTGTCTATGCCCTGAACGCAGGCGGCGCCACGCCCGTGGCCGCCGACATGGCGCGCGGGCAAGACCTGACCCTGCGCGGCATGCTGCGATCCGCCCTGCTGCTGATGCTGGGCGCCGCCGCCCTGCGTGGAGGTTTTCACTGATGCGGCAAGCCATGCATGGCGGCAGCGACTCCGGCCCGCCCATCCCGCACGATTTCTCCAGCAATGCCAGCCCGCTGGGCCCGCCGCCGGCCCTGCTGGACGCGCTGCTGGGCGCCGAGCGCGGCCGCTATCCCGACCCGCATTACCTGGCGCTGCGCGAGACCCTGGCGGCCGCCCATGGCCTCGCGCCCGAGCGCGTGCTGCCCAGCGCCGGCGGCAGCGAGGCGATACGCCGGCTCAGCCTGGCGGCGCAGCTGGCCGGCCTGCGCCAGGTCTGGGTGCCGCAGCCCGGTTATGGCGACTATGCCGCCGCCGCCCTGGCCCTGGGCCTGCAGGTGCGCGGCTATGCCTCGGTGGCCGAGCTGGCGGCGGGCCTGAGCGGGCCGGCGCTGGTCTGGGTCTGCGAGCCCTGCAACCCCACCGGCGCCAGCCTGGACACGCATGACTGGACCCAGCTGGGCGCCGCCCTGCGGGCCTCGGCCGCGCAGCTGGCCATCGACCAGGCCTACGAGCCGCTGCGCCTGGAGGGGCAGACGAGCCTGCCGCCGGCGCTGGCCGAGCAGGCCTGGCGCCTGCAGGGCCCCAACAAGGCCCTGGGCCTGACGGGGGTGCGCGCGGGCTATCTGCTGGCACCGGCCAGCGGCGGCTGGTTATCAGCGATGCAAGACCTGGCCCCCAGCTGGGTGCTCTCCGGCGAGGGCTGCGCCCTCCTGAGCCATTGGCACAGCCCTGCCACGCAGGCCTTTCTGCGCGACGCCAGGGCGCGCCTGCTGGCATGGCGGGCCGTGCAGCGCGAGCTGCTGGCCGAGCTGGGCTGGCGGCAACGCCCCAGCTGCAGCAATTTCTGGCTCACCCTGCCACCCGCCGAGCTGCCCCTGCCAGCGCTGCGCGCACGCGGCATCAAGCTGCGCGATGCCGGCAGCTTCGGCCTGACCGGCTGGCTGCGCGTCTCCACCCAATCCCCCGCGGCGCAGCAGGCGCTGCGCCTCGCCCTGAAGGAGTTGATGCCATGACCGCCAAGGCCGTGATGGTGCTGGGCACCACCAGCAATGCCGGCAAGAGCTGGCTCGCCACCGCGCTGTGCCGCTGGTATGCGCGCCAGGGGCTCAGGGTCGCGCCCTACAAGGCGCAGAACATGAGCAACAACGCCCGCGTCGTGCCCGGCCTGAACGGGGCGATGGGCGAGATCGGCAGCGCCCAGTACTTCCAGGCCCTGGCCGCGCGCTGCCTGCCCGAGGTGCGCATGAACCCGGTGCTGCTGAAGCCCGAGAAGGACACCGCCTCGCAGGTGATCGTGCTGGGCGAGGTAGACCGGCAGCTCACCGACATGCCCTGGCGCGAACGCAGCGAGCAACTCTGGCTGCGCGCGCGCCCGCCCCTGCACGAGCTGATGGCCGAGAACGATGTGGTGGTGATCGAGGGCGCGGGTTCGCCGGCCGAGATCAATCTGCACAGCAGCGATTACGTCAATATGCGCACCGCGCTGGAGGTGAACGCTGCCTGCCTGCTGGTGACCGACATCGACCGCGGCGGCGCCTTTGCCCATCTCTACGGCACGCACCAGCTGCTGCCCGCGCATGAACGCGCGCTGATACGCGGCTTTGTGCTGAACCGCTTCCGCGGCGACGCCAGCCTGCTGGCGCCCGGCCCGGCGCAGTTGCAGGCCCTCACCGGCGTGCCCACGGTGGCGGTGCTGCCGATGTGGCGCGGCCATGGCCTGCCCGAGGAAGACGGCGTGTTCGATGACGTCGCCAGCGGCAGCGGGCTGAAGATCGCCGTGGTGGCCTATCCGCGCCTGTCCAACCTCGACGAGTTCCAGCCCCTGCGCAGCCTGCCCGGCGTGCGCCTGAGCTGGGCGCGCGAGCCGGCGCAGCTGGAGGCGGCGGACTGGATCATCCTGCCCGGCTCCAAGGCGGTGGCGGCCGACCTGGCCTGGTTGCGCGCGCAACAGCTCGACCAGGCGATCGCCCGCCATGCCGCCGCCGGCAAGCCCCTGCTGGGCATTTGCGGCGGCCTGCAGATGCTGGGCGAAAGCCTCCTGGATCCCTACCAGATCGACGGCAACGCGCCCGGCCTGGGCCTCTTGCCCCTGGTGACCCAGTTCGAGCGCGAGAAGCTGCTGCGCCCGGCCCAGCTGCAGTTCGCCGCCGATCTGCAGGGCCCCTGGGCGGCGCTGCACGGCGTGGCGGTGCAGGGCTACGAGATCCACCATGGCCGCACCGCGCAGCACCCCAGCATGGCGCCAGCCCAGGTGGCGCTGCGCGATGACGCTGGCGCGGCGGTAGGCTGGCAGCAGGGCAGCGTGCTGGGCCTGTACGCCCATGGCCTGTTCGAGCAGCCGGCCCTGCTGCGCGCGCTGTTCGGCGCCGAGGTACAGACCCTGGAGGCCGTGTTCGACGGCCTGGCCGATTTCATTGACCGGCACTTCGAGACCGGCCAACTGCTGCAATTGCTGGAGCCCGCATGACGAATCGTAGTGAACTGATCCCATCCATTCCCAGCCTCGCCGACGCCGCGCTGGCCCTGCGCCTGCAGACCCGCATCGATCAAAAGACCAAGCCGCTGGGCGCTCTGGGCCGGCTGGAAGCGCTGATGCTGAGGCTGGGCCTGATCCTGGGCAGCGAGACGCCCGCGCTGCTGGAGCCGCAGCTGATGGTGTTCGCCGCCGACCATGGCCTGGCGGCGCGCGGGGTCTCGGCCTACCCCTCCGACGTGACCTGGCAGATGGTGGAGAACTTCCTCGCCGGCGGCGCGGCGGTGAGCGTGCTGGCGCGCCAGCACGGCCTGGCGCTGACGGTGGTGGACGCCGGCGTGCGCCATGAGTTCGCGCCCCGCCCCGGCCTCGTGGTCGCCAAGATCGCCGCCGGCACGGCCGATGCGCTGATGGGGCCGGCGATGAGCGCGGACCAATGCGCCACCGCCATCGCCGCCGGCAAGAACCTCTTGCGCCAGCGCCCCGGCAATGCGCTGCTGCTGGGCGAGATGGGCATCGGCAACACCTCGGCCGCGGCCCTGCTGCTGGCGCGCCTGGCCGGCCAGCCGATCGGCGCCTGCGTGGGCCGGGGGACAGGTCTTGACGATGGCCAGCTGGCGCACAAGACCGCCCTGCTGGGCCAGGTGCTGGAGCGCCACGCGCAGGCCAGCGAGCCACTCGCCGCCCTCGCCGCCTTCGGCGGCTTCGAGATCGCCATGATGGTGGGCGCGGTGCTGCAGGCGGCGCTGGAGCGCCGCGTCATCGTCGTGGATGGCTTCATCGCCAGCGCCGCGGTGCTGGTGGCGGCGCGCCTGGCGCCCGCCGTGCTGGAGCGCTGCGTGTTCTCGCACTGCTCCAACGAGAGCGGCCATCGGCTGATGCTGCAGGCCCTGCAGGCCGAACCGCTGCTGGACCTGGGCCTGCGCCTGGGCGAGGGCTCCGGCGCCGCGCTGGCCTGGCCCCTGCTGGTGTCGGCCTGCCAGCTGCTGGCCGAGATGGCCAGCTTTGCCTCGGCCGGGGTCAGCCAGGCCTGAAAACGGGGCCGGCGCGAGCGCCAAACTGGGCCGCGCCTACCTGTCAGTTCTTGCTGTTTACTTCGGCCGGTCCCTGGCCATAATCGGGCCTGGCTCTGCAAAGTGAGGCACGTAATGACCGACTTGGTGTTTGCCGATGAACTGCCCGAAGAGGCGACCACCGGCAGAGTCAAGCCCATCGATCCCTGGGTGGTGATGATCGTCGACGACGATCCCGCCGTGCATCAGGTCACGCAGCTGGTGATGGCGGATTTCGAGTTCTCGGGCCGCCGCCTGCAGTTCCTCGATGCCTACAGCGCCGCCGAGGGCCGCGAGATCCTGCAGTCGCGCGGCGACATCGCGCTGATCCTGCTGGATGTGGTGATGGAGTCCGAGCATGCCGGCCTGGACCTGGCGCGCTATATCCGCGAAGAGCTGGGCAACAGCTTTGTGCGCATCGTCCTGCGCACCGGCCAGCCCGGCCAGGCGCCGGAAGAGCATGTCATCAAGACCTATGACATCAACGACTACAAGGAAAAGACCGAGCTCACCAAGCGCAAGCTGATCACCGTCTTCTATTCGGCGCTGCGCTCCTACCGCGACATCATGATCATCGAGCAGTCGCGCCAGTCGCTGCGCCGCTCCATCGATGCGATCACGCGCGTCTACGATTCGCACAATCTGCGCCGCTTCGCCTCGGCCGTGCTGGAGCAGGTGGCGCATCTGCTGGGCTACGAGGCCCAGGGCCTGTGCGCCAGCCGCATCTCGGCCTATGCGGCCTCGCACATGGACGGCCGCCTCAAGGTGCTGGCCGCCACCTCCGAGTATTCGCGCCTGCTGGTTGACCAGGAGGTCGAGAGCCTGCCGGCCCAGGTGCGCGAGGCGCTCGACAAGGCCCTGGTCGAGCAGCAGAGCTACTTCGAGGAGCTTTGCTACGTCGGCTACTACCGCACCAGCTCGGGCAACGAGAGTCTGCTCTATATGGTGTTCTCCGAGCCGGTGGACGAGCAGGCGCGCGAGCTGCTGGAGATCTTCTGCGCCAATGTGGCGATCACCTACGAAAGCCTGCTGCTGCGCGAGGAGATCCAGGACACCCAGCGCTCCACCGTCTACATCATCGGCGAGGCGGTGGAAAAGCGCTCCAAGGAAACCGGCGCCCATGTGCGGCGCGTCGGCGAGCTCTCGGCCCTGCTGGCCGAGGCGGTTGGCATGACGGCGGGCGATGTCGAATTCATGCGCCAGGCCTCGCCGCTGCACGACGTGGGCAAGATCGGCATCCCCGACCGCGTGCTCAACAAGCCCGGCAAGCTCGACGCCGAGGAATGGGAGGTCATGCAGACCCATGCCCGCATCGGCTTCGAGCTGCTCAGCAAGTCAGACAAGCGCATCCTGCAGCTGGGCGCCACCATCGCCTACGAGCACCACGAGCGCTGGGACGGCCTGGGCTATCCGCGCGGCCTGGCGGGCGAACAGATCAATGTGGCGGGCCGCATCGTCGCGCTGGCGGATGTGCTGGACGCGCTGGTCAGCAAGCGCTGCTACAAGGAGGCCTGGAATTTCGACGAGGCCCTGGCCTATGTACGCGAGCAGGCCGGCAAGCAGTTCGATCCCAAGCTGGTGCAGATGCTGCTGGACCGGCTGGATCAGGTGCGCAGCATCTACGAGCGCTACCCCGACAACTGAGTGGCCCATGAGCGCAGCGCAAGCCGATCGCCCCGAACTTGCACGCATGCTGCAGGAGCGCGGCGAGGAGGTATTGCTGCTGCAGGCGCGCTTGATCGAGCAGGAGCGCCTGGCCCGCCTGGGCGGCCTGGTGGCGGGCTTTGCCCATGAAGTCAGCACGCCGGTGGGCGTGGCGGTGACGGCGGCCTCCGGCCTGGAGGAGTTCGCGCGGGAATTGCAGGGCAAGCTGAACAGCGAGCGGCCGACGCGCCAGGAACTGCAGGCCCTGGCCGGCAAGCTGCTGCAGGCGGCGCAGTTCACCAACACCCATCTGCAGCGCGCCTCGGATCTGCTTTGCAACTTCCGCACCCTGGCCGAAGACTGCAGCCATCTGCAGGTGCAGGCGGTGGACCTGCCGGACTACCTGCGCAGGCTGGTGCGCGCCCATGCGCCCGCGCTCAAGAACGCGCAGGTGCAGGTCGACATCAGCGGCCCGGAGCATGTGCCGGCGGTGATGGCGGTGGGCCTGCTGGCGCAACTGGTCTCGATCCTGCTGCTGAATGCGGTCAGCCATGCCTTCGAGGGTCGGCGCGAGCGCCGCATCGCGATCCATCTGCAGGCCGAGGGCGAGCGCCTGTGCCTGCAGCTGCGCGACAACGGGCGCGGCCTTGCGCCGGCGCAGCGCGCGCATGTGTTCGAGCCCTTCTACACCGGCCAGCGCGGCTCGGGCGGGCGCGGCCTGGGCCTCAACATCGTGATGAATCTGTGCCAGCGCCTGGGCGGTTCGGTGCGGCTGGACGAGGCGCCCGGGCCCGGCCTGGGCTTTATCATCGACCTCCCTCTGAACTCCCCCGCGCTGAGCTGAACAAGGCCTTTGCAGCGCCCGACGATGCTGCATCAATTGCGCCTGTTCCTGATCGCCCTGCAGTTCTTCACGCGCGTGCCGATCCCGCGCTGGGTCGGCTTCGAACCCCAGTGGCTGCAGCAATGCGCGCGCTACTTCCCCCTCGTCGGCCTGGTGGTGGGCGGCTTTGCCGCGCTGGTGCTCTACGCCGCGCAATGGATCTGGCCCAGCAGCGTGGCCGTGGGCCTGAGCATGGCCGCGAGCGTCTGGCTGACCGGCGGTTTCCACGAGGACGGCTGGGCCGACAGCTGCGACGGCCTGGGCGGTGCGGTGAGCCGCGAGCGCGCGCTGCAGATCATGAAGGACTCGCGCATCGGCAGCTACGGCGCGCTCGGGCTGATCCTGATGCTGGGCCTGAAGGCGGCCTGCCTGATCGCGCTGGCCGATGCCTCGCCCGACGGCGTGCTGATCGTGCTGGTGTGGGCGCATATCGCCTCACGCGCCGCGCCGGTGTGGCTGATGCATGCCCTGCCCTATGCCGGCGACGCCGAACATGCCAAGGCCAAGCCCCTGGCCACCCAGATCACGGGGCCGGGTCTTGCCACCTGCCTGGTCTGGGTGCTGCTGGCCAGCCTGGGCGCGGCCTGGCTCAGCCCCGAGCTGGTGCCGGTGCTGGCCGGGGTCTGCCTGGCCGCGGTGGCCGCCTGCCTGTGGATGCAGAGCTGGCTGGAGCGGCGCCTGGGCGGCTACACCGGCGACAACCTCGGCGCCACCCAGCAGCTGGTGGAGCTGGTGAGCCTGCTGGCCTTCCTGGCGCTCTGGAATGTCTTCTAAGCGCCCCCAGGCCGACGACGTACGTCGTCCGCCCCCCGAGGGGGTCAAGGAAGCTTGGGGCGGCCCGGCGCTTCCTTGCGACATGCACGTCTGGCGCCATCCCAGGCCGGAGGGCGCGGCCGGCCTGTGCGTGGGCGCGGGCAGCGATCTGCCGGTGCATTGGCGCCGCAGCAAACGCCTGGCGCGCCGCATCCAGGCGCTCGCCAGGCGCGAGCGCCTGCCGCATCGGGTCTGGACCTCGCCGCTGCGGCGCTGCGCCGACGTGGGGCGCTGGTTGCGCCGCTGGGGCTGGCAGCACCGGCTCGACGCCGCCCTGCTGGAGCTGGACTTCGGCAGCTGGGAGGGGCGGCGCTGGGACGAGATCGGCGCCGCGGCGCTGGATGCCTGGATCGCCGACTTCGCCGCGCACGCGCCGGGCGGCGGCGAAGCGCTGCAGGCCCTGCTGACGCGCGCCGCCGGCTGGCAACCCGCCGAGGCCCGCCTGGTGGTGAGCCATGGCGGCTGGATGCTGGCGCGGCGCTGGCGGCAGCAGCGGGGTCAGGTCTTGCCCGAGGCCGCCACATGGCCGGCGGCGCCGGGTTACGGCCGCTGCTGGCGGCTCTAGCCGGCGGCCGGCAAGGGCTTGGCGCCCAGGCTCAGCAGCAGCTCGAACGCGGCCTTGTTGGCATCGCCGCGGCACCAGGCCAGCGGCGTGGCGCCCTCGCTGTCCTTGGCCTCCAGCGGCGCGCCCTGTGCGGCCAGCCAACGGATCAGCTCCAGGTGGCCGCCCGCGGCCGCCAGGTGCAGGGCGCTCATCGCCAGGCCGCGCGGCTTGGCCTGGTGGTCGAGCCTGGCACCGCGCGCATGCAGGGCCTGGGCGATCGCGAGATGGCCCTCGCGCGTGGCTTCCATCAGCGCCGAGAAGCCGATGCCGTCCAGCGCCTCCACCGCGGCGCCGGCATCCAGCAAGGCTGCCAGCGCCCGCGCACGCCCTTCGCGCGCGGCGCGCGCCAGCACGGGCCGGCGGGTTTCGTCCAGGCCGTTCGCGTCCGCCCCCGCGGCCAGCGCCTTGCGCACCGCCGCGGCATCGTCGTCCTGCAGCGCGCGCAGCAGGGCCTGCATGCCCGGGCTCGGGGCCAGGCGCTCGCCGCGATGCTCCAGCAGGCGCAGCAGCACGGCCTGGTGGCCGCGCCGCATCGCCACCTCGACGGCATTGCCATGCCCCACCAGATCGGTGCGCGCGCCATGCGCCAGCAGCAGGTTCACCAGCGGCAGCTCGCCGTAGAAGATCGCCCAGTTCAGCGCCGGATCGCCAAAGCTGTCGACCAGATTGACCTCGGCACCGCCCTTGAGCAGCAGCTCGGCCATGCGCAGGTCGCGGTTATTGACGGCCAGCATCAGCGCGCTGGCGTTGTAGTAGGCCGCATAACGCGGATCGGGCGCGGCACCATGCGCGAGCAGCTGCGCGGCAATCTCGTGCTTGCCGCGCGAGGCCTCGATCAGCAGCGGCGCCGACTGGGCCGGCTGGTCGGTGGCCTGGGCCGAGACCCCGCTGGCCAGCAGCTCGGCCACCCGGCCCGCTTCGCCGGCGCGGATCGCGGCCGTGAGTTCCTCGTAGGGGCTGGCATGGCTGACCGCGGCGGCGGTCAGGGCAAGGGCAAGCAGCAGGGCACGCATCGGGGCACTCCAGGAAGCCGGCCAGGGCGGCCGGCCTGCCATCATGCCGAGGCGCCCGCGGCGCGCGCAGTGCCGGAAGTTCAGTCGAGCTCGACGAGGGGCGCCGGCACGCGCTTGCTGCCGGCCTGCTCGGCCAGCGCGTCGCGCACATTGGCCGCCGCCAGGCCCTTGAAATAGGCCCAGTCGCCAAAGCGCTCGGCCAGGGCCTTGAGCACCTGGGCCTGGGCCTCCTCGCCGCGCAGGCCCTGGGCCCAGGCCTGCCCGGCCAGTTCGCGCAGGGTCGTCAGATAGGCGCGGAAGGCCTGCACATCGGCACTGTCGCCCACCTCGCCATGGCCGGGCACGAAGCGCGTCTGGGCGCGGCCGCGCGTGAGGCGCTCGAGGGTGGCGATCCAGTCGCTGCTGCGCGCATCGATCAGATTGGGAATCGAGCGCCGCCAGAACAGGTCGCCGGTGAACAGCAGCTGTGCGTCCGGCACGGCCACCACGGTATCGCCGCCGGTGTGCCCCGGGTAATGGCGCAGCAGCAGCTTGCGGCCGCCCAGTTCCAGCTCCAGGGCCTGCTGGTAGCTGAAGCGTGGCTGGGGCAGCGTGGCGAGCAGCTCACGCGCCGCGGCGCTGGCCTTTTCCTCGCCGCCCAGCAGGCGCAGGTTCTCGCCGTGCTGCCAGGCCTGCACATTGCGATGCGCGATGACGAGGGCGCCGGCGGCCACCAGCTGGGCATTGCCGGCCACATGGTCGATGTGGTGATGGGTGTTGATCAGGTAGCGCAGCGGCAAGGGGCTGAGCTTGCGCACCTCGGCCAGCAGCGCCCGCGTGGCCTCGGGGCGGTAGAAGCTGTCGACGATGGCGATCGCCTCGCTGCCGATGATGACGCCGGCATTCGCGCCCGCGCGCCCACCCTGGTCGATGGCGGCATAGACGCCCGGAGCGAGTGGCTCCAGCTTGAAAGGAAGGGCCGCCGGCGGCTCCTGCGCGTGAGCCAGCATGCCCACCCACGCCAGGCCCAGCAGCCAGCTTGCCTTCATGCGCTGACGGCCGTCAGCCGCAGATACTTCTGCATCAGGGTCTCGCGGCTCTCCACATGGGCCGGGTTCACCGGGATGCAGGCCACCGGGCAGAGCTGCACGCATTGCGGCTCATCGAAATGGCCCACGCATTCGGTGCACTTGTCGGGGTCGATCTGGTAGAACTCCTCGCCCATGGAGATCGCATGGTTGGGGCATTCCGGCTCGCAGACATCGCAGTTGATGCACTCGTCGGTAATCATCAAAGCCATGGTGCTACTCCGGTCGACCCTTGCTGATGCGCTCCTGCAGGCGCTCGCGCACCGAGGGTGACACGAACTGGGAGACATCACCGCCCAAGGTGGCAATCTCGCGCACAAAGGTGCCGGAGATGAACTGGTACTGGTCGCTGGGCGTGAGGAAGACGGTCTCGACCTCGGGCATGAGCTTGCGGTTCATGCCGGCCATCTGGAATTCGTATTCGAAGTCGCTCACCGCGCGCAGGCCGCGCACCACCACCTTGCCGCCATGCTGGACCACGAAGTCGCGCAGCAGGCCGCGGAACGGGATCACCTCCACGTTCGGGTACTTGGCCGCCAGCTCCTTGGCGATCTCCAGGCGCTCCTCGATGGTGAACATGGTGCGCTTGTGATGGCCGGCCGCCACCGCAATGATGAGCCGCTCGAACAGCCGGCTGGCGCGGCGCATCAAGTCCTCATGGCCCAGGGTCATGGGATCGAAGGTGCCGGGATAGACGGCGGTGAGGACGGTCACGGAGGTCATGGCGCGGATTATCCCTTGCGACGCCAGAGCGCGTAGTGCACCGCGCCGGCACGCCCCTCGCGCCAGGGCTCCAGCTCCAGCTCGGGCGGTGCGACGACGGCCTCGGCCGACTCGACATAGACAAAACCGCCTGCCACCAGCAGCGGCGCGGCGGCGCGCAGCGCCGGCTCGCCAAGGCCCTGCTGGAAGGGCGGGTCCAGCAGCACCAGCTCGAAGCGGCCGGGGGCCGAACGCCCCATCCAGCTCAGCGCATCGCTGCATTCCACGCGCAGGCGCGCCTCGGCCTTGAGGCGGGCGCGGCTCGCGTTGAGGCTCTTGGCCAGCTCGGCATCGCGCTCCAGCAGCAGCACATCGGCGGCGCCGCGCGAGGCCGCCTCGAAGCCCAAGGCGCCGCTGCCGGCAAAGGCATCCAGCACGCGCCAGCCACTCATGTCCTGGCCCAGCCAGTTGAACAGGGTCTCGCGCACGCGGTCGGGCGTGGGGCGCAGGCCGGGCTTGTCGGCCACCGGCAGCTTGGAGCGCTTCCAGTCGCCGCCGATGATGCGCACCTCGCGTGGGGCATTGCGCGGCGCGCCGGGTGTGACGGGCTTGGCCGGCTTGCGGCGGGGCTCTTCGGCGTGGGGGGAATCAAAAATGCGTTGGTGCTTGGCTCTCACAGCCGGACCTCGATGCCGCGTGACGCCATCAAGGCCTTGGCCTCGCCGACGGTGTGCTGGCCGTAATGAAAAATGCTGGCCGCCAGCACCGCATCGGCACCGCCGATCTTGATGCCGTCCACCAGATGCTCCAGCGTGCCCACGCCGCCCGAGGCGATCACCGGCACGCTCACCGCATCGCTGACGGCGCGGGTGAGTTCGAGGTCGAAACCGATCTTGGTGCCGTCGCGGTCCATGCTGGTGAGCAGGATCTCGCCGGCGCCGTACTCGGCCATCTGGCGCGCCCAGGCCAGCGCGTCCAGGCCCATGTTCTTGCGCCCGCCATGGGTGTAGACGTCCCAGCCCTCGCCGCGCGCGGCGATCTCGTCGCCCTGGCGGCGCTTGGCGTCAATGGCCACGACGATGCACTGCGCGCCGTATTTCTCGCTCGCCTCGCGTATCACCGCCGGCCGCGCCACCGCCGCCGAGTTGAAGCTGACCTTGTCGGCGCCGGCATTCAGCAGGCGCCGCACATCGGCCACCTCGCGCACGCCACCGCCCACCGTCAGCGGGATGAAGACCTGGGAGGCCACCGCCTCGATGATGTGCAGGATCAGGTCGCGCCCGTCGCTGGTGGCGGTGATGTCGAGAAAGGTGAGTTCGTCGGCGCCCTGCTCGTTGTAGCGCGCGGCGATTTCCACCGGATCGCCGGCGTCACGCAGTTCCAGGAAGTTGACGCCCTTGACGACGCGGCCGCCGGTGACGTCCAGGCAGGGAATGATGCGTTTGGCCAGCATCACTGCGCCGCCAGCGCGTCGGCGCGAGCCTGGGCGGCGGCAAGGTCCAGATCGCCGGTGTAGATGGCGCGTCCGCAGATCACGCCCTCGACACCGAAGCTCTCCACCGCGCAGAGCGCCTCGATGTCCTGCATATTGGAGAGCCCGCCCGAGGCGATCACCGGGATGCTGAGCGCCTGCGCGAGCTTCACGGTGGCGTCGATATTGATGCCGCTGAGCATGCCGTCGCGGCCGATGTCGGTATAGATCACGCCCTCGACGCCGTAGTCCTCGAATTTCTTGGCCAGGTCCACCACCTCGTGGCCGGTCAGCTTGCTCCAGCCATCGGTGGCCACCTTGCCGTCCTTGGCGTCCAGGCCCACGATGATGTGGCCGCCGAAGGCCGAACAGGCGTCCTTCAGAAAGCCCGGGCTCTTCACCGCGGCGGTGCCGATGATGATGTAGGAGATGCCCGCGTCCAGGTAGCGCTCGATGGTATCGAGGTCGCGGATGCCGCCACCCAGCTGCACCGGGATCTCGTCGCCCACCTCGCGCAGGATGGACTTGATGGCCGCTTCATTGACCGGTTTGCCCGCGAAGGCCCCGTTCAGGTCCACCAGATGCAATCGACGCGCGCCGGCGTCCAGCCAGCGGCGCGCCATCGCGGCGGGATCTTCACCAAAGGTGGTGGAGGCATTCATGTCGCCCTGTTGGAGGCGGACACAGCGACCGTCTTTCAGGTCAATCGCAGGAATCAGCAGCATGGCCGAGTTGCAGGTGGTGGTGGGAGATTGGGGAGATGAGAAGAAGAGACGGGCCGCCGAGGACGAGGCTGTCCTCAAGGCTTCCAGTGCAGGAAGTTGCGATACAGGGCAAGCCCCAGCGCGGCACTTTTCTCGGGATGGAATTGGGTGGCAAAAATATTATCCCGGGCCACCGCGCAGGTAAAGCGCAAGCCGTAATCGGTCTCGCCGGCGCTGTGGCGGGCATCCGACGGTGCCGCGTAGTAGCTGTGCACGAAGTAGTACCAGGATTCGTCCGGCACGCCCGCCCAGATCGGATGCGGCAGGCTCTGGCGCACGCGGTTCCAGCCCATCTGCGGCACCTTGTAGCGGCTGCCGTCGGGTTGCAGGCGGCCCTCCAGCTGGAAGCGCTTCACCTGCCCCGGGATCAGGCCCAGGCCAGCAGTGTCCTGCTCCTCGCTGTGGTCCAGCAGCATCTGCATGCCCACGCACACGCCCATCAGCGGCTTGTTGGCGGCGGCATGCAGCACCGCCCCCTTGAGGCCGGAGTCCTGCAGCTCGCGCATGCAATCGCGCATCGCGCCCTGGCCCGGCAGCACCACGCGCTCGGCGGCATAGACCTCGTCGGGATTGGCGGTGATCAGCACGGCCAGGCCGGAGTCCTGCGCCACATGCTGCACGGCCTGCGAGACCGAGCGCAGATTGCCCATGCCGTAATCGACGACGGCCACAGTGCGTGTCATCTCAGAGGCTTCCCTTGGTGGACGGAATCACGCCGGCCGAACGGGGGTCCAGCGTGGCGGCCATGCGCAGCGCGCGGCCGAAGGCCTTGAACATGGTTTCGCATTGGTGATGCGCATTGTGGCCCTTGAGGTTGTCCACATGCAGGCTCACCAGCGCGTGATTCACAAAGCCCTGGAAGAATTCATGGGTCAGCTGGGTGTCGAAGGCGCCGATCGCGCCGGCCGTGAACTTGACGTCCATCGCCAGGCCGGGCCGGCCGGAGAAATCGATCACCACGCGCGAGAGTGCCTCGTCCAGCGGCACATAGCTGTGGCCGTAGCGGGTGATGCCCTTCTTGTCGCCGATCGCCTGGGCCACGGCCAGGCCCAGGGTGATGCCCACGTCTTCCACCGTGTGGTGACCGTCGATGTGCAGATCGCCCTTGGCATCGACCTCCAGATCGATCAGGCCGTGGCGGGCGATCTGGTCCAGCATATGGTCGAAGAAACCGATGCCGGTGGAGAGCTTGGCCTCGCCCGTGCCGTCCAGGTCGACGCGCACGCGGATCTGGGTTTCCTTGGTGTTGCGGGTGACTTCGGCAATACGACTCATAGCAAACTCTCTTTGAGTGCGGCCAGCATGGCCGCATTTTCATCCGGGGTTCCGATGGTGATGCGCAGGCAGTTGGCCAGCAAGGGGTGCATGGCCGAAACGTTCTTGATCAGCACGCCGCGCGCCTTCATGGCCTCGAAGGTCTTGGCCGCATCGGCCACGCGCGCCAGCACCATATTGCCCTGGCTGGGAAAGGGGCGCACGCCCGGCAGCGCCTGCAGGGCCGCCAGCACGCGCTCGCGCTCGGCGCGCAAGGCCCGCGCCTGCTCGGCATAGACCTCGGCATGCTCCAGCGCGAACAGCCCGGCCTCGGCGTTCAGCACGCTCACATTGAAGGGCGGGCGCAGCTTCTCGATCTCATTCACCAGCGCCGCGGCGCCGATCAGGTAACCGATGCGCACGCCGGCCAGGCCGAACTTGCTCATGGTGCGCATCACCAGCACCTTGGGGTGTTCGCGCAGCAGGGCCATGCCGTCGCGCTGGGCGAAGGGCTGGTAGGCCTCGTCCAGCACCACCAGGCCGGGCGCGGCGGCGATGATGCGGCGGATCGCGCCCTCGTCCCATTGGTTGCCGGTGGGGTTGTTGGGATAGGCCAGGTAGATCAGCGCCGGCCGGTGCTCGGCAATGGCGGCCAGCATCGCGGCCTCGTCGAGTTCGAAGTCGGCGTGCAGCGGCACGCCGACGAACTTCAGGCCCTGGTAGCGCGCCGAGATCTCGTACATCACGAAGCTGGGCAGCGGCGCGAGCACCACCGCGCCGGGGCGGCTCACCGCCATGCTGAGCAGGCCGATCAGCTCGTCCGAGCCATTGCCCAGCGTGATGGCGCAGCCCGCGGGCATGCCGGCATGCGCCGCCAGCGCGGCGGCCAGGTCGCGCGTGCGCTCGGCCGGATAGCGGTTGATGGCCACCGCGCCCAGGCGCCGGCCCAGCTCGGCCTGCAAGGCCTCGGACAGGCGGTAGGGGTTCTCCATCACGTCCAGCTTCACCAGCCCGGCGGCGCTCTGCACCGGGTAGGCCTTGGTGGCGCGCAAGTCCTCGCGCAGGCAGTTCAGGGCAGTGTCGAGTTCGTCCATGGGGTTCAGGCCGTGAGCAGCTCGGGGCCGCATTGCAGGGGGTTGATGACGCGCACGCTGTCGAACTGCGCCTCGTGTGGCAGCTCCAGGCTCAGCAGCCACTCGCAGCCCTGGGCCTTGGCGGCGGCCACGACCAGGGCGTCCAAATAGGCCAGGCCGAAGCGGCTTTCGATCGACCAGGCGCTCTCCACCGTCGCATGGTCCACCGCCCAGGGATGCCAGCGCTGGTAGCGGCGCACCTCGGCACGCGCGTCGCCGTTGGGCATGGGCGGCTCGATGCGGGTGGTGACGAGGCGGTAGAAATCGTTCAACACCTGGGTCGACACACGCCCCAGGCGCTGCTGCCACAGCAGCTTGAGCCAGGCCATGACCTGCTCGCGCTTGGCCTCGTGGGCGCCGTCCTCGCTCAGTATCAGCACCGAGGTGTCCACGAACACCGGGCTCACTTCGCGCCCCGCTTGGGATAGGCCTTGCCCGCCGAGGTCCAGCTGCGCTCGCGGTGCAGCCAGTCCTGCATGGCGCGCTCGTAGGCGTCGTCGTGCCGCATCTTCTCGGCCAGCAGCTCACCCACCAGGCGCGACACGCTGGTATTGCGCCGCGCGGCTTCGAGCCGGGCCCATTCGGCCACGCTGTCTTCCATGGTGACGGTGACGTTCTTCATGAGCGCGATGGTACACGAAGTTCGTGCAACACGAACTTCGTGTGATTTCATGCTTAGCGCTTCAATCGCATTTCAGCGGCCCGGGCATGGCCTTGCAGACCCTCGCCATAGGCCAGCTCGGCCGCGATCGGGCCCAGTTTCTGCGCCCCCTTTTCGCTCACCTCGATCAGGCTCGAACGCTTCTGGAAGTCGTAGACGCCCAGCGGCGAGGAAAAGCGTGCCGTGCCCGAGGTGGGCAGCACGTGATTCGGGCCGGCGCAGTAGTCGCCCAGGCTTTCGCTGGTGTAGGCGCCCAGGAAGATCGCGCCGGCGTGGCGCAGCAGCGGCTCCCAGCGGTGCGGCTGGTCGCTACTGACCTCCAAGTGTTCGGGTGCGATGCGGTTTGATAAAGAGCAGGCCTCGTCCATCGAGCGGGTCTGTATCAGCGCGCCGCGGCCTTCCAGCGAGGCGCGGATCACGGCCGCGCGCGGCATGGTCGGCAAGAATCGTTCGATCGATGCCCGCACCTGCTCGATATAGGCCGCGTCGGGGCAGAGCAGGATGCTCTGTGCCAGCTCGTCATGCTCGGCCTGGCTGAACAGGTCCATCGCCACCCAGTCGGGCGGGGTCGTGCCGTCGGCCAGCACCAGGATCTCGCTGGGGCCGGCGATCATGTCGATACCGACCTGGCCGAACACATGCTTCTTGGCGCTGGCCACATAGGCGTTGCCGGGGCCGGTGATCTTGTCCACGCGCGGCACCGTGGCCGTGCCATAGGCCAGCGCTGCCACCGCCTGTGCGCCGCCGATGGTGAAGGCGCGGTGCACACCGGCCACATAGGCGGCGGCCAGCACCAGCGGGTTCTTCTCGCCCCTGGGCGTGGGCACCACCATGACGATCTCGGGCACGCCCGCCACCTGGGCGGGAATGGCATTCATCAGCACGCTGCTCGGATAGGCGGCCTTGCCGCCCGGCACATAGATGCCCACGCGGTCCAGCGGGGTCACTTTTTGCCCCAGCAGGGTGCCGTCTTCATCACGGTAGCTCCAGCTGCGGCCGCAGGCCTCCAGCTGGCGCTCGTGGTAGCTGTGCACGCGCGCCGCAGCGGCCGTTAGGGCCTCGCGCTGGGCCGGGCTGATGGCGTCGAAGGCGGCCTTCAACTCCTCGCGCGTGAGTTCCAGCGCGCCCAGGCTGTCGGCATTCAGATGGTCGAAGCGGGCGGTGTAGTCCAGCACCGCGGCATCGCCACGGGCGCGCACATCGGCCAGGATCTCGGCCACGCGGGTCTCGATGGCGGCATCGGTCTCGGCCGACCAGTGCAGCACACGCTGGAACTCGGCCTCGAAGTCGGCGGCCGCGGTGTTGAGTTGGCGAAGCTTGAGCGTCATGATGATCAGGCCGGGATGGCGGAGGCAAAGGCGTCGATCATCTGGCGCAGCGGCTCGCGCTTGAGCTTGAGCGCGGCCTGGTTCACCACCAGGCGCGAGGAGATGTCCATGATGTGCTCCACCTCCACCAGGCGGTTCGCCTTCAGGGTGTTGCCGGTGGAGACCAGATCGACGATGGCATCGGCCAGGCCGGTCAGCGGCGCCAGTTCCATCGAACCATAGAGCTTGATCAGGTCCACGTGCACGCCCTTGTCGGCGAAGTGCTGGCGCGCGATCTCGGTGTACTTGGTGGCCACGCGGATGCGCGAGCCCTGCTTCACCGCGGCGGCGTAGTCGAAATCGTCACGCGTGGCCACGCTCATGCGGCAGCGCGCGATGTTCAGGTCCAGCGGCTGGTACATGCCCGCGCCGCCATGCTCGATCAGCACGTCGCGTCCGGCCACGCCGATGTCGGCGCCGCCGTACTGCACATAGGTGGGCACGTCGGTGGCACGCACCAGCACCACGCGCACGTCGGGGCGGTTGGTGCTGAGGATGAGCTTGCGCGAGGTTTCCGGGTCTTCCAGCACCTCGATGCCGGCGGCCTTCAGCAGCGGCAAGGTCTCTTCGAAGATGCGGCCCTTGGAGAGTGCCAGCGTGATCATGATGCGTCGTCCTTTGAATCTGAATTCGGTTCAGCGGACGGCAGCGGGTTCACAGACGTGGCACCAACAGCCACCCGCCCTCAACAGCGGATGGGGTGTTCAGTGATGGTGGTGCTGCGGCTCGGCGGCCGCGGCCGCATGCTCGGCGGGCGTGAGCGTCTTCATCGACAGCGCATGGATCTGCTCGCGCATGCGCTCGCCCAGCGCCTGGTAGACGCGCTGGTGGCGGCGCACCCGGTTCAGCCCCTCGAACTCGGTGGAGACGATGGTGGCAAAGAAATGGCGGCCATCGCCCTCGACTTGCAGCACTTGGCAGTCAAGTCCGTTGGCGATGTATTGCTGAACTTCGGCGGGGGTGGGATCGGCCATGGTGGGAGGATTCTAAGGGCCCTGGCCCCACGTCCTTGCAGAGCAAGGACGCTTCGGCAGGCACAGCCAGTCCTCAGGACTGTCTGTGTCCAGCCTCAGCCCCTGATTTTGTAGCCCCGGCGCAGCAGCTCCAGGGCAAACCCTGACACCACCACAAAGCTGGTGGCCACGATGGCCAGCGAGATCCAGGGCGAGACATCGCTGACGCCGAAGAAGCCGCGCCGGAAGCCGTCGATCATGTAGAAGAAGGGATTCAGGTGGCTGATGCCCTGCCAGAAGGCCGGCAAGCTGTGCACCGAATAGAACACGCCCGAGAGAAAGGTCATGGGCATGATGATGAAGTTCTGGAAGCCCGCCATCTGGTCGAACTTTTCGGCCCAGAGCCCGGCAATCAGGCCCAGCGCGCCCAGCATGCCCGCGCCCAGCGCCGCGAACACCAGGATCCACCAGGGCTCGGCAAAGCTGGGCGGGCCGAACCACACCGTCACCATGAACACGCCCGTGCCCACCGTCAGGCCGCGCACCACCGAGGCACCGACATAGGCCACAAACCAGGCCCAGTGCGACAGCGGCGTGACCAGGAGGAACACCAGATTGCCGGTGATCTTGCTCTGTATCAGGCTGGAGCTGCTGTTGGCAAAGCTGTTCTGCAACACGCTCATCATCACCAGGCCGGGAATCAGGAAGCTGGTGTAGCCCACCGAGCCGTAGACCTTGACATGGTTCTCCAGCACATGGCCGAAGATCAGCAGGTACAGCACGGCGGTGAGCACCGGCGCGGCCACGGTCTGGAAGCTGACCTTCCAGAAGCGCAGGATCTCCTTGTAGAACAGCGTGCGAGCGCCTTGCAGTCGAATCGCGCTCATGCCTGAGCTCCTTGCATGATTTCCAGGAACACGTCTTCCAGATCGGCCCGGCCGATCTCCAGGTCTTCCACCGGGCAGTTCGCGGCGCGCAGGGTGGCCAGGATGGTCTCGACCTCGGCCGCGTCGTGCGCCTTGATCTGGGCGATGCGCCCGGTCACACGCGCCTGGGCAGCCAGTTGCGGCGGCAGGGCCGCGTCGGTCTTGAAGCGCAACATGGTGGAGGCGCGGCCGGCCAACAGGTCGGAGGTGCGGTCCAGCGCCACGATGCGGCCCAGCTTGAGCATGGCGATGCGCTGGCACAGCGCCTCGGCCTCCTCCAGATAATGGGTGGTGAGCAGCACCGTGTGGCCCTCGCGGTTCAGGCGCGCGATGAACTGCCAGAGGGTCTGGCGCAGTTCGACGTCCACGCCGGCGGTGGGCTCGTCCAGCACGATCACCGGCGGGCGGTGCACCAGGGCCTGGGCCACCAGCACGCGGCGCTTCATGCCACCCGAGAGCTGGCGCATATTGGCTTTTGCCTTGTCGGCCAGGCCCAGGCACTCCAGCAGTTCGGTGATCCAGGCGCCGTTGTTGCGCACGCCGAAATAGCCGCTCTGGATCTCGAGCGCCTCGCGCACCGAGAAGAAGGGGTCGAACACCAGCTCCTGCGGCACGATGCCCAGCGACATGCGCGCCTCCGCGTAGTTGCGCACCACGTCGTGGCCATGCACGGAGACGCTGCCGCCGCTGGCCTGCGAGAGCCCGGCCAGGATGCTGATCAGGCTGGTCTTGCCGGCGCCGTTCGGGCCCAGCAGGCCGAAGAACTCGCCCTGCTGAATGTCGAAGGAGACGCTGTCCAGGGCGCGGACCTGGCCCCCTCGGTAGGTCTTGCTGACCTGGTCAAAACGGATCGCGGGAACGCCCGCGGGCAGGGCTGGGGGGCTGGCATGCATGGGCGGCGATTGTAGGGAGGCCGCTCTTTTCCTGCTGGGCCTTGGCCAAATCCCTGGAGAGCGCGGCTGAACTGATGCCAGAATCGGCGCAGGAGATCACCCGCCCATGGCCACCAAGAAGCCGCGCCGCACCGCGGAACGCATCCTCGAAGTCACGCTGGACCTGTTCAACCGCTTCGGTGAACCCAATGTATCCACCACGCTGATCTCGGCCGAGCTCAATATCAGCCCGGGCAATCTCTACTACCACTACCCGGCCAAGGACGAGCTCATCAATGCGCTCTTCATGCGCTACGAGCGCGAACTGGAGGAGTTGCTGAGCGCCGCCGACAACGTGCGCAATGTGGAAGACGCCTGGCTGTTCTTCCACATGTTGATCGAGCTGATCTGGAAGCACCGCTTCCTCTACCGCGACCTCAACGACCTGCTCTCCAAGAACCGCAAGCTGGAGACGCATTTCCAGAGCGTGCTGCAGCACAAGGGTCAGGCCATGCGCACCGTGCTGGCCGGCCTGCAGCATGGCGGCGCGCTGCGCATGGATGCGCGCGAGGCCGGCCCCGCCGCCAACTCCATGGTGGTGCTGCTGAGCTACTGGCTCAGCTACGAATATGTGCGCGACCCGCGCCATGCGCTGGAACCCGAACGTGCCGGCGCGGCGCTGATGCGCGGCGCCTTCCATGTGCTGAGCCTGCTGCTGCCCTATCTGGAGCCGGCCTCACGCGAGCATCTGTTTGCACTCGCCGACTCATACCAACAATCCTGAAGGAGACGACCCATGGCCAAGTGGACTGCATTTCCCTACGACAACGCCGCCTTCATCTACGACGCGGCGTCGCTGAAGAAGCATTGGGCACGCCTGCATGCCGGCGATGCCGAGCCCTGGCCCAAGGACGCGGCCGTGGTGCAGGCCTGGATCCACTTTCACGCGGGCGAGTTCCAGAAGGCCTATGAGGCCGGCATTGCCGCGGAAGGTGCCGGCATCACCGTGGCCAACAAGGCCCAGGCGATCTACGCCAACTATCTGGAGAAGAAGGAAAAGACCAAGCTCGAGATGTTCCTGGAAGTGGCCGAGCGCGCCGACATTCAGCAGGGCACCGAGCCCAAGAACCCGAATGCCTATTACTGGCAGGCCTATGCCATCGGCCGCTATGGCCAGGGCATCAGCGTGGCCAAGGCGCTGGCGCAAGGCCTGGGTAGCAAGGTCAAGAACGCGCTGGGGAAGGCCATCGAGCTGCAACCCAAGCACGCCGACGCGCATATAGCCCTCGGCGCCTTCCATGCCGAGGTGATCGACAAGGTGGGCAAGCTGCTGGGCAGGACCCAGGGCGCCGATACCGCCACCGGCCTGAAGATGTTCGAGCAGGCCCTCAAGCTCAACCCGAGCAGCGCGATTGCGATGATCGAGCGCGCCAACGGCCTCATCATGCTGGAGGGCGACAAGCGCATGAAGCAGGCCGAGGCCCTCTATGCCGACGCCGCCGCCTGCACCCCCATGGATGCGATGGAGTGTCTGGACGTGGAGCTGGCGCGCGAGGAACTGGAGGACTGATAAGGGCCAGCCCCTAGTCTGAGGATCCGAGGGAGCGGCGGCACCGTAGCAATTCGCAGGGCTCAGGGCTAACCTTGATCACCCTCAAGCAGTACGGGGAGCCGCAAATGAAGCCCATCGTCCTCATGATCTTGCTGGCCGGCAGCGCCATGGCGCAGACCGGCACAGGCAGCAGCAGTTCCGACGCCGCCATCGAGGCCAGGCAACGAGTCGATTGCGCGATCAGCAAGCACGCCGGCACCCGGCCCGATGCCCCCAGGCCGCGCGGCTATATGAATACCGAAGCCACCGACTACGACAACCCGAACTACGAATACTCGCCCTGCAGCGATGCCGAGTACAGCGAGTACAAGAGCCTGTTCGACCCGGCCCGCATGTTGCGCGAAGCGCCGTCGGCCGCGGGCCGCAGCAGCCCCGCCCAGGAGCGCGCCCTGGTGATCCGCGAACTGCAGCGCGCGCGCCAGGCCGGCGAACTGAATTGGGCGGACCTGGAAATGGGCCCGCCCATGAAGAGCCCGCTCTGAACTGCCGCAAGCGGGCGTTTGACGCAAGCGCATTAATTCACGTTTTCACCCGACTGATCTCGCGATCCACCCCCGCAGTCACGGATGGCAATCCGCTGGCTGCGGGGCTAAGCTACGCGCCATGTGCCGGGCCTCAATGCAACGGCATCCCGTTCACTCACCGCGAGACAAGGTTGAATATGAAGCGCACCCTGATTGCCCTGATCCTGGCTCCCCTGACCGCTGCCTCCTGGGCCAGCAACCAGGAAGCCAACGCCCTGCGCGCCGAGTGCGCCGCCAAGTACAGCCCGGTGGCCGAGGCCACGGCGTCGAACGAGTACCAGTTCGTCTACAAGAAGGGCGACTATCGCGGCGAGAAGCACAACGGCAAGGTCGTGGGCTGCTCGGACTCGCAGTACAACACCTACCTGGCCAGCGTGGACCCGGCGCGCGTGATGTCGGCCAACCCGACCGCCGCCGGCCGCCCGAACATCAAACCCAATATCAAGCCCAACCTGGCCGCCGAAGCGGCCAAGAACGGCAAGTAAGAAGCTCAGGTCTCCTCGCCCCAGGGCAGCATCAGGGCGAGGAGCAGCAGCTTGTTGAACTCGGGTGCAAAGCGCTCGATGATGGCCTCGGGATCGGGGCAGAGCTTGCTGTCGGTGATGAGGCCGAACTGCACATGGCCGGCATAGGTGAGGATGCTGACGCCCATGCCGATGTCGCCCGACTGCGGCACCCAGAACATCACCCGCTCCACCGTCGAGCCGCAGAACTTCAGCGCCTCGGCCGGGCCGGGCACATTGGTCATCACCGCGGTGGCCTTCTTGGCAAAGATGTTCAGCATCGCGTGCTGCACCGGCTTGATCAGCAGGCCGGCCACGCTCAAGAGGCCGAAGGCCATGATGGGCTGGAAGCTGCCCTTCAGCTCCTGCATGCGCGTGCGCACCGCGTAGAGCCGCTCCACCGGATTCTCGATGCCGATCGGCAGCACCAGCGGCACCAGGCCGAAGCGGTTGCCCAGCTGGTAGGCCTTCTCCAGCGGCCGCAGATTCACCGGCACCATGGCGCGGATCTCCTGCCCGGCCACATCGTCGCCCTTGTCGATCAGGTAGCGGCCGATCGCGCCCGCCACGCAGGACAAGAGCACATCGTTGATCGAGCAATTGAGCGCCTTGCCCACCGCCTTCACCGCGTCCAGCGGCAGGGCATCGTCCCAGGCCACGCGCTTGTGGGTGCCGGGCTTGCCCTTGAGGCGGGTGTGCGAGTCGTCGCTCATGAGCGCAAAGGCCGCCACATCGCTGACCGCCTGGTAGCCCATGCGGGCGGCATGCAGCGAGCTGTCGAGCGGATGCTCCTGCTGCATCACCATGTCCACCGACTTGGCCATGCCAGCGCCGGCCACGCCGATCGCCTTGATGGTCAGGTCGCTGATGGGCTTGAGCAGGGCGTCGGTGAGCCAATCCTGGTCATCGCGCGGCTCCTGCTTGCGCTTGGGCGGCGCCTTGCCGCCGTCGGTGATGGACAGGGTGACCGCCATCAGGGCGATGCCGTCGGCAATGCAATGGTGGATGCGCGCGATCAGCACGCTGCCACCATCGAAATGCTCGACCAGCTGGAACTCCCAGAGCGGGCGGCGGTGGTCCAGTGGCTCGGCGGCGAGTTGGCCCACGCGCTCCTGCAAGGCGGCCTGGTGCGACTGGCCCTTGGCGGGGGTGATGGTGGCGGCTAGCACATGCTGGCGGATGTCGAAGTCTGCGTCCTCGACCCATTGCGCGCCCAGCGTGTCTTCCACCACCTTCTGGCGAAAACGTGTGTATTGCAGCAAGCTTGCCTCGATGCGCTTGCGCACCGCATCGAGGCTGACGCCGGGGCGTATGAACCACACGCCGACAATCATCATCAGATTCGCCTCGGTGTCCATGCGCAACCAGGCGGTGTCCACCTTGGACATGCGTTGTACGGCCAGTGCCAAAGCCTTCTCCTTCTAGAGTTTCTTCACCAGCGCTTGCTGGTTAACATCCGCTGCGTCCAACCCGATTGTCACCAGTACTGAGGAGCCATGATGAGCCTGAATGAGCAATTCGAAGCCGCTGTTGCAGCATCCAAACAACTGCCCGAGCGCCCCGACAACATGACCCTGCTGAAGCTCTACGCGCTCTACAAGCAGGGCAGCAGCGGCGACGTGGAGGGCTCGCGCCCCGGCTTCACCGACATGGTGGGCCGCGCCAAGTACGACGCCTGGGCCGCCCTCAAGGGCACCGCGGCCGACGAGGCCAAGCAGCAGTACATCGACCTGATCGAATCGCTGCAGTAAAGCCCCGCCGTGCGCGCCAGGCCGGCCTGCTCAGGCCGGCTTTTTCTTGCCCGCCGCCTTCTTGGCAGCGGCACTGGCCAGCAACTGATCCAGCTCCTTCTGGATCTCGCCCTCGATGGTGGACTTGAAGGCGCCCAGCAGCAGGCCCAGCCTGGCATGCAGATCGAAATGGTCGGCCGCCACGATCAGCTCGCCCTTCACGCCCGAGCGCGTGAACTCCACCGTGTCGCTGGTCTCGCCCTCCAGCACCGTGCATTCCATGTCGAACTTGTCCTCCACCTGCTCGGCCCAGGCCCAGGCAATTTCGCGTGCCTTCTTCAGGCCCAGGGCATGTTCACGGTGGATGCGGATGTCGGCCATCGGTGGCTCCTTGTTCTGACAATGCCCGCAACTCTAAGCGACGCTGCGGCTTGGGCAGCGCCGCCAGACGCCGTACCTCGGCATAAAAGCGCGGCCAGTCGCCGTCCAGCCGGGCATGCAGGCGCTCGAACTGCGGCGTGAGCTCGTTGTAGGCGCCCAGCACCGCCAGGCTGGCGTTGTTGGCACGCGCATACCAGCCGTCGTAGCCCGCATAGCCGCCCCAGGCCTCGCGCTTGAGCTGCTCGTAGTCGGCGCGCAGCGCGGCGAACAGGGTCTGCTTGGCGGCGCGCTTGGCCGCGTCATCCTGCGCGCCGGCATAGAGCTGGGCCAGCCGCTCGCGGTAGCGCAGGTTCAGCGCCAGAAAGTCGCGCCGCCTTGCATCGCCCTGGCGATAGATCTGCAAGGCCGCCGCCGAGCCCTGCTGGCGCAGCCAGGCCTCGGCGCCCAGGCGCTCCACCGCGCCGGAAAAGCTCTCGTTGAAGACCGTGTCGTCCTTGGCATAGGCCACCTGGTGCGCCAGCTCATGGAAGATCATGCGCGCCAGCTCGCCCTCGGCATAGGCGATGAAGGTGTTCAGCAGGGGATCGCCGCCCAGCCAACTGCTCCAGCCCAGGGTCGAATAGGCCGGCACGCCGTACACGCTGACCTCCAGGCCCTGGGCGCGCAGCGGCGCCGCAAAGGCCTCGGCCTCGGCCTGCTCGAAATAGCCGCGATAGCCCACGCAGCCCATGAGGGGAAAGCACCAGGTCTGCAGGCTGAGGCTGAACTCGGGCGTGGCCACCACGTTCCAGACCGCAGCGCTGCGGCCCAGCTCCGCATAGCGGCGGTAGCTGTTGTTGTCGGGCAGCTTGAGCTCGCGCACCGAGAACTCGCGCATGCGCTGGCTCAAGCGCAGGCGCTCGCGCAGCGCGGGTTGGAGCTCGGGCTGGGCCAGCCATTCGTCCACCGGCCTGGCGGCATTGACCAGGCGCAGGTGGCCCGCCACCGAATGGCTCAGATAGCCCAGCTCGGCGCAGCCGCTCAGCAGCGCCATCGCGGCCGCGGCGGCCAGCGCCAGCAGCCCCCGCATCACGCGGCGGCCACCTCGACCAGGCAGTCGTAGAACACCGGGGCATGGCCCATATCGGTCAGGCCCTGGTGCGTCACCTCGTTGACATTGCTGCCGCCCGCACCCAGCTTGCGCCACCACACGCCCAGGCCGTTGACCACGCCGGGGCGTGCGCGCGCGCTCACCGCCAGCCGGCACAGATAGCTGCCGCGGTCGTTGAAGGCCCGCACCATGGTGCCATCGGCCAGGCCGCGCGCCGCCGCGTCGTCGGCATGCATCTCCAGCAGCGGCTCGCCCTCGATGTCGCGCAGGCTTTTCACGTTCACGAAGCTGGAGTTGAGGAAGTTGCGCGCCGGCGGCGAGATCATCGCCAGCGGATAACGCGCCGCCAGCGCCGGCGCCGAGCGCGCACTCTCGTAGTTGGGCACGAAATCCGCCCCGGCGGCCTGGGCCCGGCCGTTGGGTGTCAAGAACTGACCCTCGGCGAAAGGCGCCTCGGCCAGCGGCAGGCTCCACCAGCCCTGGGTGCGCAGGGCCTCGAAGTCGACGCTGTCGCGGAAGGCCTGGCGCGCCAGCTGCTCATCGGTGTCGGCAAAGCAGGCGTCGCTGAAGCCCATGGCGGCGGCCAGCTCGCGGAAGATCTGGGTGTTGGACTTGGTCTCGCCCAGCGGCGCGATCGCCGGCTCGTTGATCAGCACATCGGTGTGGCCATAGCTGGTGTGCAGGTCCAGGTGCTCCAGCTGGGTGGTGGCGGGCAGCACATAGTTGGCCTGGTCGGCCGTGTCGGTCATGAAATGTTCCAGCACCACGGTGAACAGGTCGGCGCGCTGGAAGCCCCGCACGACCTTGGGCGATTCGGGCGCCACCGCCACCGGGTTGCTGTTGTAGACGATCAGCGCCTCGACCTTGGGGCCGAACTCCGGCCCGGCCTCGCGCAGCAGCGCGTCGCCAATGGTGCTCATATTGATCAGCCGCGACGGCCGGCCGGCGCGCAGCTGGGGCAGCTCGAGCGCATCGACGTTCTTGTGCGGCGCGAACCAGCCCGAGCTGGAGAGCAGCAGGCCGCCGGCGCGCTGGCGCCAGGCGCCGGTCAGGCAGGGCAGCAGCGCGATCAAGCGCACCGCATTGCCGCCGCCGCGCACGCGCTGCATGCCGTAGTTGAGGCGGATCGCGGCCGGCGCGATGGTGCCGTAGTCGCGCGCCAGCCCGCGCACCTCGGCGGCCGTGATGCCGCAGACCTCGGCCACCCGCTCGGGCGGCCATTGCAGGGCGCGCTCGCGCAACTCCTGCCAGCCGTCCACATGGCGGGCCAGGTAGTCGTGATCCAGCCAGTCATGCGCGATCAGCTCGTGCATCAGGCCCAGCGCCAGCGCCCCGTCGGTGCCCGGCAGCAGGGCGATGTGCTGATGGCATTTGTCGGCCGTCTCGGTCTTGCGCGGGTCGATGCAGATCAGCTTGGCGCCGGCGCGCTTGGCCTGGTTGGCAAAGGTCCAGAAGTGCAGATTGGAGGCGATCGAATTGCTGCCCCAGATCAGGATCAGCCGGCTCTCGGCGAAGAAGCGCAGATGCATGCCCACCTTGTGCCCGTAGGTGGCCGCCAGCGCCGCGCCGCCGGCGGAGGCGCAGATGGTGCGCTCCAGCTGCGAGGCGCCCAGCTTGTTGAAGAAGCGCGCCGCGATGCTTTCGCCCTGCAGCAGGCCCATGGTGCCGGCATAGCTGTAGGGCAGGATGGCCTGCGGGTCCGCGATGGCCTTGAGCCGCGCGGCGATGTCGCCCAGCGCCTCGGCCCAGCTGACGCGCACGAACCGCGGCGCCTCCTGCTTGCCGCTGACGCGCTTGAGCGGGTGCAGCACGCGCTCGGGGTGGTAGCTGCGCTCCGCGTAGCGCGAGACCTTGGTGCACAGCGCGCCATGGGTGGAACCATGCTCGGCCTGGCCCTGCACCTTGGTGACGCGGCCGTCTTCCACGGTGATGCGCAAGGCACAGGTATCGGGGCAATCGTGCGGGCAGGCGCCCTTGACGACGCCGCTCTGTGGCAAGGGGGTGACAGCGATGACGGAATTCATCCGCGCACTATTGCACAGTGCCGGCCCGCCTGCCTTGCGACACCCCTTGGCCACCTTGCAAGCCCGGGCGCGCCATGGGGATCTGCGGCTACCCTTGCCCGCTCCAAGCACCCACCCGGAGCCCTTCTTGCATCGACGCCATTGCCTCACCGGTCTGGCCGCCCTGGCCGCATTGGGCAGCCCTGCCTGCTTACGCGCGCAGGAGCGCCGCCGCATCGTGCTGGGCCAGTCGGCCCCGCTGACGGGCGCCGCCGCCCAGCTGGGCCTGCAGATGCAGGCCGGCGCCAGGCTGCAGTTCGACGCCATCAACGCGGCGGGCGGCATCAACGGCATGGCCGTCGAGCTCAAGACCCGGGACGATGGCTACGAGCCCGAGCGCTGCAAGGCCAATACCGAGAAGTTCATCGAGGAAGAGGTGTTTGCGCTGTTCGGCTATGTGGGCACGCCCACCGCGCTAGCGGCCCTGCCGCTGGTGAACCAGCACAAGATTCCGTTCTTCGCCCCGCTCTCCGGCGCCGAGGCCCTGCGCGAGCCGGCCAGCCGCTGGGTGTTCCATTTGCGCGCCTCCTACTTCGACGAGACCGCGCTGATCGTCAGGCAGTTCATCCAGCTGGGCATGAACAAGCTGGCGGTGTTCCACCAGAACGACGCCTATGGCCGCGCCGGGCTGGAGGGGGTGCAGCGTGCGCTCAAGGGTCATGCCTTGTTGCCGGTGGGCATCGCCACGGTGGAACGCAACAGCGTGGACGTGGCCAAGGCGGCGCGCGGGCTGGCCGCCGTCGAGCCTGAGGCCATCGTGCTGGTGAGCGCCTACAAGAGCTGCGCAGCCTTCATCCGCGAGGCCCGCAGGGCCGGCTTCGGCGGTCTGTTCTACAACGTCTCCTTCGTCGGCACCCAGGCGCTCTCGGATGAGCTGGGCAAGGACGCCGCCGGCGTGGTGGTGAGCCAGGTCGTGCCCTACCCCTTCGGCCCGGCCACCGGCCTGGTGGCCGAGTACCAGGCCGCGGTGCAGCGCGCCGGTGGCGGCATGCGCCCCAACTACACCGGCATGGAGGGCTACCTAGCCGCCAAGGTGATGTGCGAGGGCCTGCGCCGCATGGGCCGGCTGAGCCGCGACAGCCTGGTGGCGGCGCTGGAGGGTCTGCAGAACTACAACCCGGGCGGCTTCACGCTGAAGTTCGCGCCGGGCAAGCATGTGGCCTCGAATTTCGTCGAGCTCTCCATGCTCACCGGCGACGGCAAGGTCAAGCGCTGAGCGGTAAACTCGTTCGCACCAGGCGCGCCCAGCCCATGCAAGCATGGCTGGCGCGCCGACCCATTTGGAGTGCCCGCCATGAAGCTCATCGACCCCATCCTGGCTGACGCGCCGGCCATCGTCAAACTGCGACGAGACATCCATGCCCATCCCGAACTCTGCTTCAAGGAAGAGCGCACCTCGGACCTGATCGCCGACACGCTCACCGCCTGGGGCATCCCGGTGCATCGCGGCCTGGGCAAGACCGGCGTGGTGGGCATCGTCCAGAACGGCACGAGCACGCGCGCCGTGGGCCTGCGCGCCGACATCGACGCCCTGCCCATGACCGAGCACAACCGCTTCGAGCATGCCAGCATCTACCACGGCAAGATGCACGCCTGCGGCCATGACGGCCATACCGCGATGCTGCTGGCCGCCGCCAAGCACCTGGCCAGCCACCGCAATTTCGACGGCACCGTCTACCTGGTGTTCCAACCCGCCGAGGAAGGCGGCGGCGGGGCGCGCGAGATGATCAAGGACGGCCTGTTCGAGAAGTTCCCGATGGAAGCCATGTTCGGTGCGCACAACTGGCCGGGCATGGCGGCCGGCCAATTCGCCATCAAGTCGGGCCCGGTGTTCGCGTCCAGCAACGAGTTCAAGATCACCATCCGCGGCAAGGGCGGCCATGGCGCGATGCCGCACCTGGGCGTGGACCCGGTGCCGGTGGCCTGCCAGATGGTGCAGGGCTTCCAGACCATCATCACGCGCAACAAGCGGCCCATCGATGCGGGCGTGATCTCGGTGACCATGATCCATGCCGGCGAGGCCACCAATGTGATCCCCGACAGCTGCGAGATCCAGGGCACGGTGCGCACCTTCACGCTGGAGGTGCTGGACCTGATCGAGCAGCGCATGCAGCAGGTGGCGCGCGCCATCGGCGAGGCCTTCGAGACCCAGGTGGAGTTCGAGTTCAAGCGCAACTACCCGCCCACCATCAACCACCCCAAGGAAACCGCCTTCGCCCGCGGCGTGCTGGAAGATCTTGTGGGCGCTGAGAATGTGCAGGAGTTCGAGCCCACCATGGGCGCCGAGGACTTCAGCTACTACCTGCTGGAAAAGCCCGGCTGCTATTTCCTGATCGGCAACGGCGACGGCAAGCACCGCATCGGCGGCCATGGCCTGGGCCCCTGCATGCTGCACAACCCCAGCTACGACTTCAATGACGAGCTGATCCCGCTGGGCGGCAGCCTGTGGGTGCGCATGGCCGAGGCCTGGCTCAACAGCCCGAGGCCATGAGCGCCGCCGCCCGCTCTTCTTCCTCTTGCTTCGCGCAGAGCTACGCCGAGGCGCGCGACAAGTTCCTGGCCGCCGTCGACGCCGCGGGGCTGGACAACGAGGCCCATCTGCACCCGCTGCTGGGCCGCGATGGCGAACGCCTGGCGATGGACGTGGTGCTGCAGGGCCCGGCCGACGCAGCCGGCCTGCTGATCATCAGCAGCGCCTGCCATGGCGTGGAGGGCTTTTGCGGCTCCGGCGTGCAAGTGGCCCTGCTGCAGGACGATGGCTGGCGCGCCGCGGTGGCGGCCAGCGGCCTGGCGGTGCTCTACATCCACGCGCTCAACCCGCATGGCTTCTCCTGGTGGCGCCGCGTCACCCAGGAGGGCGTGGACCTGAACCGCAATTTCCACGATTTCCACGCGCCCCTGCCGGCCAACCCCGGCTATGACGAGCTGGCCGGCTTCCTGGTGCCGCCGCATTGGCCGCCCACGGCCGAGGACGAGCGCCATCTGCGGGCCTATGCCGAACGCCACGGCGAGCGCGCCCTGCAGACCGCCATCACCGGCGGCCAGTACGCGCATGAGCTGGGCCTGTTCTATGGCGGCCGCGCGCCCACCTGGAGCCACCAGACCCTGCGCCATGTGCTGCAGGCCCATGGCCAGCGCTGCGCGCGCCTGGCCTGGATCGACCTGCACACCGGCCTGGGCCCCAGCGGCCATGGCGAGCGCATCTTTGCCGGCCACGATGACCCGGCCGCCCTGGCGCGCGCGCGCGCCTGGTGGGGCCCCGAGGTCACCGCCATCACCGAGGGCAGCTCCAGCTCGGCGCCGCTGCAGGGCCTGATGTGGAATGCCGCCCTCGAGGAATGCCCGCAGGCCAGCTACACCGGCATCGCGCTGGAATACGGCACCCTGCCGCTGGACGCGATGATCATGGCGCTGCGTGCCGACCACTGGCTGGAGGCCCATCCGGAGGCCGCGCCGGCCCAGGCGCAGGCCATCAAGCGCCAGATCCGCGACGCCTTCTATGTCGACGAGGAGGGCTGGCAGGCCAGCATCCTCGCCCAGGCCTTCGATGCCGCACACCAGGCCCTGCAAGGGCTGGCCAACACCTCGGCCCTGCAAGGGCTCAGCAAGACATGACCCCAGACGAACTCCAGACCATCCAGCAAGAGATCCAGTACTGGCTGGAGAAGGCCGTGATCGGCCTCAACCTCTGCCCCTTCGCCAAGAGCGTGCATGTCAACCACCGGCTGCGCTATGTGGTGAGCGAGGCGGCCACGCCCGAAGAGCTGCTCAAGGAGCTGGCGCGCGAACTGCTGGCGCTGCGCCGCGCCGATCCGGACGAGATCGAGACCACGCTGCTGATCCACCCCAAGGTGCTGACCGACTTCCTGGACTTCAACGACTTTCTGGGTGCCGCGGATGCGCTGGTGGAAGACCTGGAGCTGGACGGCGAACTGCAGATCGCCAGCTTCCATCCCGACTACCAGTTCGCCGGCACCGCGCCCGAGGACATCAGCAACTACAGCAACCGCTCGCCCTACCCCACCCTGCACCTCTTGCGCGAGAGCAGCATCGAGCGCGCCGTCGCCACCATGGCCGACACCGACGCGATCTACGAGGCCAACCTCGAGACCCTCGACAAGCTCGGCATCGAGGGCTGGAAGGCGCTCGGGCTGAAGACCCGGGAGTGATGTCCTGATTTGATCGATGCCGGTCCGCAAGCGGCGCGACGGCCCGGCCCGCGCCGGGCACAGTGGAGGCCTCTTCAACACGAACCGAGGCCCACGCCATGAAAACCGCATTGCTCGTCATCGACGTCCAGGAATCCTTCCGCCTGCGCCCCTACTGGAGCGAGCAGGACCTGCCCGACTTCCTCGCCCGCAGCAATGCGCTGATCGCGGGCGCCGAGCAGCTCGGCCTGCCCATCGTGCGGGTGTTCCACAGCGAGGGCCCGGAGACGCCGGACAACCCCTTCTCGAAGGCATCGGGTCAGGTGCGTCCGCTGGCCGGCCTGCGCGACTATGCGCCCGCCTTCGAGGTCGTGAAGCAGCGCCACAGCGCCCTGGCCGGCACCGGCCTGGGCATCTGGCTGCGCCAGCAGGGCATCCAGCGCCTCATCGTCAGCGGCATCCGCACCGAGCAATGCTGCGAGACCACCACCCGCAACGCCAGCGACGAGGGCTGGCTGGTGGACTACGTGACCGAGGCCACGCTGACCTTTGCCATGCGCCACGCCAGCGGCGTCACGCTCTCGCCCGCCGAGCTCAAGCTGCGCACCGAGACCGTGCTGCAGGACCGCTTCGCGCAGGTCTGCACGGTCGAGCAGGCGCTTGATCGGGCCGCCACCGCAAGGCTGTGAGCGCGCCCTTGGGGCGATACTCGGGCCATGTCTCAAATTGATGTCGTGATGCTGGTCGAGCCGCGCTCGCTGCTGCTGGACCTGGCCGGGCCGGCGGAAGCCTTCCGGCTCGCCAACCAGGCCCTGCAGCGGCGCGGCGAGGCGCCCGCCTTCCGGCTGCGCTTTGTCGCGGCGCAGCCGAGCTGCAGCAGCTCGGTGGGCCTGCAGCTGGGCGGCCTGGCCCCACTGCCCGACACGCTGCCGCCCGATGCCTGGCTGATGCTGGTCGGCTGCCGCCATGCCCAGCCCGGCGAAGCGCCCCCCGGCAGCGCCGAGCTGGCCGACCAGCTGCGCACCCAGAACTGGCTGCATGCGCGCGGCCAGGCCCTGCTGAGCCGCCCCGCGGGCCGGCTGCTGAGCATCTGCTCGGGCGCCCTGCTGGCGGCGCGTGCGGGGCTGCTGGAGGGGCGCCGCTGCACCACCCATCACGAGCTGCTGGACGAGCTGCGCCGCCAGGCGCCGCGCAGCGAGGTGGTGGACAACCGCGTCTTCGTGATCGACGGCCAGGTGGCCTGCAGCGCCGGCATCACCGCCGGCATCGACCTCTGCCTGCACCTGATCGCCCAGCATTGCGGCGACGCCATCGGTGCCGCGGTGGCCCAGACCATGGTGGTCTATTTGCGCCGCAGCCCGCAGGACCCCGAGCTCTCGCCGCTGCTGGCGCACCGCAACCATCTGCACCCGGCCCTGCACCGCACCCAGGACGCCGTCTGCGCCGATCCGGCGCGCGACTGGAGCCTGGAGCGCATGGCCGAGGTGGCCCATGTGACCCCGCGCCACCTGAGCCGGCTGTTCGCGGCCCACACCCACACCACGCCGCTGGTCTATCTGCAGGCGATCCGCATGGAACGCGCCCGGCGCGCCCAGGCGCGCGGCGCCTCGCTGCAGCAGGCGGCGCTGGAGGCCGGCTTCAGCTCCGACCAGCAGTTGCGGCGCACCCGCCGCAAACTGGAATTGCGCTAGCACAGAAGCCACTAACCTGTGGCAAGCGGAGTTCATGCACATCTGTTAACTTGCTCGCCCAGAACAACGAGACCTGCCCGAGGAGCACCGAGTGAACAATTGGCTGCAGCGCCTGGAAGCGCTAGACCCCGACCGACTGCAAGCCATGCGTCGCGGCGTGGAGAAGGAAAGCCTGCGTGCCAATGCCGACGGCTCGCTGGCCCTGACCCCGCACCCCGCGGCGCTGGGCTCTGCGCTCAAGCACCCGCACATCACCACCGACTTCAGCGAATCGCAGCTGGAGCTGATCACCGGCGTGCATGCCTCGGCCGAGCAATGCCTGGCCGAGCTGACGGAGATCCACCAGGCGGTGGTGCACAGCCTGGGCGGCGAGATGATGTGGGCGTCCAGCATGCCCTGTTACCTGCCGGCCGACGAGACCATCCCGATCGGCAACTACGGCTCCTCCAATATCGGCCGCGCCAAGAGCGTCTACCGCATGGGCCTGGGCCATCGCTACGGCCGGCGCATGCAGACGATCTCGGGCATCCATTACAACTGGTCGATGCCGGGCATCTCGAGCGAGCAGTATTTCGACCTGATCCGCAACTTCCGCCGCCACAGCTTCCTGCTGCTGGTGCTGTTCGGCGCCTCGCCGGCGCTGTGTTCGAGCTTTGTCGAGGGCCGGCCGCACGAGCTGCAGGAAATGGGTGCGGGCACGCTCTACCAGCCCCATGCCACCTCGCTGCGCATGGGCCGGCTGGGCTACCAGAGCGACGCGCAATCGCAGCTGGCCGTCAGCTACAACAGCCTGGAGGGCTATGCGCACTCGCTGCAGGGCGCGCTGACCCAGGCCTATCCGGCCTACGAGGCGATCGGCGTGCGCAACCCAGGTGGCGAGTACAACCAGCTCTCCACCAGCCTGCTGCAGATCGAGAACGAGTTCTACGGCACCATCCGCCCCAAGCGCGTCATCCAGAGCGGCGAGCGCCCCCTGCACGCGCTGCGCGAGCGCGGCGTCGAGTATGTGGAAGTGCGCTGCATGGACCTCGACCCCTTCGAGCCGGTCGGCATCAATGCCGACACCATGCGCTTCATCGACATCTTCCTCTTGCACTGCCTGCTGGCCGACAGCCCGCCCGACACCCCCGCGGAGATCGCCGCGATGGCCCGCAACCAGCAGCGCGTGGCCCATGCCGGCCGCGAACCCGGCCAGGCGCTGGAGCGTGGCGGCGAGCGCATCACGGTGCAGGCCTGGGGCCAGGAACTGCTGGAGGCCTTCGGCCCCATCGCCGCCAAGCTCGACCAGGCCCTGGGCGGCGAGGCCTACCGCGGCGCGCTCGACCGCGCCCGCGCCAGCTTCAGCGATTTCGACAGCCTGCCCTCGGCGCGCGTGCTGCAAAGCATCCGCAGCGAGCATGAGTGCTCGCATGTGAGCTTTGTGCGCGAGCACTCGCTGCACATCAAGGCCGGCCTGCTGGCCCTGCCCATCAGCCAGCAACGCCTGGCCGACTATGCGCGCGTGGCCGAAGCCTCGCGCGCCGAGCAACAGGCGCTCGAGCGCGCCGAGCACGAGCCCTTCGAGGCCTTCCGGCAGCGCTATCTGGCCTCGGATCAATTGCTGGCCTGAAGCACCGCGGGCTCTTGAAAGCCGCGCAAGCACCCATATAATCCTCCTGCTAGCACTCATACACCCCGAGTGCTAACAGTCCCGGGAACCCAGGTTTGCGGGGCTCAAGCATGTGAAAAGGTGTTGCTCACCTTGACGCAGCACCTGCCATTCAAGCACCAAGACACTCTGAAGGAGATGTGATGAAACTGCGTCCTCTGCACGATCGCGTGATCGTTAAGCGCCTGGAACAAGAAACCAAGACCGCTTCGGGCATCGTCATCCCCGACGCCGCCGCCGAGAAGCCCGATCAGGGCGAAGTGCTGGCCGTGGGTCCTGGCAAGCGCAATGACAAGGGCGACTTCATTGCCCTGAACGTGGCCGTGGGCGACCGCGTGCTGTTCGGCAAGTATTCGGGCCAGGCCGTCAAGGTCGACGGCGACGAACTGCTGGTGATGCGCGAAGAAGATCTGTTTGCCGTGGTGCAGAAGTAAGCCTTCCGCGACCCGCAAGATCTGACCCCAATTAAGAATCCGGAGAAATACACATGGCAGCAAAAGACGTGATCTTTGGCGGCGAGGCACGTGCCCGCATGGTTGAAGGCGTGAACATCCTGGCCAACGCGGTCAAGGTGACCCTGGGCCCCAAGGGCCGCAACGTGGTGCTCGAGCGCTCGTTCGGCGCCCCCACCGTGACCAAGGACGGTGTGTCCGTGGCCAAGGAAATCGAGCTGAAGGACAAGCTCCAGAACATGGGCGCGCAGATGGTCAAGGAAGTTGCTTCCAAGACCTCTGACAACGCCGGTGACGGCACCACCACCGCCACCGTGCTGGCCCAGGCCATCGTGCGCGAAGGCATGAAGTACGTGGCCGCCGGCATGAACCCGATGGACCTGAAGCGCGGCATTGACAAGGCCGTGACCGCCCTGGTCGCCCAGCTGAAGGCGGCCTCCAAGGCCACCACCACCTCCAAGGAAATCGCACAGGTTGGCACCATCTCCGCCAACAGCGATGCCGACGTCGGCCAGATCATCGCATCGGCGATGGACAAGGTGGGCAAGGAAGGCGTGATCACCGTTGAAGACGGCAAGAGCCTGAACAACGAGCTGGACGTGGTCGAAGGCATGCAGTTCGACCGCGGCTACCTGTCGCCCTACTTCATCAACAACCCCGAGAAGCAAGCCGCGCTGCTGGACAACCCCTTCGTCCTGCTGTTCGACAAGAAGATCTCGAACATCCGCGACCTGCTGCCCACGCTGGAGCAAGTGGCCAAGGCCGGCCGTCCGCTGCTGATCATCGCTGAGGAAGTCGAAGGCGAAGCGCTGGCGACCCTGGTGGTCAACACCATCCGCGGCATCCTGAAGGTTGTCGCCGTCAAGGCGCCTGGCTTCGGCGACCGCCGCAAGGCCATGCTGGAAGACATCGCCATCCTGACCGGCGGCAAGGTCATCGCCGAAGAAGTCGGCCTGACGCTGGAGAAGGTCACCCTGGCTGACCTGGGCCAAGCCAAGCGCGTCGAAGTGGGCAAGGAAAACACCACCATCATCGATGGCGCCGGTGCCGCTGCCGACATCGAAGCCCGCGTCAAGCAAGTGCGCATCCAGATCGAGGAAGCCACCAGCGACTACGACCGTGAAAAGCTGCAAGAGCGCGTGGCCAAGCTGGCCGGCGGTGTTGCCGTGATCAAGGTCGGCGCTGCCACCGAAGTCGAAATGAAGGAAAAGAAGGCACGCGTGGAAGACGCGCTGCACGCCACCCGCGCTGCCGTTGAAGAAGGCATCGTGGCTGGTGGTGGCGTGGCCCTGCTGCGTGCCAAGCAAGCTGCTGGCGAGATCAAGGGCGACAACGCCGATCAAGACGCCGGCGTCAAGCTGGTGCTGAAGGCCATCGAAGCCCCGCTGCGCGAGATCGTCTACAACGCCGGTGGCGAAGCCTCCGTCGTGGTGAACGCTGTGCTGGCCGGCAAGGGCAACTATGGCTTCAATGCCGCCAACGACACCTATGGCGACATGATCGAAATGGGCATCCTGGACCCGACCAAGGTGACCCGCACCGCGCTGCAGAACGCTGCTTCGGTCGCTTCGCTGATGCTGACCACCGAGTGCATGGTGGCCGAGTCCCCCAAGGACGAAGCTCCGGCCGGCGGCATGCCTGGTGGCATGGGCGGCATGGGCGGCATGGGCATGGACATGTAATCTCGGGAAACCGAGACTTTTGACGCGTGATCCGTCACGCTCAAACAAAGGGGGCCGCAACAGCGGCCCCTTTTTCATGCTTGGCGCCGCCGATAATGGCGGCAAACGCCCATGAACATCATGCCCAACGCACCCACGCTGCAGTCACTCGTCGACGAGGTCGTCGCCCGGGTGCCGGCGCTGAGCCTTGCCGTGCTGAACGAGACGCACGATGAGCTGAAGGACAAGCCGCAGTACCACCAGCTGTTTGCCGGCTGGCTGCGCGAGCGCCCGCGCTTCGTCAACGACTTTGAGTCCTCGCTGCGCCCCTTGCTGGCGGCGGCCCGCGAGGGCAAGGATCCGCTGCAGCGCAGCGCCCCGGTGCGCCTGGACACGCTCAGCCTGGTGGACGAGAAGCAGGCCCTGCAGGACGTGGCCATCGCCCATGTGGTGTCGGTGATCGAGGATCGCAGCCGGCCCGAGGTGCATCAGCTGGGCAATTTCTTCGCCGCGCTGCGCGGCATTGCCCGTCCGCTGAAGAACGACAACCCGCTGCGTCCGGCGCTGTTCGCGCAGGCGCTGAACCGTGCCATGCAGGGCGTGGACCTGGATCCCGAGGGGCGCTATGCGCTGATGCGCGTGGCCGCCCAGCCCTTGGCCAACGCCGTGCATGCGATCTACGGCGCGCTGTGCCAGCAAATGCGCGAGGCCGACCTCATCAATATGGTGGCCAGCCATGGCGCCGGCATCAAGGCGTCGGAACAGCGCCAGCGCCAGTTCGCCAACACCCATGCCACCGCCCTGCCCACCTCGTTGGACACCCTGGCGCGCCGTGTGGACGAATACAACTCGCGGCCGCAGCGTCTGGGGGCCAGTCTGCCAACGCAGCCGCTCACGGCCAGCGGTGGCGATCTGCTGTCGCGCCTGTATGGCCAGATCCTGGCCGACCCGAATCTGCTGCCCGCGGTGAAGCAGCTGCTGGCGCGGCTGCAGGTGGCCGTGGCGCGGCTGGCGCAGACCGACGGCAGCCTGCTGCGCCGGCAGGACCATCCCACCTGGCAGCTGCTGAATCGCGTGTCGGCCCATGGCCAGGCCTTCGAGAACCCGAACGACGAGCGCCTGCGCGAATTCCTCGGCTTCATGGACGCGCAGGTGCAGCAGCTCGTGGCCTCGCCCGTGCCCACCGCGCTGCAATTCCAGCAGACGCTCAACGCGGTGGATCAGCAGATCCGCCAGCACGCCAGCCAACGCAGCGAACGCAGCGCCGTGGCACTGGCGGCGCTGGAGCGCGAGCAGCAGCGCGGCGACTGGCTCAAGCTGTTGCGCGAGCAGCTCAAGGAACAGCTGGCCGATGCCCCGCTGACCGCCAGCCTGCGCAAGTTCCTGCTCAGCAGCTGGGTGGAAGTGATCGTGCAGGCGATGGTGCTGCATGGCCGCGATGCGCCCGAGGCCCAGTCCTATATCGAGCTGGTGGATGAATTGCTGGACAGCCTACAGCTGCCCGCGACCGAGGCACAGCGCGAGCAGTTCCGCAGCCGCCTGCCGGGCCTGGTCGCCCGCATGGAACAGGGCATGGGTTCGATTGCGATGGACGCGTCCAAGCGCCAGGCCATCCTGGCCGAGCTGATGCAGCAGCATGGCCGCATCCTGCGTGGCCTGCCCGCACTGACCGAGGCGACGCCTGGCCACCCTGCGAAGGCCGGCCAGGAGTTCAGCCCCGAAGAGTTGCTGCAGCAGCTGCTCACCGAACGCGAGTCGCAACTGCCCTCGCACTGGGCGCATTCGCAGGTCGACCGCGGCCATCTGCCCACCGTGCCGGTCTCGCTCTACGCGGGCCAGGACGACGACAAGGCACGCGCCGCGCTGGAGACCTGGATGGACCAGCTGCAGATCGGCAACTGGTACCACCTGTTCCTGCAAAGCCAGTGGATGACGGCGCAGATCGCCTGGATCAGCGAAAGCCGCCAGTTCTTCCTGTTCGTCGGCCAGGACGCCGACGAGCGCCATTCGCTCACGCGCGGCGCCATCGAGCAACTGCTGGCCAATGGCCTGATCACCGCGCTGGAAGAGGAATCCCTGGTACAACGCGCCGTCACCACGCTGATGCAGGATCTGGGCACGCCAACATAGCGGCCCCGGGTCCACGCCCGAGACCGCATGACCCGAGCCCACCGCTATCTCCTCACCGCCCTGCTCTTGCTGCCCCCGCTGGCCTGGGGGCAAGACCTGCCCCCGGCCGCCGACGCGGCGCGCCCCAAGCTGGGCCTGGTGCTCTCGGGCGGCGGCGCGCGCGGCCTGGCCCATGTGGGCGTGCTCAAGGTGCTGGAGCGCGAGCGCATCCCGGTGGACCTGATCACCGGCACCTCGATGGGCGCCATCATCGGCGGCCTCTACGCCAGCGGCATGAGCGCCGCGCAGCTGGAGCGCGAGCTGACCCGGCTCTCCTGGGGCGATGTGTTCGCCAGCCGGGTGGAGCGGCAGGATCTTTCGCAGCGCCGCAAGGAGGAGGATTTCGAGTTCTCGGCGGTGCTGGAGTTCGGCATGCGCGATGGCGAATTCCGCGCCCCGCAGGGCACGCTCTCCAGCCGCGGGCTGGAAGCGCTGCTGCGCCGCTTCACCCTGCCGGTGCGCAAGATACGCCGCTTCGACGAATTACCCACGCCCTTCCGCGCCGTTTCCACCGACATGGAGTCGGGCGAGCAGCAGGTGCTCAGCAAGGGCGACCTGGCGCTGGCGATCCGCTCCAGCATGAGCGTGCCGGGCGTATTCGCGCCGGTGGAATGGGAGGACCGCATCCTCGGCGACGGCGGCCTGGTCAACAACCTGCCGGTGGACATCGCCCGCAGCATGGGTGCCGAGCGGCTCATCGCCGTCAACGTCGGCACGCCGATCGGCGGGCGCGAATCGCTCGGTTCGCTGCTGGGCGTGACGGCGCAGATGATCAACATCCTCACCGAGCAGAACGTCAAGCGCAGCCTGGCCAGCCTGTGGGAAGGCGATGTGCTGATCAAGCCGCAGCTGGGCAAGCTCACATCCGGCGACTTCGAGCGCGGCGTCGACTTCATCAAGCTCGGCGAGCAGGCGGCAGAGGCGGCGCTGCCGGAGTTGCGCGCCTTCGCGGTCGACGAGCCCGGCTACCGGCGCTGGCGCGAGGCGCGCGGCGGTGCGCAGCTCGACAAGCCGCTGCTGGCCGCGGTGCGCATGGAGGGCAGCGAGATCGCCAACCCCCAGCGCTTTGCCGACCAGCTCGAGTCCAAGCCCGGCGAACGCTTCGACCTCGCCAAGGCCGAGCGCGATACGCGCTTCCTCGCCTCCTCGGGCGACTACGAGCGCGTCGACTACCACGTCGAGGCGCGCGAGGCCGGCGACACCCTGGTGTTCAGCATGGAAGACAAGTCCTGGGGGCCTAACTACTTCCGTGTCGGCCTCGATCTCAGCACCGACCTGAGCGGCGACAGCTCCTTCAATCTGCGCATCTCGCACAACCGCCACTGGCTCACCCCCAATGGCACCGAATGGCGCAACCAACTCACGCTCGGGCAGACGCCCAGGCTCTACTCCGAGCTCTACCATCCGCTGGGCCTGCGGCTGGGGGTGTCGAACGATTGGTTCGTGTCCGGCTGGGGCGAGCTGGAGCGCAGGCAGATCACCATTTACGACCGCGACACGGGCCATGGCCTGGCGCGCTTCCAGCGCAGCGGCGCCAGCGTCGGCGCCGACCTCGGCCAGCCCTGGGGCCGCCTGGGCGAGATCCGCATCGGGCTGCTGCACGAGGCCTGGCGGCTCAGCCCCAGCCTGCTGACCATCGACGTGCCCGGCGTCGACTTCAACCGCCATGCCAACGAGACCGCGCTGCGCCTGAAGGCCGTGGTGGACCAGCTCGACTTCGCCAATTTCCCGCAGCGCGGCTATCGCTACACCTTCGAGGGCTTGTACGGCTACCAGGTCAATCGCGGCGAGAACAATGGCAATTTCGCGCGCGCCGAGCTGCAGGCCACGAGGGTACAAAGCTGGGGCCGCCACACGCTCAATCTGCATCTGCGCGGCTTTGCCGCGCGCGAGCCCGAGAGCTCGGTGCAAGGGCCCTACAGCCTGGGCGGCTTCCAGCAACTGTCCGGCTACAAGCAGGGCCAGCTCACCGGCGCGGCCCTGCTGTTCGGGCGCGCCAGCTACTACATGCGGCTCAATGAGACGCCGGTGCTGACGCGCGGCTTCTTCGTGGGCGGCTCGCTGGAGGCGGGCAACACCTGGGACAAGCATCGCCAGATGAGCTTGAAGGGCCTGCGCTGGGCCAGCAGCCTGTTCCTGGGCACCGACACCACGGTGGGCCCGCTCTATGTGGGCCTGGGCTACGCGCCGCAGGGCGGCAGCGCGCTCTACCTCTTCATCGGCAGACCCTGAGGGATCAGCCCGGCGATCAGCTTGGCGATCAGCGCCGGCTGCTCATGCACGATCCAGTGCGTCGCGCCCGGCACGCGCTCGAGCCGCAGCTGCGGCACGAAATGCGCGAGGCCCTCCAGCATGCTGGGCGGCAGGGCGCGGTCGGCCTCGCCCCAGATCACCAGGGTGGGCAGCTTGACGGTGACGAACTCGGGCGCGAACTCCAGCGCCATCGCGCCCGGATCCTCGGGCGTGGGCGGCCGCATCGGCGAGGCCCGGTAGTAGTTCAAGGGGCCGGTGAGCCCGCGCGACCAGAGCTCGCGGTAGCGCGTACGCAAGGCCTCGTCGAGCCAGGGTGCGCCGCCTTCGGCAAAGTCGGTGAAGAAGGCAAACATGCCGGCAAAGTCGTGCTCGGCCAGGCGCACCTCGGCATCCGGCCGGCACAGCATGTTCATGTAGGCGCTGGCGCGGCGCTGCGCCGGATTGAGCTGCAGCTCGCGCAAGAAGGTGCCCGGATGCGGTGAGTTGATGATCACCAGCTGCTGCATCAGCTGGGGCTTCTGCACCGCCAGATTCCAGGCCACCGCACCGCCCCAGTCATGCGCCACCAGGGCGGTCAGCGGGCCTTCGCCGGTGGCGGCCACCAGGGCCGCGACATCCGCCACCAGATGCTTGGCGCGGTAGGCCTCGACCTCGCGCGGTGCGCTGGAGCGCTCGTAGCCGCGCAGATTGGGCGCAATGCAGCGGTAGCGGTCCGCCAGCATCAGCATCAGCTCGTCCCAGATGAAGGCGGCCTCGGGAAAGCCATGCAGAAAGATCAGGCGCGGCGCCGCGGCCGGACCGCAAGCGCGGCAGGACAGGGTGATGCCATGCGGCAGCACCTGGTCAAAGCATTCGATCATGGCCGAGGCCTCCCTGTGGAGCCTCAGTATCGAGAGCCGCCTCCCGGCAGCCCTGTCACTCCGGCGACAGCTCCGGGGGCGGAATTTCCCCCATGGTGGGCGCCACCACGGCCGACTGCATCCAGTCGTACAGGATATGGGCCACGTCCGCCACGCCCTGCTTCTTCAGCGCCGAGAACAGCGTCACCGAGACGTCCGACTCCTCCGTGGCCAGGCCGGCCAGGAAGGCCTGGCATTCGGCCAGCGCCGCGTTCGCTTCCTTGCGGTTGAGCTTGTCGGACTTGGTCAGCAGCACCAGCAGCTTGATCTCGCCGGTGCCCACGCGCGCCGCCACGAATTCGAGCAGCTGCTTGTCCAGATCGGTCAGGCCCAGGCGTGAATCGACCATCAGCACCACGCCGGAGAGGCTGCGGCGCACCTCCAGATAGTCGGCCATCACCTTCTGCCAGCGCAGCTTGGCCGAGCGCGCCACCGCCGCATAGCCGTAGCCCGGCAGGTCGGCGAAGAGCGCGTTGGGCGCGTCCTTGGGGCCGACCTCGAAGAGGTTGATGTGCTGGGTGCGCCCCGGCGTCTTCGAGGCAAAGGCCAGCCGCTTCTGCTGCGCCAACGTGTTGATGGCGGTGGACTTGCCGGCATTCGAGCGCCCCACGAAGGCGATTTCGGGCAGTTCGTTGGCCGGCAGATGCACCAGCTGGCTGGCGGTGGTGAGGAAGCGGGCGGTGTGGGTCCAGCCCAACACCACCTTGTCCGACGCCGTTTCGGCGGCCCCGTCAGCAGGCACCGACGCCTCGGCAGGCAAGGCCTTTTGCAGGCCTGCGGCATCGTTTTTCGTGCCGCGCTTGGTGTTGGTAGTCATGAAGTTCCAGGTCTCGTTGGTTTGCCATTGTAAAATCCGCCGGTTGCGCTTACCGAACCCTAAATACTCATGAAGACTGCCGCTATCCTGTTGACCGGTCTGATGTTCGCCGCCGCAGCGGTGGCCAACGAGCCTGCCGCCGCCGCCAAACCCGATCTGGCCAAGGGCCAGGCCACTTCCACGCAAGTGTGCGCCGCCTGCCATACCGCTGACGGTTCGCGCGGCAGCCCGGCCAATCCCATCCTGCAGGGCCAGCACGCCGACTACCTGGCCAAGCAGCTGGACGAATTCAAGTCCGGCAAGCGCAACAACCCCATCATGAAGGGCATGGCCTCGACGCTGTCGCCCGAAGACATGAAGAACGTCGCCGCCTTCTACGCCAGCAAGCAGGCCAAGCCCGGCTTCGCCAAGGACAAGGCGCTGGTGGCCCTGGGCGAGAAGATCTACCGCGGCGGCATCGCCGATCGCCAGATCCCGGCCTGTGCCGGCTGCCACAGCCCCAACGGCGCCGGCATCCCGGCCCAGTACCCGCGTCTGGCCGGCCAGCACAGCGACTACACCGAAGCCCAGCTGAATGCCTTCCGCAGCGGTCTGCGCACCAACAGCGCCCAGATGACCGGCATTGCCGCCAAGATGAACGACCGCGAAATCAAGGCCGTGGCCGATTACGTGGCCGGCCTGCGCTGAACTCCAGCGCTGTGCGGTGCCCGCAAGGCCCCGCCACAAGCTTTGACGCATAGCAAAGGCCGGTGTTCGCACCGGCCTTTTTTCATTGCCCCCGGGTGAGCGCCTGCTCGCCGCGACAATTCCGCCATGTCCGAGACGCCTGAGACCACCGCCCTGCCCCGCCCCAGCCATGGCGCGGGGCGTGAATTGCTGGACCTGCTGGCCTCGATGCGCTTTGCCATCGCGCTGCTGACGGTGATCTGCATCGCCTCGGTGATCGGCACGGTGGTGAAGCAGCGCGAGCCGCTCAACAACTATGTGAACCAGTTCGGGCCTTTCTGGTCCGAGGTGTTCGGCAAGCTGGACCTCTACACCGTCTACGGCGCCTGGTGGTTCCTGCTGATCCTGGCCTTTCTGGTGATCTCCACCAGCCTGTGCATCGCCCGCAACACGCCCAAGATCATCCAGGACCTGAAGAGCTACAAGGAGCAGGTGCGCGAGCAGTCGCTGCAGCTCTTCAAGCATCGCGCCCTGGGCGAGCTGCCGCTGGCGCCCGAGGCCGCGCTCAAGCAGGTGTCGGCCTTCCTCGACCAGCAGGGCTGGAAGGCGCGCGCCCAGGTGCGCGCCAACGGCATCATGGTGGCGGCGCGCAAGGGTGCGGCCAACAAGATCGGCTACCTGTGCGCGCATTCCGCCATCGTGCTGGTCTGCCTGGGCGGCCTATTCGACGGCGACCTGCTGGTGCGCGGCCTGATGTGGGCGCAGGGCAAGAGCGTCTACGAGGGCAGCGGCCTGATCTCCGAGGTGCCGGCGCAGCACCGCCTGTCGGCTCGCACGCCCAGCTTCCGCGGCAATCTGATGGTGCCCGAGGGGGCGCGCAACGGCACGGCGGTGCTGAGCATGCCCACCGGCGTGCTGCTGCAGGAGCTGCCCTTCGACATCGAACTGAAGAAGTTCATCGTCGAGTACTACGCCACCGGCATGCCCAAGCTGTTCGCCAGCGACATCGTCATCCGCGACCATGAGACCGGCGCGGTGCGTGAGGCCAAGGTCAAGGTCAACGAGCCGGTCACGCACCGCGGCGTGGCGATCTACCAGAGCAGCTTCGACGATGGCGGCTCCACCCTGAAGCTGCGCGCCCTGCCGCTCGCCGGCCAGGGCGACGGCTTCACGCTGGAGGGCAAGGTCGGCGCCAGCACCCAGCTCGCCAATGGTGAGGCCAGGCTGGGGCTGGAGTTCACCGGCCTGCGCGTCATCAACGTCGAGAACATGGGCGACAGCACGGCCAGCGGTGCCGATGTGCGCAAGGTCGATCTGGTCGAGTCGCTGCAGGGCCGGCTGGGTAGCAGCGCCAAGGGCAAGGCCGACAAGGACCTGCACAACGTCGGCCCCAGCTTCAGCTACAAGCTGGTGGACTCGAGCGGCCAGAAGCGCGAGTACAACAACTACATGGCGCCGGTCGAGCTGGACGGGCAGCGCGTCTTCCTGATGGGCATGCGCGAGACCCCCAACGAGCCCTTCCGCTATCTGCGCATCCCGGCCGACGAGCAGGGCGGCCTCAGCGGCTGGCTGCGCCTGCGCCAGGGCCTGGCCGACGCTGGCCTGCGCGAGCGCGCCGCCGGCCGCTATGCCGATGGCGCCACGCCCGCCGACAAGCCGCAGATGCGGCCGCAGCTGACGGCCACGGCGCGGCGCGCGCTGGACCTGTTTGCCGGCCTGGACGGCGGCAAGCCCGGACAAATTGGCGGCCTGGCCGCGCTCTCGCAGTTCATCGACCGCGAGGTGCCCGAGGCCGAGCGCGCCCGCGTCTCCGAGGTGCTGCTGCGCATTCTCAACGGCAGCCTGTTCGAGCTGCACAAGCTGCAGCGTGCGCAGGCCGGCCTGGCGGCGCCGGCGGCCGACGCCGCCACCCAGGCCTTCATGACCCAGGCCGTGCTCTCGCTGTCGGACTCGATGTTCTACCCGGCCCCGGTGCTGCTGCAGCTGGAAGACTTCCAGCAGCTGCAGGCCAGCGTGTTCCAGGTGGCGCGCGCGCCCGGTCAGAATCTGGTCTATCTGGGCGCGGTGCTGCTCATCATCGGCGTGTTCGCGATGCTCTACATCAAGGAGCGCCGCCTGTGGATCTGGCTCGAGCCGGCGCCCGGTGGCCAGGAGCACACGCGCGTGCGCATGGCACTGTCCAGCACCCGCGAGTCGCCCGACACCCAGACCGAATTCGCCCAGCTCAGGCGGGCGCTGCTGAAGGAAGAGGAAGAAAGCCAAGCATGAACACCACTACCGCATCCCCCGCGCTGATCGTGGGCCGCCGCGGCCTGCTGGCCCGGCGCGATCTGTTCGACTGGGTGTTTGCCGCCCTCATCGTGGCCGGCGCCGGCTTCGCCTTGAGCCGCTACGGTGCCTCGATGGACGGCTACGAGAAGGGCATCCTCGTCTTCGCCGTGCCGGCGCTGATCGCGCTGGGCTGGTTCTGGAAGCCGGTGCGGGTGCTGAGCCTGGGCGTGGGCGCGGCCAGCCTGCTGGCGATCCAGCTCTATTTGCAGCACACCGACGGCTTCGGCGCCGACCTGGCCGCCGCCGACAAGGTCTTCCTGCTCAAGTACGCGCTCTCCAGCCAGAGCGCGATCCTGTGGATGAGCGTGCTGGTGTTCATGAGCACGCTGTTCTACGGCCTCGGCTTCCTTGCCAAAGCCGGCGGCGCGAGCGTGGCCGAGCACATCGGCACGCGCCTGGCCTGGGGCGCCGTCTTCATGGCGCTGCTGGGCACCATGGTGCGCTGGTTCGAGAGCCACCAGATCGCGCCGGACATCGGCCACATCCCGGTGAGCAATCTCTACGAGGTGTTCGTGCTATTCAGCTGGATGACGACGCTGTTCTACCTGTACTACGAAGACCGCTTCAAGACCCGCGCCCTGGGCGCCTATGTGATGCTGGCCGTCAGCGGCGCGGTGAGCTTTCTGCTCTGGTACACGGTGGCGCGCGAGGCGCATGAGATCCAGCCCCTCGTGCCGGCCCTGCAGAGCTGGTGGATGAAGATCCATGTACCGGCCAATTTCGTCGGCTACGGCACCTTCGCGCTCTCGGCCATGGTGGCGCTGGCCTATCTGCTCAAGACCGCCTCGCAGCGCGCGCTCTATATCGGCCTGCTGGCGGTGCCGGCCGGCCTGGTGGCGCTGATCCTGGTGTTCCGCTTCGCCCTGCCCGAGCTGCCCGCCGACACCCTGGCCGGCATGGACGGCTGGGCGCGCAAGATGACCGGCGTGCTGGTCTTCTTCATCGCCGCCGTGGCCCTGCGCAAGCCGCTCACCGCGCGCCTGCCGGCGCTCGAGCAGCTCGACGACCTGATGTACAAGGCCATCGCGCTGGGCTTTGCCTTCTTCACCATCGCCACCATCCTGGGCGCCTTCTGGGCCGCCGAAGCCTGGGGCGGCTACTGGAGCTGGGACCCCAAGGAGACCTGGGCCCTGATCGTCTGGCTCAACTACGCGGCCTGGCTGCACATGCGCCTGATGAAGGGCCTGCGCGGCGCCGTCTCGGCCTGGTGGGCGCTGGTGGGCCTGGTGGTGACGACCTTCGCCTTCCTGGGCGTCAATATGTTTCTTTCGGGCCTGCATTCCTACGGCACTCTCTGAGCCCGCCAGCAGAATTTGCGCGGCTGACGTAAGGTTGCGCCCATCAGCCCGACTGATGGGCATCACCTTCGTCAACGCCGTCCACCACCATGCATCTGCTGCGCCCACGCTCCGGTCTTGTCATCCCCTCGAGCGAAATCACGCCCCAGGCCGTCTATGAGGGCCGGCGCGACTGGCTGCGCCTGATGGCCTCGGGCGCCGCCGGGGCCGCCCTGGCGGGTTTTGCCGGCCGCGAGGCGATCGCGCAGAGCGGCAAGCTCGCCAAGCTGGCCGCCGGCAAGAGCGCCGTGCCGGGCGCGCTGACGATGGACAAGCCCACGGCCTACGCCGACGCCACCAGCTACAACAATTTCTACGAGTTCGGCACCGACAAGTCGGACCCCGCGCGCGCCGCCCACACGCTCAAGACCCGACCCTGGACGGTGACGGTGGAGGGCGAGGTCGGCAAGCCCGGCGTGTTCGATCTCGACAGCCTGCTCAAGCTCGCCCCCATGGAAGAGCGCATCTACAAGCTGCGCTGCGTGGAGGGCTGGAGCATGGTGATCCCCTGGGTGGGCTATTCGCTCGCCGAGCTGATCAAGAAGGTGGAGCCTAGCGCCAAGGCCAAGTACGTCGAGTTCATCAGCCTGGCCGACAAGGCCCAGATGCCCGGCGTGCGCTCCGGCGTGCTGGACTGGCCCTATGTGGAAGGCCTGCGCCTGGACGAGGCCATGCACCCGCTGGCCCTGCTCACCTTCGGCATGTATGGCGAGGTGCTGCCCAACCAGAACGGCGCGCCGGTGCGCATGGTGCTGCCCTGGAAATACGGCTTCAAGTCGGCCAAGAGCATCGTCAAGATCCGTTTCGTCGAGAAGCAGCCCACCAGCAGCTGGACCAAGGCGGCGCAGCAGGAGTACGGCTTCTATTCGAACGTAAATCCGCAGGTGGACCACCCGCGCTGGAGCCAGGCGAGCGAACGCCGCATCGGCGAGGACGGCCTGTTCGCCAAGAAGCGCCCGACGCTGATGTTCAATGGCTATGAGGCCCAGGTTGGCCAGCTCTATGCCGGCATGGACCTGAAACGGAATTTCTGAGCCATGGCCAAGCGATCGCTGTGGCTGCACCCGGCCGCCAAGCCGGCGCTGTTCGCGCTCTGCCTGCTGCCGCTGGGCTGGCTGGTGGGGGGCGCCTTCGCCGACCAGCTGGGGGCGAATCCGGCCGAGACCCTGATCCGTTCGCTGGGCGACTGGACCCTGCGCGGCCTGTGCCTGACCCTGGCCATCACGCCCTTGCGCGTCATCAGCGGCCAGCCCGCGCTGGCGCGCTTTCGCCGCATGCTGGGCCTGTTCAGCTTCTTCTATGCCTGCCTGCACCTGCTGGCCTATGGCTGGCTGGACATGGGACTGGAGCTGGGCGATATCGCCCATGACATCGCCAAGCGCCCCTTCATCCTGATGGGCTTCACGGCCTGGCTGCTGCTGGTGCCGCTCGCCGCCACTTCCTTCAACCGCGCCATCAAGGCGCTGGGCGCGCGGCGCTGGCAGGCCCTGCACAAGCTGCTCTACCTGCTGACGCTGGTGGGCCTGGCGCATTTCATCTGGATGCGGGCGGGCAAGCACAACTTTGCCGAACCGGCCGTGTACGGCCTGGTGCTGGCCGTGCTGCTGGGCTGGCGCCTGCTGAAACGCTGGCCCGCGCGCAGTCTGGCACGCGCCTGATGGCCGCCTGAAAGCCCCGGCCCGGGGCCTGGCGCGCGTCCCTGGGATAATCGCGGGCTTCGTTCCCGACACCCCGCCCGCCGTTCATGCCCGATTCCCTGCTGCCCCAGTACGACGTTGCCATCATCGGCGGCGGCCCGGCCGGCTGCTCGGCGGCATCCTGGCTCGCGCAGCTGGGCCTGAGCGTTGCGCTGATCGAGCGCGCGCCCCAGCTCTGCGCCGGCCTGCAGGGCCTGCAGTTCGGCCAGGACTGGGTGCTGGGCGCGCCCGGCCAGAATCTCGCCACCCTGGGCCAGCAATACGCCCGCCAGATCGAGGGCATGGCCGGCCTGCGCCTGCTGCTGGGCCAGAGCATTGGCCATCTGGATTGGAGCGCCACTGAGCCCGGTGGCGGCTGGCGCCTGCAACTGGAGGACGGGCGCGGTTTCGCGGCCCGTGCCCTGCTGCTGGCCACCGGACTGATACCGCTTCGCCCCGAGGCCTTCTTCCCCGGCCCGCTGCCGCAAGCGCGCGTGCTGGATGCGCTGAGCCTCACGGCCCAGCGCGAACATTTGCCCCCCGGCCGCCTGCTGCTGCTGGGCGGCGGCGACAACGCGGTGGAGAACGCGCTCTTTCTGCAGGCGCGCGGCCACCAGGTCACGCTCTGGTCGCGCAGCGACTGGCGCGCCCAGCAGGCCCTGGTGGAGCGCATCGAGGCGCTGGGCGGCGCCCTCCAGACGCGCGCGCGCAGCCCCATGCCCAGCCGCTTGCTGGCGGACGAACAAGGCGTGACGGTCGTTTCCAAGGCCCATGGCGAGGAGCGCTTCGACCATGTGGCGGTGCTGCTGGGCTTCGAGGCCGAACCCAGCGCCTGGTTGCTGGTGGGCGACGCGCTGCAGCGCGCCGGCATCACCGCGCCCTCCCACCCCTTCCGCGACGAGCCGCGCTTTGCGCCGCTGGGCCTGTTCGTGGCCGGCGACGCCAGCGGCCGCCAGCACCCCTGCGTGCAGACCGCGCTGGGCGACGGCGTGGTGGCGGCCAAGGCGGTGGAGAGCTTTCTGCGCCCCTTGCGCGAGGGCCAGGTGCCGCTGGCCCTGCGCCGCAACAACCGCCAGGTCATCAATCTGCAGGGGCTGCGCTTCGGCGCCAACCTGGGCGTGCTGGACTTCGAGCGCGAAGGCCCCCAGCCCATCCAGGTGGATGCCGAGGTCAACCTGGGCGCCCAGATGATCGTCTCGCGCGACGCCGACATCGGCCATGTGCTGGACTACCGGCGCGTGCGCAGCATCATCATCGACGAGTGCACCGCCGAACACACCGACCTGCTCGAAGCCCTGCTGGGCAAGCTCTGCACCCGGCTGATGAAGCTGCCCGGCGTGGTGGGCGTGCGCATCAAGGTGACCAAGCTCGAAATCTTCCCCGACTGCCAAGTCGCAATCAGCGCCGAATGCGGCCAATGGTGAACCCCATGACGACGACCGACACCCTCACCCCCGAACTGGACGCCGCGGCCGCGGCCAAGCAAGCCGAAAAGAAGGCCGCGCTGGAGATCAACAAGCTCTCCAAGCGCCTGCATCGCCAGGTGGGCCAGGCCATCGGCGACTTCAACATGATCGAGGACGGCGACAAGGTGATGGTCTGCCTGTCCGGCGGCAAGGACAGCTACGCCCTGCTGGACATCCTCATCAACCTGAAGCAGCGCGCGCCGATCAAGTTCGACATCGTCGCCGTCAACCTCGACCAGAAGCAGCCCGGCTTCCCGGCCGATGTGCTGCCCACCTATCTGAAATCGCGCGGCGTGGACTTCCACATCGAGACGCAGGACACCTACGCCATCGTCAAGCGCCTGATCCCCGAGGGCAAGACCACCTGCAGCCTGTGCTCGCGCCTGCGCCGCGGCATCCTCTACCGCGTGGCCGGCGAACTGGGCGCCACCAAGATCGCGCTGGGCCACCACCGCGACGACATCGTCGTGACCCTGCTGCTGAACATGTTCTTCGGCAGCCGCATGAAGGGCATGCCGCCCAAGCTGGTCAGCGACGACGGCAAGAACGTCGTGATCCGCCCGCTCGCCTATGTGGCCGAGGAAGACCTGGTGCGCTGGGCCGCGCACCGCGAGTTCCCCATCATTCCCTGCAACCTCTGCGGCAGCCAGGAGAACCTGCAGCGCGTGCAGGTCAAGGCGATGATCCGCGAGTGGGAGAAGAAGTACCCGGGCCGGGTCGACAATATGTTCACCGCGATGAGCAATATCGTCACCTCGCACATGATGGACCGCGAGCTCTTCCCCTTCCAGACCATCAAGGCCACCGGCGCGCCCATGCCCGATGGCGACATCGCCTTCGACGAGGACGAGGCCTGCGGCAGCGGCGCGCCGACGGCTCCCTCGGTGATCAAGCTGCACCGCAACGACGAGTAAGCGGGGCCACAATGAGGCTGTTGCATACAGCTTCTGGAGGCCTGTCATGACCACACGACGTACCGCCCTCGTCATCACCGCCGTCGCCCTGGGCGCCCTGGCGGCCTGCTCCGGCATCTACACCCTCAGCGCCGATGTGCAGACCTTCGGCGCCTGGCCCGAGGGCCGCAAGCCCGGGCTCTATGCCTTCGAGCGCCTGCCCTCGCAGCAGGGCGACAAGCGCCAGGACGCGCTCGAGGACAGCGCGCGTCTGGCGCTTGAGAGGGCCGGCTTCCGACCCGCCGCCGACGCCAAGAGCGCCGACATCCTGGTGACCCTGGGCGCACGCGTCAGCACGCCGGACCGCGCCCCCTGGGACGACCCGCTGTGGTGGCGCTGGCATATCGGTTATGCCAATTGGCGCCATGGCTTCGGGCGCGGGCGCCTGGGCGGCTTTGCCGGCCTGGACCTGACGGAGAAACGCTACGACCGCGAGGTGGCCCTGCTGCTGCGCGAGCGCGCCAGTGGCGAACCGCTGTATGAAGCGCGCGCCAGCAACGACGGCATCACCCAGGGCGATGCGGCCCTGGTGGGCGGGCTGATGCAGGCGGCCATGGGCGACTTCCCACAAACCCGACCGGAAGTGCATCGCATCACGGTGCAGGTCGGCGCGAAATAGCCGCCGTCAGCCGCGCCGCGATAATCGCGGCTTCAAAAATTGGAGTCGCGATGGCGCTGAATCTGGTGATCATGGCCGCGGGCAAGGGTACCCGCATGAAGTCCGCCTTGCCCAAGGTGCTGCACAAGGTGGCCGGCCGCTCGTTGCTGGCCCATGTGCTGGGCACCACCGCGGGCCTCGACGCGCAGGCGCGCATCGTCATCACCGGCCATGGCGCGGACGAGGTCGAGCGCGCCGTGGCGGCGCCCGGCATCAGCTTCGTGCGCCAGCTGCCGCAGCTGGGCACCGGCCATGCGATCCAGCAGGTGGTGCCGGCGCTGCAGGGCGAGGGCACGACCCTGATCCTGAATGGCGACGTGCCCCTCATCAAGGCCGAGACCGCCAACCGCCTAGTGCAGGCCTGCGCCGGCGAGCGCCTCGCGCTGCTCACCATCGTGCTGGCCGATCCCGCCGGCTACGGCCGCATCGTGCGCGCCGGCGGCGGTGCGGATGGCGCCGTGCAGGCCATCGTCGAGCACAAGGATGCGACGCCGGAGCAGCGCCAGATCCGCGAGGGCTATACCGGCATGATGGCCGCGCCCACCGGCGCGCTGAAGCGCTGGGTCGCGCAGCTCAACAACAACAACGCCCAGGGCGAGTACTACCTGACCGACATCGTCGCGATGGCGGTGGCCGAGGGCGTGCCGGTGGTGGGCATTGCCGCCCCCAACGAGACCGAGGTGCTGGGCGTCAACAGCCCCCTGCAACTGGCCGACCTGGAGCGCCGCCACCAGCGCGAGCAGGCCGAGGCGCTGATGGAGCAAGCCGGCGTGCGCCTGGCCGACCCGGCGCGCTTCGACCTGCGCGGGTCCCTGAGCTGCGGCCAGGACGTGGAGATCGACGTCAACTGCGTGTTCGAGGGTCAGGTCTCGCTGGGCGACGGCGTGCGCATCGGCGCCAACTGCGTGATCCGCAACGCCAGCATCGCGGCCGGCGCACGCATCCACGAGTTCACCCATATCGATGGCGAGAGCGCCGGCGTGAAGATCGGCGCGGGCGCGCTGATCGGCCCCTTCGCGCGCCTGCGCCCGGGTGCGGAGCTGGGCGACGAGGTGCACATCGGCAACTTCGTCGAGGTCAAGAATTCCACCCTGGCCAAGGGCGCCAAGGCCAACCACCTGGCCTATCTGGGCGATGCCACGGTGGGCGAGCGCGTCAACTACGGCGCCGGCTCCATCACCGCCAACTACGATGGCGCCAACAAACACCGCACCGTCATCGGTGCCGACGTGCACGTGGGCTCCAACTGCGTGCTGGTGGCCCCGGTCAGCATCGGCGCCGGCGCCACCATTGGCGGTGGCTCCACCATCACCAAGGATGTGGGCGAGGGCGAGCTGAGTGTGGCGCGCGGCAAACAGGTGGCCATCAGCGGCTGGCAGCGCCCGGCCAAGAAGCGCTGATCTGTAGCGTCTAGGGGCTTGCGCGCGTGACAAATTCCCGCCCTGCACCTAGCATGGGCCCGCCTGCCACCGGAACGGGGGGCAGCAAGCCGAGCGGCTTGGCCTAGCATTCAGGCTCAAGCAGTCGGACAGGAAGACCACCATGGCGCGAAAAAGCAGATCGACCCAACAGCAGCAGCTTCAGGCGCTGGCGGGTGAATGCGGCAATGCGCCCGAAGGCATCGTCATCGACAGCTTGAAAACAGGCCTGGACCAGGCCGCGGATCAGCGTGAACAGCAGGACCAGGCCGCGCGCAGCGAGACCCTGGAGCATCTGGCCCTCTATCACGCCCAGTGCGATGACGCCGCCAAGGCCTGCTACTACCTCTGCCGCAGCCTCGGCCTGGCACGCCAGCAGGAACCCGGCGAGCCCACGCTGGAGCTGCTGTTCGAGCTGCTGGGTGCGCTGGCCGATCTGCCCGCCGATCTGGGCGCCAGCGCCCAGGCCGAGCCGGTGGGTGAGGCCGACGGGCTGGGCGTGTTCGAACTCTGCCACCAGCTCGCCGCCGCGCGCGAACTCACGCAGGCCGCCTGGGATCAGGCCGAGCAAAGCGAACTCACCGACGCCGCCTGCCCCACCGCACCGGCGCACGCGCTGCACTAGGAGCCTGGCGGGCTCCTAGGGTCTTGCCCGCTTGCGTCGACAGACGCCGCTAACGCATGCTGCGCGCACCAACATTTCTGGGGTGCGGCATGAAGATCCTCAAGTGGCTGTTGATCGTCATCGTGGGCCTGATCGCCCTGCTCTACGCCGGCGGGCTGGCGCTGTCGTCCAAATTCACCGTCTCGCGCAGCCTGCAGATCCAGGCCCCACCCGACAAGGTCTATGCCCTGGTGGCCAACCCCAGGCATTGGAAGCAATGGTCGGTGTGGAACGCACGCGACCCGCAGATGCAGATCGACTACAGCGGCCCCGAGTCGGGCGTCGGCGCGGTCTGGGCCTGGAAGAGCAAGACCGAGGGTGACGGCCGCATGAGCTTCACCGCCGCCGAACCCGGCTTGCGCGTGGCCTACGACCTCTACTTCCCCGATTTCGGCACCACCTCGGGCGGCGAGCTGCGCTTCCAGGCCGCGAACGGCGGCACCCAGGTCAGCTGGGTGATGAACGGCGACATGGGCAAGAACCCCTTGTTCCACTGGATGGCGCTGTTCGCCGACGGCATGGTGGGCAAGGATTTCGAGGCCGGCCTCGCCAAGCTCAAGACGGTGGCCGAGACGCCCTGAACCTCAATCCAGGCCGAACAGGCGCGCGCCATTGCCCCAGGCAATCAGGCGCGCTGCCGGCGCGGGCAGATCGCCGAGCCAGAGCCGGGCCTCGTCCATCAGGCCCTCGTAATATTGCCAGCGCTGGTTGATCCAGGTGTCCGAGCCGATCAGGAAGCGCTCGGGCTGCTGGCTCAGCAGCTCCTGCCAGGCCGGGCTCAGATGGCCGCCCGCCTCGGTGAGCCCGGGCCGGTAGGACAGCTCGGCCAGCAGGCCCGGATAGCGCTGCAGCAGCTCGCGCACGCGCGCGATCGGCGCGCCGCCGATGCCGGTATGGGCCCAGATCAGGCGCGCCTTGGGCGCATGCGCCATCAGCTTGGCTATCGCCACCTCGTCCACATGGGCCAGCACCAGCAGGCCGCGCTGCTCGGCCAGGCGCATCAGCTTGATAGCCACCGGCCCGTCGGCGTTGGCGCTGTCGTAGAGATGGAACTCGCCCAGGCCGCGATAGGGCCCGGCCGGCGTGCCGCGCGCCAGTTCGTCCACCACCATCTGGTAGATGCTCTCGTCGGCAAACCAGCCGCCGTAGTCGGCGCGGTCGCGGTACAGGCGCACAAAGGGCACGACGCGCACGCCGGCCGCGCGCGTCGCCTCCAGCGCCGTCGCCAGGCTCAGGGTGCCGGCATTCGGCCGGCTGTTGGCGACGATGGCGCGCACCCCGCTGCGCTGCATGCGGCCCAGCACGTCGGCCAGCGGATGGGGCTGCTGGGCCTCGACGTTGTAGTGCAGATGGGCGTCGAACAAGGGGCCCTGGTAGGGCTGGGCCGGCAGCGCGCCGGCTAGGCTCAGCAGGGCCAGCAGGACCGGCAGGCGCTCAATGCGCATGCAGGCTGCGCTCGTGCCCGGCGATCAGGCGGCTGACACGCGAGACCGAGAGGCCCAGCTCATGCGCCAGCCCGGTCATCGACAGCCCACCCTCGGTGTGGGCGCGGTACAGCGCCTCCTCGCGGCTGCCACATTCGCGTAGCCAATCCCGCCATGGGCGCCAGAGGCGCGCGCGCAGGCCCGCGGCGCGGCCACTGCCCGCCGACGCGCGCCTGGGCGCCGGCGCCAGCTGCTGCATACGCGCCGCAAAGGCCTCGTCGCCCAGAAAGATCTGGTGGCGCAGCTGCTGCCAGACGTCGGGGCCGGCACCCTCGGCCAGCAGGCGCTCGTAGCGCTGGGCGGCGCGCTTGCGGTCGGCCGCGGCCTGGGCCGGCTTGCCGATCAGGTAGGACCACAGCCCTTGCACCTCCAGCCACTCGGGCGCCGCGGCGGCGCCGGCATGGGCGGCATAGCTGGACCAGGGCCAGCCCTGCGGCGTCTTGGCCAGACCGGCGCGCACGGCGGCCTGATCCACATGCCGGCAGACCTCCAGCAGCATGGCCTCGCGGTCCACCAGCACCGCCTTGAAGCGGCCCTGGAACAGATTGCCGGAGCCGCCGTGGCGGCGGTTGTAACCCTGGGTATAGACGCCGTTCAGATGGCGCATCAGGCGCGAGAGATTGGCCTGGCGCGTGAACAGCAACAGCTCGTAACCGTCATGCCCGAAGTGATAGGCCAGCACCTGGGCGTCGAAGCGCTCCATGGCCTGGGCGATCACCGCCAGCAGGGCGCGACGGTCCGCGTCGTCGTGGAACACCGCTGCGCCAGCATCGCCCTTGGAGGCGACATGGTAGACAGCGCCGGGAATTTCAATGCGTAGAGGTCTGGCCATGCTGGCAACTTAGGCCACCCATGCCCAAAAGGCAAGGCCTGACCCCCAAGCTTGCGAGTGGCCGGGGGTCAAGTCTGAACCCCGCCGAGTTCAATGCGTCTTGAGGCCGTCCAGCACCTTGAGCACGGCCTCGTCGCCCATGCTGCGCGCGTCGGCCAGCTCGCCGCCGCCGGTAGCGCTGAGCACCTGGCCGTCGGCGCCCAGCACCGCCACGGCCGGGATGCCCTTCTTCAGCGGCACGCCCATCTGCGCGGCCAGGTCGGTGTTGCGGTCGAAGCGCCCGACATTGACCTTCAGCGTCACGAAGCGCCGGCTGCTTTCGGCCTGCAGCTTGCCCTCGGCCAGCTTGGCGTCCAGCGCCAGGCAGTCCTTGCACCAGTTGGCGCCGAACACCACCAGCACGTTCTTGCGCTGGGCGTTCGCCTGGCTGAGCGCCAGGTTCAGCTCGGCGCGCGCATCGGCCTGCTCGTTGTAGACCGGCTTGGCGCTGCCCTGGGCGGCCGCGGGGCTCAGGCTCGCGGCCAACACCAGGCCGCAAGAAATCAGGGTGTTGCGTATCGTCATGCCGGCAGTGTGCCACCGTCATGAGGTACAACAGCGCCCTTGCCAGAATTCCCCTGAAAGCCCCCGACACCATGGCCGGATCCAGCCTGCTGACCCTGATCGACGACATCGCCACCCTGCTCGACGATGTGGCCTTCCTCTCCAAGATGGCGGCGCAGAAGACCGCCGGCGTGCTGGGCGACGATCTGGCGCTGAACGCCCAGCAGGTCAGCGGCGTGGCGGCCGAGCGCGAGCTGCCGGTGGTCTGGGCGGTGGCCAAGGGCTCGCTCAGGAACAAGGCCATCCTGGTGCCGGCGGCGCTGGCGATCAGCGCCACCCTGCCCTGGGCGGTGACGCCGCTGCTGATGGTGGGCGGCGCCTACCTGTGCTTCGAGGGCTTCGAGAAGATCGCCCACCAGTTCCTGCATGGCGAGGACGATGTGGCGCATGAGCGCGCGCTGGCCGAGGCCTTGATGGACCCGGCCGTCGACCTGCTGGCGCTGGAGCGCGAGCGCATCCAGGGCGCGATCCGCACCGATTTCATCCTCTCGGCCGAGATCATCGCCATCACCCTGGGCACCGTGGCCGCGGCCGGCCTGGGCACCCAGCTGCTGGTGCTGGCCGGGGTGGCGGCGCTGATGACGGTGGGCGTGTACGGCTTCGTGGCAGGCATCGTCAAGCTCGACGATCTGGGCCTGTACCTGCAGCGCCGCCGCGCCGCGCTGGCGCAGCGGCTTGGCGGCGCCATCCTGGCGGCGGCGCCCTGGCTGATGCGCGGGCTGTCGGTCGCTGGCACGGCGGCGATGTTCCTGGTGGGCGGCGGCATCCTCGCCCATGGCCTGCCGGTGCTGAGCCACCCCGCCGAGGCCCTGCTGGCGCGCCTGGCCGAGGCTTCGGGGTCAGGTTTTGCCGCCCTCACCCAGAGCCTGGGCGGCATGCTGCTGAACGGCCTGCTGGGCGTGCTCGCGGGCGCGCTGGTGCTGGGCGGCCTGAGCCTGGGCCAGCGTGTCTGGCGCCACTTGAGGCGCTGAGGCGTGGGTGGCATAGTGCAGCCACTCGGGAGGGCCCCAGATGCTGCACGCCAGGCGGATGACCGGATGGGCCAGTTTGCTGGCCTTGCTGCTGGCTGCCTGCGGTGGTGGTGGCGGCGGCGGCACGGCGGCGTCGGATGCGCCGCCCGGCGTCGAGGGCGGCCTGCTGAATGACCCGGTGCGCTATGCGCTGGACGCCAACGCCGCGCTGCCCAGCGCCACCGAAAGCTCGGTGCAGACCAGCCAGCAGCTGAGCCTGGACGGCACGCCGATCGATTACCAGACCGACACCGGCCACCTCACCGCCAGCGACCCGGTGAGTGGCGCCGCCAAGGCCAGCATGTTCTACGTGGCCTACACCCGCAAGGGCGTGGCCAGCGCGAACCGGCCGCTGGTGTTCTTCTACAACGGCGGGCCGGGCTCGGCCTCGGTGTGGCTGCACCTGGGCTCCTACGCGCCCAAGCGCCTGGCCGCCCCCATGCCCGCCACCACGGTGCCCCAGCCCTACCGCATGGTGGACAACCCCCAGACCCTGCTGCGCGAGGCCGATCTGGTGTTCGTCGACGCGGTCGGCACCGGCTATTCGCAGGCCATCGCCCCCAACAGCAACCGCAGCTTCTGGGGCGTGGATGCCGATGCGCTGCTGTTCCGCGACTTCGTGCTGCGCTACACCGCCAAGTTCCAGCGCCAGGCCTCGCCCCTGGTGCTGTTCGGCGAATCCTATGGCGGCCTGCGTTCGCCCATCCTGGCCGCGGCCCTGCTCGCCGCCGGTGCGCCGCTGCAGGGCGTGGTGCTGCAATCGGCCATCCTCAACTACAACAGCAACTGCGCCGTGCTCGACCCCGGCCGGCTCAGCTGCAGCGCCTTCGTGCCCAGCTACGCGGCGGCGGCGGCCTGGTTCCAGCGCGCCCGGCCGGTGCCCACCGAGCTGCCCAGCTTCGAGCAGCAGGTGATCGCCTACGCCGAGGCGCAGTACGAGCCGGCCGCGCAGGCCTGGCTGACGCAGCGCCTGGCGCTGGCGGCACCGATCGCGCAGCAGCTGGGCGACTACAGCGGCCTGGCTGCCAGCACCTGGCAGGCCGAGCCCCTGCTCTATCCCGAGCGCTTCCGGCGCCTGCTGCTGCCCAGCCAGCTGATCGGCCGCTACGACGCCCGCGTCGCCGCCGGCGTCAACGACGCGCTCGCCAGCGAGGGCGACCCGTCCAGCAGCGTGCTCACGGCCGCCTTCGTCAGCAGCATCGCCGAGCATCTGCGCGGCAACCTCAAGTACCAGGCGAGCGTGAACTACCGCCTCGTCAACAGCGAGGTGATCGAGCAATGGCAATGGCGCCACGATGGCCATGAGCTGCCCGACGCCATCCCCGATCTGGCGCTCGCCTTCGGCCTCAGGCCCACGCTCAAGCTGCTGGTGATAGGCGGCTACCACGACCTCGCCACCCCCTTCCGGCTCACCGAGCAAGACCTGGCAAGGCTGGCGCCGCAGCCCGCCGGCCTCCAGCTCAGGCGCTATGTGGGCGGCCACATGACCTATCTGGACGACCAGGTGCGGCCCGCCCTGCGGGCCGATCTGGCCGGCTTCCTCACCAGCCTCGGGGGTACCCCATGAGACGCATGCTGCCGCTGGCGCTGGCCCTCGCGCAGGGCCTGAGCCTGGCCCAGGCCCCGACGCTGGCCGATCCCTGGCTGCCGCCGGCCGCACGCCAGGCGCCGCTGGCGCCGCCCACGCGCGGCCAGGCGCTGCGCGCCCAGGTGCAGGCCAAGCTGGCCACGCAATTCCAGCAGGCCGATGTGCGGCGTCGCGGCGCCCTCACGCTGGCCGAGGCGCGCGCGGCCGGCTTCGGCTGGCTGGTGCAGCATTTCGCCCGCATCGACGGCAGCGGCCGCGGCGAGGTCAGCCTGGCCGAGGTGCAGGCCTATCTGCTGCGCCAGCAAAGCCTCTGATCAGAGCGCGTCGCGCTGGTAGGGCGGCAGCCTGGCGCCGCATTGGCGGCAGAAGTTCGCCTCGGGCAGATGGCCTTCGCTGAGGCATTCATGGCAGCTGCGCGTGGTGCTGGGCCGGCCCTGGCGCTGCGCCGTCATCTCGGCGGTGACGATGCCGGTGGGCACGGCCAGCACGCCCCAGCCCAGCATCATCATCAGCGAGGCGATCAGCCGGCCCAGGTCGGTCTTGGGCGTGATGTCGCCAAAGCCCACCGTGGTCATGGTGGTGATGGCCCAGTAGACCCCGGTGGGAATGCTGGTGAAGCCATGCTCGGGGCCCTCCACCACATACATCAGCGTGCCCATGATGAGCACCACCATCAGCACCACCGACAGAAACACCATGATCTTGCGCGCGCTGGCGCGCAGGGCCAGCGCCAGCCCGCTGAACTCGGCCACATAGGCGTGCAGCTTGAAGATGCGAAACACGCGCAGCAGGCGCAGCACGCGCACGTCCACCAGCACGAACAGCTCGGGCACGATCAGGGCCAGATAGGTGGGCAGCACCGCCAGCAGATCCACCATGCCGTAGAAGCTGCGCGCGTAGCGCCAGGGGTGGCGCACCGAGGCCAGGCGCAGCAGGTACTCGAGCGTGAACACGCCGGTGAAGAGCAGCTCGGCCGCGTTCAGCCAGGCGCCATGGCGGGCGCGGATGCCGGCCACGCTCTCGGCCACCACCAGGGCCACGCTGGCCAGCACCAGCAGCACCAGGGCGATGTCGAAGGCCCGGCCGGCACGGGTGTCGGCCTCGAAGATGATGGTGTAGCAGCGCAGCCGCCAGCCGCTAAGCGGCTTGCCGAGCTCGGCCGCCGCCTGATTTCTTTGATGTGCACGCATTCGCCAAGCCTAGCGTAGCTGATAACCTCGGGCTTTCCCGCAAGTGTTGCCGGCCCATGAAAACCCACACCGTCGAAATCCAGAAATTCAAGGCCGCGACCACCACCGGCCATGGCGAAGTCATCTTCAAGATCGACGCCATCATCAATCCGCGCCAACCGGTCGAGGGCATCGAACCCAGCAGCGTGATCACCATGACCGAGGCCAACGCCCGCGTGCTGATGCTGCTGCTGAAGACGCAGATCGCCGAATTCGACGCCAAGAAGCCCAAGAGTCGGCATGGCCGACACGGTTGAGCAGAAAAAGAATCCCAGCGAACACGCCCCATGGAATACCCCAGCTACAACCCCGCCTCCGACTACCTGCCGCTCAACGACGAGGAACTCTCGACGCTGGACGACATGCTGACCAAGCTGCCCAGCGAGGCGGCGATGAATATCGAGGCCATGGACGGCTACCTCACCGCCCTGCTGCTCAGCCCCAAGGCCCTGGCGGAGCTGCCCGGCGCCGACTGGCTGCCCCTGGTCTGGGGTGGCGACGGTGCCGATGGCACCGCCCCCTTTGTGAGCGGCAAGCAGAAGAAGCGCGTGATGATGCTGGTGCTGCGCCATCTGCGCAGCATCGCGGTGCAGCTCAGCGAGCGCCCGGATGCCTGGGAGCCGATCTTCAGCATCGCCGTCACCGAGGACGAGCAGGAGCTCACCGATGCCGAGGATTGGTGCATCGGCTTCATGCTGGGCGTGGACCAGGCCGCCGAGGCCTGGGCGCCGCGCTTCCAGGACGCCGAGCTGGCCGCCGCACTGGCACCGATCGCCCTGCTGGGCGGCGATGAATCGCAGCTCACGCCCGAAGACCAGGCGCGCCTGAACGACGAGGCCCTGCACGACGCGCTCAGCCGCGAGGTGCCGGAGGCGGTGCTTCAGCTCGCCGCTGCGCTCAAGGCTGACTGAAAAGCGGCATCCAGCGCCGCCTGCCAGCGGCGCTTCCGTTCGGGTGCCACGAAGCTGGCCTCGAAGCTGTTGCTCAGCAACTGCCAGGCATGGCCGCCATGCAGGGCCGGCAGCGCCTCGAAGCATTGCAGGAGGTTGTCGTTCAGATAGCCGCCGAAGTAGGCCGGGTCGTCCGAATTGACCAGCGCGCACAGGCCGGCCTCCAGCAGGGCCGGCAGATTGTGCTCGGCCAGGGTCTTGAAGACGCGGAGCTTGATGTTGGAGAGCGGGCAGACGGTGAGCGGCATGCGCTCGGCGGCCAGGCGCGCCACCAGGGCGGCATCCTCCAGGCTGCGCACACCATGGTCGATGCGCTGCACCTTCAGCACATCGAGCGCGCTCCACACATAGGCCGGCGGCCCCTCCTCGCCCGCATGCGCCACCAGGTGCAGGCCGAGCGCGCGGGCGCGCGCAAACACGCGCGCGAACTGCTCGGGCGGATGGCCCAGCTCGCTGCTGTCCAGGCCCACGCCGATGAAGTCGGCGCGCCAGGGCAAGGCCGCCTCCAGCGTGGCCAGGGCCTCGTCTTCACTGAGGTGGCGCAGAAAACACAGGATCAAGTCGGCGCTCAGGCCCAGTTCCGCCTCGGCCCGACGGCAGGCGCGGCGCAGGCCCTGGATGAGCGTGCCCATGGGCACGCCGCGCGCGGTATGGGTCTGGGGGTCGAAGAAGATCTCGGCATGCACCACGCCATCGGCGGCGGCACGCTCGAGATAGGCCCAGGCCATGTCGAAGAAGTCCTGCTCCTGCAGCAGCACGCTGGCACCGGCGTAGTAGATGTCCAGAAAGGACTGCAGGTCGCTGAAGGCGTAGGCGGCGCGCAGCGCGTCCACGCTGGCATAGGGCAGGCTCAGGCCGTTGCGCTGCGCGAGCCGGAAGATCAGCTCGGGCTCCAGCGAACCCTCGATATGGATGTGCAGCTCGGCCTTGGGGGCCGCGCGCAAGAGCGCGGGCAAGGCCGAGCGGGGAATGGAGGCGAAGTCTGATGGGCCGGGCATGAGCCCAGCTTACTGCACCTTGCCCAGATGCTGCAGCCAGAAGGCCTCGTACTTGCGGTGCCAGCCCACCGCCTTGACGGCGCCGCCCATGCCATGCTCGCCGTCGGGGTCCAGGAACAAGTCCACCAGCGCTTCCTTGCCCGACTCCAGCAGCGCGCGGTAGACGTTCACCGTGTCCTGGTAGAGCACGTTCGGGTCTTGCATGCCATGCACCAGCAGCAGCGGCTTCTTCAGATTCCTGGCCAGGGGCAGCAGCGAGTATTTGCGCAGCACCGGCTTCGTGCGATCCACCTTGCCGATGGTGCGGCCGCTGTACCAGCTGTTGTAGTTCTCCCATTCGGTGGGGCCGGCACCGGCGATGCCGGCGGCGAACAGATACGGCTTGGTGTAGAGCGTGTGCTGGGTCTGGAAGCCGCCGAAGCTCCAGCCGTTCAGGCCCAGGCGCGCAGCGTCCACGCCCAGCTTGGCCTTCATATAGGCCACCAGGTCTTCCAGGTCTTCGCTCTGGGCCACGCCGGGTTGCTCGAAGTTGGCATCGGCGAAACGCTTGCCATAGTTGGAATGGCCGCGCGGGTCCACCGTCACCATCACATAGCCATGCTTGGCCGCCATATACATGGCGAACAGATAGCCGGTGGACTGGAAGCTGTCGGTCTCGACCGGATGGCGGTCGTTCAGCGGGCCGCCGTAGGTATAGACCACGGCCGGCCGCCGGTCGCTGGCCTGCCAGCCCGCCGGCTTGAAGACATAGGCCGGGATGCTGTCGCCATGGCGGTTCAGGTAGCTGAAGCGCTCGGGCCGTAGCACGTCCACCTCGGCCCAGGCGGGGTCATGGCTTTGCGTCAGCACCCTGGGCTCGGCCAGCTTGCCCTGGCCCCGCAGCAGCTTGAGTTCGGGGCGCTGGGCCCAGTGGCCCGCATTGGCGGCCAGCCATTGGCCATCGTGCGAGACCACGCCGCCGCGGTGGTAATCGGGCGCCTGGCCCAGCGCCTGCATCGCGCCGCTCTTCAGCTCGACGCGGTAGAGGTTCATGGCCGCCAGGTCGTCCTTGTTGGACTGCACGAACATCTGCTGGCTGTCGGGCGTGAAGCCCAGCACCTGGTGGGCCTCGAACTCGCCCTTCAGCAGCGGTTGCCATTGCCGCGTGGCCAGCTCGTAGGCATGGGGCTGGCGCCAGCCGTTCTCGGCCAGCACCAGCACCAGGCGCTTGCCGTCGGGCGTGAACTGGGGCTTGAGCACGCTCACCAGCTCATGGTGCACGTCGCCGCGGCGCTCCAGCACCAGCTCGGGCCTGGCGTTCTCGTCCGGCCCACCCAGGTAGACGCGCAACAGCTCCTTTTCGCGCTCCCAGGTGGCGAAGGCGTAGTGGCTGCCATCGCGCGCCCAGGCCAGCGGGCTGATCTCGAACCAGCCATCGCCGCCCTTGTGCGTGAACACCGGCTGCGGCTGCTTGGCGGGTGCACTGTCAAGACCTGGCACCTTGCGGATGTAAAGCGCCAGCGGGCGCTCCATGCGCTTGTCGTCCGAGACCTCGCGGTCCACCTTCTTGGCGCTGGCGAAGCGCTCGCCGTAATTCATGATCTCGACCTGGCGGCCGGGCTTGGGCGGCGGGCTCTTGCCATCGGGCGCGGTCAGCGGCGCGCGCGCCAGCAGGCTCATCCAGCGCCCGTCCTCGCTGATCACGGTCTCGTCGATGCGGTACTTCTTCTCCTCGTCATCGGGGTGGATCAGCTCGCGGTTGAGCACCTGCACGGCGGCGCCGGCGAAGCGGGCGCGCAGCACGCGCTTCTCGTCCATGAAGACAAAGCCCTGGTCGTCGGGCGTGTAGGCCACCACGCGCAGCTGGCGCTGCGTGCTCAGCAGGGGCTGCAGCTTCTCCTGTCCGGCCTGCCAGCGCAGCAGGCTGCCGCGGTATTGCAGGATCAGCTCATCGCGCTGGTTGGCCCACACCAGCTGCGTCACGCCCGGATAGAGGTCCTCGGGCTTGAGCTTGTCCTTGGCCCGCTTCTTCGCGAGCTCGTCGCGCAGCTCCCAGAGTTGCTTGTCGGCCGGCTTGGCGGGCGCCGACGCGGCCGAGGCCGGTGCTTCGGGCGGCTGGGGTTTGCCGGCGCGCCGGGCGGCCAGGGCATCGGCGGCGCGCTTCTCGGCCTCGGCCTCGGCCTTGTCGGCGGCCTTCTGGGCCTCGTCGCGCGTCTTCTTGTCGGCCAGCTCGATCTTGAGCCTTGCCAGGGCGGCGTCTTCCCACTGGTTCAGGTCCACCGCCGCGCCGCGCAGATAGGCGGCCTGCGCCTCCTCGCGCGCCTGGCGCTCGGCCATTTCACTGCGCTTTTGCAGCAGCTTCTTGTCGAAGCGCGCCAGGTCCTCGGGCGCGTCAAAGGCCCGCATCAGGGCCGGCGAGGTCAGTCGCAGGGTCTTGCCGCTGCGCGTATCGACCACATGCAGATCGCTGCCCGGTTCGCCATAGGGGCTCCACAGATAGGCCAGGTAGCGGCCGCTGTGGCTGAACTCGGGCTGCTTGGCGGGCTCGCCGCGGTAGGGTTGCTCGCGGAACACCTGCTCCAGGCTGGGCGCCGGCTTGGGCTGCGCCCAGGCCCAGGGTGCAACACCGGCCATCAGGATGATCCAGGTCGATCCGGCCAGGATCGCCACTTTTTTACTTCCGCTCACGCTTCGCTTTGCTCGCACGCTTGTCGTCTCCCCCGGCAGCCGCGCCGGGCGCCGGATTCTAGGTGGGACGTCACAAACGGCTACATGACGTATGGCAGGGGTGGACCCGGCCGGACGTATGCTCTAGGCCTGATCGAACCGGAGGAACATGATGATCATCAACAAAAAATCGTTGGGCGCCCTGGGCCTGGCCCTGCTGGCCGGCATGGCCTCGGCAGCCGATGTGGGCATATCCGTCAGCATCGGCCAACCCGGCTTCTACGGCCGCATCGACGTCGGCAACATGCCGCAAGCGCCGCAGGTGGTGGTGGCGCAGCCGATCTGGGTACAGCGCGCGCCCGGGCGCGTGGTGCAGCCCATTTATTTGCGCGTGCCGCCGGGCCATCAGAAGAACTGGGCCAAGCATTGCGGGCGCTATGACGCCTGCGGCGTGCCGGTCTACTTCGTGAAGGAAGACTGGTATGCGCGCCAATACGGTGGCGGCGGCGACGGCTACCGCGGCGAGCCCGAACATGGCCGCAAGGATCATGGCAAGGGTCATGGCCACGGCAAACACCGGGACTGAAACCACGCACTAATACCGATGCGCCCCCCGTCCGGGGGGCCTAGCATCGTGACTCAAGGCCACCCGCCGGTGGCACACTGCGTCCATCGAGCCCCGCGCCGGGGCTCGGGCTCGTGCGCTCAGCCCATCCATGTTTGCCAAGCTCGTTGCCAGCGTCGGTCTGCTTATCTGCCTCGCACTGGCCCTGCACATGTGCCTGGGGCGGGCGCAGCAGCGGCGGCTCGAAGCCTGGCTGAGCAGCTACCGCGACCGATTGTTCGCCTTGGGCTCACGCCGCTTCAATTCCCGCGAGCGCCGCCGTGCCGCCCATGAGGCCGCGATGGATGCGATCAACCGCGCCAAGCGCACCACCGATGACGATCTCTGGGACGGCAATGTCTACCGGCCCAAGGAATTCAACGGCAAACCGCCCAGCAAGCCTCACTGAGCGCCGATGCGGGCAGCGATCAGGCGCAAGGCCTGCAGCGCGCCCAGGCCCAGGCCCACATCGGCCGAACTCGGCACCCGCGGCTCGCGCAGATTGATGCGCAGCAGACGCCCGCGCAGGCGCTGCAACACATGCTGGCCGAACAGCCGCACCGAGGGCACCGCCGTGCCGGCGCCGAGCTCGATCACCAGCGGCTTCCTGGCCGCCGCCAGCCGGCGCGACACCTCGAGGGCCTGTGCCCGCTCGCGCGCATCGACCCAGGCCTCATCGCCAAACATCAGCACATTCGGCCGCGCCAGCGCACCGCAATGCGGGCACAGCGGCAGCTCGTTGAGCAGCTCGCAGCGCGCCTCGTCGAGCTCAGGCACAAAGCCGTCGGCCGGCCAGATCGCCGCGCCGCAGGGCCGCGTGCATTGCAGCTGCAGCAGCGAGCCATGGCATTCCCAGATCTGGCCGGGCTCGAAACCGGCCTGCTGGAACTGCCCATCCACATTGCTGGTGTAGACGATGGCGCCACGCTCGGTGCGCGCGCCCCAGTCGCGCAGGATCTGGAAGCCCTCGTGCGGCCGGGTGCGCCGGTACAGCGCCAGCCGGTGGCCGTAAAAGCCCCAGGCCAGGCGCGGCCGCGCGGCAAAGCTGGCCGGGTTGGCGATGCTGTAGAAATCGATGCCGGCCGCTGACAAGGCCGGGTAGGCCTGCCAGAAGCCCGCCGTGCCGCGGAAGTCCGGCAGGCCGGAATCCACGCCCATGCCGGCGCCGGCGGCGATCACCAGCAGATCGGCCTGCTCCACCAGCTCGGCCGCGTGGGCCAGCAAGGCCTCCTCAGGCATGCGCCACGCGCGCCAGCACCGGCTTGAGCGCCACGCCCGAATGGCTGCCGCTGCGCACCAGCGCCTCGGGCGTGCCGGCCAGCACCACCGCGCCGCCGGCCGTGCCGCCCTCGGGGCCCAGGTCGATGACCCAGTCGGCCTCGGCGATCACGTCCAGGTCATGCTCGATCACCACCACCGAATGCCCGCCCGCCACCAGGCGGTGCAGCACGCGGATGAGGCGCTCCACATCGGCCATGTGCAGGCCCACGGTGGGCTCGTCCAGCACGTACAGGGTGTGCGGCGCCTTCTGGCCGCGGCGCGCCACATCGTCGCGCACCTTGACCAGCTCGCTCACCAGCTTGATGCGCTGCGCCTCGCCGCCCGAGAGCGTGGGCGAGGGCTGGCCCAGGGTCAGATAGCCCAGGCCCACGTCCTTGAGCAGCTGCAGCGGATGGGCGATGGAGGGCATGGCGGCAAAGAACTCCACCGCCTCGTCCACCTCCATGGCCAGCACATCGCCGATGCTCTTGCCCTTCCAGCTGACGTTCAGCGTCTCGGGGTTGAAGCGCTGGCCATGGCATTGGTCGCACAGCACCTTCACATCCGGCAGGAAGCTCATCTCGATGGTCTTCATGCCCTGGCCCTCGCAGCCGGGGCAGCGACCCTCGCCGGTGTTGAAGGAGAAGCGCCCGGCCGCATAGCCGCGCGCCTTGGACTCCAGGGTCTCGGCGAAGAGCTTGCGGATCGCGTCCCAGAAACCGATATAGGTGGCCGGGCAGGAACGCGGGGTCTTGCCGATGGGGGTCTGGTCCACTTCCAGCACGCGGTCCACCTGCGCATGGCCCTCGATGCCATCGCAACCGATCCAGGCATTGGGCGCGCGCCGCAACGGCACGGCCTGGGCCATATTGGCCAGCAGCACATCGCGCGCCAGCGTGCTCTTGCCCGAGCCCGACACGCCCGTCACCGCCACCAGCCGGTGCAGCGGCACGTCCACCGTAACGCGGCGCAGATTGTGCAGGCTGGCGTTCAGGATGCTGAGCTTGGGCGCTGCAGGGTCAATCTCGCGCCGTGCCTGCAGCGGGTGGATCAGCGGCCGCGCCAGGAAGCGGCCGGTGACCGAATCGGCCGCCGCCGAGAGCTGGGCCACGGTGCCCTGCGCCACCACATGGCCACCGCGCTTGCCGGCGCCGGGGCCGATGTCGATGATGTGGTCGGCGCGGCGTATGGTGTCCTCGTCGTGCTCCACCACCACCAGGGTGTTGCCCTTGTCGCCCAGCGTGCCCAGGGCCTTGAGCAGGATCTGGTTGTCGCGCGGGTGCAGGCCGATGGTGGGCTCGTCCAGCACATAGCAGACGCCCTGCAGGTTCGAGCCCAGCTGCGCCGCCAGGCGGATGCGCTGCGCCTCGCCGCCCGAGAGCGTGGGCGCGGCGCGATCCAGGGTCAGATAGCCCAGACCCACCTCTTCCAGGAATTCCAGCCGGCCCTTGATCTCGCTCACCACATCGCGGGCGATGTCGGCATCACGGCCGTGCAGGGAGAGGCCGTCGACCCAGGCGCGCGCCTCGCCCACGCTCCAGGAGGCCACCGTGGAGATGGCCTGGGCCTCGAAGGTGACCGAGCGCGCGGTCGGGTTCAGGCGCGAGCCCTGGCAGTCCGGGCAGGGCTGGTCGGCCAGGCCCTCGATCTCGGCTTCCTCGGCCGGGAAGCTCTGCTCGCGGCCGCGGTTGTCCTTGTCCTGCAGCGATTCGTCCAGCGCCTTGCGTTGCTCGCGTGTGAGGGCAAGACCTGTCCCCACGCAGCTGCCGCACCAGCCATGCTTGCTGTTGTAGGAGAACAGGCGCGGGTCCAGCTCGGGATAGCTGGTGCCGCAGGCCGGGCAAGCGCGCTTGGTGGAAAACACCTTCACCTGGCCGATCGCCGCGGTGGAGCGGCCGCCGGCAATGGCCGCCTTCAGCTCGTCCAGCGGCGCCAGCACATGCAGCACGCCCTTGCCATGGTCCAGCGCCTTGGCCAGCAGCTCGCGCAGCTCGGCCTCCCTGTCCACGCTGACGATCAGATCACCCACCGGCAGCTCCAGCGTGTGCTCCTTGAAGCGGTCCAGGCGCGGCCAGGGGGCGGTGGGCAGGAACTCGCCGTCCACGCGCAAATGGCTGTGGCCGCGCGCCTTGGCCCATTTGGCCAGGTCGGTGTAAAGACCCTTGCGGTTCACCACCAGGGGTGCCAGCAGGCCGATGTGCTGGCCGCGGTAGTCACGCAGCAGCTGGGCGGCAATGGACTCGACGCTCTGCGGCTTCACCGGCATGCCGTCGTGCACGCAATGCTGCACGCCCAGCTTCACATAGAGCAGGCGTAAAAAGTGCCAGACCTCGGTGGTGGTGGCCACCGTGCTCTTGCGTCCGCCGCGCGAGAGGCGCTGCTCGATCGCCACCGTGGGCGGGATGCCCCACACCGCATCGACCTCGGGCCGGCCGGCCGGCTGCACGATGGAGCGCGCATAGGCGTTGAGCGACTCCAGGTAGCGGCGCTGGCCCTCGTTGAAGAGGATGTCGAAGGCCAGGGTCGACTTGCCCGAACCCGAGACCCCGGTGATGACGTTGAACTTGCCGCGCGGGATGCTCACGTCCAGCGACTTGAGGTTGTGCTCGCGCGCATTGACGATACGGATCGCCTCTTCCGTGGCCTTGCGCTTGGCGCGCACCAGGCTCTGCAGCGGGCGGCCCTCCTCGACCTTCATGGCCGGGCGGTCCATGTGCAGGGCGTACTCGCGCAGGGCCTGGGCCGTGTGCGAGCGCGGGTGCTCGCGCACCTCCTCGGGCGTGCCCTGGCAGACCAGCTCGCCGCCGTCCTCGCCGCCCTCAGGGCCGAGGTCGATCAGCCAGTCGGCCGCGCGTATCACGTCGAGGTTGTGCTCGATCAGGATCAGCGAATGCCCGGCCGAGAGCAGCTTGCGCAGCGCGCGCATGAGCTTGGCGATGTCGTCGAAATGCAGGCCGGTGGTGGGCTCGTCGAAGAGGAACAGCGTGCCCTTCCTGGCGACGGCCTGGCGGGCCTTGCCGCTCGCCGCCTCGGCCAGGAAGCCGGCCAGCTTCAAACGCTGCGCCTCGCCGCCCGAGAGCGTGGGCACGGGCTGGCCCAGCTTGATGTATTCCAGGCCCACGTCGACGATGGGCTGCAGTTTCACCAGCACCTCGCGGCTGTCCTTGAAGAGCTGCACGGCTTCACTGACCGTCAGGTCCAGCACATCGGCCACGCTGAGCTCGCGCTCGCCGAGGGACAGCTTCACATCCAGCATCTCGGCGCGGTAGCGGCGCCCGTCGCAATCGGGGCAGCGCAGGTAGACGTCGGAGAGGAACTGCATCTCCACATGCTCGAAACCCGAGCCGCCGCAGGTGGCGCAGCGGCCGTCGCCGGCATTGAAGCTGAACATGCCGGCGCTGTAGCTGCGCTCGCGCGCCACCGGCGCATCGGCAAACAGCTTGCGGATCTCGTCGAAGGCACCGACATAACTCGCCGGGTTGGAGCGCGCGGTCTTGCCGATGGGGGACTGGTCGACGAACACCGCGTCCGCGAGCCAGTCCGCGCCCAGCAGCCGGTCGTGCGCGCCGGGCGTCTCGGTGGCCTGGCCGAAATGGCGCGCCAGCGCCGGGTAGAGCACGTCCTGCATCAGCGAGCTCTTGCCCGAGCCCGACACGCCCGTCACCACCACCATGCGCTGCAGCGGGAACTCGACGCTGATGTTCTTGAGGTTGTGCTCGCGCACGCCTTCCAGGATCAGCCGCGGCGTGCTGGCCTCGACGATGCGCTTGAGCCCCATGCCGACCTGCTTGCGCGCACCCAGATAGGCGCCGGTGAGGGTGTCGGCCGAACGGATCTGCTCGGGCGTGCCGTCGAACACGATCGCGCCGCCCTTCTCGCCCGGGCCCGGGCCCATGTCGATGAGGCGGTCGGCCGCCAGCATCACGGCCGGGTCATGCTCCACCACCACCAGGGTGTTGCCGGCATCGCGCAGGCGCTGCATGGCCTGCACGATGCGGTTCATGTCGCGCGGATGCAGGCCGATGCTGGGCTCGTCCAGCACGAAGAGGGTGTTCACCAGCGAGGTGCCCAGCGCGGTGGTGAGGTTGATGCGCTGCACCTCGCCGCCGGACAGCGTGCGGCTCTGGCGGTCCAGCGTCAGGTAGCCGATGCCCACATCGCAGAGGTATTTGAGGCGGTTGCGGATCTCGTCCAGCAGCAGCTTCAAGGCCTCGTCCAGCATGGTGCTGGGCAGCTGCAGCTCGTCCATGAAGCGGCGCAGGCGGTGGATGGGCAGCTGCATCAGGTCGTGCAGGCACAGGCCCTCCAGGGCCTCCAGCTGGCCGCGGTCCCAATCCACGCCCGCGGGCATCACACGTTGCGCGGCCGGCAGGGCCGCATCGGCCAGCGTCTTGGAGCCGACGCGCCAGAGCAGCGATTCGGTCTTCAGGCGCGCGCCGCGGCAGGCCGGGCATTCGGTATAGCTGCGGTACTTGGACAAGAGCACGCGGATGTGCATCTTGTAGGCCTTGCTCTCCAGGTATTCGAAGAAGCGCTTGACGCCATACCACTGCTTGTTCCAGCTGCCCTTCCAGTTGGGAGTGCCGCCCACCACCCAGTCGCGCTGCGCCTCGCTGAGCTGGCTCCAGGCGGTGTCGCGCGGGATGCCGGCCTCGCCGGCGTACTTGATCAGATCGTCCTGGCATTCCTTCCAGGCCGGCGTCTGCAGCGGCTTGATCGCGCCATTGCGCAGGGTCTTGCGCTCGTCGGGAATCACCAGGCCCATGTCCACGCCGATCACGCGGCCGAAGCCGCGGCAGGTCTCACAGGCGCCCATGGCCGAGTTGAATGAGAACAGCGGCGGCTGCGGCTCCTGGTAGCGCAGATCGCTGTCGGGGCAGTGCAGGCCGGTGGAGTAGCGCCAGAGCTCGGGCTCGACGCCCTCCTCCGTCGGCATGACATAAACATTCAGGCGCGCACCGCCGCGCTTGAGCGAAAGCTCGATCGCCTCCATCGCGCGCTGCTTGTCGGCGCCCTGGATGCGGAAGCGATCGGCCACCACGTCGAGGATCTTGCGATCGCCCACCTGGCGCTCGGCCTGGATGCGCGTGAAGCCGCTGGCCGACAGCCATTGCTGCACCTGCTCGCTGCTGGTGTTGGCCGGCAGCTCGACCGGAAAGCTCAGCACCAGGCGGGGGTCAGAGCTTGCCGTCCTGGCCATCAGCTCGGCGTAAATCGTCTGCGCCGTGTCGTGCCGCACCGGCAGCGCGGTCTTGCGGTCGTAAAGCGAGGCGGCGCGCGCGAACAGCAGCTTGAGGTGATCGTTCAGCTCCGTCATCGTGCCCACCGTGGAGCGCGAGGTGCGCACCGGGTTGGTCTGGTCGATCGCGATGGCGGGCGGCACGCCGTCCACCTTGTCCACCGCCGGGCGGTCCATGCGGTCGAGGAACTGGCGCGCATAGGCGGAGAAGGTCTCCACATAGCGGCGCTGGCCCTCGGCGTAGAGCGTGTCGAACACCAGGCTGGACTTGCCCGAGCCGCTGGGCCCGGTCACCACCGTCAGCTCGCCGGTGTGCAGATCCAGGTCGAGGTTCTTGAGGTTGTGCTGGCGGGCGCCGCGGATTCGGATCGTGCCTTCGGACATGCTGGAGCAGCCTGCTGGGGATGGGGACCGGACATTCTATGGAGACAGGCGACACGAAAATGTCAGGAGGCCGAATACCCTTCAAAACACAATTTGCCGCTCGGCGGCCCTGCAAGACCGTCTGTCAAGACCCCTTCTTGAAGGCCTTCGGGCGCATTGCCAGCGAACCCGCGCGGGGGCAACAATGGCCCCGGCGGATCTGGACGACAATCAAGGGTAAACACGGACCCTGCCTCCAGGCCTTCCGGGAAGCGTAGCAAGCAAGAAGAACAGCCAGCCCGACCGCTGGCATGCAGTAGGCCATCTGTCATGACATCAGCGATTCCCTCCCTGCCCGCGGAGCCCGCAACCATCCTGCTGATGCAGCAGGATGGGGGCGACGGCTTTGCCGACACGGAGCGCTCGGGGCTGGACGAGCCCGCGCCCGCGCGGACGGTGCCCACCATCCTGCTGGTGGAAGACAACCCGATCAACCAGGTGGTGGCGCTGGAGTTCCTGGCCCTGATGGGCTTGCAGACCCGGCTCGCCAACAACGGCCTGGAGGCGCTGCAGCTGTGCGCCGAGGCCGCGCCCGATCTGGTGCTGATGGACATCCAGATGCCCGGCATGGACGGCCTGGAATGCGCACGCCGCCTGCGCGCCCTGCAGGGCGCCGGCGAGCTGGCGCGCTTCCCCATCCTGGCGCTCACCGCCCATGCGCTGGACAGCGATGTGCAGGCCAGCCTGGCCGCCGGCATGGACGAGCATCTCACCAAGCCGCTGGACTTCGTGTCGCTGCGCCTGCGCCTGGGGCGCTGGGTCGCGATGCCGGCCCGCAGCTGAGTATCATCGCGCCTCCAAAGAGGAGGAGCGCACGTGATCGAGCTGCCCAAGATTCCCAAGCCTCCCGGTTCCGACCAGGGCCCACGCTGGTTCCAGATTGCCGTGGCCCTGAGCATGGTGCTGAGCGCCGGCGCCGCCCTGGTCTCGGCCTTCCGCACCAGTGCCACCATGAGCGCGCTGGTGGAGCAGAACGCCAAGCTGGTGCGGGCGGGGTCGACGCCGATCCTGCAATGGAGCACCAGCAACTCCGACGGCAAGGGAAATGCCACCCTCGTCTACACGGTGGAGAACGCCGGCACCGGGCCGGCACGAGTGGTCTGGATGGAGTTGCGCTACAAGGGCGAGCCGCTCAAGAGTGCGCGCGATGTCATCAAGGCAGCGGCCAAGGACATCGGCGTCGACTCGATCAACCTCAACAGCACCATGACCGGCTCGATTGCTGGCGACGTACTGGTGGCTGGGCGGGTGCGCGAGTTGTTTAACTGGGTGCTGCCCGACAAAAGCACCGCAGCGGGGCAGCGGCTCTGGGCTGCAACCGACGCAGCTCGCCAGCACCTCAGCGCCGAAGCCTGCTACTGCTCGGTGTTCGACGACTGCTGGCTCACCAAGTTCGATGGCCAGGTGCCGCAGCCGGTGGCGATGTGCCAGGCCGAGGGCAAGGTCAACGTCAACGGCAGCTGAGCTTTCTCAGGCCCCGGCGTCGAGAAAGCGTTCCACCAGATCGAGCTGGGCCGGCACATTCAGCGCCGGCGCATGGCCGCAACCCGCGATGGTGGCCACCACCGCGCGCGGGCCGCGGCTGCGCATGGCCTCGGCGGTTTCGGCCAGCAGCAGGTCGGAGTCCGCACCGCGCAGGCACAGCACCGGCAGGTCCAGGCTGTCCCAGGCCTCCCAGAGTTCGTAGTCGTCGGGATGGTCGATGAACTGGCGCACCATCGCCGGGTCGTAATGCGGGGTCACGCGGCCATCGGGCAGGCGCCGCGTCGAGGTCTCGGTGAGGCGGCGCCATTGCGCGTCGCTGAGCCAGCCATAGGGCTTGTAGACCGAGCGGAAATACTGCTCCAGCTCGCTCACCGTGGCGAAGGCCGCCGGATTGCCGGCATAGGACTTGATGCGCTCAATCGCGGGCGCGGCCAGCGCGGGGCCGTTGTCGTTCAGCACCAGGCGGCGGATGCGGCCATGCAGCGGCCCCGCCGCGGCCAGCGTGCCGATGGCGCCACCCATCGAGGTGCCGACCCAGTGGACCTGGCCCAGCCCGAGCTGGTTGACCAAGTCGACCGCGACGCGCACATAAAACGCCAGGCAGTACTCGCGCCCGGGCTCCGGGCTCCACTCCGAGAGGCCGCGGCCGATGGTGTCGGGGCAGATCACGCGGTAGCGGTGGCTCAGGTGGGCGGCCAGCTCGTCCATGTCGCGGCAGGTGCGCGCCAGGCCATGCCAGGCGATCACCACCTCCCGATGCTCGCTGCCCCACTCGGTGTAATGGATCTCGCGCCCCGCGCAGCGCAGGTAGTTGGAACTGAAGCCGCTCATGAGGACTCCTTGTTGACCGAGCCCCCAGGCGGCGGCAAAGGCCCGCCGCCCCCCCCCGGGGGGGTTGAGCCAACTCGGGAACGGCCCGTCGTTGGCTCATGCAGCATCGCGCGCAGGCGCAGCCGCCCGACGATGCCGCTGGGGAAGTGGTAGACCGAGAGCACGAACAGCAGGCCCAGCCAGAGCAGCCAGCGGTCCGGCGAAATCAGCTGCGAGAGCAGCGGCACGTCGACGAGCCGGTCGGCGCCCAGCTTCATCAGGTCCTGCAGATAGCTCTGCGCCAGCACGAACAGCACGCTGCCGATCACCGCGCCGTAGATCGTGCCCATGCCGCCGATCACCACGATCAGCAGGATGTCCAGCATCAGCTCGAAGGCCAGCGAGGTGTCGGGCCCGTTGTAGCGCAGCCAGAGCGCCAGCAGCGCACCGGCGGCGCAGGCAAACAGGGCCGCCAGCACGTTCGAGAGCGTGCGGTAGACCACGCTGCGGTAGCCGATCGCCTCGGCGCGGAAATCGTTCTCGCGTATCGCCTGCAGCACGCGGCCGAACGGCGAGTTGACGATGCGCAGCATCAGCAGCACCAGCGCCACGGTGGCGACGAAGAGCAGGTAGTAGCTGAGGAAGCGGCCGTCGATGCTGGCGCCGAGGAAGGGCTCTTCCAGGTATTCGGTGCCGGGCTGCAGGGCCTCGGGCACCTTGAAGCTCAGGCCGTCCTCGCCGCCGGTGAAATCGGACAGCTGCGAGGCCAGGGTCATGAAGGCCGAGGCCACCGCCAGCGTGATCATGGCGAAGAAGATCGCCTTCACGCGCAGCGAGAACAGGCCGATCACCAGCGAGAGCAGCAGCGAGGCCAGCAACGCGCCACCCAGGCCCAGGGCCACCGCCTCCCAGCCCGGCCCCATGCGGGTGCTGGCGATCGCCACCCCATAGGCGCCGATGCCGAAGAACATGGTGTGGGCAAAGCTGACGATGCCGGTGTAGCCCAGGAGCAGGTCGTAGCTGGCCACCAGCACGATGAAGACCATGATCTTGGCCGCCACATTGAGCGCCTTGGTGCCCGGGAAGATGAAGGGCGTGAACGCCAGGCCCAGCACCGCGATGGCCAGGGCCAGGGCCAGCAGCTTGCTGCGCGGCAGATCGTGAGACAGGAGGGCTTTGAACATGACGGCGGGCCTCAACGGTTGGTGACGGGATAGAGGCCCTGCGGCCGCCACAGCAGCACCGCCACCATCAGCGCGATATTGGAGAACAGCGCCACCTTGGGCGCCAGGAAGCCGCAGTAGTTGGCCATCAGGCCCACCGCCAGCGCGCCGACGAAGCAGCCCAGGGTGGAGCCCAGGCCGCCGATGATGATGACGATGAAGATCAGGGTGTTGACCTGGCCGCCGATCTGCGGCGTCACGCCCTGCTGGTAGAGGCCCCACATCACGCCGCCCAGGCCCGCCAGCGCCGAGCCGCCCACGAACACGCCCACGAACAGGCGCTTGATGCGGTAGCCCAGGCTCTCCACCATCTCGCGGTCCTGCACGCCGGCACGTATCAGCAGCCCCAGCTTGGTCCGGTTGAGCACCAGCAGCAGGGCCATGAACACCAGCAGGCCCAGCACCACCGCGACGAGGCGGAACTTCTCGACCGCGACATCGCCGAACAGCAGCGAACCGCGCAGGCCTTCCGGCAGCGGCATGGCAATCAGCTGCGGCCCCCACACGGCCTTGATCAGCTCCTCGCCGATGATCATGCCGCCCATGGTGATGAGGATCTGCTTCAGGTGCATGCCGTAGACCGGCCGCACCATCACGCGCTCGAACACCAGGCCCAGCGCCGCGGCGGCCAGCATGCCGGCCAGGCAGGCCGTGCCCACCGCGACCAGATTGGCAAGCAGCGAGGGGTTGTCGGTCCAGGCCCCCATCGCGCCCATCACCGTGGTGGCCACGAAGGCGCCCAGGGCGATGAAGACGCCGTGGCCGAAGTTCAGCACGTCCATCAGACCGAACACCAGGGTCAGGCCCGAGGCGATGATGAAGATGATCAGGCCCATGGCCAGGCCGGCCACGGTCAGCGTGGCCCAGCTGCTGGCGCTGCCGATCAGCGGCAGGGCGGCCAGCATCAGGCCGGCCAGCAGCAGCAGGGGCAGCTTGTCGAAGCGCGCCTGCGGCACCGGTTCAGCGGACTGAGCGGCCTGGGCAGGGGTGGTGGGCAAGGTACGGGTAGTCATGGCAAGCCCTTATTGGTGTGCGGCCAGCGAGAGCCCCAGCAGGCGCTGCTGCAGCGCCTCGTCGGCGGCCAGCTCGGCCATCGCGCCGGCATGCACGACGCGGCCGTTGTCCATCACCGCGACGCGGTCGCCAAGCGCCTTGGCGACCATGAAGTTCTGCTCCACCAGCAGCACCGTGGTGTCGGTGGCCTTGAGCTCCTTGAGCGCCGCGATCAGGTTCAGGATGATGGCCGGCGCCAGGCCCTTGGAGGGCTCGTCGATCAGCAGCAGGCGGCGTGGCTCGATCAGCGCGCGCGCGATCGCCAGCATCTGCTTCTGCCCGCCGCTCAGCTTGCCGGCCGGATAGAGCCAGAACTTCTTCAGCGCCGGGAAGAGCGAAAACAGCCAGTCCAGGCGCGTGGTGTCCAGCTCCTTGAGCGAACGCGCGCGGCGCGCCGCCAGCAGCAGGTTCTCGCGCACCGTCAGGTCGCCGAAGATGCCCATGTTCTCGGGCACATAGGCGATGTCGCGCTGCGCGATCTCGGGCGTGGCCAGCGCCTGGATCGGCTGGCCATCGAACAGGACCTGACCCTGGCTGGCCTGCCACAAGCCCATGATGCTGCGCAGCGTGGTGGTCTTGCCCGCGCCATTGCGGCCCAAGAGCATGGTGAGCTGGCCGGCCGGCACTTCGAGATCGACGCCGTGCAGGATGTGATACGCGCCGATATGGGTGTGCACCCCCTGGAGACTGAGCAGTGAGCTCATGCGTGCGCCTCCTCGGGCATGACACCCAGGTAGGCGTTCTGCACCACCGGCGAGGCGATCACCTCGGCGGGGTCGCCATCGGCCACCAGCTGGCCGTTGTGCAGCACGATGATGCGGTCCGCCAGCTCGCGCACCACGTCCATCTTGTGTTCCACCAGCAGGATGGTGTGCTGGCCCTGCGCCTTGAGTTCGCGTATCAGGTCCAGAATCACCGGCACCTCGTCCACGCTCATGCCGGCGGTGGGCTCGTCGAACATATAGACCTTGGGTTGCAGGGCGATCAGCATCGCCACCTCGAGCTTGCGCTGGTCGCCATGCGGCAGGGCTGCGGCGATGGCCGATGACTTCTCGGCCAACCGCACCTGGGCCAGGATGGCCATGGCCTCGTCGATGAGGTCGCGATGGTGCAGCCAGACCGACAGCATCTTCAGCCCGATGCCGCGCCGCGCCTGCACCGCCAGCCGCACGTTCTCCAGCACCGGCAGGTGCGGGAACAGCTGGGTGAGCTGGAAGGCCCGGCCCAGGCCGCGCCGGGTGCGCAGCGGCGCGCTCAGCGCGGTGAGGTCCTCGCCGTCCAGCAAGACCTGACCCTCGGTGGCGCGCAGCTGGCCCGAGATCAGATTGAAGTAGGTGGTCTTGCCGGCGCCATTCGGGCCGACGATGGCCGTCAGGCTGCCGGGCGCGAAGGCGCAGGACACATGGTCCACCGCCACATGGCCGCCGAAGCGGATGGTGAGGTTCTTGGTCTCAAGCATGGTGCTCGGTCACCCACGTGAAAGGGTGACCGCAGAGTCGCAGGGAGGTGTGACGGTGCTTATCGCTTGTTGCGGATCGGCACGTTCATCTCTTCCGGCTTGATCTCGCGCACCAGCTCGGGCACGCCCCAGGCAAAGGCCGGATCCACCTTGATCTTGAAGTGGTACATCGACTGCATGGCCTGGTGATCCTCGGCGCGGAAGCTCATCTTGCCCTTGGGCGTCTCGAAGCTCATGCCTTCCATGGTCTTGATGAGCTTGTTGGTGTTGGTGTCGCCGCCGGTCTTCTTCAGCGCTTCCACCGCCGCGATGGCGGCGCTCATGCCGCCGGCGGTGAAGAAGTCGGGCGGCGCCTTGAACTGCTTGTAGTGATTCGCCACCAGCCATTCATTGACCGGGTTCTTGGGCATGCCGAAGTAGTAGTAGGCCGCGCCCTCCATGCCGGGGAACTGCTTGTAGGCCGTCATCGCCGGCAGGATGTTGCCGCCGGTGGCGATCTCGATGCCATAGCGCTTCAGGTCCAGGTCGGCGATCTTGAAGGGGTTGCCGCCGCCGGCCCAGATGATGAAGATGACCTTGCGGCCCGGCTTGTCCTTGAGCGCATCGATGAGGCGCTGCGCACCGGCGGTGAAGTCCGTGGTGCTGGTGGGCAGGTATTCCTCATGCGTTATCTTGGCGGTCTTGAGGGCCTCCTTGAAGGCCTTCACGCCGTCGCGGCCAAAGGCATAGTCCTGCGCCAGCGTCGCGATCGTCACGCCCGGCTTGTCCAGCGCCACCGCATTGGCGATCGCGTCCTGCGAGCTGTTGCGGCCGGTGCGGAAGATGTACTTGTTCCACTTCTCGCCGGTGATGGCGTCGGCCACGGCCGGCTCCACCAGCAGGATCTTCTTGTATTCCTCGGCCACCGGCAGCAGCGCCAGCGCCACGCCGGAGGAGCTGGGGCCGACGGCCAGGTCGGCCTTGTCGTCGCCATAGGCGGCGGCCAGCAGGCTCTTGCCCACATCGGGCTTGCCCTGGTCGTCCTTCTCGATCACCACGATCTTCTTGCCGGCCACCGTCATGGTGCCCTGGGTGGCGTAGTCCAGGCCCATCATGAAACCGATCTGGGTCTGCTTGCCATAGGCTTCCAGCGGCCCGGTCTTGCTGTAGACATGGGCGATGCGGATTTCCTTGCCGCCACTCGCCTGCGCCATCACCGGCGCCACCGCCGTCGCGGCCAGGCCGGCCAGACCCAGGGCCGAAAGGCCCAACACTCGTCGCGTGATCATCGGCATGCTGCTTGTCTCCTGTGCCCGCTGCGGGGCCTTGTTGATGGCTCGGTACCCGCTTGTATTGCAAGCCCCATGCCCATGGAAGCACGCTCCGGGCAAACACTTAGAAAGCGGGCGCAAAAAGCCCATCCGGCATCGGCCGGCAGCGGATATTGTGCGAACAGTGCACCGCCGGCCCGGCCGTCGAGCCGGTTGACCGGAATATCGACAGCCGCCGGTGCGGCGTTTTGCCTCAAATCCAGACACTGCCTTACTTTCATACAAATGCCCATGAAAGCATTCCAAACCTGTCTGGCCGCCCTGCTGCTGGCTTGCAGTACCACGATCCGCGCCCAGGAGGGCGGCGACTCGCTGGCCGACTACGCCTACCAGCCCACCCAGGGCCCGCGCAACCGCGTCGTGCATTACCTGAAGTCCAATCTCGACGGCAGCAAGCGCCTGCTGCTGTCCATCCACTTCGCCACACCGCTGAAGCTGGAGGTGCTGAAGGTCGAGGCCGATGGGCAATACCTGGCCCTGGTGGCGGCCGAGCTCGATGCGCGCACCCTCACCGAGACGCGCATGCGCTCCTACAACCGCCTCGAGCAGGGCGCGCCGCGCCTGCAGATGGCGCTCAAGGCCGAGGGCCCGCGGCGCCTGGTGGCCGGCGTGGCCAAGGCTCAGCTACCGGTGCAGCTCAGCCACCTGCCGGCGCATCTCTACAACTTCGACCTGAGCGGCTTCAACGCGACGCTGCCGCATCTGAAGAACCCGCGGCGCGATTTCGAGGTCGGCATCATCGACCCCGATTTCGACTTCCTCAAGACCCGTTTCAAGCCCGAGGGTGGCGTGCAGGAGGGCGGCTTCGTCGACAGGGGCAGGGCCAGCTTCCGCTACCTCGGGGAGGAGCGGCTCGACGAGGTGCCCTGCCTCAAGTACGAGGTCGGCGGCCCCGCCTTCCAGGGCATCCAGGGCTGGCTGTGGGTGAATGCCAAGGACCGCTTGATCGAGCGCTTCGAGCATGCGCTGCCCGACAACCCCGACTGGCAGAGCTTCCGGCTCGGCCGCATCGCCAGCCGTCCGATGGATGCGGCGGGCTGGGCCCGCTTCAAGGCCGCCACGGTGCGCCGCGCGATGGACTTGCGCGATCAGGAGTAGGCGGGCGCGATCTTGAACACCGACACCAGCTCGGTGAGCGAGGCCGCCTGCTGCTTGAGCGACTCCGCCGCGGCCGCGGTCTGCTCCACCAGCGCGGCATTCTGCTGCGTCATGGTGTCGAGATTGGCCACCGCCTGATTCACCTGGGCAATGCCGTCGGCCTGGCCCAGGCTGGACTCGCTGATCTCGTTGACCGTGGTGCTGACGCGCTGCACCGCATGCAGGATGTCGTCCATGGACTGGCCGCCACGCCCGACCTGCTGGGTGCCGGAGTTGACGCGCTCGACCGAATCCATGATCAGGCTCTTGATCTCCTTGGCCGCCTGCGCGGAGCGCTGCGCCAGGCTGCGCACCTCCGAGGCCACCACCGCGAAGCTACGCCCCTGGTCGCCGGCGCGCGCCGCCTCCACCGCGGCATTCAGCGCCAGGATATTGGTCTGGAAGGCCACGCCGTCGATCACCGCGATGATGTCGGAGATCTTGCGGCTGGCACTGGAGATGCCGTCCATGGTGGACACCACCTCGCTCATCACCGCCGCGCCCTGGCGCGCCTGCCCGGCGGCCTGATCGGCCAGCGCATTGGTCTGCTGCGCCGCTTCGGTGGAATGCCGCACCTGCTGCACCAGCTCCTGCATCGAGGCCGCGGTCTGCTGCAGATTGGCGGCCGCCTGCTCGGTGCGGGTGGAGAGATCCTGGCTGCCGAGCGCCACCTCGCTGGAGGCGGTGCCGATCGAGGCGGTGGCCTCGCGTATGCCCTGCACCAGCTCGGTCAGGCGCCGCTGCATCGCCAGCACCTCGCCCAGCACCTGGCCGATCTCGTCGGCCTGGCCGGCGTCGATATGGCCGCTCAGGTCGCCGCCGGCCACCGCATGCATGAGATCGCGCATCGCGCCCAGCCGCCGCCGCAGGCTGCGCACGAACACCTCAACCCCCAGCAGCGCGGCCACGCCGGCCACCACCACCAGGCCCAGCGTGAAGATGGCGTCGCGGCGGCTCACCGCGGCCACGTCGTCCACATAGACGCCCGAGCCCAGCACCCAGCCCCAGGGCTCGAACCCCATCACATAGGAGCGCTTGGGCTCGGGCTCGCTGGCGCCGGGCTTGGGCCAGAGATAGTTGACATAGCCGGCGCCCTCGGCGCGCACCGTCTTGACGAACTCGACGAACAGCAGCTTGCCCTTGGGGTCCTTGTTGCTGCCGAGATCCTGGCCGTTCAGCTCGGGCTTGATGGGGTGCATGACCATGCGCGGCCCCATGTCGTTGATCCAGATGTACTCGTTGCCCGAGTAGCGGATCTTGCCGATCTCGGCCGCCGCGGCGGCCTTGGCCTCGGCCTCGCCGAGCGCGCCTGCCCGCGCCTTGTCGGCATAGCTGCGCGCGATCTTCTCGGCCGCCTTGACCTGCTCCACCGTGGTGGTCATCTTGACCGAGAGCAGGCTGTCCGCGGCACGCGAGCTAAGCAGCCCGATCACCAGCACGAAAGCCATCAGCACCAACACCACGGCCAGACGCAGACGCGTCGCCAACATCAGCTTGCCCATATCCGTCTCCTGCTTGTGGTTGGAGCTCGTCACGCCGCTTGAGCGACCAGACAACTATCGCTCCAACCCTGGCTACGGAACAAGCACCCGCGGTGCAGGAATGCTTTAATCAGCGGGCGCTAATCTATTGGGCAATTGCGGTGTTTTTCCACGCCAGCCCCAGCTCCGGCCAGCGCGTCAGGCGCTCGTAAAGAGAGGCCCGCGAGATCTGCAGCAGGCGGGCCGCGGCGAGGCGGTTGCCGCCGGTGAGGCTCAGCGCCTGCGCGATGGCGTCGCGCTCCACCTGGGCGATCAGCTCGGGCAAGGGGCGCAGGGTCTCGCCGGCAGCGGCAGCGCGCGCCGCGGGCTCGGCGGCCGTCCGCGCCGCGGGCGCTGCCGGCGCGGATGGTCCCTGCGCCGGCCCGCCCAGCGGCAGGGGCCCGGGCTGGGCATAGGCGGCGAAGCTGGCCTCGTCCAGCACGCTCTCGTCGCTCATCAGGCTGGCCTGCTCCAGCACATTGCGCAGCTCGCGGATATTGCCGGGCCAGGGCCGCTGCTGCAGCCATTCCAGCGCGCCCGCGCTGAGCATCTTGTGCGCCATGCCGCTGCGGCGCGCGATGTCGTCCATCAAGGTGTCGACCAGGGCCTCCAGATCGCCCAGGCGCTCGCGCAGCGGGGGCACCAGGATGGGCAGCACATTGAGGCGGTAGTACAGGTCGGCGCGGAACTCGCCGCGCGCCACCATCGCCTGCAGGTCGCGGCTGGTGGCGGCAATCACGCGCGCATCCACCTTGATGACCTGGTTGCTGCCCAGCGGCTCGAACTCCTGCTCCTGCAGCACGCGCAGCAGCTTGCTCTGCAGCGGCAGCGGCATGTCGCCGATCTCGTCCAGGAACAGGGTGCCGCCGTCGGCGAGGCGGAACTTGCCGTCGCGGCCCTTGCGGTCGGCGCCGGTGTAGGCGCCCGGCGCCACGCCGAAGAACTCGGCCTCCAGCAAGGTGTCGGGCACGGCGGCGATATTGATGCTCACCAGCGGCTTGTGGCTGCGCTGCGAGGCGGCATGGATGGCATGGGCCAGCAGCTCCTTGCCGGTGCCGGTCTCGCCCAGCAGCAGCACGGTGGCCTGGCTCTGCGCCGCGCGGCGCGCCTGGCGCTTGACCTCGAGCGCCGCCGGGCTGGCGCCGATGAAGCTGGCGATGGTGTGCTTGGGCCGGCGCGCCTTGCTCTGCTCGGCGGCCAGCTGGCGGCGCGTTTCCTCCAGCTCCGATTGCATGCGGCCGAACTTGCTCATGAGCGGCTGCATATTGGTCTCGGGATGGTCCAGCAGCACAAAGCCCAGGCCGCCGATGACGGCGCCGGCCTCGTCGCGCAGCGGCAGGCGGCTCACCAGGAAAGTGCCCGACTGGTTGCTGATCAGGTCGACGAGGATGGGCTTGCCACTGTCGATCACCTGGCCCATCAGGCTGTTGGGCACCACCTCCTCGACGCGGCGGCCGACGAACTCGGTCTCGCTGCCGAAACCCAGCGCGGGCAGAAAGCGCTTGTAGCCATCGCTGATCCAGACGATGCGGTGCTGGCGGTCCACCACCATCATGCCCTCGGTGGCGCCGGCCAGCACCTCGAACATGGACTGCGCGGCCAGCTTCAGCACACCATCGGCATCCTGGGGAAACATGGCGACGGGCGCGTTCAGGCTCATGGCGGAGAGGTGGATTTGCAGCGGGTTTGCAGCGGGCATTCAATGTAGCAGCCACATGGACAGCGCGGCCACCGTATCAGCCCGTAGCCGCCGCCGCGCACCTTCCTCTATAAATGCGCTCATGAGCGCATTGCCACCCGCCAGCCCAAGGGCGCAGCGCCAGGTGCTGATCCTGGCCCACAAACTGCTGAGCGAACGCGGCGAGGCCAACAGCCTGGCGCTGGCGCGCGAGCTGCTCGGCAAGATTGCGCGCCTGCCGCCCGATGCGCTGGCGCAGCTGTTCGAGCGCCTGGCGCAGGACTTCAACCCCGACCCGCAGGCCGTGCTGGCCGCCGCCCAGGCCTATGCGGCCACGCCCAATGCGCGCGCCCTGCTGCAGCTCACGCGCGTGAGCGAGCCGCCGCGCCAGGAGCTGTTCCGGCGCCTCAATCGCGCGCCCGGCGCCACCGGCCTGCTGGTGCGCCTGCGCCGCAGCCTGCTCGGGGGCTTGAGCAGCCACCCCGAGTGGCGCTGCGTCGAGGCCGACCTGCTGCATCTGTTCAGCTCCTGGTTCAACCCCGGCTTTCTGCAGATGCGCCAGGTGGACTGGAACTCGCCGGCCCAGCTGCTCGAGCAGATCATCCGCCACGAGGCCGTGCACGAGATCGACGGCTGGGACGATCTGCGCCGCCGCCTGCAGCCCGACCGCCGCCTGTTCGCCTTCTTCCATCCGCAGCTGCCCGAGGAGCCGCTGATCTTCGTCGAGGTGGCCCTGCTGCCCGACATGCCCGTCGGCATCGCGCCGCTGATCGACAAGGCCAGCGCCACCATGGAGCCCAGCAAGTTCAAGGTCGCGGTGTTCTATTCGATCAGCAATTGCGAGCCCGGCCTGCGCGGCGTCTCGCTGGGCAACTTCCTCATCAAGCGCGTGGCCGAGCATCTGCAGCGCGAGATCCCCAGGCTCAAGACCTTCTGCACGCTCTCGCCCATCCCCGGCCTGCTGGCCTGGCTGCGCACCGAGCCGGCGCTGGAGGCCTTCGCGCCCCTGCTGAAGAAACCCCAGCTCGAACGGCTGCGCGCCGCGCGCGAGCTGCTGCGCCAGGCCTGCGGCGGCGAGTGGGCCCGGCTGAGCCAGCTGCAGCCCCTGGCCGCGCTGGACGGCGAGGCGCAAGCGGCCCTGCAACGCCTGTGCGCTGCCTACCTGCTGGCCTGCACCGCCCTGCCCGACGGCGACCCGGTGGCGCGCTTCCACCTCGACAACGGTGCGAGGCTCGAACGCATCAACTGGATGGGCAACCGCGCACCCAAGGGCCTGCAGCAATCCTGCGGCATGATGGTCAACTATCTCTACGACCTGGCCAAGATCGAGGGCCATCACGAGGCCTTCACCCAGGGCGAGATCGCGTACTCGCGCGCCGTCGCGGCGCTGCTCTGATTCCAACAAGACCGAGACAGGAGACAAGATGATCAGGATCACTTTCCTTGCACGCTCGCTGCAGGCGCTGGGGCTGGGCGCTGTTGGCATTCTTGGCACCTTTGGCCCGGCGGCGCAGGCGCAGACCTGGCCCACCAAGCCGGTCACCATCGTCGTGCCCTTCCCCGCCGGCGGCGGCACCGACGCCTTCGCGCGCCCGCTGACGGCGCAGCTGACCAAGCAGACCGGCCGCCAGTTCATCATCGACAACAAGGGCGGCGCCGGCGGCACCGTCGGGGCCACCCTGGCCGCCAAGGCCGCGCCCGACGGCTACACCTTCTTCATGGGCGCGGTGCACCACGCGATCGCGCCGGCCATGTACCCCAAGCTGGAATACCGGCTGGAGGAAGACTTCGTGCCGGTGGCCCTGGTCTCCAGCGTGCCCCAGGTGATCGTGGTGAACCCCAAGAACGTGCCCGCCACCGACCTCAAGAGCCTGCTGGAATTCATCCGCAAGAACCCCGCCAAGCTCAACTACGCCAGCGCCGGCAACGGCACCTCGCACCATCTGGCGGGCGAGCTGTTCAAGCTGCAGACCAAGACCTTCATCACCCACATCCCCTACCGCGGTGCCGGCCCGGCCCTGCAGGACCTGATCGCCGGCCAGGTGGACCTGATGTTCGACGGCCTGGGCAGCTCCGCGGCCCATATCAAGAACGGCCGCGTGAAGGCGCTGGCGGTGGCCTCGGCCAAACGCGCGCCCGGCTTCCCCGACGTGCCCACCGCGGCCGAGGGCGGCGTGCCGACCTACCAGGTGGCCACCTGGTACGGCCTGTGGGCCCCCAAGGGCACGCCCAAGGAGGTGGTGGCCAGCCTGCAGGCCGAGCTGAAGAAGGCCTATGCGGCGGACGAGATCAAGGCCACCTGGACCGGCCTCGGCGCCGACATCCCCACGCTGCAGGGCGAGGCCTTTGGCAAGTTCGTGCACAGCGAAACCCAGCGCTGGGCCGAGGTGGTGAAAAGCTCCGGCGCGAAACTGGATTGAGTTGCCCATGAAGATCAAGAACGCGAACCTTTTTGCCGCCCTGCGCGCGGCCTTCCCCGCCGATCTCGACGCGGTGGCGATCGAATGCGCCGATGGCGAGGCCTTGCGCTACAGCTGGCGCGATCTCGAGCGCGGCACCGCCATGCTGGCGAATCTGCTCGGCTCGCTGGAGCTGCCGCCGGGCAGCCGCGTCGCGGTGCAGACCGAAAAGAGCGTCGAGGCGCTGATGCTCTACCTGGCCGTGCTGCGTGCGGGTTATGTCTATCTGCCGCTCAACACCGCCTACCAGGCCGCCGAGCTCGAGTACTTCATCGCCAACGCCGAGCCGGCGGTGGTGGTGTGCACCGGCAAGCAGTTCGGCTGGGTCAGCAAGCTGGCCTTCCAGGCCGGCGTCGGCTACGTGTTCTCGCTCAACGACGACCGCAGCGGCACCCTGCTGGACCGCGCCAGCCAGATGAGCGACCGCCACGCGCCCGCCACCAAGCGCGCCGACGAGCTGGCCGCCATCCTCTACACCAGCGGCACCACCGGGCGCAGCAAGGGCGCCATGCTCTCGCACGGCAATATGCTCAGCAACGCGCTGACGCTGAAGGACTATTGGGGCTGGCAGGCCGACGACGTGCTGATCCACGCCCTGCCGATCTTCCATGTGCATGGCCTGTTCGTGGCCTCGCATGGCGCGCTGCTGAACGGCAGCAAGATGCTGTGGTTCAACGGCAAGTTCGAACCCAAGGCGGTGATCGCGCGCTTTGCCGAGGCCACCGTCTTCATGGGCGTGCCCACGCTCTATGTGCGCATGCTGGCCGAAGCGGCACTCGATCGCGAGGCCTGCCGGCACATGCGCCTCTTCATCAGCGGCTCGGCGCCGCTGCTGCTGGAGACCTTCCGCGACTGGCAGACCCGCACGGGCCACACCATCCTGGAGCGCTACGGCATGAGCGAGACCATCATGCTGACGTCCAATCCCTATTTCCCCGACGAGGGCGAGCGCGTCGGCGGCACCGTGGGCCAGGCGCTGCCGGGCGTGGGCGTGCGCGTGCACAGCGACGCGGGTGAACTCTGCGCGGTGGACGAGATCGGCAATATCGAGGTCAAGGGCCCGAACGTGTTCGCCGGCTACTGGCGCATGCCGGAGAAGACCAAGGAGGAGTTCACCGCCGATGGCTGGTTCAAGACCGGCGACGTGGGCAAGCAGGACGCGCGCGGCTATCTGCACATCGTCGGCCGCAGCAAGGACCTCATCATCAGCGGCGGCTACAACGTCTACCCGGCCGAGATCGAGGGCTATCTGAACGACATGCCCGGCGTGGCCGAATCCGCCGTGGTGGGCGTGCCGCACCCCGACTTCGGCGAGGGCGTGATCGCCATCGTCGTGCCCAAGCCCGGCGCGCAGCTGGAGCCGGCGGCGCTGATCGGCGAACTCAAGCGCATGATCGCCAACTTCAAGGTGCCCAAGCAGCTCTATCTGGTGAACGAACTGCCGCGCAACACCATGGGCAAGGTGCAGAAGAACCTGCTGCGCGAGCAGCACAAGGGGCTGTTCGCGTGAGCGCCGCGACACCGCCCCCCGCGCTGGACGATCGCTGCCCGCGCTGCGGCCAGCCCTTTCACTGCGGTGCGCAGGAGGCGCACTGCGACTGCTTCGAGCTCAAGCTCGGCGAGGCGCTGCGCCAGCAGCTGGCGCAGCAGTACAGCCGCTGCCTGTGCATTGCCTGCCTGAGGCAGCTGCAGGCGGGTGAGTCGGCAAGAAAAGGCGGCTAAGAGCCGCCGCGCGTCGCGTCACTGCCGGGCCGCTTGCTCCGCCGCCTGCACGCGCGCCTCGGTCGCGGGATGCGAACTCAGCCAGGATGGCGATGTGCCGCCCGCGTGCAGCGCTTCCAGATGCCGCAAGGCCTGCCCGAGCAGGGCGGGCGACTTGCCCATGCGCCGCAGCAGCGCGTGCGCATAGGCGTCCGCCTCGGCTTCCGCATCACGGCTGTAGCTGAGCCCACGCAGCCCCACGGCGAAGCTGGCGGCCACGCTGGAATAGTCGCTCACCGTGAGTGCTGCGACCACGCCGAGGCCCACCGAGCGGGCCAACCCCTGCAGGCCATGGCGATGCTTGACATGGCCCACCTCATGCGCCAGCACGGCCAGCAGCTCATCTTCGCTAAGCGCCTCGAACAGCGGTTGCAGCACCACGATATGGCCTCCTGGCAGGGCGAAGGCATTCATCAGCTTGCGCGGGTTCGGCTGGTAAAGGCTCAGGCGCAGCATCAGCTCCGGCTCAAGCCCTTGCAGCAGCTGCAATTGTTCCGCGCGCCACGAACGCCAGCGCGGCTCGCCATCTGCCGGGGTCTTGAGCAGATCCTTCTGCAACTGGCTCATGACCCATTGCCCGAGCCGGTCCTCGGTCTGGTGCGACAGGCGCTGCGCCAGTTGTTCAGCCAGCCTGGGCAGCCCCCATTGATCCAGCCACAACAGGCTGGCGATCAGCAGCAGCAGCGCGGCCACTGCGCCGCGCCATGACGCGATGCAGCGCTGCACCCGGCCGGGCGGCGCCAGCCCGGCCTGCCAGGCCTGGGTGAACGCACCGGCATGCTCGGCTTCGATCTCCAGACTGGCGCCATCGAGCAACAGCAGCCTGGGCCGGCCGGCAAGGCATTCGAGCTGGGCCGGCAGTGCCTCGAGCCGCAAGCGCTGGCCGCCGGGATGCAGGCACAGCGCCCCTTCATCCAGCCGCAACCGCACCCACAGCGGCGCAGGCCGCCGGCCATCGAAGTACTTGGCCGTCCAGCAGCGCTCGCTCACCATCCCAGGTCCAGGTCAAAGAATTCCGCGGCGGCATCGGCGCTGGCCGCACCTGCCGCCAGTTGCAGGCCTGCGGGCCGGGCCGCGTTCAGCATGGCCTCCAGATCGCCCTGGCAACTCAGGCTGATCGCCTCCACCCGCAAGCGCGCCCAGGCCACCGCCGCCACCGGCCACCAAAGGCCGAGGCTAAGCAGTACCAGCGGCCCATGCCTGAGCAGCAAGCCCCAAGCACGCCTGGCATCCAGTTCGCAGCGGAACTGCACATTGGCCCAACACGTGTTCTCCCACACCACACGCTGCATGCGTGCGGCGAACATCGGCCAGACCAGCAAATAGAAGCACAGCATGCCAAGCATCGAGCCCAGCACGATATGCCCTCCCTTGTCATCTGCTCGCCCCTCAAACATCGGCGCCAGCAATGCACCCGTCACCGCCACCACAATGCCTGCCAGCAGCACCAGCCCCAGCCCCAGCAGATAGTTCGAGTAAACACGCTCGGTGATCGGGTCACACTGAAACCGCAGCCCCAGAAAGCTCGCCTCACTATGCCGGAAGGTCTTGAAGCGGGCATGGGCCCAGGGCAGCAGCAAGAAGGGCAACGCACCCAGGGCCCACCACCAGCCGCTGAATTCGGTGAATTGCACCGCCACCGCCGGCGCCATCCACAAGGCCTGGAAGGGCAGCACCACCGCGTAACTCTGGCGCGTTCCGGCATGAAAATCGAAGCGCATGCCTCGCCAGCTGCTGGCCCGCAGCTTGAAGCGCTGCGCGCTGGCGAACATCAGCGGGCCCAGGGCCAGGATGAGGGCATAGAACACCAGCCCCGCCGTGAGCGAGAACTCGAACAGATGGCCATAGCCGAGCAGTAGCAGCAGCGCCAGCACGCGGCCGCGCAGCAGGCGCCAGGGATCGGCCTGGTAGTCGAAGGCATCGCCCAGCAACAGCGTGTGGCGCGCAAACCAGCGCATCTTGCGCAGCTTGGCCCAGGGTGAGTACAGCCCTAGCGTCAACACATTGAGCGTGAGATGCACGATCCAGATGCGCCAGTATTCGGCGGCGCCGCCGGTGAACTGCAGGTGCGCCAAGCTTGCGCTGCCCCGCGCCACCTCCAGCCCGGGCGATGCATTCACAGGCGGCATCATGGCCGCGGGCTCCAGCGCAATTGTGGTCAAGGGTCCCCTCGTCTGCCGGCGCTCTCGGCGGCACCTGACCGGCGCATTCTGCCGGGTCACGCCGGCCTGCGGGATCCCTCCGGCGGGGGGCTTAGTGCGCTCCGTCCAGGCTCACATCGAAATCCATCAGCACCGCCGCCAGCTCCAGCGCCCGCCACAGATGCGCCGGCATCTGCATGATGCGTTCGGGCGAGCGGGCGTGGCGGGTCCAGGCGTGGATCTCGGCATGCTGGTCGGGCGTGAGCAGGCTCAGCGCGAGCATTTCGTCCAGGGTCTGCATGATGAATGGGACCTCCATGGGCTGTGCGCCCATGATCTCATGGCGCGGCCTCAGCCGCCGTCGTAGGCGCGCTGCAAGTCTGCCAGATCCAGCTTGATCATCGTCATCATGGCCTGGAACACGCGCGCCGCCTTGGCCGGGTCGGGGTCGTGCATCAGGGCCATGGCCTGGCGGGGCACGATCTGCCAGGAGACACCGAAATGGTCGGTGATCCAGCCGCATTGCACCGGCTGGCCGCCGGCCGCCACCAGCTTGCCCCAGACCTCGTCCACCTCAGCCTGGTCGTCGCAGTTGACGAACAGCGAGATGGCGGGCGTGAACTGGTATTGCGGCCCGCCGTTCAGCGCGCTGAAGGTCTGGCCCTCCAGCTCGAAGGTGGCCAGCAGCACCGAGCCCGGCACGCCGTGCCCGCCCTCGCCCCAGCGCAGGATGTTGGTGCAGCGGCTGCGCTTGAACACCGAGAGATAGAAGTTCATCGCGGCTTCGGCCTCGCCGTTGAACCAGAGGCAGGGGGAGATCTTGTCCATATGCATCATCCTTTCAAGGCGAAGTGACGGTGTCGGCCATGACGAAACAGCGTAGCTGGTTTCGACACGCACAATAGCGCCCCGACCATTGAAGGCTCGCGCATGCGCATTGCTGTACTTTCAGACATCCACGGCAACTTGGCCGCGCTGGAGGCCGTGGTGGCCGACTTCAAGCGCCGCGGCGTGGATGCGGTGGTGAACCTGGGCGACAGTCTCTCCGGCCCGCTGCTGCCCAAGGAGACCGCCCAGTACCTGATGGCCCAGGACTGGCTGCAACTGGCCGGCAACCACGAGCGCCAGGTGCTGCAACTGAGCCCGAAGGCCGGCGCCTCCGACCGCTATGCCCATGCGCAATTGGGCGCGGCCGAGCTGGCCTGGATGGCCGGGCTGCAGCACACCCAGGCCTTCAACGACGAGGCGCTGCTGTGCCATGGTGTGCCCGGCTGCGACAGCGTCACCCTGCTGCAGACCGCCGAGCGCCATGCCACGGCGGCCGAGGTGGAGCAGCGCCTGGGCGGCTGCGATGCCGCGTTGCTGCTGTGCGGCCACAGCCATGTGGCGCGCAGCGTGCGCAACGCTCGCGGCGGCCTCATCGTCAACCCCGGCAGCGTGGGCCAGCCCGCTTACGAGGACGACTACCCCTATCCGCATGTGGTGGAGTCGGGCTCGCCCGATGCGCGCTACGCCATCGTCGAGCGCGGCAACCAGGGCTGGCAGGCCCAGCTGATCCACGTCCCCTACCCGTATCCACAAATGGCCCAGCTGGCCCGGCTGCGCGCGCGCGCCGACTGGGAGCGCGCCCTGCTGAGCGGCTACATGACATGAACATTCAGAACCAGGACCTGCGTACGCTCATCCTGATCGACATGCAAAAAGGCATGGCCGATCCCAAGGTGGGTGCCCGCAACAACCCCCAGGCCGAGGCGCGCATCGCCGCGTTGCTGCAAGCCTGGCGCGCTGCCGGCAGGCCGGTGGTGCATGTGCGCCATCTCTCGCGCTCGCCGGGCTCGCCCTTCTGGCCCGGGCAACCGGGTGCCGAGTTCCAGGAGGCGCTGGCACCGCTGGCCAGCGAGCATGTGGTGGACAAGCATGTCACCGACGCCTTTGCCCACAGCGGCCTGGAGCGCTGGCTACACCAGCGCGGCATTGGCGCCCTGGTGTTCGTGGGCGTGAGCACAAATATGTCCGTGGAGGCCTCGGTGCGCAGCGCCGGCTGCCTGGGCTTTGACTGCACGGTGGTGGCCGACGCCTGCTACACCTTCGATCGCCCCGATCTGGACGGCCGCCCACGCAGCGCCGAGGATCTGCACCGCGTGGCCCTGGCCAATCTGCGGGGCGAGTACGCCCGGGTGTGCCAAAGCGCTGAGCTCTTCTAGGGCCTTGCCCCGGTCGAGGATCTCCCGGGAATTGTGCAGCCCGGCGGCCCAGAGGAGGTCGCCGCTCAGCCGCGCCGCAGCCGCATCATCTGCCCCGCCACCATCTCCGCCATGGTGGCGGCCACCGCCTGCGGGTCCAGGCTGGGGTCGTCGAACAACAGCTCCTGCGCCGCGTAGAGCGCATCGATGGCCAGGCGAATCGTCAGGCGCGCCTGGGCCCGGTTGGCGCGCGGGTGGGCGTCCATGAAGGGCAAGAGCAGCATGTCGGTGACGAAGTCGTGCGAGCGGTTGCGCACATGCTGCAGCGAGGGCACGGCGCGCAGCGCGCGCGTCACCCACACGCCGGCCGGCATATGGGCGGTGAGCTCCATGGTCTGCAGGAACAGCTCGGCCACGCTGCCGGCAAAGGCCGGCTCCGGCAGCATGAAGGTCGCCGGCACCGCCCAGGGCTTGAGCAGCTCGTTCTGCACCGTCATCAGGCGCATGCCCAGCTCGTGGAGGATGGCGTACTTGTTGGGGAAATACTGATACAGCGCCGGCGGCGAGATGCCGGCGCGCTGGCACACCAGATTGGTAGAAAGCCGCTCGATGCCCACCTCGCCCAGCAGCTCCACACAGGCGGCCAGGATGCGCTCATAGGTCTCGACGGCGCGCTGCTGCGAGGGCGCCTTCTTGAGCTCGAGATCGGGCAGGGCAGCGCCAACGCTGGCTTCTTGGGCCGGCTTGGCACGCCGCTTGGACAGGGTGTCGGCGGTGGACATGGCGGGAGTCTAGCCTTGAAGCCAGGTGCTGCGCAGCCAGCCCCCTTGCCTAGGGTGACGGGGCAAGACGCCTCTTCAAATCAAGAAATGGCCGTTCGATCAGCTGGTACATCAGGTGCGCAAGCACGATCGCGAGCGCCAGGTAAATCACCAGCACAACCGGTTGACCTCCCCCAAACTGCTTCGCCAACTCCATGGAGGGGTAGAGCACGGGAATGTGCATCAGGTAAAGGCTGTAGGACCTTTGGCCCAGCCAGCGCGCTGCTGGCCATGCGAGGGCCGACGGAGCCCCGCCGAACACCGCGGCTGCCACCAAGCCTGCCATGACGGCACCGATAAAGGTCGGCCGCAGCACCGACGCCCAAGCTCCGATGTCACTCAACATCTGGTGCGTGAGCATCATGCCGGCCAAAGCCAGCAGCGCGGCCGCAAACAGCATGCGCGCGCGGGCCGGACTGATCCAGGCCGCTCGCAAGGCCTCCAGCCGAGCGATCAGGACGCCCAGGAACAGCCCATCCAAGCAGGTGTGGAAGGGGCTTCGATACAAGCGAAAGAACTCCGGATAGTCCGCCGCCGTGCCGCATAGCCAGATCGTCAACAGACGCGATGCAGGACCCATCAGCAGCACGGCTAGCAATATGGCGACTTGGTATCGCGGCCGTGACGCCGTCATCACCAGAGGCAGCAGCAAGGGCGCCAGCAGGTAGAACTTCTCTTCCACACCAAGTGACCAAAACGCGATCACGATGTCCGAGGGCAGATAGTCCTGCAAGAACAGCAAATGGTAGAGCGCGCGCCAGGCCAGGTTTTCCTTGTCGACCAGATAAAAGGGTATCCATCCCGCCACGGCAAGCGCAAACAAATAGGCTGGCAGTATGCGCAGCGCCCGACGCGTCAAGTAACTGCGCCATGCAAATGGCTTACCAGCAAAGAACGGGCGCGAGATGAGAAAGCCGGACAGAACGAAAAACAGATCCACCCCCACCCAGCCGTTCAGCATGAAGGCTGCCAGCGGGGCCGGCAGGTCGGCGGCAAAGCCTCCCAGGTAAGCCATATGGCGTAGCAACACCAGCGCGACGGCCAGGCCGCGCAGGCCGTCCAGCGCAGGCAAGACCAGCATCAGCGACTGAACTCGCGCTTGCGTTTCCAGATGATGCTGTCCACGACGTAGTGGTGGAAGTTGATCGCCATGGAGAAAAGAATTACCAAGGCAATGGCATGCGTACCCGCATCATTTCCAACAAACTGCAATTCATTGCCCATCAGGTCCGCCCCGACCATGATGGCCCGGTAGACCATCGTGGTAACCAGGAGGCAAGCGCCAAAGTACGCCGTCGCGCGCACGGGCCCGGGCTGCGACAGCCAGGCCATCACGGAGCCTCGCGAGACCGCATCACCCGTAAAGCGCTGCCGATTGTGCATCCACACAAAGCTGAGATATTGGGCGTTGTGCCAGACATTGACCATCAGCCAGCCAACCGTGATGTCATCGATGAGCATGTAGGCACAGGCAAACATGGCGAAGTGCGAGGCGGTATAGAGGGTATGGCCGATGGCCAGTTCCCCTCGCTGCCACGCCAGACACCGACTCACCAGCCACCAGCCCACCAAGCCGATGCTGGCCACGCCCGCGACTTGCACCAACCAAAGTGGCGTTGGTGGCATCCAAACAGGCATCCACAAGAACGTGTCCGGATGCTGATGGGCGCGATGCAGCACGCCCCACACCGGGATGGACCAAAAGGCCGCCTCAGAGAGGCGCAGACTGTCCCACGGCATGCCGCCGGCACGAAACCGGTAGCGCTGCGCGATGCCCCAACTCTGCCGCACATAGTGGAACCACTGCCAGAAGAAATAGATGGTCACGATGGCAACGACACCGAACTGCCAAGCGATCAGAAATGTCGTGGCGAGTACGCCTGGAAGCAGCAAATACATCAGCGCGGCGTTGCGCCGGCGGTCCTCCGCAGTGCCCGCCAATTTGGTGAACGTCGCGATCACATGGTGATAGCCAAGCAACCACAAATCGGCCATGACCAGGAACTCAAGATACAAGGAATCCAGACCGGCGACTCCGGCCACGAGCGCCGCCGCTAGGCTGGTGCCAACGACAAGCCCTAGATCAAAGACCTTGCCCTCCAGCCAAGCCACATTGATCGGTCGGGCAACGATGGCCATGCTCATTTCCTGACTCCGCGAAGTACGCCGTACAAGGCCACCAATGTATGCGCAAGGCCCGTGCCTTCACAGTGCGCGACGGGCAGGGGCTGTTGAATAAGTCCCGCTGGCGCCGAACCTGGGCCCGCGGCCTCCCCCCACTTCCGGCGCGGGAGGGATTCCCCGCATCTGCGGGTCGCGTCGAATGAATATAGTCATCGCTATATTAAATGACAACAGGAGACCTTCGATGCGCACAGCCGGAATCCATCGCCCCAGTCACATCGCGCTGGCCGTGCTCGGCCTGCTGAGCCTGACGCAGGTCCGCGCCCAGCAGGCCGGCGAGGCCGCCCCCACCCAGCTGGAGCAGGTGGTGGTGTCGGGCCAGGGGCGCGTGCAGCAGTTGCAGAGCGTGCCCATCGCCATCCAGGTGATGGGCGGCGACCAGCTCAAGAAGCTGGGCGCGGCCAATCTCGGCGACGTGGCCAGCCATGTGCCGGGTCTAGCCATCGACGCCACGCAAGCCACCCAGCCGCGCATCTCGCTGCGCGGCATCGGCACCGAGGACTTCGGCATCGGCACCGACTCGCCGGTGGGCATCTATGTGGACGGGGTCTACACCGGCAAGACCGGCGGTGCGCTCTTGAACTTCAATGATGTGAAGCGCATCGAGGTGCTGAAGGGCCCGCAGGGCACGCTGTTCGGCCGCAACAGCGCCGGCGGCGCGATCTCCATCGTCACCAACGATCCCGAATTCGCCACCCGCGCCAAGGCGGCGCTGCGCCTGGGCGAGCATGGCCTGCGCCACGCCGAGCTGCTGGGCAATACCGCGCTCGGGCAAGACCTGGCCCTGCGCGTGAACCTGGTGTCGCAGCGCGGCGATGGCGCCTGGCGCGATGCCGGCACCGGCGAGCGCGCCGGCGGCGAGAACGCCTGGGGCCTGCGCGCCGCCCTGCTCTGGCGCGCCAGCGAGGACACCAAGGCCCAGCTGAGCCTGGAGCACGAGAAGCTGGACCAGCGCGCCCGCCCGGCCTTTGGCGTGGTGCGAGAAAGCCAGGCCGGCACGGTGCCCGCCTTCCCGGCCGACCCGGCCGGCTTCATCGACCCGCGCCGGGCGCTGCTGCGCAACGACGTGGCCGGCGACCGCGAGGCGCGCGACTTCAACGGCGCCACCCTGCGCATCGAGCATTCGCTGCCCTGGGCCGAGTTCAGCTCCACCACCGCCTACCGCCACTTCACGTCGCGCAACCGGCAGGACAACGACGGCACGGCCAACCCCCTGCTCTACCTCAGCACCACCAACGAGGAGGCCAACAGCAGCTGGCAGCAGGAGTTCCGCCTCAGCGGCAAGCGCGGCATGGCCGACTGGCTGGCCGGCCTGAGCCTTTACAGCGAGCGCGCGCGCCAGACCGCCTTCGTCGACGCCAGCACCAGCTCGCTGGACACGCTGTTCGGCAATGTCGCCGGCCTGCCGCTGTTCCAGACCGTCAATGCCCTGGCCGAGGCCGCCGGCATCCCCGGCGTCGATGTGCTGGGCAAGCCCTGGGGCGAGGCCATGACCAACGAGGGCCGCTTCAAGGCCATCGCCCTCTATGGCGACGTGATCTGGCAGCTGAGCCCGCAGACCCGCCTCACCACCGGCGCGCGCCTGACGCGCGACGACAAGCGCTTCAGCTGGTTCAACCCCTTGCGCAGCGCCGCCGCCCTCGACGAGCAGCTCGCCCTGCTCGATGCCACCCAGCTGTTCCCGGCCATGGTGGCCGCCGGCGCCCTCAGCCAGGAGCAGGCCGACCTGATGCAGTTCGCGCTGCGCAACAACGCGCTGGTGGCCACCAGCGGCGCCAGCGCCGCGGCACTGACGCGCAAGAAGGCCTGGACCGACGCCAGCCCGCGCCTGGTGCTGGACCACCGCGTCGATCGCGACCTGCTGCTCTACGGCTCGCTCACGCGCGGCTACCAGGCCGGCGGCTTCAACACCTTGCAGGTCAACTCGCTCTATGCACCCGAGAAGGTCACCAGCCTGGAGCTGGGCGCCAAGGGCGGCTGGCCGGCGGCCGGGCTGAGCTACAGCGCCTCGCTGTTCAAGTACCGCTACAACAATCTGCAGACCCTGCAGCTGGTGCCCGACGCCGGCGGCGGCATCCCGGCCTACCAGGTCAGCATCAGCGACCAGCAGGCCCATGGCCTGGACCTCGACCTGCGCTGGCAGGCGACGCGCGCGCTCAAGCTCTACGGCAACCTCGAATGGCTGGACCAGACCTACCGGCGCGGCAGCAGCAGCGCCGGCCACGACCTGGCCGGCCAGCCCGCGGGCGCGCCGCGGCTGCAGGCCACGCTGGGTGCCGAACTGCTGTGGAACGCCTTCAGCGGCCAGGCCCACGCCAGCCTGCAGGCCAGCCATGTGGGCGCCACGCGCTGCAACGAGGAATCGGTGATCCAGGGCCTGTGCCTGCAGACGCCCAACTTCCGCGTCGGCGGCGCGCGCCAGCGCCTGGACGGCCGCATCGGCTGGGATGCCGCCGACCAGCGCTGGGGTTTGAGCCTGCTGGGCACCAACCTGCTCGACAAGCAGTACATCAACCGCCTCTGGTACGAGTCCGCACCGCTGGGCTCCGCCTACGCCACGCTGGCCAAGCCGCGCACCTTGTCTGTGGAACTGCGCCTGGCCTACTAGGGCCTGTTAGCACTGCGTTTGCCCGATGCGTTGCCACCAGAAAAGCCGTGAACTAGGCGCAATCCGAAGCCGGGGCCACTCCCCCGGCGAGGCTTTGCAACGACGTGCACGGTTTTTCTGGTGGCAACCCGAAGGGAACGGGGCTGGCAGCGCCCATCTCGTCGTTGAACTCCTCGCCCAGGCACAGAGCCTGGGCTTCGTCGTCCGCCTAGACCTGGGCCCTGCCGGCCCCGTTCGCACGGGCAAACGCAGTGCTAACAGGCCCTAATCCCATGCGAACCTGCCTGCTGATCCTCACTCTGCTGTTGGCCGCCTGCGGTGCCGAGGCGCCGCCGCCCACGGCGGCGCAGCTGGAGCGCCACCGCCCCGCCGATGCGCGCCTGGCCGGGCTTTACGAGCGCGCCTGCTTCAACTGCCACAGCCGCGCCGAGAGCACGGCGCCGCTCACCGGCCACCAGGCCGCCTGGGCGCCGCGCCTCAGGCGCGGCATGCCGGCGCTCGTCGCCAGCGTCAAGAACGGCCTGGCCAGCATGCCGCCGATGGGCTTGTGCCCGGACTGCAGCGATGCCGAACTCGAACAACTGACCCGCTTCATGAGCGCCCCGCTATGAACAGTGAAAAAGACCAGGCCCGCCGCAAGGTATTGAAACAAGGCGCCGCCCTGAGCGCCGGCCTGCTGCTGGCCGCCCAGGCAAGACCTGGCCCCGCGCCAGCCCCCGCCGCGGTGCGCCCCTGGCAGAACTGGTCCGGCCTGCAGCGCTGCGAACCCAAGGCCTGGCTGATACCCGAGAGCGAGGCACAGTTGCAGGCCCTGCTGCCCGGCAGCCAGGGCACGCTGCGCTGCGTCGGCGCCGGCCATTCCTTTACCGCCCTGGTGCCCACCGATGCCAATCTGGTCTCGCTGGACAAGCTCAGCGGCATCGTCGCCGTCGACAAGGCGGCCGCCACCGTGAAGGTGCGCGCCGGCACCCGGCTGGCCCAGCTGGCGCGCGAACTGGACGCCCATGGCCTGGCCCTGCACAACCAGCCCGACATCGATGTGCAGACCCTGGCCGGCGCGCTCGCCACCGGCACCCATGGCACCGGACTCACCCTGCCCGCCCTGCATGCCGAGGTGCAGGCGCTGCGCCTGGTCACGCCCCAGGGCGAGCTGCGCGAATGCAGCGCCACCCAGAACGCCGAGCTGTTCGACGCCGCGCGCGTCTCGCTGGGGGCGCTGGGCGTGATCACCGAATACACCTTGCGGGTGCGGCCGCGCTACATGCTGCGCCGCAAGGTCTGGCTGGAGCGCACCGAGGCCTTGCTGGAGAAGGCGCCCGAGCTGGCGCGCCAGCATCGCCACTTCGAGCTCTATGTGCTGCCCTTCACCGGCTACAGCGCCGGCATCCTGCACGACGAGGTGGCGGGCAGCACGCCCGAGCGCCCGCACAGTGCCGATGAGGACGTGCTGCGCGACCTGCGGCGCCTGCGCGACTGGCTGGGCCGCTGGCCCGAGATGCGGCGCTGGGCCGCCGCCAAGCTGATCGACCCGGCCCAGGTGGAGCATGCGCAGGACTGGTCGCACCGCCTGCTCAGCACGGTGCGCCCGACGCGCTTCAACGAGAGCGAATACCACCTGCCGCGCGAGGCCGGCATCGCCTGCCTGAAGGACGTGCTGCGCACGCTGGAGCAGCGCAACGAGGTGTTCTTCCCGATCGAATTCCGCTTCATCCGCGCCGACTCCGCCTGGCTGAGCCCCTTCTTCGAGCGCGACAGCTGCTCGGTGGCCGCCCATGCCGCCGCCGGCGAGGCGCACGAGTACCTCATCAAGGAGCTGGGTCCGGTGTTCCGCCGCCATGGCGGCCGGCCGCACTGGGGCAAGCTGCACGATCTGGACGCCAGGCAGGTGGCGGCGCTGTACCCGCGCTTCGCCGATTTCCAGCGCCTGCGTCAGGCCATCGATCCGCAGGGCCGCATGCTCAACGCCCACCTCGCGCAACTCTTTGGAGTCAAGCATGGCAACAAATAAGCGCAGGCTGCTGCTCGGCGCCGCCGCCGCCCTGCCCCTGGCTGGCTGGCTGGCGCGCCCGGCCGAGCAGGGCGGGCCGCACGATGCCTATTTCCAGAAGCTCTCGGCCGCGCTGAGGGCGGCCGGCGTGGCCCAGGCCAGCCTGGTGATCGACCTGCCGCGCCTGCGCGCCAACCTATCAGCCATCGGCAGCCACCGCGCCAAGACCGGCATGGCGCTGCGCGCGGTGCTCAAGTCCCTGCCCTGCCTGGCGCTTATGGACGAGGTGGCCAAGGCCTGGCAGAGCCAGCGCGTGATGGCCTTCAACGCCGCCCAGACCCTGCAGCTGCTGCAGGCGCGCCCGCAGGCCAACGTGCTGCTGGGCAAACCGCTGCCGGCGGCCGCGGCGGCGCAGCTGCTGCAGACCCTGCCGGCCGAGATCGGCGCCGGCATCGAATGGCTGATCGACACGCCCGAGCGCCTGGCGCAGTACCGCGAGGTGGCGCGCCAGCGGGGCCAGGTCTTGCGCGTGAACTTCGAGATCGACGTGGGCCTGCACCGCGGCGGCTTCGAGGATCAGGCCCAGATGGGCCAGGCCCTGGCCAGCCTCAAGAGCGACCCATCCCTGCGCTGGAGCGGCCTGATGGGCTACGACGCCCATGTGGCCGCTCTGCCGGATGCCCTGGGCATGCGCGAAACGGCCTGGGCCACGGCGCAGGCACGCTACCAACAGGCCTGGCAGATCGCGGGCGAGGCCCTGGGCCCACAGCCGCGTGAGGCCCTCACCCTCAACACCGCCGGCTCGCCCACCTTCCGCCTGCACGAGGGGAAGGCCGTGCCCAACGAGGTCTCGGTGGGCTCGGCCGCGCTGCTGCCGCTGGACTTCGAGAAGCCGCTGCTAGCCGATCTGCGGGCCGCCGCCTTCATCGCCACCCCGGTGCTGAAGCGCTTCGAGACCTTCCGCCTGCCCGAGGGCGCCACCTGGCTGAGCCGCCTGGCCCAGGGCTGGGACCGCAACCAGGCGCGCGGCTATGCCATCCACGGCGGCCATTGGCTGGCCGAGCCGGCCTCGCCGGCCGGCCTGGCCGCGAGCGGCCTGTACGGCAGCTCGTCCAACCAGCAGGTGATGGTGAGCTCGGCGCGCGTGGACCTGCGGCCCGACGATCTGGTGTTCCTGCGCCCGCGCCAGAGCGAGGCCCTGCTGCTGCAGTTCGGCGATCTGCTGGTGTTCGACGGCGAGCAGATCGCAGCGCGCTGGCCGGTGCTACCCGCTTCCGCCTGAACACCTGTACCCCTCCAAAGGGTGTGGCGAGGCTGCCTACATGGCTTGCAGCATGAGCGGCCGCGGCCGCTATGCTCGCGGCCGCGCTCGGCACCAGTCCGGGCGCCTACAACACCAACCAGAGGGATCCCCTATGAAGAAACTCATGGCACTCGCCATCGCCGCCGCCTGCGCGGCTCCCGCCTTCGCTGGCGACTTCTACATCGGCGCCGATGTGGGCCGCACCCGCATCTCCGACGACGACATGAAGTGGAGCGGCACCGGCGCGTCCATCTTCGGCGGCTACCAGCTGAACGAGAACCTGGGCCTGGAGCTGGGCTATCGCCGGCTCGGCAGCGACAGCGTGACCGTGGCCAACACCAAGGTCGACGTGAAGGCCGACGCCCTGCAGGCTTCGCTGCTGGCGACGCTGCCCCTGTCGAAGGAATTCGGCGTGTACGGCCGCCTGGGCGTGAACCGCATCGAGGCCAAGGCCACGGCCGGCGGCAACTCGGCCAAGGACAGCACCACCAAGGCGCTGTTCGGCATCGGCCTGCGCTACGCCGTCAGCAAGGAATTCGGCCTGCGCGCCGAGTTCCAGAAGCCCGAGAGCAGCACCAATGTGCTGACCGTCGGCGCCGACATCCGCTTCTAAACAAGCGCGTCCCGATTCGCGATCAGGCCAAGGGCCGGCGGCGCAAGCTGCCGGCCTTTTCTTTCATGCGCCGCGCTCACTTCACCACGAACACCGGCACCTTGGCCAGGGTCAGCACCTTGTGCGCCACGCTGCCCAGCAGCACCGCATCGAGGCCGCGCCGGCCGTGCGAACCCATCACGATCAGGTCGGCGCCGTAGGCCTTGGCATGCTCGACGATGCTTTGCGCCGGGCCATGCTCGCGCAGCACATGCGAGGCCCAGGCCACGCCGGCCGCCTTGGCCGCCGCCTCGGCCGCGGCGATGCCCTGCTTGGCACCTTCCTCGGCCGCATCCAGGTAATAGGCCAATGCCTCGCCGCCACCCTCGGGAAAGCTCACGAAGGGCACCGGATCGATCACGCTGACGATCTCCAGCGCCGCGCCATAGCGCTTGGCCAGGTCGCAGGCCACCGCGGCGGCGCGCGCCGCATGCTCGGAACCGTCGGTGGGGAGCAGGATGCGTTTGAACATGGGATCCTCCTTGGCATTGATGGCTTTACCATCATGCCACCGCACTTGCGGCCGCGGCGGCGCTGGGCACAATGAAGCGCAAATCCCGGGAGTCTCATGAGCGAGGAATTGAAGCCGCCGCCCGAGCCCGAACAACGCCTGCTCGCGCGCATTGCGACGGTCAGCCCCTACGTGGCCCTGCTGCTGGCCCTGGGCATCGTCTGGGCCGCCTGGGGCTGGTTTGCGCTGGTCTACCCGCGCCAGCAGCTCGAGGCCTGGGAGCAGACCATGCACGACGCGGTGCTGGTGACGAGCCAGAACATGGAGAGCTCGCTGCGCCAGGCCGAAAGCGCGCTGCGCTCCATCGATCTGCTGCTGCTGACCCGCGCCAAGGACAGCCCCGCCAACGACGCCACCGTGGCCCTGATGGCCGATGGCCTGAAGGAAAGCTCGGCCGGGCTGATGGAGCTGATGCTGGTGACGCGCGATGGCCGCGTGTTCCGCATTCCCACCACCAGCAGCCGTGCCTCGGCCGACCTGGCCCACCATGCGCTGATGCGCGAGCTGGCGGCGCAGCCGCCGGGCGGCAGCCTGCTGATCGGCAGCCCGGTGCGGCTGAAGCCGAATGGCCGCGAGCTGATGCCGATGGCGCTGCGGCTGAGCGCACCGATCGGCGAATTCAGCCATCTGCTCGCGATGATCGATCTGGAGCTGCTGGCCGCGCAGCAGCGCCCCGACCTCGGCCACCCCGACCTGAACCCGCGCGACCCCGCCGTCGGCCTGCTGCGCGACGACGGTCTGATCATGCTGCGCCTGCCGCGCCTCGACGACGAGCGCGCCCAGCCCGGCAGCAATGTGCTGGACGAGTTCCCGGCGCTGCGCGCGCAACTCGCCGAGCGCAAGGGCAGCTTCCGCCAACTGGGCTGGGACGGCCACGACCGCCTGTTCTCGTTCCGCGCCTTCGAGAACTATGCGCTCAGGCTGGTGATCTCGCAGTCGGTGGACGCCAGCCTCGCCGAGTTCCACGCGCAACGCCTGGCCCTGCTGGCGGTGGCGCTGGCGGTGAGCCTGGGCGCCACCCTGCTGACGGTGCTGCTGCAGCGCGCGCGGGCGCGCAGCAATCTCTACGACGCCGAGCTGCGCGCCACCAGCGACGCGCTGCCGCTGGGCCTGTTCCGCTGCGATATGCGGGGCCGGGTGGTGTATGCCAACCAGACCTATCGCGAGCTGCTCGGCGTGGACGAGAGCGAGCAGGACTTTGCCTGGCTGAAGCTGGTGCCCGAGGCCGAGCGCGCCGCCGCGCTGCAGCGTTGGTGCGGCACCATCGAGCGCGGCGAGCCGCAGGAGCTGATCCGCTCGCTGCCGCTGCGCGAGGGCCAGCAGCATCTGGTCTCGATCCGCACCGCGCCGCTGCGCGTGGGCAAGCGCGTGGTCGGGCAAGTCGGCACCTTCACCGACATCACCCGCGCGGCGCAGCAGCAGAAGGCAGCCCAGACGCTCACCGCGATCTTCGACCTGACGCCCAACTATGTGCTGCAAAGCGATGCCGAGGGGCGGCTGATCTACCTGAACCCCGCCGTGCGCCGCCTGCTGGGGCTGGCGCCCGAGGCGCCGCTGCAGGGCCTGCACATCGCCCAGTACCTGCCACCGCAGGCCCGCGGCCGCTACGAGCAAGAGGTGCTGCCGGCGCTGCAGGGCGAGGGCTACTGGTTCGGCCGCGGCGAACTGCTGGACGGCGCCGGCCAGGTGGTGCCGGTGGAGACCACCGTGCTGATGCACCGCAACAGCGCCGGCGAGGCCGAGACCATCTCGATGATTCTGCGCAATATCAGCGCCGAGCTGCAGACGCAGCGCGAGCGCAGCCGCAGCGAGGCGATCCTGCAGGCGGTGGCGCAGAACTCGCAGGCGCTGATTTCGGTCATCGACCCCGACTACAAGGTGCGCTTCTTCAACGACGCCTTCGCCAGCACCCATGGCGTGCGGCTGGCCGATTGCCTGGGCCGGCCGGTGGCCGAGGTGATCGGCGCGGCCGCCTTCCAGCACACCCTGCCCTATATCCGCGCCGCCCTGCAGGGCCAGCGCGGCCAGTTCGAGCGCAGCCATGGCGAGCCGGGCGAGGCGCAGTACCTGCAGATCCAGTACGCGCCGCTGCGCAACGCGGATGGCGAGATCGAGGGCGTGATCGGCATCTCGCACGACATCAGCGAGATCAAGCGCGAGGAGCAGCGCCTGCGCGATGCCTCGCGCACCGACCCGCTGACCCAGCTGCTCAACCGCAGCGGCTTTGCCGCCCAGGTGCAGGAGCGCCTCGCCCAGGCGCATGAGCAGGACGACTGGGTGGCCCTGCTCTACCTGGACCTGGACCGCTTCAAGCCCGTCAACGACAGCCATGGCCACCCGATCGGCGACGCGCTGCTGAAGGCGGTGGCCGGGCGCCTGCGCCATGCCCTGCGCGGCGAGGACATCGTGGCGCGCCTGGGCGGCGACGAGTTCGCGGTGTTCCTGCCGCACCTGGCCCATACCGGCGACGCCCAGCTGATCGCCGACAAGCTCGTGCATGCGATCGGCCAGCTCTTCACGCTGGGCCATCTGCAGTTGCAGATCGGCGCCAGCGTGGGCTTTTGCGTGGTGCCGGCGGTGCAGGCCGAGATGGACGGCCTGGTAGCGCGCGCCGATGCGGCGCTCTACCAGGCCAAGCGCGAGGGGCGCGGACGCGCGCGCGGCGAAGTCCTCAGTGCGCCGCCACCTGCCTGACGCGCAAGAGCGCCAGCTGCAGCACGCGCGCGTCGCTGCTGGCGCGGTGGCGGCTGATCTGCAGCTCGGCGCGCACCTCGTCCAGCACGCGCTGCCAGCAGGCCGTCTCGGCCTCGGAGAGCAGGCTGCGCAGATCGGCGAGGCGGAAGCTGGGCACCAGGTCCACCACATCGAAGAGCCGCGCCAGCCAGGGATAGTCGTGCGCCCAGGCATCGCAGTAGACGGTCTGGCCGGCCAGGCGCTCGTTGGCCTCGCGCGCCACCCAGGCCGCCGGGCGGCCATGCTGCAGCAGCAGCTCGCGGCTGATGCCGTGCAGGGCCTCGGCGCGCTCGTCCCAGTGCAGCCAGTCGGGGTCGGGGCGTATCAGGGTGCAAAAGCAGCTGCCGTCCGGCGCCACAAAGCCCAGCTCGATCGGGTAGCTGCCGCGGCCGAAACCCGAGGCTTCAAGATCCAGGATCGCAGGAGGCCACGGCATGGTCGCGCGCTCGCTGATGGGGGGAGCCCTCAGTGTAGCGGGCGATCGCCGTGCCCATGCGCAAGACTTGACCCTCGCGCAGGCCCGGCAGCAGCGCCAGCCCCGGCGGCAGGAACACGATGATGGTGGAGCCATGCTGGAACCAACCCAGCTCCTCGCCCTTGGCCGCGCTGGCGCTGCAGGGCAGCTCGTTCGCGCCGCGCCAGCCGCGGTGCAGCAGCAGGTCCAGGCAATGCAGGCGCAGGCTGGCCACCAGGATGGCGGCCACCGGCACGATGGCAATGGGAAGCTCGGGCAGCACGCTGGCGCGCAGCCGCGCATGGATGGCGGCGCGCTCGTTGCGGCAGAACAGGCGCTCGACGCGCTTGAGCGCGATCGGGTTCACGTTCCAGGTATCGCCGGCGATGTGCGTGACATGCTCGATGCGCAGGTCCGCCGGCGCATGGAAGCGGTGGTACATGGCCGAGGTCAGGCGCAGGGTCAGGTAGCTGCCGTCCATGAACGGCGTGGCGCGCGCCGCGCTGCCGAACAGCTCCTCGATGCGATAGGGGTAGCCCTTGGCCTGGAACAGCCGGCCGGCCTGCACCCGGCCATGCGCGCCGACGATGCCGTCGCAGGGGCTGGTGAGGCACAGCGGGTCGGCATCCAGCGGGCGCGCGCCGGCTTGCAGCTCGCGGATGAAGCAGTCGTGCAGGCTGCGGTAGCCGCCCGGGGGCTGCTTGGCATCGCTGAGATCCAGCTCGGTGAAGAGCCGCCACACGCGGATCGACAGCCGCGCCAGCAGCGGGCTGCGCAGCTGGCTGAACCAGCCCATCGCGCGGGTCAGCGCGATGCGCGGCACCCGGTTGGTGAGCAGGAAGTTCAGATCTTCCTGCTGCAGCAGGGCATTGCGCCAAGGGCTTTTTGCTTGCTTTTTCATCAGAGCGTCAACTGATTGCGGTTCCATGCAGTCTGCCAACTGCTTGTGACATATGGACGAGACCCTGCCCCTCTACCTCTTCGGCGCGCTGGCCCTGGGCGCGTTGGCCCCCAAGGCCTGGCGCCGCCTGCAGCTCTCGCGCGCCAAGCACCGCTCGCTGGCCGGCCACGCGCGCATGGCCAAGCGCGTGGCGGCGTGGCTGCCCGGCTATGCCTACGATGAGGCGAGCTTCTTCGCCGCCGACGGCGCGCCGCCCGAGGTCGCGGCGCAGCGCCGCACCGGCTTCATGGCGCTGGCGCAATGGCTGCAGACCCAGCACCCGCGCTCGATCGCACTCACCGACGAGGCCCGCGAGGGCTATTCGGACCTGCAGTTCACCGGCGCCTACCGCGTGCCCTTCCAGTTCAGCCCCTTCCTGCGCCGCCATCTCAAGCTGGGCGCCTTCTACGCCGCCAGCGACGGCGTGCTGCTGCGCGATCTGGACGGCCAGGCCTTCTACGACCTCAGCGGCTCCTATGGCGTGAACGTGTTCGGCGTCGAGCGCTACAAGCGCTGCATCGCCGAGGGCAGCGCGCGCGTGGCGGCGCTGGGCCCGGTGCTGGGCGGCCTGCATCCGGTGGTGGCGGAGAACGTGGCGCGGCTGCGCCGCATCTCCGGCCTGGACGAGGTGAGCTTCCATATGTCGGGCACCGAGGCGGTGATGCAGGCCGTGCGGCTGGCGCGTTATCACACGCGCCGCAGCCATCTGGTGCGCTTCTGCGGCGCCTACCATGGCTGGTGGGAGGATGTGCAGCCAGGCCCCGGCAACCCGCAGCCGCCGCGCGACACCTACACGCTGGCCGACCTGGACCCGCGCGCGCTGGCGGTGCTGCGCACGCGCACCGACATCGCCTGCGTGCTGGTGAACCCGCTGCAGGCGCTGCACCCGAATCGCGGCGCGCCGGGCGACAGCGCGCTGCTGGACAGCTCGCGCCGCGCCGGCGCAGATCCTGCCCAGCGCGCCGCCTACACGGCCTGGCTCAAGCAGCTGCGCCAGGTCTGCAGCGAGCGCGGCATCGTGCTGATCTTCGATGAGATTTTCGTCGGCTTCCGGCTGGCGCGCGGCGGCGCGCAGGAGTACTTCGGCGTGCGTGCCGACATGGTCACCTATGGCAAGACCCTGGGCGGCGGCCTGCCGGTGGGCGTGCTGTGCGGCCGCGCCGCGCTGATGAAGCGCTTTCGAGAGGAGCGCCCGGCCGACATCTGCTTTGCGCGCGGCACCTTCAACGCCCACCCCTATGTGATGGGCGCGATGGCGAGCTTTCTCGACTATCTGGAAACGCCCGAGGCCGACGCGATCTACGAGGGGCTGGACGCACGCCAGGATGCGCGCGCCGCCCGCATGAACGCGGCCCTGCAGCAGGCCGGCCTGCCGCTGCGCGTGGCCAACCTCTCATCGATCTGGACCGTCGTCTACACGGCGCCCTCGCGCTACAACTGGATGCTGCAGTTCTATCTGCGCGCCCAAGGCCTGGCGCTGAGCTGGGTCGGCACCGGCCGGCTGATCTTCAGCCTCGACTACAGCGAGGCCCAGTTCGACGCGGTGCTGCAGCGCTTCGTCGCCGCCGCTCAATCCATGCAGGCCGATGGCTGGTGGTGGGCGCCGCCCGGCCAGACCGACAAGCGCATCAAGCGCCAGCTGCTCAGGGAGGTGCTGGCGCGCATGTTCTGATCGCAGCGCTGCCACGCTGCCAGAATGTTGTGCAGCACGACATCGAACGCCGCCGCATCGGGAGCAGAGCATGACGCAGGTCCGTCCCATCGTTCACCACATCCCCATCTGCCCCTTCAGCCAGCGGCTGGAGATCCTGCTCAGGCTGAAGGGCGCGGCCGACGCACTCGAATTCCGCGTCGTCGACATCACCAAGCCGCGTGATCCGGGCCTGCTCGCCAAGACGCGCAACGTCACGGCACTGCCGGTGCTGGAACTCGCCGATGGCCGCATCCTGAAGGAGAGCCTGGTGATCCTGCGCTACCTCGAGGACACGCTGGGCGGCCCGCCCGTCGCACAGCGTGATCCATGGAAGCACGCGATCGAGCACCTGCTCGTGCGCATGGAAGGCGACTTCGTGGCGGCGGGGTATCGGCTGCTGATGGCGCAGGACGAGGCGCAACGCGCGGCCCTGCGCGAGGTCATGCTCGAGCAGTACGCGAAGCTGAACGGAGCCCTGCTCGAGCACGCGCCGAACGGCCCCTTCCTGTTCGACTCGTTCGGCTGGGCGGAGACGGTCTACACGCCATTCTTCTGGCGCTTCGAGTTCCTGCCCTACTACGAAGGCTTCGAACTGCCGGCGGACGCTCGCTTCGAGCGCGTGCGCGCCTGGCGCGAAGCCTGTCAGGCACACCCGGCCGCCCAGCAAGTCACGGCCGAGGAGATCGTGAAGCTCTACTACGACTATTCGCTCGGCGTGGGCAATGGCGCGCTGCCGGCGGGGCGGCAGCATTCCTCCTTCGTGTTCCAGCCCGACTGGCGCAACCGGCCCTGGCCACCGCGCGGCAAGCCGCGCCCTGCAGCGACGGACGCCGATCTCGGGCTCGCCTGATGCTCAGGCGAGCCGCTCGTCAAGGACCTTCGGGTCTGGCTGGCGGCGGCGGAGCGGCATGTTGGCATCGAGGTGGACGAGGCCCTCGGGATCATCGAGCGGGCAGAGCGCTGGTCATGGGACGGCCGGCTGGCCCTGAATGAGGGTCGGGGCGGCGGAAGCCGCTAGCTGCAGATTTCTGGCCTGGGACGGGATGGGCGCTCGCGGCCGGGAGCGGAAGTTCGCTCATCAGATGCAGGCGACAGTTCTAGGCTGATCTATGACATTGGGCCGCTCACCATGAATGGCGGCGGCCGCGCAATGCGGTCAAGCGCCGGCCGCAGCCTCGATCGTCCGCTGCACATCCAACACCGGTCACTCGACCGTGGACCGCCGAGTCGTAGCTTGCAAGTGACTCTTTGCGTCTTAGGTCACCGGCTATATCCGACCCGGAGCGGCCCTGCGCTGCAGCAAGCTCGGTGCCCAATGGCGGTCGTTCAACGTTCGACTCGTAGGGCGCCGGCTCAAGCGAGGGGAACTGTTCGAGTACAGCTAGGAGGAGGAGTTTCGGTCGCTGAGCGAGATGCTCGATGCCATGGACCGGCTCATAACGCAGGTTTGGTACAACCGCCACAAGCTCCTCGCATGGCAAATAGAAAGTGGGAAGCACAAGGTGGTCAGCGGAGAAGCGTGGGAGAAGAATTGGCAAAAGAAGGGCTACCACCAGAACAACACCGTCGAGGACGTCTGGAGCGATGCTCTAAAGTCCGCCAAGAAGGCGGAGCGAAAGCTCGGTAAGGACAGCATCGGGCCCTGGACCGACTTCGAGTTGGGAATGATCAATGGGAAGCTGTCGGCCCTCAGATGGGCGCTCGGTGAGGAGCTCTACACCTAGCCTGGGTCAATACGGAATACGAAGGGACTTCCCACCTTCAGGCAACGGCGTCAAAGCGCCAAGATTGGTGGTCTGAGTCATCAATCTGCAGCCATGTTGAAAGGGGAAGTCCATGGACAAGAATACCCAAGTTCCAGCG